>ERZ778021.3061-NODE-3061-length-13001-cov-4.095551_pt1 | contig 13001 bp, 11 predicted proteins | sample MGYA00375751_ERZ778021 | MGnify/ENA primary metagenome ERZ778021 (study PRJEB29350, sample SAMN05389814) | bioreactor metagenome | isolation source: Thiocyanate stock bioreactor | place: South Africa: University of Cape Town | collected 2013-08-29 ... | reverse complement strand
GCGCCCGACGATCTGCGCGATCAGGTCCGGCGCGGGCTGGCGCTGGCCCGCGCGCATGGCGCGGCGTTGGTGGTCAACGACCACTGGCAGATCGCCATCGACGAAGGCGCCGACTGGCTGCATCTGGGCCAGGAGGATCTGGACGGGGCCGACCTGCCCGCCATCCGCCGCGCCGGGCTGAGGCTGGGCCTGTCCACGCATGACCACGCCGAACTGGACCGCGCACTGGCGCTGTCGCCCGATTACGTGGCGCTTGGGCCGGTCTGGCCCACAATCCTGAAACAGATGCGCTGGCACGAACAGGGGCTGGACCGCGTCACCGAATGGAAACGGCTGGCGGGCGACGTGCCGCTGGTGGCCATCGGCGGCCTGACCCCCGAACGGGGCGCGCAGGCGCTGGCGGCGGGCGCGGATGTCGTGTCAGCGGTCACCGACATCACCCTGAACCCCGACCCCGAGGGTCGGATGCGCGACTGGCTGGCGGTGACGGCATGAGCCGCTATGCCCGCCAGATGGTCTTACCCCAGATCGGGCCGCAGGGTCAGGACCGGCTGGCGCGGGCGCATCTGCTGGTGGGGGGAGCGGGGGGGCTGGGCTGTCCGGCGCTGCACTATCTGGCGGCGGCGGGCGTAGGGCGCATCACCCTGGCCGACCCCGATTGCATCGACCAGACGAACCTTCACCGCCAGCCGCTCTATCGCACTGACCAGATCGGCCAGCCCAAGGCGCAGGCCGCCGCCGCCGCCCTGGCCGCCCTGAACCCCGACGTGCTGGTGACCCCCGTTACCGACTGGCTGACCCCGGCCAATGCCCCCGCGCTGGTGGCCGGGGCCGATCTGGTGCTGGACTGCGCCGACAGCTTTGCGGTCAGCCTGACCCTGTCGGATGCCTGCGTGGCGGCGGGGCGGCCGCTGATCACCGGATCGGCGCTGGCCCTGTCGGGCTATGCGGCGGGCTGCTGCGGCGGGGCGCCCAGCCTGCGCGCGGTGTTCCCCGTCCTGCCGCTGCAGGCCACCAGCTGCGCCAGCGCGGGCGTTCTGGGGCCGGTCGTGGGCATGATCGGCGCGCTGCAGGCGCTGATCGCGCTGGCCGTGGTGCTGGGGCTGGACCCGCAGCCCCTGGGGCGGCTGGTCAGCTGGGATGCGGGCAGCTGGCGGATGGGCGGGTTCCGCTTTGACCGCGCACCCGAGCCCGCGCACCCCCTGCCCTTCATCGCCTTTGGCCAGGTCCGCCCCGACGATCTGCTGATCGACCTGCGGACCGAAGCCGACCCCGTCATGGGCGCGCGCCACCTGCCCCCCGACCGCATCGCCGAACTGGACCCCGGCCCCGCACCGCGCGTGGTGCTGGCCTGCCGCACCGGGCTGCGCGCGCAGAATGCGGGCCAGCTGCTGCAATCCCGCTGGCCGGGGGACATCGCCCTGCTGGCCCTGACCGATGATGACCTGAAAGGACGCCCATGAAGACCCTGACCCTGTCGCTGGCGCTGCTGGCCCTGCCCGCCCATGCCGACACAGAACTGACCGTGATGCTGGACTGGTTCGTGAACCCCGACCACGCCCCCATCGTGCTGGCCCAGGAGCTGGGCTATTTTGCCGACGCCGGTCTAGCCGTGCAGGTGGTGACGCCTGCGGACCCCAACGATCCGCCGCGCATGGTGGCGGCCGGGCGCGCCGATCTGGCCGTCAGCTATCAGCCGCAGCTGCACCTGTCGCGCCATCAGGGCCTGCCCGTCACCCAGGTCGGAACGTTGGTCGAGACGCCGCTGACCTGCCTGGTGGTGCTGGCGGACAGCGGCATCGACACCCCGGCTGATCTGGCGGGCCGCCGCGTGGGATTCGCGGTCGCGGGCGTGCAGGAGGTGATGCTGGACGCCATGCTGGCCGATGGCGGGCTGGCCCCGGACGACGTGGAACAGATCAACATCGGCTGGTCGATCGCGCCGGCGCTGATGTCGGGACAGGTCGATGGGGTGATCGGCGCGTTCCGCAATTTCGAGCTGAACCAGCTGCGGCTGGAGGGGTTCGAGGGTCGCTGCCTCTACCCTGAGGCCCACGGCATCCCCGCCTATGATGAGCTGATCTATCTGGCCGACCCCGCCCGCATGGACCCCGCCGCCATCAGCGCGTTCCTGGAGGCCACCGAACGGGCGACGGCCTTCATCAAGAACGACCCCGATGCCGCCTGGCAGGCGTTTTCCGCCACCGCCGCCGAATTGCGCACCCCCCTGAACGAGGCCGCCTGGCACGACACCTGGCCCCGTTTCGCCAGCCGCCCCGCGGCGCTGGATGCGGGCCGCATCCAGCGGTTCGAGGCGTTCCTGGCCGACCGCGGCGCGACGTCCGGCGGGCTGCCGCTGTCCGACCTGGCCATCGACGTGAACGCCCCATGAGCGCCCCGGATTACGGTCGCGCCTTTGCGCTGTGGCGGCAGGCGGCGGACCCCCATTGGGACGCCTATGTCGGCCACGCCTTCGTGCGTCAGCTGGCGGGGGGAACCCTGCCCCGCGAGAACTTCCTGCATTACCTGCAGCAGGATTACGTGTTCCTGCTGCATTTCGCGCGGTCCTGGGCGCTGGTCTTTGCCAAATCGGACCGGATGTCGGAAATGGCGCTGGCCTCCTCCATCGCGCACGGGTTGCTGAACGGAGAGATGCCGCTGCATGTCGAGATCTGCGGCCGCGAGGGGATATCCGAGGACGCCCTGCAGCAGACCCCGGAATCGCCCGCCAACATGGCCTATACGCGCTTCGTGCAGGCCACCGGCTATGCGGGCGACATGCTGGACCTGCTGGCGGCGTTGGCGCCCTGCGTCTTCGGCTATGGCGAGATCGGGCTGATCCATAAGGACAGCGGCGGGCCTTACGGCGAATGGACCGCGACTTATGGCGGGGCCGATTACCAGCGGGTCTGCCACGATGTCGGCGCGCTGATCGACGGCGCGCTGGAGGCGCGGCTTGGCCCCGACTGGCCCTCCCTGCCCCGGGCCGAGACGCTGGCGCGGCACTTTACCCAGGCCACCCGGCTGGAGGTCGGGTTCTGGCAGATGGGCCTGGACCGGACATGATCCGCGTCTTCGGCGATCTGTGGCTGGAGGACCGCCCCCTGGCGCGCGGGCTGGACCTGACCTGCGCGCCGGGGACCTGGACGGGCATCCTGGGCGCGTCGGGGGTGGGCAAGTCGACCCTGGGGCGGATCGTGGCGGGCCTGCCCGTTCCGGCCCGCCTGCAGGGGACCGCCGATGTCTCAGGCGCCGTCACGCTGATGGGGCAGCAGGATCAGCTGCTGCCTTGGGCCAGCGCGCTGGACAATGTCACCATCGGTGCGCGGCTGCGCGGCCAGCCCCCCGACCGGGATCGGGCCCGCTCCCTGCTGGCGGAACTGGGTCTGGCCGGGCTTGAGGGCCGCCGCCCCGCGCATCTGTCGGGCGGCCAGCGCCAGCGCGTGGCCCTGGCCCGCACCCTGATCGAGAATCGCCCCGTCATCGTCCTGGACGAGCCCTTCTCGGCGCTGGATGCGGGCACGCGGGCGCAGATGCAGGACCTGGCAGCGCGTCATCTGGCGGGGCGGACGGTGATCCTGATCACCCATGACCCGCTGGAGGCCGCGCGCCTGTGCCACCGTGCCGTCCTGATCACCCCCGCGGGCAGCCGCGCCTTGCCCCTGCCCGCCACCGCGCCGCCCCGCGCGTTGGACGACCCGGCGGTGCTGGCCGCGCAGGCGGCGCTGTTCGCGACATTGGTTCGGCCATGCGCGGTGTGAGCCTGGCGCTGGTGCCGCTGATCGCGCTGGCCCTGTGGCAGGGGGTGGTCTGGGCTGCGGGCGTGCCGCCCTTCATCCTGCCGGGGCCGTTGCGGGTCGCGCAGGCGCTGGCGAGCAATGCCGCGATGCTGGCAGAACAGGCGCGGTTCACGCTGGCCAATCTGGCGATGGGGATGAGTGCCGGGATCGTGCTGGGGGTCGTGACCGCGATCAACCTGGCGCTGTCGCCCGCCGCGCGCTGGCTGATGCGGCCGATGCTGGTGGCCGCGCAGGCGGTGCCGGTCTTTGCACTGGCCCCGGTCCTGACGCTGTGGCTGGGCTACGGCGCGCCCAGCAAGGTGGTGATGGTGGCGCTGGTGGTCTATTTCCCGGTGGCCTCGGTGCTGTTCGACGCGCTGATGCGCCCGCCGCCCGCGCTGGCCGATCTGGCGCGCGCGATGGGGGCGCGACCGTGGCGCGATCTGGTGCTGATCCGGCTGCCCCATGCGCTGCCCGCGCTTGGATCGGGGCTGCGGCTGGCGGCGGTACAGGCGCCCTTTGCGGTGATCGTGGGGGAATGGGTCGGCTCCAGCCGGGGCTTGGGGCATCTGATGCTGATGGCCAACGGGCGCGGCCAGACCGACCTGATGTTCGCCGCACTCGCCCTGCTGGCGGCGATGGGACTGGCGCTGTTCGCCTTGGCGGGCGCGGTGCAGCGCCTGACGGAACGGGGCCGCGGCTGAACCGCGGCCCCTTATGCGTCACCAGGAGGTGATGACCGCGCCTTCGTATTTCTCGTCGATGAAGGCCTTGACCTCGGGCGACTGATAGGCATCGACCAGGGTCTGGACCCAAGGCTCGGCCTCGCGGCCTTCCTGCACGACCAGGATGTTGACATAGGGGCTGTCGGCCTTTTCCATCGCGATGGAATCGCCACGCGGCGACAGGCCCGAGGCCAGCGCATAGTTCGTGTTGATGATCGCGATATCGGCATCGGCCAGCGTGCGGGGCAGCTGCGCCGCGTCCAGCTCCAGGAACCGCAGCCCCTTGGGGTTGTCGGCGATGTCCAGCGGGCTGGGGACCAGGCCCGTGCCCTCGGTCAGGGTGATGATCCCCAGATCCTGCAGGATCAGCAGCGCGCGCCCGCCATTGGTCGGGTCATTGGGGATCGCGACCTGCGCGCCCTCGGGCAGATCGGCCAGATCCTCGATGCGGTCGGAATAGACGCCCATCGGCGTGGTGATCGTGGTGCCGACCTCGACCAGGCCAAAGCCGCGGTCGTTCATCTGGTTCTCCAGATAGGGGCGGTGCTGAAAGCTGTTGGCATCCAGATCGCCATCGGCCAGCGCCTGGTTCGGCACGACATAATCGGAAAATTCGATGACCTCGATGTTCAGGCCCAGGGGGGCGGCGACCTCGGCCACCTTCTCCATGATCTCGCCATGTTCGCCGGGAGAGACGCCGACGGTGATGTCCTCGGCCATGGCGGCGGTGGACAGGGCGATGGCGGAAACGAAAGTTGTCAGACGCAGCATGGGATTTGTCCTTTCTTGTCTGCGGAAAATTCAGGCGCCGCGGTTGCGGGGCGCGCGGCGATCGACGCGGGCCGCGATCCATTCGCCAAGCGACTGGACCAGCTGCACCAGCACGATCAGGATGACGACGACGGCGGCCATGACCTCGGGCATGAAGCGCTGGTATCCATAGCGGATGCCCAGATCGCCCAGGCCCTGCCCGCCGACCGCGCCGACCATCGCGGAATAGCCGATCAGGCTGACCACGGCCAGGGTCAGGCCCAGGGTGATGCCGGGCAGCGCCTCGGGGATCAGCACCTTGCGGATGATCTGGAACGGCGTGGCGCCCATGGCGCGGGCGGCCTCGATCAGGCCCTGATCCACCTCGCGGATGGCGTTCTCGACCAGGCGCGCGATGAAGGGGACCGCGGCCAGGGTCAGCGGCACGATGGCCGCGTTCGTCCCGATCGAGGTGCCGACCACCGCCCGCGTGAAGGGGATGATCGCCACCACCAGGATGATGAACGGCACCGAGCGCGTGGCATTCACCACCAGCCCCAGCACCTTGTTGATCCACGGCGCGGACAACAGCTCGCCTCGCTGCGACGTGGCAAGGAACACGCCCAGAGGCAGCCCGCCCAACGTGCCCAGGATCGCCGAGATGGCGACCATGTACAGCGTCTGCATCGTGGCGTCCCACAGGATCGGGATCAGGTTAGCGGACATGGCCCAGCACCTCCGTGGTCAGACCGTGTTGGCTCAGGAAGGCGCGGGCCTGATCGCCCCGGTCATGGGGGACGGAAATCAGCAGATTGCCGAAGGGCTTGGTGCCGATCTCCTCAATGGTGCCGCCCAGGATGTTGGCGCTGATGCCCAGATCGGTCGCCAGCCGCGCCAGCATCGGGTCGGTCGCATGCGCGCCCGCGAATGTCACGCGGATCACCTGATCGCCCGGCGGATCGGCCTGCAGCCGCGCCGCGACGAAGGCGGGCAGCGTGGCCCCGGTCACGCCCGACAGGAACCGCCGGGTGGTGGCGTGCTGGGGCCGGGCAAAGATGTCATAGGTGGCCCCGGATTCCACGATGCGCCCGGCCTCGATCACCGCCATGTGGCTGGCGATGTCGCGCAGCACCGCCATTTCGTGCGTGATCAGCAGGACGGTCAGCCCCAAATCGCGGTTGATCTGCGCCAGCAGGTCCAGGACGGTCTGCGTGGTCTCGGGGTCCAGCGCGCTGGTCGCCTCGTCGGACAGCAGGACCTTGGGGCCGGTGGCCAGGGCGCGGGCGATGCCCACACGCTGTTTCTGCCCGCCCGACAGCTCTGCCGGATAGCGGTCGGCCAGCGGGCCCAGGCCCACCTGGTCGATCAGCTGGTCGACGCGGGCGCGGATCTGGGCGCGCGGCGTGCCTGCGACCTCCAGCGGCAGGGCCACGTTGCCGCGCACGGTGCGCGAGGCCAGCAGGTTGAAGTGCTGAAAGATCATCCCAACGTCGCGCCTGATCGCGCGCAGCGCCCCGCCCCGGGCCGCGCCCACGTCATGGCCCGCGACGATCACCCGCCCCTCGGTCGGCCGCTCCAGCCCGTTGACCATGCGCAGCAGGGTCGACTTGCCCGCGCCGGACCGGCCGATGACGCCGGTGATGCTGCCCGTGGGCACGTCCAGCGTGACATCGGCCAGCGCCGTCACCTGGCCGCCCGCCTTGGGATAGGCCTTGCCCACGCCCTGGAATGAGATCGCCGCGCCCTGCGCCGTGCCGGTCATGATGCGTCCCCGAATGGCCTGTCGAAAGTCAGGGCGCGGTCCTGCCCGAAAGCGCCGCCGGGCGCAAGCCGGTCGGAACGCGCGCCCGGCTTGCGCCGCGAAACGCCCGTTCGCCCCGCCCCGCGCCGGAAGGAACGGCGCGCAGGGGCGGCGGGGCCGCGCGGAACAGGGGGGCGGCGCGCCCCCGGCGGGGCGGAATGGGCGTCCTTATCGCGCGCCGGTCATTCGGCGGCGTCGGGCAGGCCGCGCGCCAGCAGCGCAGTCAGGATGCCGCGCAGCATGTCGGGGCGGAACGGCTTTTCGATCAGCGGCGCATGGTCAAAGCCCTGCGGCAGATGTTCGCGCCCATAGCCCGAGACAAAGCAGAACGGCACCGACAGGCCGTCCAGCACCTGCGCGACCTCGTCCACCGGTTCTCCCTTGAGATTGCCGTCCAGCAGCACCAGGTCGATCCCGCCGGCCTGCGCGGCGGCGACGGCGTCGGCCACGGTGCGGGCGATGCCGGTGATGGTGGCGCCCGCATCCTCCAGCTCATAGCGCAGGTCCAGCGCGACCAGCGGCTCGTCCTCGACCAGCAGGATGCGCGAACCTTCCAGCGTGGCGGGGCGGCGCGGACCGTCGGCCACCGGCGCGACATCGGGGCTGGGCGGTCCGGCCAGCCGCGTCACCCCCTCGGCCAGGCGGATGGTCCAGACGACGCCCTCGGGCCGCCAGTCGGCCAGCGCGGCCGAAGCGTCCCCGCCCCCCGCGGCCCCGATCAGCGTGGTGCCAAAGCCGCTGCGTTCGGGGGGAGTGACGGGGGGGCCGCCGGTCTCGCGCCAGGTCAGCTCCAGGCAGGGGCCGTCCAGCCGCCAGGACAGCGCGATCCGTCCCTGCGGCACCGACAGCGCCCCGTATTTCGCGGCATTGGTGCCCAGTTCGTGCAGGGTCAGCGCCAGGCGCAGCATGGTGTCGGGCGACAGCTCGACCGGGGGTCCGTCGCGGCGCAGCCGGTCGCCGTCCAGCGTACCCGAGCTGATCTGGTCGTCGATCAGCTGGTCCAGCGGCGCGCAGGCCCAGGTCGCATCCGACAGGATCGAATGCGCGCGGGCCAGCGCCTGCAACCGGCCGCCAAAGCTGACCTCGAAATCGGCCAGGCTGCCCGATTGACGCAGGCTTTGGCGGGCGATGGCCTGCACGTTGGCCAGCGTGTTCTTGATGCGGTGGTTCAGCTCGCCGATCAGCAGGGCGCGGACCTCTTCGGATTGCTTGCGTTCGGTGATGTCCTGGACCTGCAGGGACAACGACTGCCGCCCCGCCCCCTCGGACAGGACCGAGCCATAGACCTCGCAGCAGATCGGGCCGATATCGGCGTGATCCAGGCTGATCTCGGCGGAAAAGCGCGGCGCGCCCTCCTGCTGGCTGTCCAGCCAGCCGGTCAGAAGCGCGGCCCCCTGCTCGTCCAGCCAGCCCGCCGCGACCGCCGTCATGCCCAGCAGATCGCCCGCGGGGCGGCCGAACATGCGCTCCGCGCCCTTGGACCAGCTGCGCACGCACAGGTTGCTGTCCAGCGTGACGAAGGCCAGCGGCGAATTGTCGGCATGCGCCTTGAGCTGCGCCATCACGCGGTCGCGGTGGCGGGCGATGTCCTGCATCTCGTCGCGCTGCCGCTCCAGCTCCTTGGCCTGGCGGCCGATGCGAAAGAACACCTCGGCCTTGGATTTCAGCACCACCGGGTCGATCGGCTTGAAGATATAGTCGACCGCGCCCGCCTCATAGCCGCGGAACCGGCGCGCCTCGTCCATCTCGGCGGCGGTGACGAAGATGATCGGCACGCCCCGCGTGCGTTCGGTCGACCGCATCAGCTCGGCCAGCTCATAGCCGTCCGTTTCGGGCATCTGCACGTCCAGAAAGGCCAGCGCATAGTCGTGGCGCAGCATCAGCTCCAGCGCCTCGGCCGCAGATTGGGCGCTGTCCACGATCAGCCCGTCGCGGCGCAGCAGCGCCTCCAGCGCCATGATGTTCTGGGCGGTGTCGTCGACGATCAGGAAACGGATGGGTCTGTCAGGCATTGTCTGTCCCTAGGGCTGCGGTGCGGCGCCAGATCCGGTCAGGTTCCGCAAAGGCGGCGAAGGCCGTGGCGTGGGTGGAAAAACGCAGGGTCTCGTGAGAGCCGAGGCCCAGGAACCCGCCGCGGGCCAAGGCCTCGGCGAACAGGCCCACGGCCCGGTCCTGGAGGGTGTTGTCGAAATAGATCAGCACGTTGCGGCAGAAAATCAGATGAACCTCGGAGAACACCTGGTCGGTCGCCAGGTTGTGTTCCGTAAACACCGTGCGCGAGCGCAGCCGCCGGTCAAAGGCCGCGCGCCCATAGGCGGCGGTGTAGTAATCCGACAGCGACCCGCGCCCGCCCGACCGCTGATAGTTCTGCGAAAAGACCGGCAGGCGGGCGATGTCATAGACCCCGGCCTCGGCCCGGTTCAGGGCGCGGCGGTTGATCTCGGTCGCATAGAACAGGGTGCGGTCGAACAGCCCCTCCTCCTGGAACAGGATGGCCAGCGAATACAGCTCCTCTCCGTCGGCGCAGCCCGCCACCCAGACCTTGAGCGAGGGGAAGGTCGACAGATGCGGCAGCACCTCGCGGCGCAGCGCCAAATAGTAATCCGGGTCGCGGAACAGCTCGCTGACCTGCACCGTCATTGCGTCGATGATGTCGGGCAGCACGCTTGGGTCATGCAGAAGGCGGCCCTGCACCTCGGACAGGGTGGCGCAATCCAGCCGCTCGCGGGCCAGATCGGCCCGCCGCGCCAGGGAACTGCGCGAATAGGACCGGAAATCATAGTGATACCGCCGGTTCAGCGCCTCCAGGAACAGGTCCAGCTCGATCGACTCGGGGGGACGCAGGGGGATGGGCTCAACGCTCATCTGGGCATCCAGACGCGGGTCAGCGACAGCAGCTTGTCCACGTCCAGCGGCTTGGGAAGATAGTCGTTGGCGCCTGCCGCCAGGCACTGGTTCTGATCCTCGGCCATGGCCTTGGCGGTCAGCATGATGATGGGCAGCGTCTTCCAGCGGTCGATCTTGCGGATCTCTCGCGTGGCGGTCAGGCCGTCCATCTCGGGCATCATCACGTCCATCAGGACCAGATCCACCTTGGGCGCGGCCCCGTCATTGATGCGCCCCAGGGCCTCCAGCGCCTCGCGGCCGTTGCGCGCGATCTGGACGGTCGCGCCATGCGGCTCGAACACGCCGGTCAGGGCATAGACGTTGCGGATGTCATCCTCGACCACCAGGATGCGGCGGCCCTCCAGCTGGGCGTCGCGATTGAGCGAGGCCGCCAGCATCTCGCGCTGCTTGTCGGGCAGGTCGCTGACCACCTGATGCAGAAACAAGGTGACCTCGTTGATCAGGCGCTCGGGCGATTTCGCGCCCTTGATGATGATCGATTTCGAATAGCGGCGCAGGCGCTGTTCCTCGGCCTCGGACAGGGCGCGGGCGGTATAGACGATGACCGGCGGAAAGGACGCCGTCCCGTCCTGGTCCAGCCGCTCCAGCACGTCGAACCCCGACGCATCGGGCAGCGTCATGTCCAGCACGATGCAATCGACCGTCTGCGTGCGGCAGATCTCCAGCGCGGCGGCGGCGGTGCCCGCGCCCACCGTCTCGACCTCGTCGCTGGACAAGAGCGCCTTGAGGCCCAGCATCTGCGCGGGGTCGTCCTCGACGATCAGCACCCGCCGCAGGCGCTGCTCCAGCCGCGATTCCAGGTTGCGGATCGCGGTCGCCAGATGGTCACGCTGGACCGGCTTCATCATATAGCTGATCGCCCCCTGGGCCAGCGCCTCCTGGGTGTAGTCGTCGGCCGAGACCATGTGCACGGGGATGTGGCGCGTGGTGGTGTCGCGTTTCAGCCGGTCCAGCGCGGACAGGCCGGAATGGTCGGGCAGGCCCACATCCATCACGATGGCATGCGGCAGGAAATGCCGCGCCGCGCGCACCGCGTCATCGGCGCGCCCCACGCAGACGCAGCGGAACCCCAGCTCCTGCGCCAGACCGTAAAGAACCTGCGCAAAGGCCGGGTCATCCTCCACGACCAGCATCACCCGCTCTCCGGGGGCGATGCGGGCGCGGTCGTCGGTCAGGCCGGGCAGCGCGTCCAGCATCAGCGCGCTGTCCTCTGCCGGGGCGGGCAGGGCTGCGGGCGCGGCAGCACGGCGCGCCGGGGCGGGCGACTGCCGCGCGGGCGTCGCGGGCAGCGTCAGCGTGAAGGTGCTGCCCTTGCCCGGCTGGCTGGACAGCGAGATGCGCCCGCCCAGCAGATCGGCCAGCTCACGAGAGATCGACAGCCCCAGCCCCGTCCCCCCGAACCGGCGCGAGATCGTGCCGTCGGCCTGGCGGAACGCCTCGAACACGGCCTCCTGCTGCGTGGTGTCGATGCCGATGCCGCTATCCTCGACCGCAAAGTCGATACCCTGCGGGGCGGGCGTCACATGCAGCGTCACATGCCCCTTTTCGGTGAATTTCAGCGCGTTCGAGATGAAGTTGCGCAGCACCTGCTCCAGCCGCTGGCGGTCGGTCTCGAAGGGGACGGCGGCGGGGGCCACGCGGGCCTGCAGGGTCAACCCCTTCTGGCGGGCCTGCGCCTCGAAGGCGCGCACCACCTTGTCGGCCAGCGCCTGCGGGTCGACCGTGTCGCGCGACAGCTCCAGCTTGCCCGACTCGATCTTGGACAGGTCCAGGATGTCGTTGATCAGCGCCAGCAGATCCTTGCCCGAGGATTCGATGGTCTCGGCCCACCGGACCTGCTCCTCGGTCAGGGTGCGACCGCGGTTCTCGGACAGCAGGCGCGACATGATCAGCAGCGCGTTCAGGGGGGTGCGCAGCTCGTGGCTCATGTTGGCGACGAACTCGGACTTGGCCCGGCTCGCCTGCTCCGCCGACGCCAGGGCATCCTGCAGCCGCTGCAGGCTCTCCAGCTGGAATATCTTCAGCAGGCCCATCACCGCCAGGGCCACCAGCACGGCGCAGGCCGCCCGCAGCAGTTGCACCGGGACGTGGAACAGTTCGAGGAAGGTCTGCTGGTTGATGAGGGACGGCGGGAACCAGTCGGCCCGGGGCACCACGATGCCCCCCAGCACGGCATGGAGGATGAAGGCCCCGGCCGCCACATTGCTGGCCAGGCGGATGGAGCGCTGCTCCGCCGCCGGCATGGTCTCCAGCAGGACCTGCCGGCAGTAGAGGTAGAAGCCGATGCCGGTCAGCAGGCTGGCGGGAAAGCCGCCCAGGTAGCGGGACCAGATGGTCATGCCCAGGAGCGGCGCGGCGCTGAGGCCGGCGCCGAGAGCGACGCCCAGGAGCATGGGGAAATACAGCCAGGGCCCCAGGAGCCAGCGTACACGGGCCTGCCAGGGCGATGGGGCGAGGGAGGCCAGCACCAGGTTGCGGCCGAACTCGAACAGGAAAAGGTAGGAAAGCAGCAGCAGGAAGGGGCGCGTCGCGGCCAGCCAGGGCACGTCGCCCCGCACTTCGCGCCACAGGTCGGTCCATTCGAGGAAACCGTGAACGAAACCGAAGGCTGCCAGCATCCACAGGATGCGGGACAGCTGCAGATGGCTGCGGTGGTCGTAGCGGACGACGATGACCACGCCCATGAGGAGGAAGGCCAGGCCGTAGACCAGATAGACCACATCCATCGTCATTCACCTTTTCCAACGACGCCGCAATGGCGTCATGGTCGCATTCCCGGCCCCTTCGGGCCAAGCACCGGAGCCGCTCTCCGACGGCATCAGGCGGCGGCAGGCCGGGCCGCCCGCATGGCGGCATCCATGTCCCGGGCCGCCACCGCCACCACCTCGGCATCGATGCGGCCCTGGTGCGCCAGTTCCTGGAGGAACTGCAGCACGGCATCGGCCGAGAGGCCGGCCCGGTAGGGACGGTCCTGGGCCATGGCCTGGAAATGTCCGCCACCCGCAGGATGCGGGCCTCCCGGGACATGGCGTCCACGGT
>ERZ778021.3059-NODE-3059-length-13013-cov-4.220173_pt1 | contig 13013 bp, 14 predicted proteins | sample MGYA00375751_ERZ778021 | MGnify/ENA primary metagenome ERZ778021 (study PRJEB29350, sample SAMN05389814) | bioreactor metagenome | isolation source: Thiocyanate stock bioreactor | place: South Africa: University of Cape Town | collected 2013-08-29 ... | reverse complement strand
CGTGCGCCGCATCGCCAAGGCCACGCATCCGGCCCGGCAGACGGCGCTGTTCTCCGCCACCATGCCGAACGAGATCGCGGAACTGGCCAAGGGGCTGCTGCGCGACCCGGTCCGCGCCGAGGTGGCGCCGCAGGGCACCACCGCGGCCGAGATCGTGCAGGGCGTGGTCTTTGCCCGCACCAAGCAGAAGCGCAAGATCCTGTCCGACATGCTGGCCGACGAGGCGATGCGCTCCGTCATCGTCTTCGCCCGCACCAAGCACGGTGCCGACCGCGTCACCCGCGACCTCGAGCGCGACGGCTTCGAGGCGGCCGTCATCCACGGCAACAAGTCGCAAAACGCCCGCCAGAAGGCGCTGAATGGCTTCCGCGACGGCTCGGTCCGCATCCTTGTGGCCACCGACATCGCCGCGCGCGGCATCGACGTGCCCGGCATCAGCCATGTGGTGAACTTCGATCTGCCGGACGAGGCGGAAAGCTACGTCCATCGCATCGGCCGCACCGGGCGCAACGGCGCCGACGGGGTGGCAATCACGCTGGTCGACCCCACCGAGAACGCCAAGCTCAGGCAGGTGGAGCGCATCATCCGCATGAAGCTGCCGGTCATCGCCGACCATCTCGACAGCCCCGATCCGCGGCCCGAGCCGCGCCAGCCGGCCAACGACCGGCCCGCCGGCGAGCGCAAAGGCAGGCCGCAAGGCGGCGGACAGCGCGGGGAGGGTGCCGACAGGCAGCGCGCAGACGGCAAGCCGTCGGCAAAGCGGCCTTTCGCGGGCAAGCCGCAAGGCGAGCGCAAGCCGGAAGGCGCCAGGCCGTTCCGTTCCCGCCGCCGGCCCGGCGGCCGCAATCGGCAGGCCCGCGCGGCCTGAGGCTCAGTTCCTACCAGGAGGCCGGCGCCCGAAGCTCAGCGGGCGCCGGTTCCAGCCCGTCAGCGCCGCGATCACCCGCAGGCAGAGCGGGCGCGGCAATATGGACAGCAGCTTGAGGCTCCAGGTCAGCCGGCGCGGAAAGGTCACCTCGAAGCCGCCGCGCTGGATGCCGCGCAGCATGCGCCGGGCAGCGACCGGCGCCGGCAGCAGCGCCGGCATGCGGAACCCGGCATTGCGGGTGAGCGGCGTGTCGATGAAGCCGGGATTGATGACCTGGATGCGGATGCCGATCTTGTCGAAGTCGAATTTCAGCGATTCGGCCATCAGGTTCAGCGCGGCCTTGGTGGCGCCGTAGGCCGCTGTCGTCGGCCAGCCGAAATAGGCGCTGATGGAGCCGACCAGCACGACATGGCCCTGTCCGCGCTCGCGCATGTGCCTGACCGCTGGCACGAGGCCGTTGACCACGCCCATGACGTTGACGTCGAAGCTGCGGCGGAACTTGCGCGCCGACATGTTCTCGCCGGCGATCGGCACATAGGCGCCCGCATTGAACACCGCCAGCGCGATCGGCCCCACCTCGCGCTCGATGGCCGCCACGGTGGCAGCCATGCGTTGCTCGTCGGTGACGTCGCAGGGATAGGCCACGACATGGCCGCGGCAGCCGGCGGTCTCGGCCACCAGCATGTCGATGGGGTCTTCCTCGCGCGCCGTCACCGCCACGGTGAAGCCCAGCGCCGCCAGTTCCCTGGCCAGTTCGCGGCCTATGCCTGAACTGCCGCCGGTAATCCAGGCGATCCCGTCTTTCGGACTGGCTCGATAAAGTGTCATGGTGCCCCGAAGCGTTGCCGCGCAAAGGCTTAGCGAGACGAAAAACGAAAGGAAAGGGGCCTTCGGCCGGTCCCTGCACAATCGGGCGCGGCTGTGTTGATCCGGATTGCGACTGGTCCAGGCAAATTCCTGCCTTGAAAGGGGCGCCCGGCGTTTTTAGGGTCTTTCCGCAAGCATCGAAGGATTCCTCCCCATGTACGGTTCTGTCATCGAAGCGATCGGCAACACGCCGCTGATCAGGTTGAAGCGCGCCTCGGAGGAAACCGGCTGCGAAATTCTGGGCAAGGCCGAGTTCATGAACCCCGGCCAGTCGGTCAAGGACCGCGCGGGGCTGTTCATCATCGGCGACGCCGAGCGGCGCGGCCTGCTGAAGCCCGGCGGGGTGATCGTGGAAGGCACCGCCGGCAACACCGGCATAGGGCTGACGCTGGTCGCCAAGGCGCTGGGCTATCGCACCGTCATCGTCATTCCCGACACGCAGAGCCAGGAAAAGAAGGACACCATCCGCATCCTCGGCGCCGAGCTGATCGAGGTGCCGGCGGTGCCCTACAAGAACCCGAACAACTATGTGAAGCTTTCGGGGCGGCTGGCCGAGCAGATGGCCAGGACGGAGCCGAACGGCGCCATCTGGGCCAACCAGTTCGACAATGTCGCCAACCGCGACGGCCACGCCCGCACCACCGCCGAGGAGATCTGGAGCCAGACCGGCGGACGCATCGACGGCTTCGTCTCGGCGGTCGGCTCCGGCGGCACGCTGGCCGGGGTCGCGGCGGGCCTGCGCGCACGCAGCAGGAACGTCAAGGTGGCGCTGGCCGACCCGCCGGGCGCGGCCCTCTACAGCTTCTACACCAGCGGCGAATTGAAGGCCGAGGGCAGCTCCATCACCGAAGGCATCGGGCAGGGCCGCATCACCGCCAATCTCGAAGGCTTCGCACCCGACTTCTCCTTCCAGATCGCGGATGAGGAGGCGTTGCCGATCATCTTCGACCTGATCCAGGAGGAGGGACTGTGCGTCGGCGGCTCCACCGGCGTCAACATCGCCGGCGCCATCCGCCTGGCGCGCGAGCTTGGGCCCGGCCACACCATCGTGACGATCCTCGCCGACTACGGCACGCGCTACCAGTCGAAGCTGTTCAACCCGGCCTTCTTGCGCGGGAAGGACCTGCCGGTGCCGGGTTGGATGGAGAAGGGCAGCGACATCTCCGTGCCGTTCGAGCAGGTGGCGTAATGGCGCACCGCACCGAGATTCTGTTCCGCGACGATTCCTACCTGTGCGAGACCGAAGCCGAGGTCGTCGCCGTCAACGAGCGCGGCGGCATCGTCCTCGACCGCACCATCTTCTACGCCACTTCCGGCGGCCAGCCGGGCGACACCGGCCATCTGGAGCGGGCGGACGGCAGCCGGATCGCCATTGCCGCCACCGTCACCGGCGAGACCAAGGACGAGATCATCCATGTGCCCGCGCCCGACCAGCCGGTGCCCGCGCCCGGCGAGACGCTGAAGCTTTCCATCGACTGGGAACGGCGGCACCTTCTCATGCGCATGCACACGGCCTGCCACCTGCTCAGCGTCGTGTGTCCGTTCCCGATCACCGGCGCGTCGGTGGCTGTCGATGATTCGCGCGTCGATTTCGACCTTCCCGACGCCGGCTACGCCAAGGAGGAGGTGACGGCCAGGCTGATGGAACTGGTGCGCGCCGACCATCCGGTGTTCATCCGCTGGATCACCGACGAGGAATTTGCCGCCAATCCGGGGCTGGTGAAGTCGAAGAACGTGCGCCCGCCCAGCGGCACCGGGCGCATCCGGCTGGTCTGCATCGGCGAAAATGCGATAATAGACAGCCAGCCCTGCGGCGGCACCCATGTGGCGCGCACCGGCGAGGTGGGCGAGATCCACATCGGCAAGATCGAGAAGAAGGGCCGTGAGAACCGGCGCTTCCGCATCCGTTTCGGCCCGATGCCGGCCGCCTGAGTCCGTACTTCCGGGAGAAAGACATGGCCGAGGACAGCCCCTTCACCGTCGATGCCGACTGGCTGCAGCAGCGCCTCGGCCAGCCCGGCCTGTCGGTCGTGGACGCCTCCTGGTATCTGCCGGCGCAGAAGCGCGACGGGCGGGCCGAATACAAGGCCGGCCACATTCCCGGCGCCGTATTCCTCGACCATGATGCGATCTCGGACCAGAATTCGCCGCTGCCGCACACGCTGGCCTCGCCGGGCGATTTCGCGCAGTTCGTGGGCTCGATGGGCATCTCGGCCGACGACACCATCGTCGTGTATGACGGGCCGGGCTTCTTCTCCGCGCCGCGCGCCTGGTGGATGTTCCGCGTCATGGGCGTGTTCCAGACCTATGTGCTGGATGGCGGCCTCGATCGGTGGAAGGCCGAAGGCCGCCCGGTGACGGCCGAGCCCACCAAGATCGCGCCTTGCGTGTTCCATGTCGACTTCGACGCGGATCGCGTCGTCGGCCTAGGCGAGATGCGCCGCATCGTGGAAACGCGCGAAAGCCAGATCGCGGACGCGCGCCCTGCCGGCCGCTTCACCGGCGCGGAGCCTGAGCCGCGACCCGGCATGCGCTCCGGCCACATGCCGGGCGCCCGCAGCGTGCCGGCCTCGGCCCTTTCGGAGAACGGGGTGCTGCTGCCCAAGGATAGGCTGCGCAAGGTGTTCGAGGAGGCAGGCGTCGACCTGTCGAAGCCGGTGGTGACCTCCTGCGGCTCCGGGGTGACGGCGGCGGTGGTGACGCTGGCGCTCGAAACGCTCGGCCACGCCGACAACCGGCTCTACGACGGATCGTGGGCGGAATGGGGCGCGCTGGCCAACACGCCGGTGGCCACGGGCAAGGAATGAAGCGCATGGACGACCGTGTGCCGGAAAAGATCGACGTCACGGTGACGTTCCTGGAGATGGAGGCGCCGCCGGCGAGGTATCCGCCGCTGCCCTATGGGCGCCAGATCGCGTTGCTGCGCACGAAGAACATTCCGCTGCATTTCTACCGCTACCTGACCGACCGGGTCGGGCGCAAATGGCATTGGGTGAACGTGCTGCGGCTTACCGACGAAGAGCTTGCCGCCACCATCCATCGCGAGGACCGCGACATCCGCGTGCTCTATCTCGACGGCTCTCCGGCCGGCTTCTTCGACGTGCGGCCGCATCTGCCGGAAATGGCGGAACTGGCCTATTTCGGCATGATGGAGCATGCGACGGGGCAGGGGCTCGGCCGCTGGTTCCTGGGCGCGGCCATCGAGGCGTGCTGGTCACACAAGCCCGAGCGCATCACGGTGCAGACCTGTACGCTCGACCATCCCGCCGCCCTGCCTCTCTACCAGAAGCTCGGCTTCCGGCCGGTGGCGCAGAAGAAGGAAGTGGTGCGGCCCATGCCCTTCGCCGAGCGCATGGCCAGCGTCATGCGCCCCTGACACGGAGGTCGGCCCCTTCCTGAACGGCGCGTTCATCGGTCCTTCACCTTCGCTTTGCCATGGTCTTTCCCGATCCCGGACGGGCCAGAACGAAGGAGAGACCAGATGATCGACCGCCGAACCGTCACCGCCGCGCTGATTGGCGCGCTCGTCATGCCGGGCGCCGCCTTTGCGCAGGCCACGACCCCGTCCGCCGCGCAGATCGAGCGCCAGCTCAACGCCGCGCCGCGCATGAAGCTGCGGCCCGACCAGAGGGTGACGGTGCGCGAGTTCAAGCGCCGGCCGGACCTGCGCCGCGCCGCCCCTTCCATCGACATCCAGTCGATCAATTTCGCCTTCGGCTCGGCCGAGGTGGCGCCGTCGCAGTACGGCAAGGTGGAGAACATCGCCGACGGGCTCAACCGCATCCTGCGGCGCAACCGGCGCGCCCAGTTCCTGATCGAGGGCCACACCGACGCGGTGGGCTCGGCCGCCTCCAACCAGGTGCTGTCGGAGCGGCGGGCCGAATCGCTGAAGCGGGTGCTGGTGCGCGAGTTCCGCGTGCCTGCGCGCGCGCTGGAGACGATCGGCTACGGCGAGGGGTTCCTGCTCGTGCCGACCCAGCAGGAGAACTGGCGCAACCGGCTGGACCATCGGTCCGTTCGCAGCCCGGCTTGACGAGCCGGGCTGTTTTCGTTCCGCTGGGCCGATCTTGCAAAGGGACGTTTCGAAATGACGATAGCAGTGGTCATGGCCGGCGCGACCGGCTGGGTGGGCAAGGCGCTGGTGCCGGCGATCCTCGCCCAGGATGACATGCGGCTTGCCGGTGCGGTCTCGCGCACCGCCGCCGGGCAGGATGCCGGCAAGGCGACGGGCGGGCCGGAGGCCGGCGTTGCCGTTTCCGGCTCGCTCGCCGAGGCGCTCGCCGCGCCGTCCGACGTGGTCGTGGACTACACCAAGCCGCATGTGGTGAAGGACCATGCGCTGCTGGCGGTGTCGAAGGGCAGGCATGTGGTGATCGGCACGTCCGGCCTCGGCGCGGCCGACTATGCCGAGATCGACGCCGCCGCGCGTGCCAACGGCGTCGGCGTGCTTGCCGCCGGCAATTTTTCCATCACCGCCACATTGATGAAGCGCTTCGCGCTGATGGCGGCGAAATATGTGCCCGATGTCGAGGTGATCGACTACGCCAGCGCGAAGAAGCCCGACGCACCTTCCGGCACCGCGCGCGAGCTGGCCGAGGCGCTGGCGGAAATCCGCCAACCCTCCACCGCCAGACCCGTTGCGAACGTGTCCGGCGTGCCGAGCACGCGCGGCGCCGCAGTGGGGGCGGGCGAGGGGGTGCAGGTGCATGCGCTGCGCCTGCCCTCCTACATACTGTCCTGCGAGGCGCTGTTCGGCCTGCCCGACGAGCGGCTGACCATCCGCCACGATGCCGGCTCGTCGGCCGCGCCCTATGTCGCCGGCACGCTGCTGGCTATCCGCCGCGTCGGGTCCTTCAAGGGCCTGGTACGAGGGCTCGACGCGCTGATGGAATGATGGCTCGGCGTTAACCTTTCGTTAACCAAGCCGGTCCACAGTAACCGTGAACTGTCGCACGGCCGTTACATTGTCGCGGTAGAAGACAGGCGTCGAAGGATCGGCCGACCGCGGATGTACCGGCGGCTATTTCGACGGACGAGGAAGCGGGGCAAGTACCCCGCTTTTTTGTTGCCTGCTTCTCTCTGTGACGGCGGCTCAGGCAGCGGCAAGCGCGGCCTTCGGCTCGGCCAGTTCATAGCCGAGCGCTTCGGCCACCGCCCGGTTGGTGATGCGCCCCCGGTGAACGTTCAGCCCGTTGCGCAGGTGCGGGGCGTCGGCCAGCGCCTTCAAACCCTTGTCGGCAAGCTGCAGGCCGTGGTGCAAGGTGGCGTTGTTCAGCGCGTGCGCGGAGGTGACCGGCACGGCGCCCGGCATGTTGGCCACGCAATAGTGGATGACGCCGTCCACCTCGAAGGTCGGGTCGGCATGGGTGGTGGGATGCGAGGTCTCGAAGCACCCGCCCTGGTCGATGGCGACGTCCACCAGTACCGCGCCCTTCTTCATGCCGGAGAGCATCTCGCGGGTGACGAGTTTCGGCGCCGCCGCGCCGGGAATCAGCACGGCGCCGACGATGATGTCGGCCGAAAAGCACTCTTCCTCCAGCGCCTCGACGGTGGAATAGCGCGTGTTCACGCGCCCGCTGAAAATGTCGTCGAGCTGGCGCAGGCGCGGGATCGAGCGGTCGATGACGGTCACGTCGGCGCCGAGGCCGGCCGCCATGCGCGCCGCATGCAGCCCGACCACGCCGCCGCCCAGCACCGTGACCTTGCCCGGCGGCACGCCCGGCACGCCGCCCAGCAGCACGCCGCGCCCGCCATTGGGCTTCTGCAGGGCGGTGGCGCCGGCCTGGATGGAAAGCCGCCCGGCCACCTCCGACATCGGCGCCAGCAGGGGCAGGCCGCCGCGCTCGTCCGTCACCGTCTCATAGGCGACGGCGGTGACGCCGGAGGCGAGAAGGCCCCTGGTCTGCTCGGGGTCCGGCGCCAGATGTAGGTAGGTGTAGAGGATCTGCCCCTCGCGCAACTGCGCCCATTCCTGCGGCTGCGGCTCCTTGACCTTGACGATCATGTCCGACTTTGCAAATACGTCGGCCGCCGTGCGGGCGATCGCGGCACCCGCGGCGCGATAGGCGTTGTCGTCCGCGCCTATGCCCGCGCCGGCGCCGGTCTCGACCAGCACCTCATGGCCATGGGCGACATATTCCCGCACCGAGCCCGGGGTCAGGCCGACGCGGTATTCGTGATTCTTGATCTCCTTGGGGCAGCCGACACGCATCTTCATCCTCCTCCCGGTTTCAGAGCGCGAATTTGTGGGGGGATTATTCAACTACCAAACGGGCCGCGAGTGTTTGCGAATATGCTTGTCGCAGAAGCGGTCTTTCGTTATTTTTTGCATAAAACAATCTGATATTCGCAGGAATCGCGAAAAATGCCTCTGGACCGGATCGATATCGCCATTCTGGATACCTTGCAGAAGGACGGAAGGATACCCAATGCCGCGCTTGCGGAGAAGGTCGGCCTTTCCCAGTCCGCCTGCTCGCGCCGGCTCGACAATCTGGAAAAGTCCGGCACCATTCGCGGCTATCACGCCCGCATCTCCAACGCCGCGCTCGGCCATCAGATGACGGCGATCGTGCATATTTCGCTGTCCGGCCAGTTTGAAAAGACGCTTTCGGATTTCGAGACCGCCATCAAGCGCTGCCCGAACGTGCTGTCGTGCCATCTGATGTCGGGGGAATACGACTATATCCTGCGCATCGCCGCCAAGGACCTTGCCGATTACGAGCGCATCCACAAGGAATGGCTCTCGGCCATGCCGCATGTCACCAAGATCAACTCCTCCTTCGCGCTGCGCGAGATCATCGACCGCACGGCCATGGGCCTGAAGCCGGAAATGGCCTGAACGCCGCGATTGCCCCGCTGCCGACAGAAAGTCGGGGAAGCGCGGGCCGGCCGCGGGAGCGGCTATGGCGGCGCGCGGCAAAATGCGCTAGCGCTTGGCCATGCGCTACGTCATCGTCATCGTCGCCTTCGCCTTCTTCCTCATCTGGGACGGCCTTTACAATCAGGGCCGCTACATGGATGCAGGCGTCAAGGGCCTGAAGCACGCCGTCACCTATGTGACGGGATGAGCGCATTCGTCGCGGGGGCAGAAGCCGCCGGCCGTCGCCGGATGGGTTGACGCCGCCGCTTCACTGGTCGAGAAACCGGCCTTGTCGAAAATTCGTTGAACCTGCATGCGGTGTCGTCGGTGTCTCTGCACGCCGCGTGCGAAGGAGGCCGTTTGATCCGGCATATCGTTTTCTTCAGCGTCAGGCGCAAGGAAGAGGTGGAGACCGTGCGCAAGGGCCTGATGGCCCTCGGCGACATTCCCCATTCCAGCTTCTTCGAGGTGGTGGCGAACTCCAAGGTCGACCCGCTCTCCGACGAGATCGACATCGTGGTCTATGCGGAGTTCGAAGATCACGACGCGCTGGCCGCCTACAAGGCCCATCCGCTCTATGACGAGACGACGCGCAAGGTGAGGCCGCAGCGCGAACTGCGCTTCTCGGCCGATATCGTGTCGGAAGGGCGCCCGTCGCGCTGAGCGCTTCGGGCGCTGCGTCAGTCTACCAGGATGCGCGCTTCCCGTGCCGCTTCCACGAAAGCGGTTCTGGCGGCATCGGGCGGCCTGTCGCCGTTGACGGCCGCAAGGCAGGCCAGCCGCGCGGCACGGTGCTTGGGCGTGCCCGCATCCGGCCAATGCTGGGTCAGAAGCGCCACCGCCTGCCTGGCGCTCGAAACGTGATGGATATCGCCGACGATCCCGACGGAAACGGCCACGGGTTCGGCAAACCAGCCTTCATGCATGGAAGTACCTCCAGCCCCGGATGCCATTCAACGCCGGGCAGGACCGGAAGTTCCGTCGCCCTTGACGGTCAGAATGCGGGAATCAAGAGGCGGCGTCCTCGAGATGCCGCACGAGAGCAAGGCGCTTGATGGCGGCGGTCGCCAGCGCCTGCGCGCGGTCGCGCGCGGCCTGCGAGGGCAGGGTCTCTCCCGCCTCGACATAGAATTCCGCCAGCCATTCGCATAGCGCCTCCAGCGAAGGCATGGACGGGGCGCCGGCTGGCGGCAATTCGTCGAGCGGGTCCGTGTCGAGATCCTGCGCCATGCGCCTGGCCTCCGCCGCCAGCATGCGGAAATCCTGCCTCGTCCGCCCGCTTGCCGATTCGGCAAGCTGTTCGAGCGCTGCCGCGACGTCATTTTCGATCGCGCCCAGGCTGCGCGCATCCGACAGTACCGGCTCGTGCGCACGCCGCGCGAAGAACGCTTTGCGCCGCTCCCGCCGCAGAATTCTGGCATGCTCGAGTTCCTCATGCGCCATGCGCTCGGCAGCCTCGCGGATCTCGGTGGTGGGCGCGTCCGCCGCCACGTAGGACCAGAAGGCGAAGGCGCGCTCCTCGTTCCTGACCGCCATGGCGAAGGAGTGATACGCGTCCTGGAGTTCCGGCGACACCAGCGCGGCTCCTTCGTCGTCGAACACGCCTTTCGGCGCGTGCTCGTCCGCCGGCGGCGCGTGATGCAGGGCCTGCTGCGACCAGCCGACGACCATGTCCATATGGCCGGTTTCCTCGCGCACCAGACGGTCGAATACGGCGGCGAGATCCTGCCTGCCGGCCTCGCGCATGCGCACGGCCAGGGCGGCATAGCGGTCGGCCGATTCCTTCTCCATCGCGTAGGCGAGGGCCATGAGCTCGTCCATCGTGCGGATCGGCGTTGACGGCTCTGACGTCAGGCGCGGCATCGGGCACACTCCTCCATGATATAGTGCAACTATAAGCAGAACTGAGGCAGAGTAATTTGCGATCAATCAAAGACCTGCCGACCAAAACAAACCAGATGTGCGCCCGAAGGCCGTGCCTTTTGAATCGGCCGGAAAAAGGGTGCACATGCCGAGCAGCGCGTTCATACGAAAGACGGGCAGGGCAGCCTGGCATGATGCCGGCGCCACGCTGCCGCGCGCGCTGGCTTGCGTGCTTTTCCTCTTGTCGATGCTTGTCCTGTCCGTCGCCCCGGTCCGGGCCGACGAAAGCCTGGACCATTTTCTTTCCGTCACGCAGCCGGGCGAGCTGATCGAGGGCGCCGACGCCTACGGCAAGATCGAAGGCAGCCCGCCGCTGGCGCCAGTGCTTTCCGGCGGCAAGACGGTCGGCTACGCCTATCTCAACACCGACTACACCAGTGCCGTAGGCTATTCCGGCAAGCCGATACGCATTCTGGTCGGCATCGACGCCAAGGGCGTCATCCGGGGTTTCAAGCTGGTCGAGCATAAGGAGCCGATCGTCCTCATCGGCATTCCCGAAGCCAAGGTCGTCGCCTCGCTGAACTCGCTGATCGGCAAGGATCTGGGCCGCGTCGCGTCCGGGCAGGAGCAGATCCCGCAGGTGGACATCGTCAGCGGCGCCACCGTGACCGTATTGGTGATGGGCGACAGCGTGGTGCGCTCGGCCGTGAAGCTCATCCGCAGCGGACGCCTGGGCGAGACGGGCGCGGCGACGGCCGGCGCTCCCGCCGCGCCTGCCAGGGTCGTGAACCCGGACGTGTCGCAGATACTCGACTGGAACACCCTGGTCGGCGACGGCTCGGTGCGCAGCCTGCGCCTGACCGTGGGCGAGGTGACGAAGGCCTTCGCCGACGCCGGCCAGAAGCAGGCGGCCGACCGGCCCGAGACCGCCAATGCGGACGACCGCTTCATCGACCTCTACCTAGCACCGGTCAGCGTGCCCGCCATCGGCCGCAGCCTGCTGGGCGACGTCGTCTACGAGAGGCTGCAGAAGAAGCTGAAGTCCGGCCAGCAGGCGATCGTGGTGGCCGGAGACGGTGCCTATTCCTTCAAGGGCTCCGGCTATGTGCGCGGCGGCATATTCGACCGCATCGAGCTGATGCAGGACGGGCAGGGCGTGCGCTTCCGCGACCGCGACCACACGCGCCTCGGCGACCTTGCCGCCGAAGGCGCGCCGCATCTGCGCGAGATCGCGCTGTTCACGGTGCCGGAAGAGTTTCCGCTCGATCTTTCCGAGCCGTGGGAGCTGCAACTGCTCGTCCAGCGAAGCTACGGCGCGCGCGACAAGGCCACGCTGCCCTACAACCTCGGCTACACCTTGCCCGACCGCTACCTGAAGGCCGTGCCGGCATCGGCCCCGGCGCCGCAGCCCGCCCCGCAGGCTGCCGCACCCGAACCCGCAGCGGGCGCGTCGGCGGCGGCCGAGCCTGCCGGGCAGGGCCTCTCGGACGATGAGCCGCTGTGGGTGAAGATCTGGAAGCTGAACACCGTCGAGATCGCCACCACCGTGGTGGCGTTGCTGGTGCTGACCGCCATCTTTTTCTTCCAGAACTGGCTGGTCAAGCGGCCCCGCCTGTTCGCTTGGGTGCGGCGCGGCTATCTCGTGTTCACGCTGGTCTGGCTCGGCTGGTACGCCAATGCCCAGCTTTCCGTGGTCAACGTGCTGACCTTCGTCAATTCGCTGGTCACCGGCTTCAACTGGGAGTTCTTCCTCTCCGCGCCGTTGATCTTCGTGCTGTGGGCGGCGGTGGCGGCGGGGCTGCTGTTCTGGGGCAGGGGGCCGTTCTGCGGCTGGCTGTGCCCGTTCGGCGCCCTGCAGGAACTGACCAACAACCTCGCCCAATGGCTCAAGGTGCCGCAGGTGAAGCTGCCTTTCGGCCTGCACGAGCGGCTGTGGCCGGTCAAGTACATGATCTTCCTCGGCCTGTTCGGCCTGTCGCTCTATTCCGTCGCGCTGGCCGAGACCTATGCCGAGATCGAGCCGTTCAAGACCGCCATCATCCTGAAATTCGCGCGCGAATGGCCGTTCGTGATCTTCGCGGTGGCGCTGCTGGTGGCGGGACTGTTCATCGAGCGCTTCTACTGCCGCTATCTGTGCCCGCTGGGCGCCGCGATGGCCATTCCCGGCCGCATCCACATGTTCGAGTGGCCGAAGCGCTATCCCGAATGCGGCCCGCCCTGCCAGCGCTGCGCCAAGGAATGCCCGGTCGAGGCGATCCATCCCGAAGGGCAGATCAACGTCAATGAGTGCATCTACTGCATGCACTGCCAGGAGCTCTACCATGACGACCACCGCTGCCCGCACATGATCCAGGTGCGGCTGAAGCGGGAGAAGTTCGAGGCGCTGTCCTCGCCCGCCACGAGTGGCAAGGGCCCACCCAAGCCACCGGTCATCACCCACAAGGGCGTGCCGGTCTTGGCATCCACCGAGAAGACCAACGCAACAGGCTGATACGCCAGCCAAGAAGGAGACGGAGCATGTCGCAAGAAGATCAGGACAGGAAGACGATCCTGAGC
>ERZ778021.3056-NODE-3056-length-13033-cov-5.254970_pt1 | contig 13033 bp, 10 predicted proteins | sample MGYA00375751_ERZ778021 | MGnify/ENA primary metagenome ERZ778021 (study PRJEB29350, sample SAMN05389814) | bioreactor metagenome | isolation source: Thiocyanate stock bioreactor | place: South Africa: University of Cape Town | collected 2013-08-29 ... | reverse complement strand
GGTGAGACCCGGAACTGCATCAGCGGGCCGTCGTAGGAGTGGGCGCCGTAGGGGTCGGGGCCGCCGCGGCGCCCGGCGCTGCGGAGCGCGAGCGCGCCGCCGCGGACGAGGCCGAAGTCGACGATCACTTCCGCCCGCTCGGCCGGCCCGAGCAGGATGCCGGCGCGGTTCACCGGCCGCGGCATCAGCCCGCCGTCGGCGCCGATCTGGATCAGCGGCGCGCCGTTCGACAGATAGAGGTCGTAAGCGCGGAACTGGGAGACGTTCAGGATGCGGATCCGGTAGCGGCGCGCCTCGACCCGGTGGTAGGGCAGGTGGGCGCCGTTGACGAGGACCTTCGAGCCGGTGATCCCGTCGGCGGGCGGGCGCAGGTCGGTGAACGGGTCGGTCAGCTGGTTGTGGCGGTCGAAGCTGCGGTCGGCGATCGCCAGGGCGATGTCGCGGTGCCCCTCGGGCAACGGCAGCGATGCCTCGTGCTCGTCGTCGACGATGAACATCCCGGCCATCCCGTGCCAGGCGTGCAGGGCGGTCCGGTCGAGGCGGTGGTCGTGGTACCACTTGAACGCCGCCCGTTCGGGACGCCCGCCCTCGCGCAGGTCGTAGACGTAGCGTTTGCTCGCCCCCGGCTTGATCAGCAGGTCGTTGCCGGAGGCGCGCGGCGAGAGGTCGAGCGGGATGTTGCAGTAGTCGGAGAACGGCTGGGCGCCGGTGAGGCCGCCGGGCTGGCCGTCGAACTGGGTGCGGTTGTGGGCGCCGTGCAGGTGGACGGTCAGTTCGCCGACCTTCGCCGGCAGTTCATGGTGGAAGGTGACCTCGGTGCGCTGCCCGGCGGGGCGGCGGATCGTCGGTCCGGGGAAGCTGCCGCCGAAGGTCCAGAGCTGGGTCTTGCGACCGGGCAGGATCTGCTGCTCGGCGAGGCGGATCGGCAGCTCGATCTTCGCCCCGGTCAGCTCACGCGGGATCGGCAGCGGGTCGCGGAACGGCACCGCCGCCTGGGCGCTGGCCCCGTCGAGCCACGACAACGCCCGACCGAGCCCGCCGCCCGGCAGCAGCGTCGCCAACACGCCACCGCCCAGGGCGCCGATGAATGCTCGGCGCCCCAGGCGGGGCTGCTGTGCGGATGGAGTGCGGGGCCGCGACTCAGGCTGCAGGCGGCAGCACCTTGATCGAGCCCTGCATCCAGGGGTGGACCGCGCAGATGAAGTACAGCGTCGTGCCGGCCTTCGCCGTCACCTTCTGGTCGATCGAGGCACCCTTCTTGGCGAAGAAGAACGAATCGCCCTTCTTCGTGTAGGTGCCCATCGTGTCCCAGCCGGGCTTGCCGGCTTCGACCAGCGGTTCCTTCGGCAGTTCTTCGCCTTTCAGCCCGTACCAATGGGCGATTCCCATGCAGATCTTGCCCGGGGTGAAGCAGGTCTTCCGCTGCTTGGCGGTCTTCGGCAGCGAGCCTTTCGTCACCAGCGAGAAGGTGTGAGGACCGACCATGCTCGGCATCGTCTTGTTCACGACTTCGAGCTCTTCGCCTTCGTGCACCGTGCCCGGGCCGAAGAAGCCCATCTTCTTCCCTTCCATTTTGATTTCGATCGTCGTGACCGCGCCCGCCGATTCCGGCGCTTCTTCCGCCGTGGCCAGGTTCGGGACGACCAGCGCCGCCAACAAGGCCAGCGCCGCGAGGGGCACCGCTGCCGCAGCGACCCGAGACTTCATCCGGTTCATGTTTTCCTTCCGAGACGACAAGGGGGCAACTCCGAGTCCGGGAGCTTCCCACCCCGCGACCCGAATCGCCATCGGCAAAACTTGGTTTCAAGAGCCCTTTGCGTACGCCAGTGTTCGGGAGCGCCATGGCTGGGATTTGGACGGCGGGTTCGGGGCCCCGGCGGACGGGGACGGGCGGGTCCCGGCGCAGGTCGGGACGGGCGGTCGACTTTTCCAGGCGAGGGGGGTGGAAAAAGTCGAGTTCGGACGCGCTCTCGACTTTCACCTTGCCAGGGCAGGGTGAAAGTCGAGAGCGCGCCTGGGACTCCTCAAGGGACGCAGGGTGCCGCACCGGACCTACTCCGGCCGATGTATGACCAGGACGTTGCTGTCGAAGTGGGCGACGGTGGCGGCGGCGACGGAGCCGGCGAGGTGGCCGAGGAGGCCGTGGCGTTGATGGGAGCCGATCACGATCAGGCCGCATCTGTGGTCTTCGGCGACCTTGACCAGGCCCGTCCAGGTCGGGGCGGCCTCGACGGTCAGGGCCTTGGCGTCGAAGCCGGCCTCGCGGGCCAGGGCGGCACCGTCTTCGGCGGTCTCCTGGGCGGCCGCCTCGACCTCGTTGGCGGCGGCGGCGTGGAGCTCGCGGCCCTTGGTCGGGATGAAGCCGACGTCGGCGGGCTGCCAGACGCAGACGACCAGGGCCTCGCGGCCGGGGGCGAGCTGGCGGGCCGCCTGCTCGATCGCGTAGGCGGCGAGGTCGGAGCCGTCGTAGGCGAAGATCGCCGGGCCGACCTCGGGACAGGGCGCCTCGGCCGCGGCCTGCCCGGCCGGACTCGCCTGAGTGGGGTTCGCCGCAGTGGCAGCCGGGCTGACCGCACTCGCCTCGGTGGCGTTCGGCTCGGTGGTGTTCTGCTCGTCGGGCATCAGCGCGCTCCTTGGGTGACGGTACCCGCGCCCTCACGGTGTGAACTGCGCAGGCGGGCGAGGAGCGGCGGCGACTCGTAGCCGGCCTTCTCGCCGGCGAGGAAGGCGTCGATGTCGGGCGCTTCCGGCCGCGCCCCGCCGAGCCGGTAGAGCACCACCGGGATGATGCCGCCGAGGATCGCCAGGCCGAGGCCGATCCAGAGCGCAATGCTGACTCCCTCGTCCAGGCCGCCGCTGTAGTTGACGGCGAAGTGGGCGAAGATCGGCGCGATCATGAACGCCGCCACCGCGCGGAGGAGCTCGACGATCGCGAAGACCCGCTGCAGGTTCGTCGCCCGCAGGGCGAAGCCGGCGGCGAAGAGGGCCGGGGCGACGGTGGCGCCGAGGCCGATGCCGGTAAGGAACGAGGCGATCAGGGTCAGCCCTTCGTTGGAGGGGACCTGGATCAGGAAGACGGCGATCCCGGCGGCGAGGAAGAACATCCCCGCCAGCGGCAGGTAGACGATCGACTTCCGGGTGATGACCTGGCCGAGGGCAAAGGCGGTGATGATCGCGCCGCCGAGCTCCGGCAGGTAGAGCAGGCCGAGGTGGAGCGGCCCGTACTTGTCGGTCATCGCGGCGGCGGTCAGCGCCGTCGCCGAGACCGAGGCCGCGGCGGCGAGCAGCGCCAGGACGATGCCGGCCACCGGGATCGTCGAGGTGAGCATCTCGCGGATCGTCAGCAGCGGGTTGCGGGCGGTCGCCTGGTAGACGATCAGCAGTACGATCGTGGCGAGGCCGCCGATCAGCGGCACGATCACGATCGGGTCGAGGAAGGCATGGCTGGTCAGCTGCGAGGAGCCGAAGAAGGCGGCGACGCAGCCGATCCCCGCGAGGATCAGGGCGAGCGGGTCGCGCGGCGAGCCCGGGTCGGCCGGCGGCGCGTCCTCGAAGGTGAGGACGACGAGCACCAGCGCCGAGGCGGCGATCCCGGCGGTGACCCAGAAGAGCGGCCGCCAGGCATCGGCCTGGGCCTGCAGGCCGCCGATCGCCGGGCCGAGCGCGACGGCACCGAAGATGCACATGTTCATGATCATCGCCGTCACCTTCAGCTTGCTGGTCGGGTAGCCGAGCGCCAGCGGCGGGACTGCCGCGATCAGCATCAGGCTGGTGCAGAGGCCCTGGATGACGCGACCGGTGATGAACATCGCGGCGCTGGTCGCGGCGGCGGCGAGCACGCAGCCGAGGACCAGGAAGGCCGCATATATGAGGAGCATGCGGCGCTGCGGGTAATGCTGGGCGAGCATCACCGCGAGCACCGTGCCGACCGCGTAGGCGGCGTTCGAGAGGCCGCCGCCGAGGGCCATCGTCTGGGCGCTGGCGTGGAGCTGTTCGGCGATGATCGGCGTGATCGGCTCGAGCGCGGCCGACAGCGCCAGGTAAGGGATCAGCGCCAGCAGCACCATCGCGGCGACCGCCGGGTAGCGGCCTGCGAGCGGGCCCTGTCGCATCAGTTGCCTCCGCCCGGACGGGCGAGGTCGAGGAGGAGAAGTCTGGTCGTCATCTGGCTGGCTTCCGAGGGAGAGAGGGTGTGTCCGGGATGTAAACGGACAAGGCTGTCCGCTGGCGTCTGAAGATTGATATCAAAAACCGGAGCCCATCTCCGCTTGTTGATCACATTTGGCCCCGGTCGGCCCTGCGATACCCCCCAAACCGCCCGGACACACCTGTCCGGTTGCTACCCTGGCGCGGTGCCCGTCGCGGCTCCGCCAGAACTGCAGCGCAAGGACGCGCGGGACAACCGGGCAGCGATCGTCGCCGCCGCGCGCGAACTCTTCGCCGACTCCGCCGACGTCGCGATGTGCCAGGTGGCGCGCCGCGCCGGCGTCGGCCAGGGCACGCTCTACCGCCACTTCTCCAACCGCAGCGCCCTCGCCGCCGAGATCCTCGCCGAGCAGGTCGTCCGCATCGAAGACCTCGCGATCGCCGAGGAAGGCGAGCCCGACGCGTTCTTCGTCCTCCTCCGCAGCCTCGTCGACGGGATGGTCGACCTCTACGGACTCGCCGTCCTCGCCCGCCACGACGCCGAGACCGACTCGCGGCTGAAACGCAACCGCGAGCGGATCGGCGAGCTGCTCGAGGTGCCGCTCCGCGACGCCAAGGCGGCCGGCACCCTGCGCCGCGACCTCACCGTCGAAGACGTCTTCTTGATCTTTGCGATGGCCCGCGGGGCGATGGAGGGGCTGCCCGACCGAGCCGCCCGCTCCGCCGTCGCCCACCGGGTCCTGGCGTTGATCCTGACCAGCGTCGAGCAACCCTCGTTCTAGTCCAGGTTGACCATCACGTGCTTGATGCGCGTGTAGTCCTCGAGCCCGTAGATCGAGAGATCCTTGCCGTAGCCGGATTCCTTGAAGCCGCCGTGCGGCATCTCGGAGACGAACGGCAGGTGGTCGTTGATCCAGACGCAGCCGAAGTCCAGCGCGTTCGTGACCCGCATCGCGCGGCCGACGTCACGGGTCCACACGGACGCGGCGAGGCCGTAGCTCGAGTCGTTCGCCCAGGCGATCGCCGCCGCCTCGTCGGCGAACTGCTGGACGGTGATCACCGGCCCGAAGATCTCGCTCTGGATCACCTCGTCGGACTGGGCCGGCCCGGCGAGCACCGTCGGCTCGACGAAGTAGCCGGGGAGCCCGCCGCGACCGCCCCCGGTGACCAGCTCGGCGGACTCCGAGCGGCGTTCGAGGAAGCCCTCGACCCGCTCGCGCTGGCGCGCCGAGTTGACCGGCCCGAGCGTCGTGTCGGCGGCCATCGTGTCACCGAGGACGAGCTTCCCCGCCTCGGCGGCGAGCCCGGCGACGACCTCGTCGAAGACCTTCGGCGCGGCGAGGACGCGGGTCGCGGCGGTGCAGTCCTGGCCCGCGTTGTAGTAGCCGGCCACCGCGATCGTCTCCATCGCCGCCGCCACGTCGACATCGTCGAAGACGACCACGGGGGCCTTGCCGCCGAGCTCCAGGTGGACCCGCTTCAACGAGTCGCTCGCCGCTTTGGCGATCCACTTGCCGGTCCCCGGCGAGCCGGTGAGGCTGACCATGTCGACCTCGGGATGGGTGACCAGCGCCGCCCCGGCCGGGTCGCCGTGGCCGCCGATCACGTTGAAGACGCCGGGCGGCAGGATCTCGGCCGCCCATTCGGCGAAGCGCAGCGTCGTCACCGGGGTCGTCTCGGCCGGCTTCAGCACGATCGTGTTGCCCGCCGCCAGCGCCGGGGCGATCTTCCAGACCATCATCATCAGCGGGTAGTTCCAGGGCGTGATCTGGCCGATCACGCCGACCGGCTCACGGCGCACGAACGAGGTGCGATCGGCCATGTACTCGCCCGCCGCGCGGCCCTCCAGGGTGCGGGCGGCGCCGGCGAAGAAGCGGAACTCGTCCGCCATCACCGGCACTTCGTCGGCGAGCACGGCGTGGCGCGGCTTGCCCGCGTCCTGCGCTTCGAGGTCGGCGATCTCCTCGGCGTGCGCCTCGCAGAGGTCGGCCAGCGCCAGCAGCGCCGCCGCCCGCTCGGCGGGCGGGACCTTCGACCAGGTCCGCGCCTCGAAGGCTCGCCGCGCCGCCGCCGCCGCGCGATCGACATCGGCGGCGGTCGAGAGTGGCGCGGTCGCGAAGGCCTCCCCGGTCGCCGGGTTCAGCACGTCTTCGCTGCCGCCCTCGAGCGGCTCGACGGCCTTGCCGTCGATGAAGTTGCGCAGGGTGATCAACGGTGCGGCTCGGTGACGTAGAACATGTTTCCCTCCGGGTCGTACATCGGGCGGTATCGATACCACGCCCCGCTCGGGTGGTGCCATTCGATGATCTCCGCCGCCCACTCGACCTTGCCGTCGAGGCGGGCGATCTCGGCGTCGAGATCCTCGACCTCGAAGGCGAGCGAGTCCCAACCCGGCCGGTTCACCTCGTTCTCGGGAGTGCGCCGCTCGCCGCGATCGGTGTTGGTCGTCTCGAAGATGAAGATCGTGAGGTTGCCGGCGTCGAGCGCGACCCAGCCCTCCTCGGGCTCGAAGGGGAAGTGCAGCGGCAGCCCCAGCACCCCGTGGTAGAAGTCGTGGATCACCTTGACGTCGCTGCAGAGCAGGTCGACGTTGTCAATTCGTGCGTACATCGATGGCCTCCTGGTGGTCTTGTTGGTGATCTGCGCGTGACTGACACGGCCCGCCCGCGGTGACGCGCATGCGCCCCTCGAGCGGGTCGACGAGGACGGTGGCGAGCGTCATGTAGCGGTCGCCCATCGCGGCGCCCGGCTCCGGGTGGCAGCAGATCGCGCCGCCACGGCCGAGGTGACTGTCGAACGGCGCTGTCAGCTCCGCCGGGCCGGGGTGCGTGCCGGCCAGCCGCGCCGCCCGCCGCCGCAGCAGCTCGTAGCGGAAGAGCGAGTCGGGGCCGATCGTCGGCTCGAGGTCCGCGGGAACCGCCGCGGGCGAGAGGAAGTGGTTGGTGTGGACGAGGATCCCGGCCGCGTCGGGGAGCACGTAACCGGGCGCCGCGCCGGGCCGCAGCTCCGCGGTCAGCGCCGTCTCCTCGCCGGCTTCGGCGGCGATCAGGGTGACCGCGCTGGAGGCCGCCATCGGCGCCGAGGCGATCAGCTTCTGGGCGTCGAAGATCGTCTCCGCCTCGGCCAGGATGCGGCGCAGCAGGACGTGGATCGGGACGCCGAGCGGGACCAGCGCGTCGTCGGCGTGGTGGAGCACGTTCAGCAGCACCGCGAGGCCCGCCGAGTTCACCCCGACCTTGCCGAGGATCCCGGCCTCGGTCAGCGTCTGTACCCGCATCCCGGCGGCGGTCTCGAAGCCCCAGACCAGCCAGGTGGCGCTCAGCTCCTCGTGCCAGTCCCAGGTCTGCACGCCGAGTGGCCGCCCACCCGCCGCCTCCAGCGCGACCAGGACCGAGCACTCGCCGCGCCCTCCCCCGGACCGCCGCGCTCGCGCCACCTGGGCCAGCAGCTCGGTGCGCGCGTTCAGCGCGCCGACCGCCTCCGGGGCGATCCCGGCGCCGGCCGCGATCCCCTCGATCTCCTCGCCAAGCTCCGGCGCCCAGGCGGAGATCGCGCTCAGCGCCTCACCGCCCCAGCCCTCGACCGCGGCGCGATCGAAGAGCCCGTCGCCTTCGAAGAAGCGCAGGTAGGCGTCCCAGCATTCCCGCACCCCCGCGGCCCGCGCGCGCCCGAACTCACGGCCGCGCTCGCCCGGGGCGGTGGCGGTCGTGACGACGAGCCGCGCCGACATCAGTCCGTCGCGGTCTCGGCGGCGGCCGCGGCGCGCAGCCGCGGCCCGACGTGGTCGGCGACCTCGCCGAGCCGGGCGAACCAGACGTCGCCGGCGGCGACCATCTCGGCGACCAGCGTCTCCAGCGCGGCGAAGCGGTAGGCGCGGCCGATCACCTCGGGGTGCATGGTGAAGGTGACGTGGCGGCCCTCGGCGCGGGCGGCCTCGAACTCGCCCCGCCAGGAGGCGAGCAGCTCCTCGGTGCCGACCACGTTGCCACCGCCGTCGATGTTCCAGCCGAAGCGCGGCCAGTCGTCCAGGGACCAGTGCACCGGCAGCTCCAGCAGCGTCTCCCCCTCCCACTCCTGCAGGTAGGGACGGTCGTCCCCCATGCAACTGGAGTCGTAGGTGAAGTCGAACTCGCGCAGCAGCTCGAAGGTCTCCGGGGTCAGCTCCCAGGAGGTCGAGCGATAGCCGCGCGGGACCGGCGAGCCGGCCTCCGCCAGCGCCTCCAGCCCGCGCTCGATCTCCTCCCGCTGCAGCCCCGGCGAGACCTTGTCGCTGCGCAGGTGCAGGTAGCCGTGGTGGCCGATCTCGTGGCCGCTCTCGAGCAGCTCCGGGACCAGGCCGGCGTGCCGCTCAGCGGTGTCGCCGGGGACGAAGAAGGTCGCCGGGATGCCGTGGCCGGCGAGCAGGTCGAGGATCCGGGGCACGCCGCGGCGCACCCCGAAGGCCCCCTCCGACAGCGTCGTGATCCGCCGCCGGTACTCCTCGCCCTCACCGAGCCAACCGGCCTCGGCATCGACGTCGAAGGTGAGGCTGACCGCGACGGCAGCGCCGCCCGGCCAGCCCCAGTCGTTGCCCGCGGGCGCGGCCATCTAGGCGGGGACAGCCGCGGCGCGGGCGCTCCCGGCCGCTCCCGCGGCGGGGGCGACGGTGATCAGGAACCCGTCGGCGTCGCGCCGCTCGAGCAGGTCGCCCTCGTGCAGGACGATCGTCGTGGTCGGCGCGGCGACGATCGCCGGGCCGCTCACCGAGGCGCCGACGCCGAGCGTCGCCACGTCGTAGATCGGCGTCTCGACGACCTCACCGCTCGCGGTCGAGTAGGCCTGGGTGGTGCTCATCGGCGCGACCTCGCCGGCACCCGCGGCGGCCTCCGGTCGGGCGATCGCCTCGCTCTTGCCGATCGCCGCGACCCGCCAGTGCAGGCACTCGATCGGCATCTCGGTGCGGTTGTAGGCGAACTGGGCGAGGTGCTGCTCGTGGAAGCCGGCGACCAGCTCCTCGATGTCGGCCTGGCCGAGCGTCGGCGTCGCCGGCACGGCGACCGTGATCTCGTGGACCTGGCCCGGGTAGCGCGCGTCGACCGAGCGCTCCAGGGTCACCTCGTCGGCGGAGAAACCCTCCTCCAGGAGCTCGGCCTTGGCCCGCTGCTCGAGCTCGCCGATCGCCGCGTTCACGGTGCCCAGGTCGATCGCGTCGGTGACCGTGTGGAGCGCCGCGACGTGGTCGTGGCGGACGTCGGTGACGGTCATCCCGAAGGCGCAGAAGACGCCCGCCTCGAGCGGCACGAAGACCTTCTCGATCCCCAGCTCGCGCGCCAGCTCGGCCGCGTGCAGGCCGCCCGCCCCGCCCGCGCAGACGAGCGTGAAGCGGCGCGGGTCGACGCCGCGGTCGACCGAGACGGCGCGGATCGCGCCGACCATGTTGGCGTTGACGACGCGGATGATCCCCGCCGCCGCCTCGACCGTGGAAAGGCCGAGCGGCTCGCCGACGAACTTGTCGACGGCGGCCCGGGAGAGGTCGTCGCGGAGGCGGCGCCGGCCGCCGAGGAAGGCGTCCGGGTTCAGGTAGCCGAGCGTCACGTTGGCGTCGGTGACCGTCGGTTCGGTGCCGCCGATGTCGTAACAGGCCGGGCCGGGGTTGGCGCCGGCGCTGCGCGGGCCGACCCGCAGGGCGTTGCCGGCGTCGACCCAGCCGATCGAGCCGCCGCCGGCGCCGATCGAGTGGCAGTCGACGGCGGGCACGCCGATCGGCTGGCCCTCGACCTGGATCTCACGGCTCATCGCCGCGCGGCCGTCTTCGATCAGGCAGACGTCGAGGCTGGTGCCGCCCATGTCGACCGAGATCAGGTTGTCGCCGACCGAGGCGGCGTAGTGGAGCGCCGCCGCCGGGGCCGCGGCCGGGCCGGAGGCGAGGATGTTCACCGGCCGGGCGAGGATCTCCGGCACCCGCGCGCAGCCGCCGTTGATCTGCATGATCAAGAGGGGCGAGGCGAGGCCGCCGTCCTCGAGCTGGGAGGTCAGCGCGGTCAGGTACTCGCGTATCTTCGGCATCACGTAGGCGCTCATCGCAGTCGAGGAGGTGCGCTCCCACTCGCGGATCTCGGGCAGCACGTCGGCCGAGCAGATCACGTCGACGCCGGGCAGCTCCTCGCGCAGGATCGCGGCGGCGCGCTGCTCGTGCTCGGGGTAGAGCATCGACCAGAGGAAGGCGATCGCCACCGCTTTCACGCCCGCCTCGCGGAACTGCGCGGCGGCGGCGCGGACCTCGTCCTCGCCGAGCGCGGTGACCTCGTCGCCGGTCGGGTCGAAGCGACCGGGGACGCCGATCCGCAGCCAACGGTCGACCAGCTCCTGCGGGTGGGCGAGGTGCATGTTGAAGCGCTCCGGCTTGTAGCCGTCGCGGAAGTAGAGGACGTCGCGGAAGCCCTCGGTGCAGAGCAGGCCGATCGTCGGCCCGTTGCGCTGGATCAGCATGTTCGTCGCCACCGTGGTGCCGTGGACGAACAGCTCGGTCTCACCGAGCAGGCCGGCGACGTCGGTGTCCATCTGCTCGGCGACAGCCGAGAGCCCCTGGACCACGGCGCGGCCGGGATCGTCGGGGGTCGAGTCCTGCTTCCACAGTAAGAGGTCGCCGTTCTCCTGGGCGACGGTGAAGTCGGTGAAGGTGCCGCCGATGTCGACGCCGATTCTGTAACTCCCGGTCTTGTTGCTCATCTGGGGGTCTCCTGTCTCGTTCTCGTCCGTGCCCTAGAGCAGCGGGTCGAGCTCGTAGGTGTCGCCGTCGCGCATCTGGTTCTTCAACCAGGGCGACGCGTTCGGCTCGGTCGGCGTGACGACCGCGCTCTCGGCCTTCGCCAGCTCGGCGCGCTTGGCCGCCGTCGCCGCCGCGTCGATGACCGGGTCGGCGGCCTCGGAGAGGACGACGCCGAAGACCTCGGCCGCCGCCTCGCGGCTGATGATCCCGTCGCGGGCGTCGAGCCGGACCTGCTCGGCGTCGCGCTCGTAGGGGTTGCCCCAGCCGCCGCCGCCGGTCGAGACGCCGACGTAGAACTCGCGCGTGTGGTCGACCTTGAAGGCACCGGAGGAGGAGACGAAGCGGCGCTTGCCGGTCTCCTCGTCCTCGACGTACTGGCCGCCGCCGGAGCCCTGGCCGCCGCCCATCGCCCCGTGGGGCGGGTTCGAGGCGGCGTCGCCGAAGGTGATCGTCACCATCTCGTCGATCAGCGGGCGGACCGCGCAGACGTTGCCGGGGCCGCCGAGCCACTGGCCGAAGCCGACCGAGTCGACGTCGATCTCACAGCGCTCGATCCGCACCGGGTAGAGCAGCTCGAGCTGCTCGATCGGCTGGATTTTCATCCCGCCGAGGGCGGCCTGGTTGTACCAGAGGGGCCAGCCGTCGTTGCCTTTGGCGGCACCACCGGCGCCGGCGTTGTTGAAGAGCATGAAGCCCCACGGCGAGTGCCCGTCGGCGCCGTTGCCGGCGAACTGCGGGATGTTGGCGCAGCGCGCGCCGCCCGCCGGGACGCGCTCCGGCATCGCCTCGACCATCGCCCGGTTGACCACGTCCTGCATCAGGTCGGAGGGGACGATCGTGGCGACCGAGGTCGAGGCGGGGAATTTGGCGAAGCAGACGGTCCCTTCCTCGGCGCTGACGTCGATGTGGTCGATCCCCCCGTGGTTGGGCGGGATGTCGGCGTCGATGTAGTAGAGGAACGGCACCGCGCCCGCCGCCTGCGAGGTGGCGAAGCTGCCGTTGGCGCCGCCGCGGGCCTGCGGGTCGGAGCCGGCGTAGTCGACCTTCACCCGGTCGCCCTCGATGTCGACCGCCACCTGCACGCGGATGTGCTCGAGCCCGAAGCCGTCGGAGTCGATCCAGCCTTCGGCCTCGTAGTGGCCGTCGGGCATCGAGGCGATTTCCTGGCCCGCGCGGCGGTCGGAGTAGCCGATGATCTCGTCGACGTAGCGCAGCACGACGTCGGTGCTGTAGCTCTCGCAGAGCTCCTCGAGGCGCTGGCGGGCCTTTTCGATCGAGCCGATCTGGGCGCGCAGGTCGCCCTCGATCAGGTCGGCGTAGCGCAGGTTCGCCAGTAGCAGGCGGAAGAAGTCGACGCGCAGCTCGCCGCCTTCGACCATCTTCATCGGCGGGATCGTGATCCCCTCCTGGTAGATGTCGGCGGCGGAGGCGACGACCGAGCTGGGGATGTAGGCGCCGGTGTCCATCTGGTGTCCCTTGGTCACCGACCAGAAGACGAGCCGGCCGTCGCTGAAGACGGGGGCCGCGGTGACGAAGTCGCCGACGTGGGTGTTGCCCGAGTAGGGGTCGTTGAAGAGGAAGACGTCGCCCGGGTTGATGTCCCCGTCGAAGGCCTCGGCGATCTCCTTCACCGCGATGTGCAGCGAGGCGGTGTGGATCGGCAGCGCGTCGTACATCGAGACCTGGCGCGGGACGGCGTCGTAGATCGCGCACGAGTAGTCGTGGGCGAGGGCGAGGATCGAGGTCCACGCCGACTTCTCCAACACCCGCGTCATCTCCTCGACGATCGCGTCGAAGCGGGAGAGGATCACGCTGAAGGTGATCGGGTCGTAGTCGCCTCCGGCGGCCTCGGCGGCGGTCGGGTTGGGCACGGTCTGGGTGGGCTCCATGGGGATGGGCTCGCCTCCTCTAATCGACGGTCGGGTTCTCGAGGTACTGGTCGCCGGGGCGGAGGTTTTCCTCCACCCAGGTCGCGGCTTCGGGCTCGGTGGGCTCGACCAGTGGCCGCTCGCGCCGGGCGAGCTCCGCCCGCCGCGCAACCGTCGCCGCCTGGTCGAGCGCGGGGTCGTCCCCCTCGCCGATCACAAGGCCGAAGATCTCGGTCGCCGCGGTGCGACTGATGACGCCGTCGCGAACCTC
>ERZ778021.3053-NODE-3053-length-13050-cov-5.243093_pt1 | contig 13050 bp, 7 predicted proteins | sample MGYA00375751_ERZ778021 | MGnify/ENA primary metagenome ERZ778021 (study PRJEB29350, sample SAMN05389814) | bioreactor metagenome | isolation source: Thiocyanate stock bioreactor | place: South Africa: University of Cape Town | collected 2013-08-29 ... | reverse complement strand
TGTTCCAAAAATGGGTTTCGTCGGGATATGTCTTTCCGTCTCTGGAATAAACCGTTGCAATACTTGAGCTGACGCCCCATTTTGAATACAGCGTATTGTTGTAAATATAGGTGTTGGTAATATTGGTAGACAGATTGAATTGTCCGCCCGGATTATTCTGTCCGATGTTGTATCGGGCGATGGTGCCGTCATTAAAACCGGCCTTGCTACCGTCCCAGTTGGTCAGCTCGCTGCAAATCAGCATAAAGCCGCCTTCGTTGTTGTGTCCGTAATTATACTGAAAGATCGTTCTGCGGCTCATATAATCGCTGTCAAAGCCCTGACCGTCGTAGGTTGTTTTGGTATTGTATGCTTCGTTAAACTGGAACAATGCATCGGTGCAGGCAAACGGCCATAGAGCGACACAGGCCGCTTTGCTGATGTTGTGGGACTCGTTGACCACATTGTATTCCACCAGCGGCGAGGTGCATTCATTGATAAAAATACCGTCTCCGCCGATATCATAGGCATAATTGTTTCGTATCACAATGTTGGTACCGCCGCCTGCAGGGCTTTCTGCATTGACATGAATCGCAGTTGACCCGATTGTATATACCTCATTGTTTTCTATGAGCACATCAGAAAAGGAGTTATACCAGTTTCTGGACCAGACATTGATGCCGCCTTGACGGGCATGGTCCCCTATATTTCCGTCGTTTTTCACATTGTGAACCTTACAGTTCTGTATGGTAATCCCTCTGTGATTGCCTGAATTTGCATCAAAATGGATGCCCGAGCGATCGCCCACTGTCGTTGCATCATTGATTACTTCAAGGTTTCTTAATGTCCAGTAATCCTGGTTCCTGAAATAAACCGCAGCATCGTTCCAGTCACCGCCCGGTGTGAACACTCTGCCGTTGCCATCTATCAGCGGAAGATTCCCCGTTCCGTAAGCATCGATGGTGATAGGGCTGCCCAGCACCCCCGAGCCCTTTGGATATAAATTCCCCACCCAGGTTCCGCCTCGTTTGAACAAAATCGTATCACCGGGCTGAAAGGTGGTGGCACTCACCTTTTCCAGGCTGCTCCATGGCTGGCTGACACTCAGTCCGTTATAGCTGTCGTTGCCCCCAATGTTGTCTATATAGTAGGTGTTGCCGGTTGCGGCATCCGCTTGGATTGCCAACGCGCCTGCGGATAGTGTTACCAATAGTAACACCATTGCAAGTATAATTGCAGATGATTTTTTTAGTATGCTCATTGTTCGTAACTCCTTTTCTCCGGTGCCTTGCCCGAAGATTCTCTCTGTTTTCCTATCCCATTGATATCTGAGGATACCTGTCTCAGTTTACCACGCGCAGTCCGTCATTGTTGGATGCTCGTTCCCGTTAGCTCATTTTTCTCTGTTTGAAGCCCACGTTATTTTTGCCACACCTTCACCCAGTCAACCATGAGCTTTTGGGGCCACACGGTTTTGGAATGGCTGTCCGGGCTGCCGGCCCAGCTGCCGCCGATGGCAAGATTGATAATCATAAAGTGTTTCTGGAAGAAAGCTTCCCGCATGGTGGTATCGGTGATGGAGATTTCTTTGAACATCACGTCGTCCAGATAAAACATCATGCTTGTTGATGTCCATTCCACGCCGAACACATGGTAGTCATCCGCCAGCTTACCGCCCATGTAACGTTCCGGTATGTCGAATTCACCGCCCGTGCTCTTATGATCCGAGCTGTATGCCGTATCGGAAGTGGCTTCGGGTCTGCACCAATGAATTCCGCTGTGTACCTGCCCGTCTCGATTTTTGTTGTTCCATTGATCGTTTCCGCCAACCATTTCCACGATGTCGATTTCACCGCCCCAGGGCCAGCCTCTTTTCACACCCATGGTCCAGAAAGCGGGCCACATTCCCTGTGAATAGGGCATTTTTGCTTTCATTTCAATTCTGCCGAATTGGAAGGTCTTCTTGCCGTTTGAATTAATGGCACCGCCGGTGTAGTTAGAGGTGTGCCAGCTACCGTCAGTGGCCTGACCGGAACGGCTGACGGATTCCTTTTTGCCGTGGATATAAAGGTATCCGCCCTTTACCTCAATGTTCTCCGGAATATTAACCTGTTCTTCCGCAGCATTGTAGTTTTTGGTGAAAACAGTCCAATTGTCGCTATTCAGCGCGGTTCCATTGAAATCGTCAATAAATACAAGCTTGTATGTGGTGTTGGTGTTCGGTGATTTCACTGTTGCCCCGATAGTTTTGATATTATGCCCCAGTGCAACCAGAGCAGACATGGGCGGAGGATCCGTCGGAGCTTTTATCGTTGTCGGTTTTGTTGTCGTTGCCGTTGCCATCTTGCCCGTTGTTCCCGCAGTCGTGCCGGCGGCATTCTGGCTGGTCAGGGTTGACTGTGTCACGGAAGTGGTATCCGTGTCGGTTTTGGTGTCGCCCTTGGCTGTTTGAGAAACCGTTTGCGTCTCTGACGCTGTTTGGGATGTAACCGTCTTCTTACCCCCGAACAACGAGCAAGAACTCGTCATCACCAAAACCAAAACGATGCTTATGCTTGTTAAAATTATTCTCTTCATGATAACTCCAATCTCCGGCGATAAAAATATCTGCTGTCATTCTATCCGGATCAATGACAACTTCTTTATCAATGCTTGCAGCAGGCTTTCATTCTACCTTATCCTTGAGCAATACAGCCCACATTGTCTTTCACAATGGTTCCGTCCCTGTGATTCCCTAAATCCAACAGGAGCTCTTTCCCGGCACCGTAACGCAAGGTATTGTCTTTGATAATGGTATGCTCTAGCTCATCAAAAACAATGCCGTAGGAGGGAGAAAGCCGCCCTGTTTTTCCACCGTCGTCCCGTCCTGAGGTAAAGGTGTTGCCCACCACGGTCGTCCCCCGGACTTTATGTAAAATCATGTGGCTGTCTTCATGGGTATCTGCATATTTTTCATCGGCACCGCTTCTGTGTATGATGTTTCCTGTAATGGTGATGCCGTTGATATCAGGACTTTCGCCTTTGTTGATGTATATCCCGGGGCCACCGGAACGGTCGATATAATTGCCTGTAATGTTGAAATGCACGCCAAAGTAAATAAAAATTCCTGCATAATGGTTCCATTCAATCCGGTTGCCTGTCATTGTTGTGGAGCAGGACCAAAAATCCGAATGGTACCCGGAGCCTTTATTCCCGGTCAGCCAATTGTCAATGATAAATCCATCACAGCTCTCAGAAAAAATGCCATGTCCTCTGTTGTGCGCAATCATACTGCTTCGGATCGTGTAGCACCATGCTCCTTTCAGATGCACGCCGTTACCGCTGAAATACTCTACCTTGGTTCGTTCAATTCGATAAGCATCCTCGGTTTTATCTACGTTCTGCCCGTTTTTATATATTCCGTGAATCCCCGATCCTGTTTGTTTATTTCCGTCAAGATACATTCCGTTGATGGTCAAGCCCAATGCATCTGTAACATTCAATAAACAGACAGCGTTCTCGTTGTTCAGCTTTAGGACGCTCCCGCCCGCCTGACGAAAGCCCCAGTTACAAACACCGTAAATCCCTACGTTCTTCGGCACCTTAACGTCTGAGCATAAATAAACACCGGCGGGAAAAAAAACACCGTTTTTGTTTTCTGCCGCTTTGTTCAAAGCAGCTTCAATCGCTTTCGTATCATCTGTGATGTTATCTCCCTTGGCACCAAAATCAATTACATTCAGCATTTTTCCCGTGATTTCATTATTCAATCAATACACTTCCCTATTGTATTTTCTATTTTATTATACTTGTATTTATGTCATTTTGCAAGCAAATCTGTACAGTATTTTTTGTAAATTGTACATTAATTTGTGAAAAATGTATATTTGTTAATATTGCATATATTTTATATACATTTATGTTTATTTCGCTGTTTCTTTCGTAGCGTTTTGGTTCATTTTACCAAAAAACAACCCAAAGCATTGCTGCTTTGGGTTTTCTGTTTTTTGCTAGAAATGCTTATTTACCTTTTAAACCTGTAAACTTATATCTGCCCCAAGTCTTTGTGGTAGATGCATCCAGCTGAGAGCCGTATTGACCGAGAACAGTTGAGGGTGCCAATGCACCTGAACCAACCATCTTGTCTGTCATAGATTTGTAATACACATCAGCGTTTGAGGGGAACAATAAACCAACCGCTTCAACACCTGTTGAAAAACCGCCTGTACCAAACTGTAGGTTCTGGTACATAGTATATGACGGTGAATTCTTTACAAGTCCTTTACCGCCCTGCTCAGGATAATCTCCCAACCAGTATGAATAAGAATAGCGGTACATTTCATTGCGCAAGAAGAGTATCTTTGCAGCATCCGTCTGATACTTATTGGGGATAAAGTCAATCCAGTTGACAAATGTTTCATTGACATAGTTTGCTGCTTTGGGTCCTTTCGGGAACACCACAACACCAACTTCATCGCCGAAAGTGGAAGAAACAACGTTGGACCAATGTCCGGTACCGTGTAGCATAGCAGTTTTCTTTGCGTTGAAATTCTTATATCCCTGGTCCCAGTCACCGGTAGGGAATATAACGGTTCCGTCCTTTGCCCACTCGTATAATTTCTGGAAACCGTCAAGAGATGTGGGGTGGTTGTAGTTTGGCGAGAGTTTTCCTGTTGAATCAACTTTATAAAGCTTGCCGCCGTTGGAGTCAATCAAGGAAATGGCAAGGTCAACACTTGATACAGACTCAAGTCCACTTCTGTTAGCAGTTTTTAGCTTTTTGGAATACTCCTGCAGCTTATCAAATGTCCACGCCTTGCTTGCGACCAATTCAGCGGGATCTTTTAATCCTGCTGCTTTCAGCATGGCCTTATTATAAATAATAATGTACGGATCACTCTTTGCACCAACCCAAGCTACTTGCTTGTCGTCAATGTTAAAGAATGCTTTTGCTCCCTGATTGTACCACGGCTCTTGCATTGTAACACGAGATACTGACATCGGAACATTCAAGCGTGCGAAATAGTTTTTGGTGAAATAGTTGTAGAAATCATAGTATTGACATTTCAGAATATCCGCAAGCGGTCTTGAAGCCGAAAGGGAGCTGGAAACTGCGGAGTTATAGCTTGTTGTCAAACCTGTTTCATTGATGGTTACACCGAATTTCTGCTCAACCGTTCTTTCAACGGTATTGGTGGACTCATAGATTTTTGTTCCGGGAGCTGCACCGTTCCAAGGGTTTTTCACATCCAGAACAAAGCCCTTTAAGCTATCAAGGAACACCTGAAACTGCTTATCGATTTTTGCTGTCGTTGCTACAGCTTGTGTCACATGCACAAATTTAGTCGTTGTCGGTGCTGCTGTTTGACCCTTTACCGTTGTAGTTGTCACACCGGGTTGTGTCGTTTCACCGGACACTGTTGTGTTCTCTCCTGAAACAGGCAACGTGGTTCCGCCTGTCTGTGAAGACGAGCTGGACTTTTTAGTGTCCTTACAGGATGCAAGCGATACCACAAAAATGAGAACTAAAAACAATGCCAATAGTCTTTTTGTTGCTTTCATCAAATTTCCTCCTAATAACGAATTTGTCTGTTAGTAATTTTACACTATTACTTCCTAAAAATCAATAGATTTTTTTTGGCATTTCGCCGGTTTTTCCTGTTTTTCCTTTGATTTTGATCATGCTGTCCGGTTTTAATGCAATTTGACCGGAATGCAAGTTCTGTCCTTCAAAGACATAACCAATTACGATGAATCCACCCATTTCTTCACACCATTATATTACTCTTTTTTTGAAACAGTGTAAATGGTAAATTTTATTCTGCCAAAATAATGGGCGCTCATTGGCAATATCAATCAAAAAATCATCAAACAGCTTTTGTAAAAACTAAAACAAGAAATCCTGTCAATTCCCATCAAAACTCAAAAGCAATGTGCGAATTACCGCTATCAGACACGGAACCATCTCCGGTCATTCTGTCTTGATTTGGTTCCGTGTTCCTTACGAATTAAGTGAATTACTTAGCCTACCAAGCCGCTCCGGGCAATGCTCTCCACAAAAAATTTCTGGGTAAAAAGATACAGCGCCAATAGGGGAAGCATAATTAATATCATGCCTGCATTTTTGATAAGGCTAACGGTCAGATCCACGTTGGATGTGATGCCACCGCCCGCTGTGGCTGTCAGAAAACCTACCCTAGTAGAAAAGAAAGGAAGATCTTTTGCAAAAATAGTTGTATAAGACATATCCAGCCACTGCCATACAAAAGAAAACAAGAAACAGGTTACCATCATAGCGACCGCACTGGGAAGCATGATAACTACGAAGGTTTTCAAAGCCCCCGCACCGTCCACATAGGCGGCTTCTTCCAATTCCTTTGGCATTCCCCTGAAAAACTGACGCATCATAAAGATGTATAGGCTGCATTTTAGTCCGGTACAGGTAACGGCGAATAAAATCATCGGCCACCAAGTGTTCAACCCAAACATGGCAAGAAAACCATCCTGTAAATCCGAGAACATTACGTATCTGGGCGTAAACAACAAATCAGGCAATAAAACCAGATTTAAAATGACAATACCGAACACAATTCCTCTGCCCTTGAACTTATATCTGGCAAGTCCGTAACCGACTAAGGTTGCGGTTGCTGTTTGTAACAAGGAGGTGGTGAAGGCCAACCCGAAGCTGCTAAAAAACACATTGGGAAACCCAAGCCGTATCATGGCCGTGTTGTAATTGCTCAGACTGGGGCTTTTGGGAAAATACTTTACGGTGGCGTCATATAAATCCGTCACAGACATAAAAGACGCAGATATTTTTGTAAACAGCGGGTAGAGAATCACGAAACATATCCCCAAAATAAACAGCCATCTGACAATTCCGATGATATATTGTCCGGAATATTTTTTTATTTTTGCTTTCCTTGCATCATTGATCACTAAGTTCACGAAATTCCCTCCCCTTAATCATAATAGAAGACGCGACGTGACAAAATCGCACCCACAATCGCCAAAACAATTATTATCAAAACTGAATAAACAAGCGCCTTTGCCGTTGCCGTGTCATATGCCGCCGAGGTAATACCATCGTGAATCTGAAAAACAATTTTGTTTCTCATATCCGTAAATGCATCCACAATACTGTAAATCACCGACAACAAAATGAGCGGACTCACCATGGGAAAGGTTATTTTCCAGAACACTTCCCACTTCGTAGCACCTTCAATGTAGGACGCTTCAAAGATGGAAGGTGAGATACCCTGCAGACCCGCTAAGAAAATAACAATGGATACCGCAGACATAATGGTTATTTCATAAATCCTGTCCACCGACTTTGTGAGGAAAGAGATGATCCCGGAATTAAAATCCATTTGCGTCAGCATATTTGAAAAAGCCGAGGAAACGTTCATCGCAGAGGTTTGTGTTGCCGCAAATCTGTCAGTGGAACTCATGGCCATTGCCGCCAGATCGTTTTGACCCAGGTATACAATAATACCGGATGCGATAATAACCGGCAGAAACATGATCGCTCTGGCAAAGCCACGTCCTCTGAACTTTGTGTTGAGCACACTTGCCATGAAAAAAGCGAAAAATACAACAATTGGCACATTGATTGCCATGTTAATCAAGCTGCTGACCAAATCCTGTCTGAAGCTAATGTTCTTCAAAAACAGATCTGTAACATGATCAAAATTCGGGAAATCATAGGCTGTCAATCTGTAAGTGATATCATCCAGCTTAAGTTCTCTGGAAAACGCATACTCGATTGCTTTGTACAGCGGATACAGAATAAAAATGATTGCGCCTAGAATGAAAGGAGCGGTAAAGAAATAACCGTAGGTGCGCTGTTTTGATTCAAGGCTTCGCCTTTTTCTTTTAGTTGCCATTTGCAGCGCCTCCCTTGCCTGTGATAAAATCCTTTGCCTTGACTTTTACCACTGTGTTTTGTTCGTTGGTATATTGATAATCCTTGTCGGTGTAGTTTACAACCGCATAATAACCGTTGGTATAGGTTGTTTTATACACTTTTTCTGCCAAACGTTCATGCTTGGCTATTACCGATCCGTACGTATTTTTCTGTGCGGCTTCAAGCTTTTTGAAGGCTGTCACTACATTATCCTTGATATCGGCATATTCTGTGGAATATAAATAATGAAATTCTGAAGAACTTAATTTCGTATAATGCTGACCTGTCAGAATAAAGCTTGCTCCGGCACCTGTCTCGACCAGTTTCAACAAATCAGCAGGCTCGCTATTGCTGAGATTGATGGGCTTGTAGGTATAATCCACATAGCCACTGAGCACCATAGCGGTAAACGGTACACTGTAATCTGTTTTGTCATGGTCAGCCGATTCAATGGGAAGACCGTTGATTACATCCAAATATTGAACAAACGGTGCGTCTCCTGTGCTGCCCATGATCTTATAGCCTTTTTTATCCAGCTCCTTTACATTGTCTAAGAGCTTATTTAAAACTGTCTGTCTTTCGGCATAGGTTTTGATGGTGTAGTTTGCCAAAATATCCTCACCGATATGACGGAGCGAAACATTCTTAATCCCCAGCTTTTCATACCCGGACATCAGCCCCTTGAAGTTTTTGGATACCGCATCCTGCGTCAGCATATAGCTTGGTGAGGTATATCCTGCTCTGAAAGTAACGGGATTGTAATCCATGTAAATACCTGTTTGCTTATTGATATAGGAAGCAATGTCACGGTTATTGGGTTTTCCGAATGTCAGTGCATTGCTGTACGCATACTGAACATCAGCATCCATAAACACATTGATTCCGTTTTTGGTTAAATTCTGATAAACCGATTTTAGTCTGTCAGTACCGCCGGCACCCTTTTCAACCTTTATGCTGTTGAGAAGACCGTGCCGGTAACCGCCGCCGAACCAACCGCTAAGCTTAAGATTGATTGACTGTAGCCCTGCGTTTTTCAGTTCAAGGGCAATTTTTTCGGCTTGATCAAAGGTTGTAAGCGTTTCCTTTGAATTATAGGTAACTCCTAAGAAATTCTTTTTTACATCAATAACATTAACCATTTCCACGGTGCTTGTATACGGCTTCGGAGCATTGGGTTGGCGATCGCCAAATAAGTATTTCTGATACTTCTTTGCCATTGCCGAATAACTGGAGTCCCCGCTTAAGAATTTGTATTTCACCCGTAAATTGCCCAAATATCTTTCAAACTGGAATATATTAAAATTTTCATTGGACTCTTGGCTGGTGGTAAAGGATTTAATCCGGGCCTTTTCATTGATTCTGAATTCAGGCCAGATAGCCGGACCGGCCGTCAGAGAATCGCCCCCTGTTCCGGTTCGTGCCTCGATTCCGGCAAAGGTTTCACCTTCCTCAATGATAGCCAGGATTCCGTTGTTTTTGCCCGACGGACTATCAACACTCACACCAAAAACAGGGAAGATCGCTTGGTTATAGTCCTCTGTTTTTTCAGGAGCATTGAGGGATTTGTCAACTCCATAGATTGGGACATATACATGGTCCTCTCTATAGTCGTCTTTTCCGTTGTAGAAGTTCATTATGGAACCGGAACCGTCGGGAAGGAGGAAATATCCTGTTTCTCTTTGGATTTTGCTGGTGGCAGCAAAATCCGGGAGCACGCAAATATTCTCAATGGTGTTGTTTTTGCTATGATATATTTCATTTTCTGGGATTCTAACATTCAGACCGTCTTGATCCAATGTGAGATACAGATTTACGTTGAATTCCGGGGTTTCTGTCTTTTTATAATTGGTACCCTTATTGTCTTTGACAAAGTCGGCATCTGTGTAACCGGCAGCTTTCAGTGCCTTATCAACCGCAAGCTTGGTTTCTTGAACAATATCCGGTCTTGTGTAATACCAGGGCGTTTCACCAGCCAGTTTATAATTGTTTTTATACTCGGCAATCTCCTCAGGCGCTCTGCCCGCGTATTCATCGCTGTTGAAATCCACCAAAAAATATGCGTGTTCCATAATTGCTTTATCGTCTTCGCTCATTTTAGCGGTGAACATTTTGAATCGTTCCGGCGACATCGCCAAGGGCAGGAAAAGCTCCAGCTGAACATCTCCCAGAGAATATTGAATTTTTACGCCTTGACCCACATCCTTATCCTTGATGAGCTCATATTTGAATTGTCCCTTTGCCACGCTGTCCGTGTCCGAGGAAAGATCGACGTTCGTTCCCTGCAGATTGGAATAACTCATGGTCAACAATTTACCCATGGACGGTGTGCTGTTCATATAATTACCGGCAGAGGACCAGATGTATCCGGTATCCAATACTTTTACAAAAATATCGGTTGTAGACTTGTTAAACCACAGTTCATAATTGCCCTTTGCAGCAATTTTTTCATAATAAGTCATATCGGTTGCATATAGATCCCCTACTGTAGTTCCGGGCCCAACGAGGTTACTTTTGTCATGAGGGTTCTTTGATTTTATCTCACCTACACATGATGTAAATAATATCGGAATCACACATATGAGAGCAAGAACACTAATTAATTTTTTCATTCTTTCTGGCCCTCCTTAAGTTCTGGTAGCAATTTCATTGCTCACATCACGGATAAATCCAATTACCTGCTGCATCAATGCGAAGAATAAAACGCTCAAAAATACGATGATAAACATTACAATTGCAGTCAGAAATAAAATACCAATCGATTGAAATAAGGTATAATCATGAATTCGCATGTTCCCCGATATGATAAGCAGCGTTACCCAGAACATCGCCAAGGATAAGAATACGGTGTAAAAATCACCTTCCTGCAGAACCATAACATTGCTTAGTACAATTGCGAAGGGGAACAGCAAAATAATCGGTGTCAGCGCATATGAGGTTCCGACAAAAATTGCTTTCAGGTTTCCTTCCCCGTTCAGAAGCGAGGTTACGCACCAGTTACAAATGCAGAACAAGAGTACCGGAATCACAATCTTGAGGATTTCAAATACAATGTTGATATTTTCCGTCCGTTGTGTTGTGAAAATAAATCCTGTAAAGCGTGCCTGGAAAACGGACATTAAGCAAGCACCGCCAAGGATTGTAATCGCCGCGGCCATGCTTCCTCGATTTTCTCTCATCAGGCTCCAATAGCTGTTGATGGGTCGGAAGATTACTCTGAGGGAATACTTCAAATGTCCCAAATAGGAATCGTCCCTGGTGGGCGGCAAATATTTTTTTCGCAGCTTACGCAGAACAACAATGAATATAATAATGGCAACAAAGGTCAATACGCCCGGCGTAAAACCACTGCTGATTGCCTCCCGACGCGCATATTTATAAGCGTTTGAATACCCTTGCCTGTCATCGCATTCGAAATAATATTTCATGGCAAGCTTGTATTCTTTATTCCTATAAGCAACATCGGCCAAGCTCTTTTTTGCGTTAAGGTTGTTTCTGTTGAGTTTCAGGACATTGCTCCAAACAACAGCTTCTTCCTCATACTTATCCTGATAATGCAGAGCCGTAGCTTTCATAATCATGCTTCCGTAATTTGTAAGACTAAATACCTTCATGGTATTAAGGCTTTTGTCAAGAACCAGACAGCTGTTGTTGACCCATGCGATAGATGAAGGAGATTGAAGGACATGGTTTGAATATACTTTATGTGCCTGATCACGGCTGTCCGGCGGCCCGCCGAACTGGAACAAAAGCTGACCGTCTGCATCGTAGAAAAACACACGGCAGCGGTTTCTGTCGAGAATGGCATACATATCGTTGGGAAGTGTCATAACATCATAAGGCAGAGACGGTCCTCTGTATGTACCGGTGTTGATATAGTTAGCATCTCCGTAAGGGTTGATTGCGGCAACCTTACGGAGCACATCATTGCCTTTGGCGTTCAACTTTTTGACCGGTCCGATGGTATCGATGGTATTGGTGTCGACAATATCGGTAACGGCATACACAAAGCCATCCTTATCGATATTAATATTGGCAAACTCCGTAGGAACGAAGTTTTGCATTGCATCTCTTGTTTCTTTAGTGGAAATCATCCGCCAGAAAAGCTCAACGGTATCATAGATAACACGCGGAGCACCAACGGTTTTTACAAAAATACCGTCCTTATCAAGCTCCAAAAGACCTTTGTTAAAACGCTCACAGACGATAAACAAACGTCCTGCATCATCCATAACAATCTTGAGGGGTCGGAAATCAAATTTATCCTCAAGCACTTCGGTTTCTGTGCCTTTTTCATATTTGACTGTTATGGTTCTGACAACATTACCTGTTTTATCCAGCTCCACCACAATATGATTGTCCCTGTCGCAGATGTAAACATTGAGTTTATCGTCCACATAAATACCAGTAGGGGAAACAAAGGCTACAACCTTTCCGTCTTTCCCTTTGTAGCTTGTTATGAGTCTGTTCAGTGTATAATCACTGTTGAGCACCACAACTCTTTTGTTATCGGTATCTGCAATGTAGATGCGATTTTCGTGATCTACAAATAAATCAGACGGTGCTTTCATTCGTCCGATGGACTTTCCGGCACTGTCTTTTATATCTGCCGTGTCAATTGCTTTTTCAAACATCATGGCATCGGGCGCCATAACAGCACTGCCTGTATTGTCATAGGTATATGCCTTAGCAGGTGCGCCGGCTGAAGCAGTCATTTGAAATATCATGAGTGCCAGTATAATCAATACGTAAATTTTACGTTTCAAATCGCTTCCCCCTAATCTTTCATTCCGGATGATGCCATGGTGTCAAGAATTCTCGTTTGTGAAAAAACAAACCATCCAAGCGGCGGCAGCATCATAATAAATGCGACAGCGGCACCGGCACCGGCACGGGCGATACCGCCTGTTAATATCTGCTGTAGTGCATATGTCAGCGGTTTATACGCTTCGTTAAAGATAATATTTCCGCCGGTTGCACCCCACATGGCCTGAACCGAAAACAGGATCAATGTCAACCAAGCCGGTTTTACAAGGGGCATAACAATTCCGAAGAAGATCCGCAGCTCTGACGCACCGTCAATCCGGGCGGACTCGAGAAGCGCATCCGGGATGGAGGTACTGATGAACTGTTTCATTAAGTAGAGACCGATGGAAGCTGCAACGCCGGGAATGATAAGACCCCAATAG
>ERZ778021.3046-NODE-3046-length-13073-cov-5.220541_pt1 | contig 13073 bp, 13 predicted proteins | sample MGYA00375751_ERZ778021 | MGnify/ENA primary metagenome ERZ778021 (study PRJEB29350, sample SAMN05389814) | bioreactor metagenome | isolation source: Thiocyanate stock bioreactor | place: South Africa: University of Cape Town | collected 2013-08-29 ... | reverse complement strand
GTCCCGTGCGGGTCCCGGGGGAGGTCCGCGACGAAGGCGTCGGGAACGTCACGTTCATTCAGGGAATACGTCACATCGGTCACAGGTCCCCTCGCTCCGTTCGCTGCTTGTACGGGTATGGCGAACAAAGAGCGAACGGAGGTCCGAGGCGGGCTCGGATCCCCCGCGAAGGTGCACGCCCTGGTGTCGTCCCCCTCATCTCCCTCACGCAAGCGAGGAGATCCTCACGCCCGTGACCCTCCCGTCACCCCATTCCCCCGTACGTTCGCACTTGGCTCCGCTATGCGGCCATTTCTGCGAACGCACCGCCGTGCGCGCCCCGGAGGATCACCCCGCAGACGCACCGAAGCCGCGCATTCCCCCTGAACTCGTCGCGTCCCGGGCGTCTCGGAGGCGGCCACAGCCTGCCCGGGTCGCCTCCGAGACGCCCGGGACGGCCGGTCCCCCGTCGCAAGGCCCCCGGATCGCGCCGCCCGTCCCCGGCCGCAGGCGCTCCGGACCACGGCGTCCCCGATCCCGCACCTCGCGCCGCCGCGCCGCATACGATCGCGGCGTGAGCACCGCTTACGCCCCGGAGGAGTGGAAGGACCTCTTCGTCGCGATGGCGGGAGCCTCGGCCGCCCTTGCCGGTCTGCTCTTCGTCGCGATCTCGATCAACGTCGATCGGATCGTCAAATACGAGGGGCTGCCGGAGCGGGGGCTGGAGGCGCTCGGTCTGCTGCTGGCGGTGCTGATCGTCTCGATCGCGGGGCTGATGCCCGGGCAGGGCCACGTAGCGCTCGGGCTCGAGCTGATCGCGATCACCGCCGCCCTCGTCGGCATCCTCCTCGCGATCCCGGTCTCGCTCGGCCAGTTCCCCGAGGGAGTCGAGCCGCCGGCCTACTACTTCGCCAGCCGCTGGGCGATCCGCCTCTCCGGCCCGCTGCTGCTCCTGATCGGCGCCTTCTCCGAGCTCTTTGCCAGCGGCGGGGGCCTCTACTGGGTCGCGGGTGCGTTCGTCTTCCTCACCCTCGGGTCGGTCGCCAACGCCTGGGTGCTGTTGATCGAGATCCTGCGCTAAGGACGCATCCCGGGCGCGCCGTCCCACGCCGCCGCCCCGTTTAGAGAGCCCGAAGGTGCCCTCCGTATCCTCTGCGCAGATGAGGAAAGTGCTGATACTCGGCTCGACCGGGTCGATCGGAACCCAGGCGCTGGAGGTGATCGGCACCTCGGGCGAGCTCAAGGCGGTCGGACTCGCTGCCGGGCGGAGTTGGGAGACGACCGTCGCCCAGGCGCGCCAGCACGGCGTCGCAACGATCGCCCTCGCCGATCCCGACGCCGCCGCGCGAGCGGGGGAGGCCTGGGACGGGCGCGTGCTGGCCGGCGAGGAGGGCGTGCGCGAGTTGATCGCGGCGACCGAACCCGACCTCGTCCTCAACGGCATCGTCGGCGCCGCCGGCCTCGGCTCGACCGTGGTCGCGCTGTCGGCCGGGATCGACGTGGCGCTCGCGAACAAGGAGAGCCTCGTGCTCGGCGGAGAGCTGGTGATGGCACTGGCCGAGGCGACCGGCGCACAGCTTCTACCGGTCGACTCCGAGCACTCGGCGCTCCACCAGCTGATCAACCGCGAGGCCCCCGGCACGGTCGAGCGCCTCGTCGTCACCGCCTCCGGCGGCCCCTTCCGCGGTCGCGCCGACCTCAGCGACGTCAGCGTCGAGGACGCGCTCGCCCACCCGACCTGGAAGATGGGCGGCCGGATCACGATCGACTCGGCGACGCTGATGAACAAGGGCTTCGAGGTGATCGAGGCCCACCACCTCTTCGGCGTCCCCTTCGAACGGATCGACGTCGTCGTCCACCCCCAGTCGCTGATCCACTCGCTGGTCCACCTCGTAGACGGCTCGACCATGGCCCACCTCGGCTATCCCGACATGCGCGTGCCGATCTCCTACGCACTCCACTTCCCCGAGCGGGCGCCGGTCGAGATGCCGCGCCTCGACCTCGCCGCGGTCGGCTCGCTGACCTTCGAGGAGCCCGATCCCGCCACCTTTGCCTGCCTGCGCCTGGCGCTCGAGGCGGGCGAGGCCGGGGGCACCGCGCCGACCATCCTCAACGCCGCCGACGAGGTCGCCGTCGCCGCCTTCCTCGACGGCCGCATCCCCTTTACCGGCATCGCCGCCGTGATCGAGAGGATCCTCGAGCAGATGCCCGCCCAGCCTGTCACCCACTTCGACGACCTCTTCGCCACCGACGCCGAGGCCCGCGAGCGCGCCGCCGCCGCAGCCCGGGAGCTGACCCCCGCATGAGTTGGGTCTACGTCTTCCTCGGCTTCTGCGCCCTGATCCTTCTCCACGAGGCGGGCCACTTCGTCGCCGCCAAGAAAACCGGGATGCGGGTGGAAAGCTTCTTCCTCTTCTTCGGCCCGACCCTCTGGTCGTTCAAGCGCGGCGAGACCGAGTACGGGGTCAAGTGCATCCCGCTCGGGGGCTACGTGAAGATCAACGGCATGAACCCGGAAGAAGAGATGCCTCCGGGAGAAGAGCACCGCGCCTACTACAAGCAGAAGGTGTGGAAGCGGATCGTCGTCGCCGCGGCCGGCCCGGCGGTGAACATCGTGCTCGCCTTCGTGATCCTGTTCTTGGTGTTCGGGATCGGCGGCCTGAACGACGGCTCCGCCAAGCCGGTGGTCGGCGAAACGACGCCGAATTCCGGCGCCGCCGCGGTACTGAAGGATGGCGACCGAATCGTCGCTGTCGACGGCCACTCCTACAAAGGCCTCACCGGCGCGGAACGGATCGACAAATTCGGCGAAGACATCCGCTCGCACAAGTGCGAAGGCAAGCCGACCAACGGTTGCTCGGCCACCACCGCCGCCGAAGTGACGGTCCTCCGCGACGGCCAGGAAAAGACCTTCCAGATCACCCCCCACTACAGCGACGAAGCGGGGCGGATGTTGCTCGGCGTCGGCTGGGAAGTGAACAACCACTGGGTCCCGATCAGCACCGGCGAAGCGGCCAACCATTCGCTCGACCTGATGGGCGAAGTAGTCAGCAAAACCGGCTCCGTCTTCGCCCACATCTTCGAAGCGGAAAAGCGCAAGGAAATCTCCAGCGTCGTCGGCATCTCCGACGTCGGACACGAAGCCGTCAACAACGGCTGGCGCGACGCCTTCCTGATCCTCGCCCTGGTCAGCCTCTCGCTCGGCCTGATCAACCTGGTGCCGATCCTGCCCCTCGACGGCGGCCACATCTTCTGGGCGATCGTGGAGAAAATCCGCGGTGGCAAGCCGGTCTCGATCAAGGTGATGGAGCGCGCGACGATCATCGGCTTCGCCCTCGTCCTGATGTTGATGGTGATCGGCGTCTCCAACGACATCGGCCGGATCACCGGCGAAGGCTTCAACGTCTCGAAATAATCGACACAGGAATCTGACGGTCAGGAACGCCTTACCAACTTTCACCCTGCCAGGGCAGGGTGAAAGTCGAGAGCGCGGATCCGAGGGCCTGACGGATTCACTCAGCGCGTCCAGACCTCATGAGTAGACGCGGAGCTCCACACGTCTCCGTGACGATCCTCCCGTCCCTGCGACCTCTCCCCGCAGACCCGCGTCCTTGAGCTCGGGCGCCGGCTCCCGGCAACGAGGCGGTGACAGGCCCGCCGGGCTCGCCGGATAACCTTCGGATATGGCTTCCAAGCGGCAGATCTTCGTCGGCAGCGTGCCGATCGGCGGCGGCGCCCCGGTCGTGGTGCAGACGATGACGAAGACGGAGACGGCGAACCTGACCGCGACGATGGAGCAGATCCGCAAGGTCGCCGACGCGGGGGCCGACGTGGTGCGCTGCGCGGTCCCGCGCGAGCAGGACGCCGAGGCGCTGCGGACGATCGTCGCCGAATCGCCGATCCCGGTGATCGCCGACATCCACTTCAACCACACGCTGGCGCTGAAAGCGATCGAAGCAGGGGCGAACTGCATCCGCCTGAACCCGGGGAACATCGGCGGACGGGAGAAAGTCGCCGAGGTCGCCGAGCTGGCGAACAGACGGGGCGTGCCGATGCGGATCGGGGTGAACTCCGGCTCGCTGCCCAAACACCTCCACGAGCTGGAGCGCGAAGCCCCGGTCGAGGCCCTGGTCGCCGCGGCGATCGAGTTCGTCGAACTGATGGAGGGCCTCGACTTCGAAAACTTCAAGGTCTCGATCAAGTCGACCAACGTGCCGTACACGATCGCCGCCAACCGCCAATTGGCGGAGAAGATCCCCTATCCGCTCCACCTCGGGATCACCGAGGCGGGGACGAAATGGTCGGGCGCGCTGAAATCGGCGGTCGGGCTGGGGACGCTGCTGGCCGACGGGGTGGGGGACACGATCCGGGTCAGCCTCTCGACCTTCCACGCCGAGGAAGAGGTGAAGGTCGCCTGGGAGATCCTCAAAGCCCTCGGCCTGCGCGAGCGCGGCCCGGTGCTGATCGCCTGCCCGACCTGCGGACGCCTGCAGTTCGACATGGACTCGGTGGTCGCCGAAATCGAGCAGCGGCTGGAAGGCTACGAAGAGGCGATCGAGGTCGCCGTGCTCGGCTGCGCGGTAAACGGGATCGGCGAGGCCAGCCACGCCGACTTCGGCATCGCCGGAGCGAAGAACGAGGGCCTGATCTTCGCCGGCGGCAAACCGCTGCGCAAGGTCCCGCAGGCGAAGCTGGTCGACACGCTCTTCGAAGAGATCGACAAGTCCCTCGACCGCGGCGGCAAGGTGGAGTTCGACGAGGCCGAGTCGCGCGAGGGCGCCGAGTGGGTGGCGAACATCGAGAACGAAAACGCCGGCGACCTGACGCCGGAGAAGATCGCCGCGATGGAGAAGGAAGCCGTCGAAAAGGGCGAGTCGGACAAAGTGCTCCTCTCCGAGGATGCATCGCCGACTGCCGGGCGCCGCTTCACCCGCGCCTGAGACAGGCCTGAAAGCCCTGCGCCGGATACCTTTTCCGGCGTGGAACGCCGCCGTCTCTTCGGGATCGACCGCAGCGGTCCCAAACCGCGCCAGACGCGCACCGGGGAGCCGCTCAACCCCTGGACGATCCCCAACGCGGTCGGCTATCTGCGCCTGGCCGGGATCCCGGTCTTCCTGATCCTCGCCTACTCCTCCGGCGACGGCCGCTCGGCCGCGGCGGCGGCGATCTTCTGGTTGATCGCCGCGGGCGACTATCTCGACGGCTTCCTCGCCCGCGCCACCGGCCAGTTCAGCCGCATGGGCGCCCTGATGGACCCCTTCATCGACCGCCTCACGGTGATCTCCGGCGCCGCCGTCTGCTGGAGCTTCGAGCTGCTGCCCCGCTGGGCGCTCCTCGTCCTCGTCGCCCGCGAAATCGCGATGCTCTGCCTGGCCGAGTACGGCCTCCGCCACGGCGTCGACCTGGCGATCAACTGGCCCGGCCGGATCGCCGTCTTCTGGATCATGGCCGGCATCTTCTTCGCCATGGTCTTCGCCGGCTGGGTCCCGATCGCGTTCTTCCTCTTCGGCCTCTTCATGGCCCTGGTCGCCACCTGCATCTACGCCCGCGAAGGCGTCCGCGCCGCCCGCGCGGCGTGAGTTCGCACTTCTGGCCGGTATGCGGTCATAACTACGAACTCATCAGGTGAGGGCACCAAGGCTCGGGCGTTGCCTGAGGGTTGCGCCGGGCACCCGCCTCGAATCCCCGCAAGGACCGGTCGGGAACCTTCAACCTGCGGTTGAACCTTTTGCTCGGCCGATCTATACTGCGCTCCCGCGCCTGGATGGCGGGTAGGCGGGCCGCCCTAACTCACTCTCTCTAAGGAGCACGATGGAGGACACCTTTCCCGATCTCGGTTCCCTCAGCGACAAGGAGCTGAAGGACCTGATCGACAACCTGACGGCGGAGGAGAACGAGATCTCCTACAAACGCCGCGTGCTGCACGGGAAAATCGACATCCTGCGTGCAGAGCTCGTCAACCGTCTGCGACAGAAACGCGAGCGCGGCGATTCGCTGATCTCCGGCGATGACGTCGAGCAGCTGACCCAGATCCTCGCCGGCAAGGCTCAGGGCGAGGATCCGGCCGCCTAAGGCCCCAGTCGGAGGAAACCCGGATGTCCGCCGTCCACTGCCCCGAGTGCGGGTTCGCGAACCCGGAGGGCGCCAACTATTGCCAGAAATGCGGCGCCTACCTGGGCGGGCCGGCGGAGAGCGGCGAGGACCCGACGACGATGACCTATCGCGTCGACGAGACCGGCGACATGCAGCCGGTCGATATCGAGGACGTGGTCGAGGAGTCGGGCGCCGCGCTGGTGATCCGGGCGGGGGGTGGCCGCGCCGGGGAGAGCTTCTCGATCGACGAGGACCGGACCTCGATCGGCCGCAGCCCCGACGCCGGCGTCTTCCTCGACGACGTGACCGTGTCGCGCAACCACGCGCTGCTGGTCCGCCGCCGCGACGGCCTCTACATCGACGACCTCGGCTCGCTGAACGGGACCTACGTGAACCGCCGCCGGATCGAGTCGCACCGGCTCGCCGACGGCGACGAGATCCAGATCGGCAAGTACAAGCTCAGCTACCTGGAGCGCTGATGGCGTCGGCGACCGAACCCACCCGGCGCACGCCGGAGTCCGCTTCCCGTCCCCGCAAGGCGCTGACGATCGGCGCCGTCTGCAAGATCCTGCAGGGCGAGTTCGACGACGTCTCGATCTCCAAGATCCGCTACCTGGAGGACCAGAAGCTGCTCAGCCCGCGGCGCACCAGCGGCGGATACCGGCTCTACAGCCAGTCCGACGTCGAGCGCCTGCGGACGATCCTGCGCCTGCAGCGCGACGAGTTCCTGCCGCTGCGGGTGATCCGCCAGGAGCTCGCCGCGGGCAACGACATCGGCCTGCTCAGCGACGGCGACCGCAAACCGACCTCCGGCGCGGTCCGCCGGGCGATCCTGGTCGACACCTCGCGCACCTACCTCAGCCTCGAAGAGATCGTCGAGGAGACCGGGGCGCGCGAGGAGCTGATCGGCGAGCTGGAGAACTTCGGCATCGTCAAGCCGGAAAAACGCGAGGGCCGCACCGTCTACGACGAGACCGACCGCGAGATCATCCGTGCCGCCAACGAACTGTCACGGGTCGGTGTCGGGGCGCGCAACCTGCGCGTCATCCGTTCCTCCGCCGACCGCGAGGCGCAGCTGCTGGAAGCGCTGCTGGGACCGTCGCTGCGCTCCCGCAACCCGGACCGGCGCAAAGAGGCGCTGCAGAGCCTCGAGAGCCTCGCCGCGACCGTCAGCCACCTGGAGCACCTGCTCCTGGTCCGCGACCTGCGCCGCCTCGCCGGCGACTACTAGGCGGCGATGCCGCGGGTGACCCGCAGGCGGACGGTCGAGGCACCCGTCCCCGAGGTCTGGAAGCTCGTCTCCGACCCCTACGCGCTGCCGCGCTGGTGGCCGCGGGTCTCGCGGGTGGAGGACGTCGACGCGCGCCAGGGCGGCCGCCGCAGCCAGTGGACGAAGGTGCTCGAGACCCAGCACGGGCGCGGCGTGCGGGCCGACTACCGTTGCGTCTCGGCCGCCGAGCCGCAACGCTACGTCTGGGAGCAGCAGCTGGAGGGCTCGCCGTTCGCCAAACACCTGAAGGATTCGCGGCTGGAGATCGAGCTGCACGCGGGCGGCGCGGGGGAGACCCGGGTGGTGCTGACGTCGGTGCAGACGATGCGCGGGATGTCGCGGCTGGGCGGCTGGCTGATGCGCAAAGGCCAGCGCGACATCCTCGACTCGGCGCTCGACGGGATCGACGAGGCGCTGGCGTGACCGAGCCGCGCCGCGACACCAACTGGTGGGGTTGGGGCGACCCGATGCGGCGCACGGAGCTCGACGCGACCGCGCTCGGGGTGCTGCGCGAACGGATCGGCGAGCTCGAACCGTGGCCGCTGTCGGCCCGGATCGAGGACTTCGACCTGCCCGAGGCGCGCCCGCTGCCGCAGGCGGTGATCGACGCCGTCGGCGCCGCCACTGTCTTCGACGGCAAGGAGGACCGCCTCCGCCACGCGAGCGGGCGCGGCTACGTCGACCTGGCGCGGATGCGCTCGGGCCGACTCGAGGACGCTCCGGACGCGGTGGTCGTCCCGGAGGACGCGGCGGCGGTCGGACGCCTGATCGACGCCTGCGTGGCCGCCGGCGTCGCCGTCGTGCCGTTCGGCGGCGGCACCAGCGTGGTCGGCGGGGTCGAGCCTCTCCGTGGGTCCCACGACGCCCTGATCAGCCTCGACCTGACCGCGCTGCGCGAAGTCACGATCGACCACACCTCGCTGACCGCGCGCCTCGGCGCCGGCCTGCGCGGGCCCGAGGCGGAGGCGGCGCTCGGTGCCCACGGCCTCACCCTCGGCCACTTCCCGCAGTCCTTCGAGTACGCGACGATCGGCGGCTTCGCCGCGACCCGCTCGGCCGGCCAGGCCTCCGGCGGCTACGGGCGCTTCGACTCGCTGGTCAGCTCGGTGCGCCTGCTGGCCCCGGCCGGGAACCTGAGCACGCTGGAGACCCCGCACACCGCCGCCGGACCGGCCCTGCGGGAGCTGGTTCTCGGCTCCGAGGGCGCGCTCGGCGTGATCCCGGACGTGACCGTGCGGGTGCGCCCGGCACCGCTCCAGCGCCGCTACGAGGCCTGGATGGCGGCGAGCTTCGAGGCGGGGACGGAGATCGTCCGCGACCTCGCCCAGGGCTCTGGCCTGCCGACCGTGATCCGCGTCTCCGACGAGGAGGAGACGGTCGGCTCGCTCGCCCTCTCCGGGCCGCGCGGGATGGCCGGGAAGGCGTTCGGCGGTTACCTGAAGGCGCGCCGGCGCGAAGGCGGGGCGATGATGATCGTCGGCTTCGAGGGCGACGAGGAGACGGTGACCCGCAAGCGGGCGCTCGCGGTGCGGGCGCTGCGCGGCGGCGGGGCGGTCTACCTCGGCCGCGCCGGCGGGCGCTCCTGGGAGTACGGCCGCTACGACGGGCCCTACCAGCGAGACCTCCTGATGCAGATGGGGGCGATGGCGGAGACGCTGGAGACCTCCCACACCTGGACCCGCCTCGGGGAGCTCCACCGCTCGGTCGGCGCCGCGATCGCGAAGGCGCTGGACGGCCAGGGCACGCCCGGCTTCGTCTTCTGCCACCTCTCGCACGCCTACGCCGACGGCGCCTCGCTCTACTTCACCTTCATCTCGCGGGCCCGCCGCGGCGCGGAGCTGGAGCAGTGGGCGGCGGTGAAAAAGGCGGCGAGCGAGGCGATCGTCGCCAACGGCGCCACGATCACCCACCACCACGCCGTCGGCCGCGACCACGCCCCCTACATGGCGGCCGAGGTGGGGGAGACGGGCCTCGAGGTGCTGCGCGCGGTGAAGGACCGGCTGGACCCGACCGGGATCATGAACCCCGGCAAGCTCCTCCCCTGACCGCGTTCGCACTTAGCCGTACATAGCACGGCAAACTGCGAACTCACTGCCCGCGGGGCGGCTATTCGCCTTTCTGTTCTTCTTCTTCGCGCTGGGCGAGGCCGACGATCGGCCCGGTGATCGTCCCGCGCAGCACCGCTTCGCCGGTGTATTTCGGCGTCGTTTTGTTTTTCGTCGCGACTTCGACCGCCGCTTCGAGCAGTTTGTTCTGGCTCCGCGTGATCGCGATCTGATCGAAGGTCCCCTTCGCCAGGTAGGCGAGGATTTCCACCGGCACTTCGAATTGGGCGGCAATCTCTTCGGCGCCTTTGCCGCTTGCCTTCACCGCGGTCGAGGCCAGCGGGATCATCTTCCGCGGCGACTGGGCGAGCCAGATGGTGTACGCGTTGGTCCCCTGCGTGGTCGGTTCGAGGCCTTTCGCTTCGATCTGCAGCGCCAGCTTGTTCTTCAACCGGCCGAAGGTCGCGAGGCCCACGGCTTCGCTGCCGTCGACCGCGATCAGTTCGGCCTGCGTCGCCTGCTTCCCGTTGGCGGCGTTTTCGGCACCGCTCTCTTCGGCGCCGGTGTTGGCCCCGCCTTCGTTCGCGGTCGTCGACGAGGAGGAGCCGCTGCCGCCGGAGACGAGGATCACGACGACCACGATCGCCGCGATCAGGGCGAGGATCCCACCACCGAGCAGCCAGGCATTTCGCCCGCTGGGAAGCGTGACCGTGCGGCCCCCGGATGGTCCGGAAGGCGGCGGAGAAGCGGGAGTGGCGGGGCCGGCAGCGGCCGGTTTGGCGGCGGCCGACGGCTCGGCGGGCGGCTCCTCCTCGGCGGGCACGGGCGGCTCCGGCGGCGCCGCTTCCGCGGCCGGCTTGGCGCCGCCCGGGATCGGCGGGGGGATGTCCGGCGCGGGCTTGCCTTCGGCCTGCAGTTGGGCGAGCGCGCCGACGACCTTCGCCCGTACCTCGTCCTCGCTCAGGCCCAGGAGGGCGGCGATATCCCCGTAGCCCTGCTCACCGGAGGCCAGCAGGCGCAGCATCGCATTCTGCTCGTTGCTCAGCGCCACGCGGGGGAACCCTATTAGGGTCCCGCGGATGGCAAGCGACGATTCGATTAAGCAGGTCCAGGACGGGGACACGAGCCAGAGCAACTTCGACGTCCATATCGGGACCGAGTGGCTCAGTCTCGACCCCGATGACGCCCGCGCGCGGGTCCCGATGCGCGACGAGCTCCGCCAGCCCTACGGCATCCTCCACGGCGGCGTCTACTCGAGCCTGATCGAGAGCCTCTGCAGCTACTCCACCGCCGTCGCGGTCCACGAGGACGGCAACATCGCGATGGGCCAGGCGATCGAGGTCAGCTTCCTGCGCCCGGTCACCAAGGGCCACGCCGAAGCCCGCGCGGTCGTCCGCCACCGCGGCAAGACCACCTGGGTCTGGCAGGTCGAGGTCCTCGACGACGAGGAACGCCTGTGCGCCGTCGCCAAGATGACGATGGCCGTCCGCCCCGCCCCCAAAGGTTGATGGGCCTAAAAGCGCTCTATATCAGCGCTTTTCGGCCCATCAACATCTAGCCGCCGAAACGGTTGGTGATCGGCAGGCGCCGGTCGCGACCGAAGGCCTTCGGGGTGATGCGGATGCCGGGGGCGGCCTGGCGGCGCTTGTACTCGGAACGGTCGACGAGGCGGATCACTTCGTCGACGATCTCGCCTGGGCCAAGCTGGGCGGCGACGATCTCGTCGCGCCCTTTGTCGCCCTCGACGTAGGCCTCGAGGATCCGGTCGAGCACGTCGTAGTCGGGCAGCGAGTCGCTGTCCAGCTGGTCGGGACGCAGCTCGGCCGAGGGCGGGCGCTCGATCACCGAGGCGGGCACCAGGTCGGTCCCCGCGGTCTCGTTGCGCCGTTCGACCAGCTCGTAGACGAGCGTCTTCGGCACGTCCTTGATCACCGCGAAGCCGCCCGCCATGTCGCCGTAGAGAGTCGCGTAGCCGACCGACATCTCGCTCTTGTTGCCGGTCGTCAGCACCAGCCAGCCGTGCCGGTTGGAGAGGGCCATCATCAGGTTGCCGCGGATCCTCGCCTGGATGTTCTCGGCGGTCAGCCCCTCGAACACGCCGGTGAGCGCTGCCGCGTAGCCGTCCATCATCGGCTCGATCCCGATCTCGATCAGCTCCGTTCCCAGGTTGCGAGCGATCTGACGGGCGTCCTCCTGGGTTTCATCACTGGAATGCGGCGACGGCATGACGACCAAGGTGACCCGCTCGGGCCCGAGCGCGTCGACCGCGAGCATCGCCACCAGGGCGGAATCGATGCCGCCCGAGATCCCCAGGCCGACGTGGCCGAAGCCGTTCTTTTCGACGTAGTCGTGGAGCCCGAGCGTGAGCGCGCCGTAGACCTCGTCGAGGTCGGGGAGCGGGTCGCGCAGCTCCGCGGGGGTGCCCGGGTCGCCCGGGACCTCGGCGAAGAGCAGCTCCTCCTCGAATTGCGCCGCCCGCGCCAGGACCGCCCCGTCGGGCCCGAACAGCAGGCTCTGCCCGTCGAAGACCAGTTCGTCCTGGCCGCCGACCAGGTTGACGAAGGCGAGATGGGACCCGTATTCGCGCGCCCGCTCGCCGAACATCTCTTCCCGCTCTTGCCCCTTGCCGCGGTGGTAGGGCGAGCCGGAGGGGTTGGCGATCAGGGATGCCCCTGCGTCGGCCTCGGCCTGTCCGGGCGGGCCGGGTGCCCAGGTGTCCTCGCAGATCGTCAGCCCGACGCCCGTGTCGCCGACGTCGATCGAGCCGCCGTCGGTCCCCGGGATGAAGTAGCGCTGCTCGTCGAAGACGGCGTAGTTGGGGAGCCGGTTCTTGCGGTAGACGGCCTGCACGGCCCCGTCGGCGAGGACGGCCAGGGAGTTGTGGGCGTGGCGATGATCGCCGCCCCCCTCGGCGGGCTCGGCGAAGCCGACCAGCGCCGTGATCCCGGCCGGCATCCCGGCTGCCAGCTCCTCCACCGCGCGGACGTTGGCGGCAAGGAAGTGCGGCTTCAGGTAGAGGTCCTCGGCCGGGTAGCCGGGGACGCAGAGCTCGGGGAAGATCACCAGCTCGGCACCGCCCTCGTGGGCGCGCCCTATCCAGGCGGAGATCTTCGCCGTGTTGCCGGCGACATCGCCGACGGTGGGGTTGATCTGGGCGAGGGCCAGGCGCATCGGGACCAAGGAGTATCCCGGCCGCGCTCATCTAGGGTCTCGCCGATGCGCCTGCGCCTCCTTGCCATCGCCGCCGCCGGGATCACCGCGCTCGCGATCCCCACCGCCGCCTCGGCCGCGCCCGCACCCTTCATCAAGCCGCGCCCGCGCCCGACCGAAGCCCTCGAACGCCCGGGCGAGGGCATCACCCCGAGCCGCAACGCCTACAACGTCCCCGAGGCCCCGCAGTCACCCGCCTGCGACGCCGACTTCTGCGTCCACTGGGTCGACCAGGGCCTCGACGCGCCGAGTCTCGAGGACACCAACGGCGACGGCATCCCCGACTACGTCGAACGGGTCCTCGCCGTCGCCGAACACGTCCACCACATCGAGAACGACAAGCTCGGCTGGCAGGAGCCGCTCAGCGACGGGACCCTCGGCGGCGGGCACGGCAAGACCGACATCTACCTCTCCGAGATCGGCGGTGAGCTCTTCGGCTACGCCGCGCCCGACCGCGGCCAGGCCGTCGACGGCCG
>ERZ778021.3045-NODE-3045-length-13073-cov-5.624981_pt1 | contig 13073 bp, 18 predicted proteins | sample MGYA00375751_ERZ778021 | MGnify/ENA primary metagenome ERZ778021 (study PRJEB29350, sample SAMN05389814) | bioreactor metagenome | isolation source: Thiocyanate stock bioreactor | place: South Africa: University of Cape Town | collected 2013-08-29 ... | reverse complement strand
CAGCTCGCCGTAGAGGAAGACCGGCAGGCCGAGCCCGCCGATCTGACCGGCGACGGCGACGGCCTCGGCGCGCGCCGCCTCGCGGTCCTCCTCCCGCAGCCAGACGACCGGGCAGACGTCGAGCGCCCCGATCGCCGGGTGCGCCCCCATATAAGAGGACATGTCGATCGACTCGAGCGCCTCCGCGGCGCCCGCCACGAGCGATTCGGTCAACCCGCCCGGCTGCCCGGCCAGGGTGAAGACGCTGCGCCCGTGGTCGGAGTCGGTGTGGAAGTCGAGCACCTCGGCGCCGCGCCCAAGCACCTGCGCCAGCCGTCCCAGGGCGTCCTCGTCGGCCGCCGTCGAGACGTTCGGGACGGCGAGCAGGACCGGCATCGCGTCGCTCAGATCAGCAGCTCGCCGCCGCCGAGGATCGCCTCACCGTCGATTTCGACGGTCGGTTCCTTGACGACCACGTCGAGGTGGACCGGCACCTGCACGGTGCCGCCGATCCCGGCCGAGGCGCCGAAGGCGACGTGCGCGGTGCCGAAGATCTTCTCGTCCTCGAGGATGTTGCCGGTGAGGATCGCCTCCTCGTTGGTGCCGATTCCCAGCTCCGCGACGTTCGTCCCGTCGGGCCCGTGCGGGGTCAGCAGTTCCATCAGCTTGGCGCCCTCGTCGCCGGTGGCGCCGGTCAGGTGGCCGGCCGCGACGGTCAACCGCACCGGCGACTCGACCAGGCCGATCGCCGCGATCGACCCGTCGACCACCAGCGTGCCCTCGGCGGTCCCTTCGACCGGGGCGATGAACCCCTCGCCGCAGGGCAGGTTGCCGAAGGCGCTGCGGGCGGAGAGTTCGCCCGCGTCGACGATCCCCTCGCGCCCCTCGATCGAGAAGCTCAGGTCGCTGCCGTGCCGACAGGTGATCCGCACCTGCGAGCCGCGGTTCAGCCTGTTCACGATCGCCCAGCCGCGCCGCCGCATCTCGTCGAGGTCGCCGTTCATCAGCCGCGCCAGCATCTCTTCGGTGACGCCCGGCAGCGTCGCGATCCGCGCCCCGGCATCGCTGGCCGCCTTCCGCGCCGCGGTGTGGGACAGCGACTGGATCGTCGGCGCCAGCACCACGTCGGCGGCCGCCATCGCCGCGGCCACCGGGCGCGGCGGCTCGGCCGCGTGCGTCTCGCGCTCGGAGATCACCGCCAGCGTCGCCTCGGCACCGTCGCCCTGCGCCTCGATCCGCATCAAGGCTCCGATCTCTTCCGTCACCGGGTTGCAGACGACCAGCACCTCCTCGCCCGCTTTCACCCCCATGCACTGTCGGACCACGGTCCGCACAGCGCTGTCCAGGTCCGCTCCAGGCATCGCCGCAGCCTAGCTCCCCCGGTCGTCGTCGTGGCGGTGCTGGATCGACCACCCCATCATCCAGATCAATCCCACCAGCACGATCCCGAACCCGATGAACGGCGGCAGCCACCCTTTGTGCCGCCCGATCCCGAGCACCAGAACGATCCCCGCATCGACCACCAACAGGATCCCGACCAGCACCGGCCGCAGTGCCGCAAAACCGATCTGCTCCTCGCCAGAGGACCCGGGAGCCATGCCCCAAGCATGGCACCGCTATCCTGCCCTCCCCCGCCGGAGTAGCTCAGCTGGTTAGAGCAGCGGAATCATAATCCGCGTGTCGGGGGTTCGAGTCCCTCCTCCGGCATCAGGTGGGGAGCCAAATCTCGCTCCCCCTCTTTCATTTCCGCCTCTCGGGTCAAGGCTCAGGTCAAGGAGATGCAGGTCCGATGCAGCGCGGGTCAAGACGAACGACCGCGAGTGGCCGCAACTGACCTGCCGCCCGACAGCGCGCCTACGGGCGCCGGAAGATCGAGTGGGTGCCGACGCGGCGCCAGATGATGTGCGCCTCGCCAGGGTGAATCTCGTCGCCGTATTCGAAGGTGGCGCGGCCGTCCGGCGCCCAACTCAGCTCCCAGACGCCAGGGTGTCCCTGCATCCGCTTGACGCGCAGACGGGGGTGAAAACCGTGCCCGCCCTCCGCCAGGTCGCCGATGAAGACCCCCAGAGCTTCGCGGAAGGCTCGTTGTTGCTGAGGGGTGAGCCGATCCCAGTCGCGCCAGAACGACGGGAGGACTCTACGAGTCGGCATCGAGCGGCTTGGTGCGCTCGTCCAGCACGGCTAGGAACTCGTCGTCGCTCTCGTAGATGGTCCCGCGACCGGCGGCCAGGTCGTCGTCGGCCTCGCGCTCTTTGGCCTGCCACTCCCGCGTCCAGAACCATGCCTGCTCTGGGTCGATCCGGCCGTCGGTGATCTCCTCCAGAAGGATCGCGGCACCATCGACGGCACCTTCAGGAAGGCGGTCCACCAGCTCGTGTAGCTCGGCCTTGGTCACAGACTCATTTTGGCACGCCCTTCTCAGGGCTCCATCCCGAAACTGGTACAAGTCAAATTCCTGCCGCAATCCCCCGTTTGCGCAGCTCGGCGATCTCCCCGCCGTCCGAGGGCATTTGCGGAATCATAATCCGCGTCTCGGGGGTTCGAGTCCCTCCTCCGGCACTCTGCATCCGGCTCCATAGAGCGGAGTAGTAGTCCTCGGCGCCTTCGGCGACCTTCTCCAGGTAGTAGGACTCTTGGCCCGTGCCGAGCTTGCCGATCGAGAGCATCAGCGCAGCCCTCGGCACGGAGCGTCCGGTCGATCGTCGGCCCTCGCCATGCCCCGTTGGCCGGCAGGAGGGGCGATTGCACCGGGTGGGGGCATCGGTCCATGCCTGGGGTGGATCTCGTCGCTGACTCGTGTGGGCGGCGATCCTGCCTCTGATGGTCTGGGGAGTCGGTGGCTGTGGTGAGGACGCCACAGTCGGACGGCCGCCGCCAGCCAGCCATCACGAGTAGTTATGGCGCGGGCGCTCGTTCGTATAGACGGGCGCGACCGGCGGCCGTAGCCTTCCGACCCATGACGACGATCGCAGTACCCGATGCTCCGACCTCCGGTGCCGACGCAGGGCGGGCGGCCCGCAAGCGCCTATCCCGTGGTGCCCTCGGGCGTTGGGAGCCCGCGGCCGAGCGCTTCGACCCGGTCACCCTTCTCGCCGAGCAGGACCGGACGCGGGTCCCCGAGCTCGTCCCGGTGCGCTACGGCCGCATGCTCGAGTCGGCCTTCACCTTCTACCGCGGCGCCGCCGCGATCATGGCGGCCGACCTTGGCGCCGCGCCTCACTCGGGCCTGCGCGCCCAGCTCTGCGGCGACGCCCACCTCTCGAACTTCGGCATCTTCGGGGCACCCGATCGCCGTCTCGTCTTCGACGTCAACGACTTCGACGAGACGCTGCCCGGGCCCTTCGAGTGGGACGTCAAACGGCTCGTCGCGAGCTTCGAGATCGGTGGCCGTGACCGTGGCTTCGAGCCGGCGGAGCGGCGCGAGTGCGTGCGCCGGGCGGCCCGTGCCTACCGGCGGGCGATGGTGGAGTTCGCGACGATGGGCGACATGCGGCTCTGGTATGCGCGGCTCGACATCGAGACCGTCGCCAAGCCGCTCCTCCGCCAGGTATCCGGGTCGGAACGGCGGCGGGTAAAGCGGGGCATCGCCAAGGCCCGCAACAAGGACAGCCTGCGGGCGCTCCGGAAGCTGACCGAAGAGGGTGACGACGGCCTGCGGATCGCCGACCGTCCCCCGGTCCTGGTGCCGATCGCGAGGCTGGCCGGGGATCGGGATCCGGCCGAGATCCAGGCGATGTTGCGGAGCCTCCTCGATCGCTACGCAGGGACCCTCGAGCCTCATAGCCGCCGTCTCGTCGAGCGCTACCACCTCGTGGACGCCGGGCACAAGGTCGTGGGTGTCGGCAGCGTCGGCACCCGGGCCTGGATCGCACTCCTGCTCGGCGACCTGAATCGCGACCCGCTCTTCCTCCAGATCAAGGAAGCCGGTTCCTCGGTGCTGGAGCCCTACGCCGGGGAGAGCGAGTTCGCCCATCACGGGCAGCGGGTGGTCGCCGGCCAACGGCTGATGCAGGCGGCCGGCGACATCATGCTCGGTTGGCTCGACGCCGAGGGGGTCGACGACGGGATCGAGCGCCAGTACTACGTCCGCCAGCTCTGGGACGGCAAGGGATCGGCGGACATCGACGTGATGGAACCGCAGGCGATGGCCATCTACGCCGATCTCTGCGGCTGGACCCTCGCCCGCGCCCACGGACGCAGCGGCGACCGCGCCGCGATCGCCGCCTATCTCGGTCGTGGTGATCGTTTCGACCGCGCGATGGCCGAGTTCGCCGAGGCCTATGCCGATCGCAACGAGGCCGACTACCAGGCGCTCCTGGCGGCGGAGGAGCGCGGCGATATCCAGGTCCTGCGCGGCGTCTGAGCGCCTCGCGGACCCTGGGCGCCGCCGAACCGCCGCCGATGCCCTGTCGTCGAGGCCGTCTCCCGGGCCCGCACGCAGGGAACCTCGCTCACTCCTCGCGCGCGAGCTGCGCGAGGCGCAGGGCCACGAGTAGCTCGGCGACGCGACCCTCGATCGGATGGGGCAATTGCTCGCGGATGGATCGCACCCGGTTGATCACCGTGTTCTCGTGGACGCCGAGCCGCGACGCGGCCCGACGTGGGCTCTGGCGCTCCTCGAGATAGGCGGCGAGCGTCGCGCGCAGACCGGCGCTCCGCCGGTCCTTGCCGGCCAGCCTCCCCAGCTCTTCCATCGCGAAGGTGCGGGCCCTGGTGACATCGACGGTGCCGAGGGCCGTCAGGGCGATCGCGTCGTAGTTGGTGACGCTCCCCGCGGCGGCGCCGACCAGCTCGGCCACGCGGCGCGCGTCGAGCGCCTCGTGATGGGAGCGGGCGAACCCGTCGGGACCGGGGTTCGGGTTGCCGACCGCGACGCGGACGCCGGGAAACCGGGCGAGGTCGGGCGGCGCGGGCGGCGGAGCGCCCGCCTCGGAGCGCCCGCCATACCACATGCCGACGAACCCACCCGGCATCGCCACGACCAGGGGGCCGACGACCTCGAGGCCCTCGAGCAGGGAGCGCGCGGCGTGCTCGAGCGACGCCTCGCCGACGTCGGGACCGCCCGCCCAGACGATCGCCGCGACGTGGCGACGGGAGAGGTCGTAGCCCAACCGCGCGCTCGCCGCCGAGGCGTCACCGGGCGCCCCGCTGAGCAGCGCCCGCACGGTCTCCAGGCGACGCGCCACGCCGCTTTCCAGCCAACGGACGCGCTCGGCGGTGTAGGCGCGGACGAGCAGCGAGCTCAGCACCTCGGCGTACTCGAAGGTCCACCGCGAGGCGCGCCGGAAGGCGGCGCTCAGATCGTCGGCCTCGGCGAAGGAGTCGTGGGCGGCCGCGGCCAGCCGGCCGAGGAGGAGGCCGTGGCCCATCTGCAGGCCGCGGAGGATGTGCTCGAGCGGCAGCCCGCGCTGGGCGTCGAGGCGGATCCGCTCAAGCGTCGCCGGCGTCAGCCTCGCCTCCTCGGGGGAGACGTGGTCGCGGATCATGTAGACGAGGAGGCGCAGCGTGCTCTCGACGCTGGCGCGGAAGCGGCCACGGGCCTCGGGATCGGCGTAGGCCTCCTCGAACTCCGCGAAGACGCGTCCGGTGATCTGCGCCGCCAGCTCCTTGAACCAGTCCGGGTCATCAGCGAGCTGGCTGATCAGATCGTGAAGGCGCGCCTCGGTGTCCATCGGCGGGAGCCTAGCCGCGCCCGGGCGTTGTGAGGGTTTCACAATCCCGATCGCCGGATTGAGGTCGATCACCCTTCAGGAACGGGGATCGCGTCCTTACCCTCACCGCATGGGCAAGTCGATCGCCACGCGAGCGGCGCCTCGCCCGTCCCCCGTGTCCACCCGCTCCCGGGCGGATTGAACGGTGGAGATCAAGCACCTCCGCTACTTCGTCGCGGTCGCCGAGGAACAGAGCTTCACCCGTGCGGCGGAGCGCCTCTGGGTCGCCCAGCCAGGCCTCTCCCAACAGATCAGAGCGCTCGAGCGGGAGCTCGGGGCGCAGCTCTTCGAACGCCTCAACCGAGGCGTCGCGCTCACCGACGAGGGTGCGGTGTTCCTTGCCAAGGCGAGGGTTGCGCTTACCGCGATCGAGGAGGCGTTGGCGACCGGCCGCGACGCCGGTGCGGGGCAGGTCGGCCGGGTCCGCCTCGGCTTCACTCCCGCGGTCCGCGACGGCCTGATGATCAAGCTCCTCTTGGCCCTCCGGGAGGAACGACCGCGGATTGCCGTCAGCGTCGTCGAGGCCCAATGCGGCGGACTTCTCCGTGACGTCCGCGATGCCCGCCTCGACGCGGCGATCGTGCTCGGTCCGGTGACCGAACCGCGTCTCACCGCGGAACAGATCGGCGAGGAGCGGGCGCTGGCGGCAGTGTCCGTCGACGACCCGCTCTCCTCTTCGCCCGCGGTCGATCCGGCGGCGATCGCCGCGCGCGTCCTCACCGTCAGCGGCGATCCCGACGCGGCGGCCTACGACCGCGTCGTCCTGCAGGCTCTGCCCGACGACGGACCGGCACCGAGGCGGTTGGCGATGGGCCACCTCTCGGCCGTGCTCCTCCCGGCGCAGGCGGGGGAGAGCGTCTCGATCGTCCCCGCCTCGACCCGGCCGCTGGCGGGGAGCGTGCTGCGCCCGCTCGAGCGCGACGTCCGGTTCAGCTTCGACCTGGTCTGGCGCGACGACCACATGCCGCCGATCGCACCGTTCCTCCTCCTCGCCGCGGCTCATCCGCATACAGGGGTCGTCCTGCCGGGACAGGCGTTTATCCGCACTCCGACTCGGTCGCCCGGGAAAAGCCCCGCACGGCGCTGACCACGGTGGCGGCTTCGACCCCGACCTGCGCGAACTGCGTCGGCGTCGGTTCGGGAGGCAGGGCCGCGACCGCGCCACGCAGGGACCGCACCGAGGAGTCGATCGCTTCGGTCTGGCTGGGGAAGTCCGCTTTCGCCGATTCCACCAGGGTGCCCGCGGCTTCCTCCACCGTTTCCGCCTGGGTTCGCAGGCCAGAGAGGTCGGCGCTGGTGACGAAGCCGGGTAGTTCCTTCACCGATTCTTCGAGGCCGGCGCGATCAGCGCAGTAGGCGGGCTTGGACGAGCCGCCGCAGGCCGCCAGCACGGCGATCACCGGCACGCCGGCCGCGATCGCGGCCCAGCGATAGGCGGGCCGACGACGAGAGGCTCCGGCCATTGCCGCCCTCATGACTCGAGGTGGGGGTGCCGATGTCGGTGCAGGGCGACCACGAGCGAGACCGCGATGAGCCCGCCGAGCGCGGTGATGGCCACGTTGCGCATCACCTCGGCGCTGCGCTCCGCCGCTTCCTGGGCACGCTCGGCGAACTGCAGGGCGCTCTGGGCGTGCTCCAATGCGTCCTGGACCGCGGCGATCCGGTCCTCGGCGATCTTGATCCTGTCCTGGTCCATCCGGTGACTCCTTTTCTGCGGCTCGGTTCGTGCTCTTGGGACGCGCAGCGAACCTAGTGACGTGCTCGATCGCCACCAAGACGAGAACCGCCGTGCCGCCAGACGAACTCCTTATGGCACCCCGGCGCTTTTCGTCTTGCCGCCGGCCCGTCCCGCCGGCAGCATCGCGCCGCGCGAACCTCGGTGCCTGGGGATGCCGTCGAGCGCACCACAGATAAACAACGGTGTCCCGGCGCGAGCCTCGGGCAGCCGTCCAGGAAAGGAATCGCCATGGCAGCATCGGACAAGCTGTACGAACTCGCGGCGAAGGCAAAAGAGACCGAGGTCAAGCTCAACGCCGCGCAGACGGAGGGCAAGGCGGCGCTGAACGCCGAAGTCGAGGTGGCGAAGACGGCGGCGAGCGCCGCGGCAGAGGATCTGCGCGGCCGGCAGACGGCGGCCGAAGACTCGGCGGCGAACTGGTGGACGGGCGTGCAGGAGGGCTGGTCCGACCACGTCGCCGACCTGCGCTCGAAGATCGAGGAGAGAAAGGCCGAAAGGGACGCCGGGCACGCCGCGCGCCGGGCGGAGCGGGCGGAGGACTACGCGATCGAGGCCGTCGTCTTCGCCGCCGCCGCCTTCGACGAGGCCGAATACGCCGTCCTCGACGCCCTGCTGGCGCGCGTGGAAGCCGACGAAGCGACTGCTGCCTGAGACAGCCAACCCGCGTCGCCGTGCGTCTCGGCAAGGACCGGAGTGGATGACCGTCGGTGCTTCGATACTCCTCCTCGTGGTCGGGGCGATCCTCAAGTTCGCCACCAACTGGCAACTCGCCCACGTCGACTTGGACACGGTCGGGATCATCTTGATGATCGCCGGCGGAGCCGGGCTCGTCCTTGGCCTCGTCCAGCAGGGGATGGCGACCCGACGGGCCCGCGCCGCACCGCCGTCACCGCCACAGGATCGCTCTCCACGCTGAACGTGTCGAGAGCGAGGTACCGAGTCGATTTTCTTATGGCAGTCGACGAGATCCGTAATGGCCGGCCGGTCGACCCCCGCCTAGGGTCTTGTCCGCTTCTCGTGCGGCGCGTTCCCGCCCATCCCCAGCCTAGGAAGAAAGGACACAACGTTGCCCCTTGCAACTATCGGCTTCGGCGAAGCCCTGCTACTCGTCGTCGAGGTATTTCTCTTCGTCGCCTGGATCTGGATCCTCGTCACGATCGTCTCCGACCTCTTCCGCGACCATGAGATGTCCGGCTGGGGCAAGGCGGCGTGGATCGTCGTCCTTGTCTTGATCCCGTTCTTGGGTGCCCTCATCTACCTGGTCGCGAGGGGAGACGGGATGCGCAGGCGCACGATCGAGGCCCAGCTCGACGCGAAGAGGCACTTCGATGACTACATCCGCGAGCAGTCCCGATCGACCCCGGCGAGCGATCTCGAGAAGCTGGACGAACTCCGGCGTGCCGGGGTGGTGAGCGAGGAGGAGTTCGCCGCAGCGAAGGCCAGGCTCCTTGGCTGACCGACTCCCGCAGGAGCCCTGCGTGGCCGCCGGGCCTATGCGGCCAGCTTCGCGGGCGCGGCGGTCGTCGTGCTGGTCGCCCTCGCCGCGCACCGGCTGTTCCGCTCCTCGCCGGCGCCGCTGCTCACGCTCAACCCGCTCTTCCGCATCCTGGCCCCCGGCGGCCTCGGGCTCGTCGGGGTGACGACGATCGCGGCCGGCGGCTCGGTCGGCACCGACATCGGCGTCGTCCTGTTCACCTTCCTCGCCGTCGCCATGGGCCTGGTCACGAGCGTGTCCGTGACCGAGGTCATGCGTCGCCGGCCGAGTCGGGCTTGAGCCTGCGCCCAGGTCGGTCGCTGTGGCGACCGCGACTGCTGAAGCGACGCGACGAGGCGACGCGACCCGCCGCGCGGGTCGGCTCCCGGGCAGCCGACGAGCCGATCCCCGAGGTCGACCTCGATCGGTTCAACCTGCGGGTCACCGGCGCCTGCATCCCCTACAACACGATGGCATTGCTGCCAGGCTCGATGCCGTTTCTGCTCATCTCGGACTGGCGGCCGGCGCTGCGACTCCTCCTGGTGGCGATCACGTTCGTGATGCCGGGGTTCTGACAGGTGGGCGGCCATGTCAACTGATAAAGATCGGACGATGGAGACCAGACGGTCACGGCGGCTCTGGCCGCTATCCCTCCTGGTCCTGGTCGCCCTCCTCCTGCCCCTCGGTTGCGGTGGGGGAGCCGGAAGGGCGAGGGCGGGTGACGGCGGTGCGGGTGGCGCGGTCACCTGCAACGGCTCCGAGGCGCTCTGCTCGCACCGGTTGGACCAGGTCGTCTTCCCCGGGACCCACAACTCCTTCGCCGCCTCGGCGGAGCCCGGCTGGCACTTTGCCGGCCAGAAGTTCGGCATCGCCCGCCAGCTCGACGATGGGATCCGGGCGCTGCTGCTCGACGTCCATTACGGCGTGCGGGCACCGGACGGCGTGGTGCGGACCGACTTCGCGGCCGAAGGCGCCGACACCAACAAGGTGATGGCGTCGATGCCGCCGCGGGCGCTCCGGGTGGCCGAACGGATCGCCGGTACGCTCGGGGTCGGCCTTCCGGCCGGGAAGCCACGCCTCTACCTCTGCCACACCCTCTGCGAGCTCGGCGCCGATCCGCTCGATCGCGAACTGAAGGGGATCGCCACCTTCCTCGCCTCCCACCCGCGCACCTTCCTGATGCTGATCGTCGAGGACTACGTGCCCGCGGCACGGATCGCCGCCGCCTTCCGCGAGGCTGGGCTGGCGTCGCTCGCCGCGACCTTGCCGCGCCACGGCCCGCAGCCGACCCTCGGCAGGCTCCTCGGGGAAGGCAAGCGCCTCGCCGTCTTCTCCGAGCAACGCGGCGGCGACCCGTCCTGGTACATGCCCGCCTTCTCCTATATCGAGGACACGCCGCTCGGGGCCCACCGCCCGGACCAGCTCAGCTGTGCCCGTAACCGCGGCGAGCCAGACGCCCCGCTGCTGCTGATCAACCACTGGATCCCACCGTTCCCACCCAGCCCGCGCCTCAACGCGGCGATCGGGCGTTCGGCGTTCCTCGGTCGGCGGGTGCGCCGCTGCCTGCGGGACCGGGGCGCCGAAGGCGCGATCGTCGCCGTCGACTTCTACGAGCGCACCGCGGTCGTCCGGGTGGCCGCAGAGCTGAACGAAGCTGGGGGTTGAGACGATGGAGGTGCCGAGCGGCCGTGAGCGCGCCATCCGCACGCTCACCTTCTGGATGCGGCCGGCCTTCGTCCTGCGCGCGCTGAACCGCTTCCAGCGAGTGGCCGGCTTCGACCGCGCCGTCGCCATGGCCTCGAGCGCCCTGACGGCGCTGATCCCCCTGGCCATCGTCGTCGGCGCCCTGCTCTCGAAGGTCGGCGGCCGGGAAGCGGCGCAGGCGATCATCGACCGCTTCGACCTCACCGGCGGCGGGGCCGAGGCGGTCAGGGACGCGCTCTCCCCCGCCTCGGGGACGAGCACCGACCTCAGCGTCATCGGCGTGCTGCTGCTGGTGGTCGCGGTCCTGAGCTTCACCCGTGGCGTCCAGCGGCTCTTCGAGCAGGCGTGGGAGCTCAAGGCCATGAGCGTCCGCAACACGCCCAACAGCCTGATGTGGATCGCCGGGCTGACCCTGTTCGTGCTGGTCAGCGGCTGGATCCACGGCCTCCTCGACCGCGGACAACTCGAGATCACCGCGAACCTCGTCGCGATGCCCCTCTGGGCGGTCTTCTTCGTCTGGAGCGGCTGGCTTCTGAGCGCGAAGCGCATCGCCTGGCGGGACCTGGTCCCGTTCGGCGTCCTGGCGGCCGTCCTGCTCACTGCCTACGCCATGGCCGCGCTCGTCTGGGTGCCGCACCTGTTCAACACCTACGCCACCCGCTACGGGGTGATCGGCGCAGCCTTCGCGATGATCTCCGCACTGTTCGGGGTGATGCTGGTCATCGTCGTCTCGGCGGTGGTCGGACGCGAGATCCGCGAAGAGCTCGACCGCATCGGTCGTGGCGAGCGTCCGGCCGACGACGAGGTCAGGCGAGAATGGGACAAGGTGATCGAAGATGCGCGCTCGCGCTGGAAGACCCTGCGAGAGCAGGTCGATCGTCTCCGCCGCAGGCTGAGCCAAGGCGGCGATCGTGGGTCCCCCTGAGCGCAGTCGCGAGGGCAGGAGATTCATCGTCTTCGCCGAAAAAAGCTGCCGTGCCCGACCCGACCAGAACGCGAGCTTCGCAGCGCGCCGGCGGCTTCGGTCCCGGACAGTGGCTGCTGGTCGTCTGCGCGGTCCTGTTGGTTCTCTTCTTCGTCCTCAATCTCCAGGACGTCACGGTCCACCTGTTGGTCGCCACGGTCGACATGCCGCTGATCGTCGCCTTGGTCATCGCGGCGCTGCTGGGCCTGGCACTGGGCTGGCTGGTGCCACGGCTGCGACGCGGCGACCGATAGCACCGCTCGCCTCGATCTACATCACCGGCGGCGCCGAGGTATCACGGGACGGTTCTCACGAGCTTGAGAGAGCCCGGTTCGGCTGACCGCGCCCGGGCATCGCAGAAATGGATGATCCCATTCGAGGTGCCGTCGCCGCAGGCCCAACCGGGCTGCTGGTCGACGGCGTGGTGCCGGCACTCGGCGAGGGCGCCGCGACCGGGCTCGTCCTTTAGTTCATCTGCGCGATGGGCGCGCCCCCCGCTTGTCGAGGAAATAGAGGGCAAGGGCGAAGGGGAACGCGATGATGCCGATGAGCGCGAGCTCACCCTTCGCGGTAGCGACCGACGGGCGAGTATCGCGTGGCGCATGTCTATTCCGAGGCAGACTCGGAAGCCGTGCACATATCGCTGCTGGTCTCTTCGACCACCGTGGTGCCTCCGCGGTGCTTGGCTCCCGGTCCTACCTGGATTTCCGTCAGTGCGGACTCATCGACGGTGGTGCCGGACTTCGTCCGTCCGCGCACGACCACACTGAGCGAGGACGACCCCCAGTTGACGCCGAGGATCTTGATCTCGAACGTCCTGGACTGCCCGGCATCCAAGGGGAAGCCGAAGGCGAGCGGCGGAGGTTTGTATGCCTTGACGTCCTGCGGGCGGCACGACTTCAGCCCTCCGCCGCGGATGCCCACGTCCTTGAAGTCTTCGCCATGGGCGGTGACGCGAAGCGTGACGGTCGACTCCTCACCCTCGATCAGGTTCGGGATGACCTCCTTGCCGTTGTGGAAGATCGTCCCGGCCTCACTCGTCTCCGGCCTGGGCGCGATCAACGCGACCTTGAGCGACGCCGGCGGTGGGATATGTCCCTTGCCGATCGTCGCGACGAACGTGGCGGTGAAGTGAGGGCCGGGGTTGGTGCTCACCTCACCGAGGAGCGAGACGGTCAGCCGGAACGACTTCGGCGGGTGCACCGAAGGAGGGATGACGATCCGCATCGACTGGCTACGCCCGTTGTCGCATTCCACACCGGGCTGACACCAGTCGCCCGGGAGGACCAAGGGCCCTTCGATCGGCTTGCCGGCGGCCGTCGTGAAGCCGGGCGCGAAGCTGACGTTGCCGGGCTGGAAGCAGGTCGAGTCGAACTTGGCGGCGCCGGCCGAGCAGAGGTTCCCGCCCGCGATCGACAGCTTCAGCGTGACCGCGGCGGTGCAGAGGCCGAGCGGCTTGCCGAGGCTCGCGGGGCATGGGTGGAGGGGGAGCGAGCCGGGGCC
>ERZ778021.3038-NODE-3038-length-13119-cov-4.602266_pt1 | contig 13119 bp, 10 predicted proteins | sample MGYA00375751_ERZ778021 | MGnify/ENA primary metagenome ERZ778021 (study PRJEB29350, sample SAMN05389814) | bioreactor metagenome | isolation source: Thiocyanate stock bioreactor | place: South Africa: University of Cape Town | collected 2013-08-29 ... | reverse complement strand
ATCGCACGGTCACGGGTCAGTATCTCACCGGCGTCGGCAATCACCTCACCGGTCAGAGGATCGGCAATGGGACGGGCAAGCTTCTTACCGGTGATACGCAGTGCAATGGCAAGCTTCTTGTTGTATTTAAAACGACCTACTCTCGAAAGGTCATATCTTCTGGGGTCAAAAAACAACCCGTCCAAATGGGACTGGGCGCCGGTCACGGAAAAAGGCTCGCCCGGACGCAGCTTTTTATAAACCTCCAGCAGGCCTTCCTCTGTGTTGTGAGCAAGATCCTTATCCAGAGTTGCGGATAAACGCTCATCGTCTCCGAACAGAGCTTTGATTTCTTCCGTTGAATTGACGCCAATCGCCCTTACAAAGGTAGAAAGGGGTAATTTGCGGTTTTTATCGATACGGACATACATAATATCGTTTTGGTCGGTTTCATATTCCAGCCATGCACCGCGGTTTGGAATGATCGTAGCGCTGAACAGCTCTTTTCCTGTTTTGTCATAATCCCTGTCGAAATATACACCCGGTGATCGAACTAGCTGGGAAACGATAACACGCTCCGCACCGTTGATGATAAAGGTTCCGGATTCGGTCATTAACGGGAAATCTCCCATAAAGACTTCGCTCTCTTTGATTTCACCGGTTTCCTTGTTCAAAAGCTGTGCACGCACGCGCAGCGGTGCTGCGTAGGTGGTGTCACGTTCCTTACACTCGGTAACGGAATATTTCGGTGTATCATCCAGACGATAGTCGATGAAGCTTAACACAAGATTTCCGTTGTAATCTGAAATCGAAGAAACATCCCTGAATATCTCCTTCAATCCTTCATCCAAAAACCACTGATAAGAATTTTTTTGAATTTCAATCAGGTTTGGCATTTCCAGAACCTCAGTTATCTTAGAAAAACTCATCCTCGGATTATTTCCCAACTGGACAGGTTTTACGTTCACCATAGGCTTTATTCACTCCTTATTATTATCATACTATTCTGCAGGGGCAATTTTCAATTGCCGCTGCGGGAAAGCCGCAGGCAGATAGCATTGCACGGCATCTGCACGAGCTTCGCCCGTTGCCTCTTTACAAAGGCTGCAGATTGGTATAAACGGCTGGAAAAAAGAACCTATCTGTGTAGAATGCACTCGATATAAAGTAGATTATTCCAGAAATAACAATCGGCAAATTTATACTTGATTTCTTTCATGATACCTGCTATAATCCAAGTAATCATGAAAAACTGCACACATCTGCCCATTATTATGCAGGTTAGTAGTATACTACAAATCAATGGTAGTGTCAAGTTTTTTTTATTTATTCTAACAAAATATTAACAAACCCTTGTAAACGAATGTTTACAAGGGTTTGTTTTTTTCAGGATTCGGGATGGTTGTGTTCTTTCTCCTCATCTGCTCTTTTCTTTCTGTTCCTTCTGCTGACATATCGTATTATTAGCAGAACAATTCCTGCAATCACCAAAAGGGGTGAAACTGAGAATAAGATGATAAACAGCCATTGAACAAGAGAGACCAGCACGTTGACCACACTGACAAATCCGTTTTTCGTCAGCGTACCCATATCAGAAAGAGACAATGCATTCCAATTGACATTCTTTTTTGGTTTGAGCGGATCATTTTTTTCGTTGATGGTAATGTCAAGGGTGGACTCGCTGACCATGGCGTTCCACAGCTTGATCTGCCCTTCCATGGCTTCGATCTCCGTCGTGATTGCATCAATCTGGTTTTGAATGCTCAAAAGCTCTTCTGTGGTTTTGGCATTTTTCTGAAACTCATAGTATTTTTCGAGAGAATTTTTCTTGGTCTGCAACCGTGTCTGAACGTCGTAATACTGGCTTGTAACATCATCGCTGGTGGTAGAGCTGTTGATGATGGTCGCCGTGTTTCCCGCAAAATTCATAATCAAATCCAGTTTTTCCGGCGCAATTTTGATCTGTGCGGTCACAACAATATGATCCCCGTTCAGGGTGCGCTCGTGCTTAAACTCATACCCGTTGCTTTTGATGGCATAATCCAGAATCTGTGCATATGTTTTTTCTACGTTTTCGGCTTCCAGCTGCAGCTTTCCGTTCTTCACAATCTTTTTGATGATTTCGCCGGTACTGCCCTCGCCAGGGGCGTCCTCCTTCTGGGTCACTGCCGGCTCATTGCTGTAGCCAACGTGCTTGCTGTCAGTCAGGTTACCGGATTTTTGGCTCCCGCACCCGGCAAACGCACTCATGATCACCAAGACCAAAAGAGCCGCTAAAACCTTTTTCATCAAATCCCTCCAATTTTAGTTTTCAAAATACCGATCTTTAATACATGACAAGATAACGCTGAAAAACGTTGGTATGCTGCTTTGTTCTTTTCTCCAAACACAAGAAGACTGGGGAAAATCACCTTTTTCAAAAATCGTATTGAATATTTACGTTCAGTATACACATCCACATTCATCCTGTCAACAAATGTTACAAAACTGTAAATGCCTGTTACAAAACTGTAACAAGCATTCTGATTTTGGTATTGGGATTATTCATCCGTTATGTAAGGGTATGCTGCATTTATTCCTTGCACCGTTCTTTATCTGCAAAATTAACTTTGGCGAACCGCTCGGCGATTTCCTTTGACACCTCATAAAACAAATGCTGAAACGAGCAGCTGCATTCGTCCGGATGGTCGCAGACATAATCCACGCTTTGGCAGCGCGAGATGACAATCGGTCCGCTGATGATTTCAATCACCTCAAGCAGGGTGATATCCTCCGGTGCTTTCTGCAGCAGATAGCCCCCCGACGCCCCCTTAAAGGATTTCACAATACCGGCACCCACCAGCTTGCGCAAAATCTTCAGGGAAAACCGCAGGGTCACACCTGTTTTTTGTGCAATTGTATTGGCGTCCAGCCGTTGTCCTGCCTGTGCAAGACACTGGACAATTCTGACGGCATAATCGGTTTCCAGATTAATTCTCATGATAGCTCGCCCTCAATGAACACAATGTGTGTCCTTTATTTATCCTTGAATTTATTGCTTCTGACAGGATGGCGCAATTTCCGCAGCGCCTTCGCCTCGATCTGACGGATCCGCTCACGGGTAACATGAAACGCCGTTCCCACTTCTTCAAGGGTGTGACAGCGTCCGTCCTGCAAGCCAAAGCGCAGACGGATGACCTCTTCCTCCCTGGGTGTCAGTGTTTTCAGCACCTGATCAATGTCTTCGTTGGTGATGGTTTTCAGCGCCGCTTCGTCCGGTGCCAATGCGTCCTCATCCCGGATAAAATCCATCAAACGGCTGTCCTCTTCGGGGCCGATGGGGGTTTCCATGGACACAGGCTCCTGTGCCACCCGCATGATTTCACGCACACGGTCCACCTGCAAATCCATGGCATCCGCGATTTGCTCTTCTGTGGGCTCTCTGCCGTTTTCGTGAAGCAGCTGGCTTTGCACCTTTTTCAGACGGTTGATGGTTTCCACCATATGCACAGGGATACGGATGGTTCTCGCCTGGTCGGCGATGGCACGGGTAATGGCCTGTCGAATCCACCAGGTAGCATAAGTGGAAAATTTAAAACCCTTGGTATGGTCAAATTTCTCAACGGCTTTGATGAGACCCACATTGCCTTCCTGTATGAGATCGAGAAAATGCATGCCACGACCCACATAGCGTTTGGCAATGCTGACCACCAGACGCAAATTGGCTTCGGTGAGACGCTGCTTTGCTCTTCTGTCACCCTCGCTGATTTTGGTAGCCAGTGTGACCTCTTCATCCGAGCTTAACAGCGGCACTCGGCCGATTTCTTTCAAGTAAAGCTTCACCGGGTCATTGATAGCAATATTATTGACAATCAAAGCGTCAGCGATTTCTTCCGGGGTAACGATATCAATCTGTAATTCCTCGATATCCGGCTCTTCAATTAAATCCAAATCCAGAAGCGGTGTCTCGATGGCATTTTCAAATGCTTCATCTTCCTCCAGCTCGTCCTCAATTTCCTCATGAAAGGTATCCTCGGCTTCCGGCAGCACGAAACTGTCGGTGTCTAAATCGACCTCGAATATCTCGCCCTTTTCTCTCTCAATGTTCAACTTGAACTCCCCTTTTGTCTTCTTAGTTTTTGTAAGGCTTCAGCCCATTGGTCCGTCTCCATTTCGGAGGCCTTTCCGATGATACTGTTTTCTTTCTCGTCTTTTAAAATTCTAATACAATCGGCCAATTCATTGATAGCATTCGCCTTTGCTACGGTTTTATTCTGAATTGCTACAATTCTTCCCATTTCTTGTGTGGAAAATTCGCCGCTGATTAAAGTTAAGTCAAAAACACCGTTTTCCAGTTGTTTTTCGACTGTTTCAAACACTTTTCTATGAAAGCCCGTCATAAAATCCTCGGGCTGCACCCTGCCGTTCATCTCTTTTTTTAAATCCGGAAAATTCATAAGCAGGCAAAGGATGGCTTCCTCGGCACACGCCGCTCTGGGGTGTTCCCTCTTTTCCGGCGTGATGGCGTCCTGTTTGATTTTGGGTGCGGTAAATTCCTTTAGGCGTTTGTTGTATTCCGCCTTGGTCTTTCGCTGACGGGTCTGCTCGGTCTGTTTCAAAATCGCTTCTTTGGAAACCTCCAGCTCCTTTGCCAGCTTGCCGGAATAAATGTCCCTTGCAATGGCCACCGGCAGCTCGGAAAGTAAAATAGCCGCTTCGTTCAGATACAGCATTTTTCCTGAGTCCGCGGTCAAATCATATTTCTGCCTTAAGGTAAACAGCTTATATTCAATTTCGTTGCCCGCACCCTCAAGCAGTGCCCTGAACCGATCCGGTCCAAACTCCCTGATGTATTCGTCCGGGTCCTTTCCGCCGTCAATGCGAAGAACACGAACTCTCATATTGGAGCCGGAAAGAACCCTGATGGCTTTTTCGGTTGCCTTTTGCCCTGCCTCGTCCGCGTCCAGGGTCACGACGATTTCCTTACAATACCTGCCCAGCAGCAAAGCCTGTTCCTGGGTAAAGGCTGTTCCCAACGACGCCACCGCATTGGTAAACCCCGCCTGATGAAGGGAAATCACATCCATATACCCTTCCGCCAAAATCAAATTGTTTTCCTTTGTGTTTTTGGCAACATTCAGTGCATAGATGTTCCTGCTTTTTTTATAGATTGGCGTATCCGCTGTGTTTATGTATTTTGCCCCTTCCAGCCCGGGCATAATCCGTCCGCCGAAGGCGATGACATTTCCTCTCAAATCAATGATGGGAAACATGATACGGTTACGAAAGCGGTCATAGGGCTTCCCTGTTTTGCCGTTTGCCACAACGTTAGCAAGGACGATATCGGGTTCCCGGAATCCCTTGGATTTGAGATGATTCAAAAGTGCGTCAAAGCTGTCGGGAGAATAGCCCAGCCCGAAATGGCGGATGGTATCATCGGTCAATCTTCGGTCCTTTAAATACTCATAAGCTTTTCTGCCCCGCTGGGTTTTTAACTCATTGTGAAAAAACCTTGCCGTTTCCCTGTTGATTTCCAGCAGTGTCTGACGAAGCCGCCTTGCACCGTCATCAAAGCCATCGTCTGGCATTGGCAGCCCGGAGCGGTCAGACAAAAGCCGGACCGCTTCCATATAGTCAAGGTTTTCAATGTCCCGGATGAAGGTGATCACGTCACCCCCCACACCGCACCCGAAGCAATAAAAGGAATTGTTCTCGGGATAGAGGGTGAAGGAGGGGGTTTTCTCGTTGTGAAAGGGGCATAGCCCTGTTATCATGTTTCCTCTTCTGTGAAGGTTCACATAAGAAGAAACAATGGTTTCGATGCTGTTTCGATATCTGAGCTCTGTCAAAAACTCTTCACTAAGCGGCAATGTAATCACCACCTTATTCGCGTACTGCGCTTAGATGTCCCATGCTTTCGGTACAAATAAATTCTGGTAAGTATAAACAGCGTAGCGGTCTGTCATGCCGGCGATATAATCGCAGGCGGCACGGGCGACGCCTTCTGTTTCAATGATTTTTTTAAACTCTGCCGGCAGCTCCTCCGGCTTTTTGGTATAGTGCTCAAAGAGCGAAACAATCAGGGATTCCGCCTTGTGCTCCTCGCCCTTGGCCTCCTTGTGGATATAAACGGTGTCAAACAGAAACGTATGTAACAGGGTAAACACCTCTGCAATGTCCGGGGTCATTGCGATGTCTTCCCCACTTCCTTCTATGACGGAACCGATCATGATGCTGATCCGTTCGCTTTTGCTGCTGCCCAGTCTGCCCAATATATGAGGAGGAATCTCTGTTTCCTTTAGGATACCGGCCCGGATGGCGTCATCAATATCGTGGTTCATATAGGCAATTTTATCGGCAATGCGGACAACTCTGCCCTCCCATGTTTCAGCAGCTTGTCCCTTTGTGTGACAGCGAATGCCGTCGATCACTTCCCGGGTTAAGTTCAACCCCGCACCGTGCTTTTCCAGCAGCTCCACCACTCTCACACTCTGTTCATAATGGCGAAAGCCCTCGCTGTAGCAACGGTCAAGCGCCCTCTCCCCGGCATGTCCGAAGGGAGTGTGACCAAGATCGTGCCCCAACGCCACGGCTTCTGTTAAATCCTCGTTGAGCTGCAACGCTCTGGCAATGGTTCTGGCTATCTGGGAAACCTCAAGCGTATGGGTCAGCCGTGTACGGTAATGATCCCGCTCCGGTGCCAAAAAAACCTGGGTTTTGTGCTTTAGTCTGCGAAACGCCGGGCAGTGGATGATACGGTCTCTGTCCCGCTGATAAGCGGTGCGGATTTCACAGGGAGGTTCTTCTCGTTTCCGTCCCTTTGTTTCACAGCTCAGGGCGGCAAAAGCCGAGAGAAATTCCTTTTCCCTGTTTTCGGTTCGTTCTCTGATGGTTTCCAAGCCCTTCACCTCGCAATTGCCTTTCATTTAGTTATTCGACAAAAGAATGAAATTTCCTTCTTTTTAATTGACAATTCATGTTTTGATATTTTCAGAGAATCCACCAACGCTCTTCGCCAGATAACATTCTCCTGCCGGTGTCAATACCACCGTGCCGTTTGTGCTTTCTCTCACCAGCTTTAGCAATGCCTCCTCCTGCTCCTTGGAAACTCCGATTTCCAGAGACACCTCTGCTTCAAAGACGTTTTTCCTGATCGCCCCGCCATGCTTTGCCACCACCGAAATGAGCTTGTCATACATCCCGTATCCTACCGCAGTACGGTAGATGCTATGGGGCTCCATCATAACGATGCCGCCCGCATCCAGTGCAATTTTTGCTCCATGGGAGTAGGCACGGACAAGCCCGCCGGCGCCCAGCATTGTCCCACCGAAATAACGGGTCACCACCACCACACAGTCCGTGACATTTTCTTTCATGAGCACATCCAATACCGGCATACCGGCCGTTCCCTGGGGTTCTCCGTCATCACTGAACCGGCGAATGCTGCTTTCCCGCAGATGATCGGCATATACATTGTGGGTGGCATCGTAGTGTTTTTTCTTAATTTCTCCAATAAATCCGGCTGCTGCCTGTTCGTTTTTCACAGGACAGATATAGCCGATGAAACGGGATCGTTTTTCGATGAACTCCGCATTTGCCCGCCGTTCTACTGTTAAATATGGCTCCACTGCATCCGCACCCTTCTTTTGAGGTATAACCGCTCCGGTCAAAATTTCGCCTGATCTTTGGTGCACAGCCTCAAAGAAAATCTCTAGAAAGGAAAAACCGCAACCGTTTTATAGACGGTTGCGGTGATTGGTATCTTATTTGCTTGATTCTTTAAAACGCTTATTAAATCTATCAACACGTCCGCCTGTGTCGACAAGTTTTTGTTTGCCTGTAAAGAAAGGATGACATTTCGCGCAAACATCAACTCTTATATTCGTTTTTGTAGAACGAGTTTCAAACTCACTGCCACAAGCACATCTGATTGTAGATACTTCATATTTTGGATGAATACCTTGTTTCATACCGGTCACCTCTTTCAATCTCTAAAACATTAACGAAGTTTATATTATCACAATGAAATTAAAAATGCAAGAAAAATTTTAAAATATTTTTACTCCACGGTAACAACCTTATTTCTTCCCGTGTGTTTTCCGTGATACAACGCATCGTCCGCTCTTCGGATGGTGTCGTTCATGTTCTCCCCGTTACGGTATTTTGTCACCCCGATGGTAATGGTCATGCTGATGGTTTTATCATCATAGGAAAAACTGTTTTCTTCCAGTTCCCTGCGGATATTTTCTGCGATTTCCGAAGCCGTTTCCAAAGAGGTTTCCGGCAGTGCGGCAATGAATTCTTCCCCGCCCCATTTGGAAACATAGCCCGCTCCGATGACACTGACCATAATGGACGAAATATACTGCAGTGCCTTGTCGCCGCATTCGTGACCATAGGTATCGTTAACTCTTTTGAAAAAATCCAGATCGGCAATCATGAGGCTGAAGCTTTTGTTCTGATTTTGCAGCTTTGCAATTTCTTCATTGATGCTTCTTCTGTTCAGCAGTCCCGTCAGAGGATCAGTTCTGGAAAGGATCTCAAGCTGCACCACCATCTCACTGAGCTGTTCATTCTGCTTTTCTATGATGGTTTTCGCTTCCTTCAATTCATCATAGGAATGCTTCAAATCATCCTGAATACTTTTCAGTTTCAAATGGGTTTTCACCCGGCTTTTCAATTCTTCACTGACAAAGGGCTTTGAGATATAATCCACTCCGCCCACAGAAAACCCTCTCACAATATCCTCAATTTCTATCTTGGCGGTCAGAAAAATCACCGGGATATTTTCAAGCTCCGGGTCCTGCTTGATGATCTGACAGGTTTCATAGCCATCCATGTCCGGCATCATCACATCCAGCAAAATCAGATCCGGTTTTTCCATTTTGATATAATCGATTGCCTGCCTGCCACTCATGGCAAACCCGACTTCATATCCCGCACCCTCCAGAACGCTGGCCAGAACCTGAAGATTTTGGGAATTGTCATCCACAATCAGAATGCTTTGGGCGATTTCCATATTAAGACTCCCTATTGCTCAAGTATGTTTTCTAACAGGGTATTAATATTGGTAATACAGTTTTTAATATTGTTTACATCATAGCTTTGTGCGGCCTCGCTCAAACCTTCTGACATTTCGGTCAGCTTGTTTAATTGATATGCGGAGCCTGTCTCCTGAAGCAATCGAATAAGATTGTTGACATCCGCAGTTTTTAATACAACCGTAAGCTTTTTTGAAACGGGTAAAATATTTTGGTTAATCTCGTTTTTGAGTTTCTCTGTTATATTGTCCAGAATTTCAACCGTCATAAGCGGTTCGCCGGCCACGGGGGGTTCTTTTTCCTCTCGGACCGTTTTGATGTATTTGCTCAGCTCTCCGAGCAGCTTTCTGGAGGACACTGGCTTTGGCAAAAACCCATCAAAAATCTGATCTTCCTTGGCTGTGCCGTTACTGATGGTGGAAGCCGTCAGTGCCACCACGGGAATGTGCTTGGTTATGCTGCTTTGTTTGATGATTTCCGTTGCCTTGTATCCGTCCATCACAGGCATCCGGATATCCATCACGATTACATCCGGCAGTGCTTCTTCGGCAACCACGGTTGCCTCATAGCCGTTATCGGCAGTGATCACATCAAGTCCCCGTCGTCCCAGAAGCTCCTTAAGCAGACTGCGGTTAGATTCCACGTCGTCCACCACAAGCACTGTCGCCTTGCAGAAAATGGTCTTGTCATGTTGAAGGGACGTATCCTCCGACGGTACTTCGTTGGAAGCAGCCACATCCACATTGTTCAGCTCGATGACGAAGGTGCTGCCCCTGCCCAAATCACTTTTTACATGAATTTTGCCGTTCATCATTTCCACGAGCTTTTTGGTAATGGAAAGCCCCAGCCCTGTGCCGCCGTATTTTCTGCTACTCTGTCCCGTTTGTTGTTTGAAGGTATCAAAGATTTTTTCGTATTCGGATTCCTTGATACCGATGCCGGTATCTGTCACTTCTATATGAAGATTCAATCGGCTTCCGTCGGTGATATCACAATATTGTTTGCGTACCTTTAATAAAATATAACCCTGATCCGTAAATTTAACGGCATTGCCTACCAGATTGAGCAGCACCTGACGCAATCTGGTTTCATCCAGCAGCAGTGCTTTCGGCAAATCCTCTTCAATATCAAATTTCAGCTCCAAATTCTTACTTCGGATTTTCTGACGAAAAATTTGTTCCAGCTCATGAAAGATATTCACAGGGTTGACCGGAGCCAGCTGGATTTCCATCATGCCTGCTTCGATTTTGGATAAATCCAGAATGTCGTTGATGAGCGTGAGCAAGCTCTTTCCCGCCACATTGATGGATTCAACATAAGACCGCTGCTTATTGTCCAGCGAGGAAGCAACCAACAGCTCGGAAAATCCGATCACCGCATTGAGCGGCGTCCTTATTTCATGGCTCATGTTTGCCAAAAACTCACTTTTGGCAGTATTGGCACGCTCCGCTTCCTCCTTCGCTCCGATCAGTTCCTGCTCAATCCCCTTTCGGACAGTAACATCCACATAGGTGCCAATGATACCGCTGAGCTGTCCTGCTTCGTTTTCAAAGGGTGCTTTCAACACAATAAACACATACTGTCTGCCGCTTTTTGCAGAAAAGGCAAGCTCAAAGCTCTGGATTTGCTTGTCTTCTAGCAGCCTTCTGTCGCTTTCCGTTTGCTTTTTTGCAAACGTATCGTCCGACAAATCATACACCGTTTTGCCTACGATTTCGTCTTTCTCCCGCTCCAGAAGCGCGGCATATGCGTCATTGCAACCCAAATACACACCGCCGGGGTTTTTATAATAAATGGGGTTGGGTATGGAGTCGATCAGGGTCTGCATGAGCTGAAGGTTTCTTCTTGTGGTGGCATCCGCTTGCTTTCTGGCGGTGATATCCTGCAAAATCCCGGTAATGTATTTTGGTTTTCGGTTGGCATCCTTTTTGATGTGAATGCGGCAATACAAGTATTTTTCCGTGCCATCGGGCATTTCAAAGCGATATTCAAAATCACTTCCCTGACCGCTTTCAAAGGAATTTTTAATTTTCTCCTTGACGACCGCCAAATCCTCTTGGTTTACCTTGGAAAAATATTCATCACCGGTCAAAATTCCATCCCGTTCGTCCTGATTGTGAATGGGATACATTTGCTTCGACCAGTATCGGAACACACCGTTTTTATCTGCTGTAAAGCTGCCCATTTTTGAGTATCGCTGGGTCTCTTCAAACATCTTTTCGCTTTTCCTTGCCGCGTTTTCATAGTCAAGCTTGCTTTTGTTGTTGAGCATGACGATAAAACCAATGGCGAGGGACAGCATTACGATATATATGCCAAACAGCCGATAGCTATAAATATGAAACAGATAATTTTCATAGGTTTGGTTGACAGAAACCACCGCAATCACATTGCCGGCGGTATCCGGCAAAGGCGTGTAGCCCGATACGAAGGATCCATACTCATCCTCATAGGGTGCCGTTGCTATGGTCTGAACCTTAACGAAAGCATCGGTAAGTTCCTCGGGAACCTGCTGATAGGGGGTGCCAAGCATTTCTCTTTTGGAATTCAGCAGAACATAATATTCATCCTTACTGCGAATCATCAATCTGACACTGTCGGCAGGATTGTCCTCAAGAAAATCAGTCAGTATTTCCGAAAGGCTTTTGTATTGCGCTGTTTTTACGAAGGCTTCGGCTCCGTCGTTTTTGTAGACATTGACGGCCTCTGTCAAAACCTGCTGATCGATGGCACCTGCTGCTGCTTTTGATAACAACGATAACCGGTTTTGTTCTTCCTCTTGTTTTCGTTCTCCAAAAAAGCCGGTCAAGAAAAACCCTATCACAATTACACAAAGCAGTAATGCGGCCATCCTTCTAAAAAAACTGTTCTTTCTTTCTGTCTGCTCTTCAAAGCTGAGTCGCAGCTTTTTCTTATAATAAAAGTAAATAAATAAGGAAATAAAAAATATAATGCCTGCCTCAATCAGCTCTGTCGGAACCGGAATCCATTTAAAAACCATTTCCCGGTTAATAGAATCGGTCGGAAAAATATCCATTTTAGGTAGATTAACCAGTGTAACCAACCCATACAGAAAAGCGGCTGCCACAACAAAAATCATGTTATTGTTGCGCTTTTTCTGCCGTTTGTAAAACATGATCATCACACCGGCACTTGCCACAACGCCGAAAAACCCGAACACCACTGTTATGATTCCATAAAAAACATCAAAACCAAAGCTGATGCTGCCGAAACAAAGACAGAGCAATGCGATCAGATACAGCCTGCTGAACTTTTTATTGGTTATTTTGCAAAATCCGTCTCTTGCAAACTCTGAGAGGCATAAATAAGCCGCCAGCATAAAAACAACAGCCGGTATTTTGGTAAAATAACTTGTCCCGACGCTCAGCGAAACAATATCCACAAAGGCTTTTGCCCCCAATGAAAATCCCGCAATTCCCAGATAAGTCCAGTTGAAAACACTTTTTTTCCGAATCAGGAAAATACTGATGAAGCTGAATGTCACTAGAGACAACATATAGAAAAGCAAGACATAGTCTTTGCTCTGTATCAAAGCGTTTCCCAACACTCTTCCCTATCCCCCCTGTTTCCACATGGTTGTATTTTACCACATATTTGTTAAAAATCCTAGTTATTTTTTCATTTTAGCTAGGTAGTAATGTATCATAATCAACATTGTATGCCTCATAAGCTCCAACCGCAAAAATGCACCCTGTTTCACAAGAGTGCATTTTGAAGGAATTATTTCAGGTTTGTTTTTGGACTTTTCAAGAAGAAAACCAACACGGCTCCCACAAAGGCGGCAATGGACGCAATCAGGAAGGGGGTATCAAACCCGAGGTTATGATCCTTGAAATATCCGACAATGGCGGAGAAGGTTACCGCACCGGCGCTGAAGCCCAGCATGACAAGCCCGTAGTTGACACCCATTCTCTTGGTCCCGTAATAATCTGCGGTGAGAGAAGGAAAAACACCCAGCAAGCCGCCGAAGGAAAATCCGATGAGACCGATCAGCACCAGCATGAGATAGGTCGTTGCGGAATTCACAAACAAAATGGTCACGCCGACAATCAGCATGAGGGTAATCAGGGTGTTTTTTCTGCCGATTTTATCTGAAATA
>ERZ778021.3037-NODE-3037-length-13119-cov-5.122627_pt1 | contig 13119 bp, 12 predicted proteins | sample MGYA00375751_ERZ778021 | MGnify/ENA primary metagenome ERZ778021 (study PRJEB29350, sample SAMN05389814) | bioreactor metagenome | isolation source: Thiocyanate stock bioreactor | place: South Africa: University of Cape Town | collected 2013-08-29 ... | reverse complement strand
CTAATGTAGCTCAGTCGGTAGAGCAGCTGATTCGTAATCAGCAGGTCAGCGGTTCAAATCCGCTCAGTAGCTCCAAAACAGCCGTTTATCCTTTTTTAGGGAGGAATGAATGGCTGTTTTTTATTGTTTAGAGATGTTTTTTATGTAATAGGAACCTGATATTGGATGGACTGATGAAACATGAACAACAAGCTTTGTATCATAACTGGCGGAGCTGCCGGCATCGGGCGGTATATGGTTGAAAAATTCATATCGGAACATTATATTGTTTCCGTGATTGATGCGGATGAAAACGCAGGAAAATCACTGACGAAACAATATGGGGATAAGGCTCTGTTTTACCATGGTGATATTACCGAGCAGAGTGTGTTGGATGGGTTTCTGACTTTCATTACAAACCGGTTTCAACAAGTAGATGCTTTTATCAACAATGCCTGTATCGGCAAGGGCGGGTTACATTCCTGCGGGTATGATGATTTCAATTACATCCTTCGTATGGGCGTTACCGCTCCCTTTTATTTGACAAAGCTGCTGATGCCCCATTTTGTCCCCGGTGCATCCATCGTGAATATTTCCTCCACCCGGGCAAGTATGTCACAGCCGGACACAGAAAGCTACACAGCAGCCAAGGGGGGCATTTCGGCTTTGACCCATGCCATGAGCGTGACTCTGGCAGGGAAGGTGCGTGTCAACACCATCAGCCCCGGCTGGATCGATACCACGAATGAAAGCTTTTCACAAGAGGATATCAAGCAGCATCCGGCAGGTCGAATCGGTGTTCCTCATGATATTGCTGAAATGGCCTTTTATCTATGCAGTGACAAAGCCGGTTTTATCACAGGGCAGGATTTTGTCATCGACGGTGGCATGACCAGGCAAATGATTTATCATAACGACCACGGCTGGAGCTATCGACACGAATCATCAGGGGATAAAGCCGGTGTCTCCCATATTCAAACGTAAACTGTCACTGATCTGTTTGATATCAATTTGGTTGTTCTCCGGCGAAAACACACACGGAACCTGATACCCGCACTTTTCACACTTGATAAACTGAGCTTCCTCTACCTTTTCCCGCTTGTCGTATTGAAACGATAAGAATTCGTTCTTGTTTCGAGTGCCGGGTGTGGAGGAATCCAGCAGATAGGAATACACATAGGTTGCCTCGTATTTTAGCATGAGCTGTCCTTGTAAGCAGTTGGGACACAAAGGGGTCTGACGGGCCATAGATATCTCTCCCTGAATTTACTTTTAAATTAGTATTGCCAAAACATCAAAAATTAAATACCGCATAATAACATACGGTGAAAAAAGGAGTGTCCACGAATGAAAGTGATCGCAATCAACGGAAGCCCGCGCAAAGAGGGAAATACCGGCCATGCCTTAAAAATCATGGCAGAAGAACTGGAAAAACAGGGGATAGAAGTGGAGATCATTCAGGTCGGACAAATGGAGATCCACGGATGCATTGCCTGCGGTTATTGTGCCAAATCAGAAAACAACAGCTGCGTATTCAACGATGATATCGTCAACGAAACAGCGGAAAAAATGCGGGAAGCCGACGGGTTTATCCTTTCATCACCCACCTATTACGCAGGTATCGCAGGAACTATGAAATCCTTTCTGGACCGTGTGTTTTATACCAGCTCCAGATATTTTAAATATAAAGTAGCGACCTCTGTAACTTCAGTTCGTCGTGCCGGCGGGGTAGACACCGTGCATCAGCTCAATAATTATCTCAATCTGGCCGAGACCGTTATTCCGCCCTCCCAGTACTGGACTGTGGGATATGGAAGGGAAAAGGGTGAAATTCTGAGAGACGGAGAAGGCATTCAGACCATTCGAAAAAACGCCCGGTCAATGGCTTGGCTCCTCAAGCTTATGGAAGCGGGAAAAGAAACCGTTCCCTTCCCGGAAAATGAACAGCGAATTATGACCAATTTCATTCGATAACACTCGAATGCCGTATTATTTTGTCACACCGGAATACCGCATCTAAAAATGCGGTATTTTTTTGTATATGTAAGGACATACCCTGCATATTTATTACTATATCCATTCGCTTGTTCGATAGAACAACAAACAGAAAGGTGTGTATCAAATGATAGGTAAAAGAATTGTTCTATGTATCATAGCATTCTCCATGATGTTTACGATAGTTGCCTCCGCCAGCGAGTCCGATATCACAGATGTCAACGGAAATGTGGCAACGGAGTATTATTCCGACGATCTTTATCAATTGCCGGAGGTAGCACAGGCAAACGCCGTACCTGCTTCGGCAGCACCGGAGGTGGGCTCAAAATCTGCTGTTTTGATGGAGGCATCCACCGGCAAGGTTTTATTTGAAAAGAATTCACACGAAAAATTAAGCCCTGCGTCTATTACCAAAATCATGACACTGCTTATTATCATAGAAGCCATCGATAAGGGTAAAATCTCTATGAAGGACGTGGTTGCCACATCGCCACACGCCGCTTCCATGGGCGGTTCCCAAATATGGCTGGAGCCGAAAGAAACCATGACGGTCAACGAGCTTCTTCGTGCTGCTGCCATTGCTTCTGCCAACGATGCCAGCGTGGCCTTGGCAGAATTCATTGCCGGCAGTGAAGAAGCCTTTGTGGATATGATGAATCAGCGCGCCAAAGAATTGGGGATGAAGGATACGGTTTTCAAAAATGCCTGTGGTCTCGACACCGAAGGACATTATACCTCAGCCATGGATGTAGCCTTGGCGTCCCGGGAGCTGATTTCCCACGATACCATCAAACAGTTCTCAACCGTATGGATGGATTCTCTTCGCGGGGGCCAGACCCAGCTGGTCAATACCAACAAGCTGGTTCGCTTTTATCAGGGCTGTACAGGGTTGAAAACGGGCACGACCTCTAAGGCCGGCTTCTGCCTTTCTGCAACCGCCAAAAGGGGCGAAATGGAGCTGGTATCGGTTGTGATGAACAGTCCCAGCGGTGACGACCGTTTTAACAGTGCCAGAAAGCTTCTTGATTACGGCTTTGCCAATTGGAACATTGCAAAACCGCAAATCGACGAAAAAAGCCTTGCTGATGTCAAGGTTCTCCACGGTACCAACCCTGCAGTCGGTATTGATATGTCTGAAAACAAGAGTATTCTCATTTAAATTAGTATTGCCAAAACATCAAAAATTAAATACCGCATAATAACATACGGTGAAAAAAGGAGTGTCCACGAATGAAAGTGATCGCAATCAACGGAAGCCCGCGCAAAGAGGGAAATACCGGCCATGCCTTAAAAATCATGGCAGAAGAACTGGAAAAACAGGGGATAGAAGTGGAGATCATTCAGGTCGGACAAATGGAGATCCACGGATGCATTGCCTGCGGTTATTGTGCCAAATCAGAAAACAACAGCTGCGTATTCAACGATGATATCGTCAACGAAACAGCGGAAAAAATGCGGGAAGCCGACGGGTTTATCCTTTCATCACCCACCTATTACGCAGGTATCGCAGGAACTATGAAATCCTTTCTGGACCGTGTGTTTTATACCAGCTCCAGATATTTTAAATATAAAGTAGCGACCTCTGTAACTTCAGTTCGTCGTGCCGGCGGGGTAGACACCGTGCATCAGCTCAATAATTATCTCAATCTGGCCGAGACCGTTATTCCGCCCTCCCAGTACTGGACTGTGGGATATGGAAGGGAAAAGGGTGAAATTCTGAGAGACGGAGAAGGCATTCAGACCATTCGAAAAAACGCCCGGTCAATGGCTTGGCTCCTCAAGCTTATGGAAGCGGGAAAAGAAACCGTTCCCTTCCCGGAAAATGAACAGCGAATTATGACCAATTTCATTCGATAACACTCGAATGCCGTATTATTTTGTCACACCGGAATACCGCATCTAAAAATGCGGTATTTTTTTGTATATGTAAGGACATACCCTGCATATTTATTACTATATCCATTCGCTTGTTCGATAGAACAACAAACAGAAAGGTGTGTATCAAATGATAGGTAAAAGAATTGTTCTATGTATCATAGCATTCTCCATGATGTTTACGATAGTTGCCTCCGCCAGCGAGTCCGATATCACAGATGTCAACGGAAATGTGGCAACGGAGTATTATTCCGACGATCTTTATCAATTGCCGGAGGTAGCACAGGCAAACGCCGTACCTGCTTCGGCAGCACCGGAGGTGGGCTCAAAATCTGCTGTTTTGATGGAGGCATCCACCGGCAAGGTTTTATTTGAAAAGAATTCACACGAAAAATTAAGCCCTGCGTCTATTACCAAAATCATGACACTGCTTATTATCATAGAAGCCATCGATAAGGGTAAAATCTCTATGAAGGACGTGGTTGCCACATCGCCACACGCCGCTTCCATGGGCGGTTCCCAAATATGGCTGGAGCCGAAAGAAACCATGACGGTCAACGAGCTTCTTCGTGCTGCTGCCATTGCTTCTGCCAACGATGCCAGCGTGGCCTTGGCAGAATTCATTGCCGGCAGTGAAGAAGCCTTTGTGGATATGATGAATCAGCGCGCCAAAGAATTGGGGATGAAGGATACGGTTTTCAAAAATGCCTGTGGTCTCGACACCGAAGGACATTATACCTCAGCCATGGATGTAGCCTTGGCGTCCCGGGAGCTGATTTCCCACGATACCATCAAACAGTTCTCAACCGTATGGATGGATTCTCTTCGCGGGGGCCAGACCCAGCTGGTCAATACCAACAAGCTGGTTCGCTTTTATCAGGGCTGTACAGGGTTGAAAACGGGCACGACCTCTAAGGCCGGCTTCTGCCTTTCTGCAACCGCCAAAAGGGGCGAAATGGAGCTGGTATCGGTTGTGATGAACAGTCCCAGCGGTGACGACCGTTTTAACAGTGCCAGAAAGCTTCTTGATTACGGCTTTGCCAATTGGAACATTGCAAAACCGCAAATCGACGAAAAAAGCCTTGCTGATGTCAAGGTTCTCCACGGTACCAACCCTGCAGTCGGTATTGATATGTCTGAAAACAAGAGTATTCTCATTAAAAAAGGCGATGAAAAGAAAATTACCACAAAAATTAATGTGCAGACCGAAATCAGCGCACCCGTTAAAGAAGGTCAAATTCTTGGAAATATTGATATTATGATGGACAATCAAAAAATCGGTACTGTTGATTTGTATGCGGTTTCCTCTGTGGATAAAGTAAGTTTCATGTATTCATTGACAGAATTACTGAAAAGACTGTTTACTTTATAAGAATATGTTTGTAAAACAGAAACTTTATGTTGCATTCAAGCACTATATATTGTAAAATAGACTCAACATAAAGATGGAGGAAGTCTAATGGCACTAAGGTTTATTGACAAATACGCAAAGCCCTTTATTCAGGAAGATGAATTAAAAGCAATCGCTCCCCAGGTGACGCTTGCACATGAGTTATTGCACAGTGGTAAGGGTCCCGGTAATGATTTTTTGGGTTGGCTGAATCTTCCCGAGGATTACGACAAGGCTGAATTTGCCCGCATCAAAAAAGCAGCGGAAAAAATCAAATCCGATACCGATATTTTTATCGTCATCGGCATCGGCGGCTCCTATCTCGGTGCTCGTGCCGCCATTGAGTTTTTAAGCTCACCCAACTATAACGTCAAGAAAAAGAACACTCCGGAAATTTACTATGCCGGCAATAGCATCAGCTCCACCGCCCTTGCAGAGCTGCTTGAACTTTGCGAAGGCAAAGAGGTTTCTCTGAATATTATATCCAAATCAGGCACCACCACAGAGCCTGCCATCGCTTTCAGAGTGCTTCGCAATTATCTCATCAAGCGCTACGGCAGAGAAGAAGCCAACAAAAGAATATACTGCACAACAGACAAAGCAAGAGGCACCCTGAAAAGCCTTGCGGACAGGGAAGGCTATGAAAGCTTCGTGATTGCCGATGATGTAGGCGGTCGTTTCTCGGTACTGACTGCAGTCGGACTGCTTCCCATTGCTGTGTCCGGATCCGATATTGACGCATTGATGGAAGGCGCCGCAAAAGCACAAAAAGATTTTAACAACAGAGATATGTTTACAAACGACTGTTACAAATATGCCGCCGTAAGAAACATTCTTTACAGAAAAGGCAAAAAGGTCGAGCTGCAGGTCAGCTATGAACCCCGCTTTACGATGATGTCAGAATGGTGGAAACAGCTGTACGGTGAAAGCGAAGGCAAGGACCAGAAGGGAATTTTCCCGGCCTCTGTTACGTTTTCCACAGACCTGCATTCTATGGGTCAGTACATCCAGGACGGATTACGGATGCTGTTTGAAACCGTTATGGTCATCAAAAAAGCAGAAAAAGAAATCTTCATCGAAACGGAAGAAACCGACGGTGACGGACTCAATTTCTTATCAGGTAAAAGCATGCAGTTTATCAATGAAAAAGCCTTTGAGGGCACCATCCTCGCCCATACAGACGGCGGTGTTCCGAACTTTGTCATCGAGCTGCCTGAGGTCAATGAATTTGAACTGGGCTATCTGATTTATTTCTTTGAAAAAGCTTGTGCAATTTCCGGCTATATGCTCTCGGTCAATCCCTTTGACCAACCCGGCGTGGAAAGCTACAAGAAAAATATGTTTGCACTGTTAGGCAAGCCCGGCTTTGAAGCGGAAAAAGAAGCTTTGGAAGCAAGACTGAAATAATAACAGATACCGCATTATGCGGAAAAAATAGAAGGAGATGAGGTTATGATATCTCTTATCATCGGCAACAAAGGAACAGGTAAAACCAAGCATCTGATCGAACTCGTCAACACCACAGCAGAAACATCAAAGGGCAATGTAATCTGTATCGAAAAAGGGCAGGTTATGACCTTTGACGTAAGTCACCAAGCACGATTGATTGATTCCGATACCTATGGCATTCATGGCTATGAAGCCTATTACGGTTTTCTCTGCGGTTTGTGTGCCGGCAACTATGATGTCACCGATATTTTCGCAGACGCAACCTTAAGAATCGGCGGCAGAGACTATGATAATTTCGCTGATTTCATCGAAAAGCTCTCGGTTATTTCAGAAGAGTCCAACACACGCTTTACTTTCACAGTATCCTGTGACGAAAGCGAGCTTCCCGACCGTGTGTTCGAATTCGCGCGGAAAATTTCATAATGATTGACAGCTTAACAAGTAAGAAACGTTTGAGCGGGAATTTTTCCCGCTCATTTCTTAAGAAACGAAAAGGCGGGGTGAATGGTTGTATATGACACAAAATGCTGACGGGGAAAAACGGCAGATACAGTTTCTTTTTGCTACATTGCTTCTGTTACCGATCCTACCCGATGTATTTGCACCATTTTTTATTATCATTCCGTTTTTGGCGTTTGTTTTGTGCAACAAAAACTGGTTTTCTGATTTCAAGAGTCTGTATAAAAGCAAAAATCTGCTTGCGATTTTTGGATCCTTAAACCTTATTTGGGTTTTTGTATGTATTTTTTCTTCAAAATTCATGGTGGACTCTTTTGTTATGTCTTTGTTATGGCTGTGGTGCACCCTTGCTTTTTTGGCAGTGCTCATGATTGCACGTAAGAAAGATGCCGTTTCACGGAGCATAGAGGCCATCCTGTGGGCCGGATTACTCAGCGGAATCATTGCCGTTTTACAGTATACCTTCAATAACTTTAAATGGATTCCCTTAACCTTGCCCAACCCCTTTTGGAAGCATGTGAACGGCATAACAGACCACTTCTTTCGTTACAAGATTTCTTATCTGGAAGACAATATGCGGTCCAATTCCACCTATGTCAATTCCAACGTATACTCCACCTTTTTACTTGTGGTAATCCCTTTATCCATCTATTACATCGACAATGCAAAAACAAGAAAGCAGTTGACCTTTGGCATCGTTTCCTTTGTGATATCCGTCCTTGCTTTGTTTGTGACCTTTTCCCGGGGTGCATATGTCGCTTTGGCAATTATTCTGCTGGCGATGACGGTACTGATTCTGGTTTTGTCAAAATCATTGAACAAAAAATGGTCTGTCCTAGTAACGGGAACTACGTTATTGCTGACCGGTTCCATTCCTTTTTTGTCCATCATGCCGGATTCCGTTCAGGCACGGATGGGGGATATTTTAGTCAATGACAACAGCAAGGTAACACGTCCACGCCTATGGGAAATTTCCGGTCATTTATTTGTCAAAAGACCGATCACAGGCTATGGAACGGGAATGAACAGCCAGTGGGATATTTTCAAACATCAGTATAATATCAACGAGCCTCATGCCCATAATGATTTATTTCAGCTGTTGCTGGAAGGCGGCGTACCGAGAGTTATTTTTACCTTCGGTCTGGTCGTCGTGTTTTTCTGTTTTGCTGTTTATATTGTCCGAAAAGGCCGACACAACGAAAAGATACTATCCCTTGCATTTATGGCAGCAATGCTGGGGATTATCATACAGGGTTCTATCAATTATACCTTTGTAGACCCGAAGCTAACGGCATATTATATGCTTTTGATCGCCATAATGGGCGGATTTTATTATTCGATCAAAGAAAAACAACAAATATCCTTAAGAAAAGAATAAATTTCTTGACAAAAGGAATGGAGAACTATATAATATACTTCGTGACATTTTTTATGTTTTTGAGAAAGGGCTTAATTATATGATTCTTGATCTCAAAGATATATTTGCCTGCGTGGGTGAAACTCTTGTTTATGAAGAAACCATCGACCTTCATATGCTTGATATCGGCGGATTTTTTCCGTTTCAAAAACCCGTAACCGCATCAGCCATTCTCTCAAATAAATCAGGTATCGTCACCGTAAGCGGTGCGGCGGTACTTGACTATGTTACACAATGTGACCGTTGCGCGGCGGATATCAACACCAAAATGAACCTACCCGTCCATCACATCTTAGTGAGCGAAATCAATGATGAAGAAAACTACGATGAGGATTTTATTCTGATCGAAAACATGCTTCTGGACATTACCGAGCTTGTTACATCAGACATTTTATTACAGCTACCATCAAAATTTCTTTGCAGCGAGCATTGCAAAGGCTTATGTGCCAGCTGCGGTGTCAATTTAAATGAAACTGACTGTAAATGTGATAAAGCTGTTGACCCAAGGCTCGAAGCATTAAAGAAGTTGTTAAATTAAGTTAATAATATAAGGAGGTGCTCTAAAATGGCAGTACCAAAGAGAAGAGTATCAAAAACAAGAAGAGATAAGAGACGTTCAAACGTATGGAAGCTTGATGCACCCACACTTACCAAATGCCCAAAGTGTAATGAATATAAAAGACCACACAGACTTTGTGCAAATTGTGGTTTTTACAACGGCAGGGAAGTTGTAAAGGTTGAAGCGTAAGACCTGTTATTGATGTCTAGGGATAGAGGAGGAGCAATCCTTCTCTATTTTTATATGTGAAGGCATTGTTTTTCGGGGATATGCCCTTGTGTGAAAAAGAGGGGGATTAAAAAATGTCGGTTATTGTTACCGGTGTTGAGGAACATTCAATTGCAGAGCAAAACAACATAAAAGCCGGGGATATTGTCTGTACCATCAACGGGGAAGAGATCAGCGACATTCTGGACTACCGTTTTATCATCACCGATGAAACATTGCATATTGTGATATTGTCTGGCACAGAAAAAAAACAGATAATAATTAAAAAGCAGGAATATGATGATATAGGGCTGCAGTTTCAAAGCTATTTAATGGACAATCAGCGCTCCTGCCGAAACGGCTGTGTTTTTTGTTTCATAGACCAATTGCCCGAAGGAATGCGGGAAAGCCTCTATTTCAAAGACGATGATTTTCGTCTTTCTTTTCTGTTCGGTAATTATATCACCCTGACCAATTTGCCCCAAAAAGACATTGACCGCATCATCAAAATGCATATCAGCCCTGTGAATGTATCGGTTCACACCACCAATGAAGACCTGAGGGTCAAAATGATGAAAAATAAAAGTGCAGGCAGGGTTCTGTCCTATTTACACCAGCTTGCTGCAGGCGGAATCGCTATGAACACACAGCTGGTTGTCTGCAAGGGCATCAATGACGGGGAAGAGCTGAAACGGAGCCTTCAGGACTTGTCGGCGCTCTATCCCGCTCTCCAGAGCGTTGCTGTCGTTCCTGTGGGACTGACCAAGCACAGGCAAGGGCTATTTCCGCTGGAATCCTTCGACAAACAAAGTGCATCAGACGTCATCCGCATCATTGACGAATTTGCAGAGGGTTTTTATCAAAAGCATGGCACAAGACTGGCTTTTGCGGCAGATGAATTTTATGTCAAAGCGGAAAAAGAACTTCCCGGTACAGGCTATTATGAAGAATATGCACAGCTGGAAAATGGCGTAGGATTGGTTTCGCTGTTTGGCTCGGAGTTTCAATCGGCGGTGGACGAATATGACGGCACACCGGATTCCCTCAACAAATCCGTTGCCACCGGCATCAGTGCTGCACCATATTTAAAAAGTTTAGTTGACTATATGAACCAAAAATGGGATAATATGAACATAGAGATTTTTCCGATAGAAAATGACTTTTTCGGTCGGTCCATTGATGTGGCAGGTTTGATCACCGGTCAGGATATCATAAACCAATTAAAAGGAAAAAATCTCGGAACCGAATTGTTCATCCCCTCCGTCATGCTCAAGCATGAGGAAAACATATTTCTGGACGACATAACCGTTGACGAGTTATCAGAAGCACTGAATGTGCCTGTAACGGCCGTCCCTGTTGACGGATATGAATTTTTCAGCAGTATAACAAAACAGAGAAACCATTTCTCTTAAAGGATTGTGAATCATGGCAAAACCAATCGTTGCTGTTGTCGGCAGACCGAATGTCGGCAAATCAACACTGTTCAATAAATTAATCGGACGGAGATTGTCCATTGTGGACGATACGCCCGGAGTCACCCGTGACCGTATTTACGGGGATTGCGAATGGCGTGACCGCAAAATCATGTTGGTGGATACCGGCGGAATAGAGCCTTATTCCGATGATATCATTCTGTCCCAGATGAGAAGACAGGCAGAGCTGGCCATTGACACCGCAGAGGTTATCATCTTTGTATGTGATTTAAAATCCGGTGTGACTCCAACTGATTTGGAGGTCGCCCAGATGCTTCAAAAAAGCAACAAGCCGGTGGTGCTTTGCATCAACAAAACCGATTCTCTGGGAAAGGTGCCGATGGACTTTTATGAGTTCTACAACCTCGGCATCGGGGAACCCATTGCCGTTTCTGCGGTTCACGGTCACGGAACCGGTGATTTATTGGACGCAGTATATGAATATCTCCAGCCCGAAGCAGAGGATGATTATGACAGCGAAATCATCAAGGTAGCCATTATCGGAAAACCAAACGTGGGGAAATCCTCACTGGTCAACAAAATATCCGGTGAGAACCGTTCCATCGTTTCCGAAATCGCAGGCACAACAAGAGATGCCATTGACACAAACGTGGAAAATAAATATGGCAGCTTCGTGTTTATTGATACGGCAGGACTGCGCCGGAAATCCAGAGTGGATGAAAAAATAGAAAAATACAGCGTGCTGCGTGCTGAAATGGCTGTGGAACGCTCGGATGTCTGCGTGATTATGATTGATGGCACAGAGGGTTTTACCGAGCAGGATTCCAAGGTGGCCGGGCTTGCCCTGGATGAAGGCAAGGCATGCATCATTGCAGTGAACAAATGGGATGCCGTCGAAAAAGATGACAAGACCATGGATAGCTACCGCAAAGAACTCATGAAGGATTTTTCTTTTATGAATTTTGCACCGATTATCTTTATTTCCGCCAAAACGGGGCAACGCATCGACCGGCTGTTTGAGCTGATCAAATATGTACACACCCAAAACACCATGCGGATTTCAACAGGAATGCTCAACGATATCCTGGCAGATGCTACCGCAAGAGTACAGCCGCCCACAGACAAGGGAAAACGGCTGAAAATTTATTACATTACCCAGGCGTCTACAAAGCCGCCTACTTTCGTCTGCTTCTGTAACCGGGAAGAGCTGTTCCATTTTTCCTATCAGCGTTATTTGGAAAACCAAATCAGAAACACCTTCGGACTGGAAGGAACGCCGCTGCGTTTTGTCATTCGTGAACGGGGCGACGGAAAAGCATAGAGAAAAAGCACTGACCCAATGCATGTAAGAAAGGGTGACATGAGCAACGGACGTTCTGTGCGGTTTCATCGTCAGAATATCCTGCTCCTTTTATGAAATATGAACTTTATATTATCATCGTAACGATTATTTCCGCCATCATCAGCTATTTAATCGGCAGTATCAGCTCCGCCGTGATTTTTACCCGGCTGATTGCAAAAACCGATGTGAGGGACCACGGAAGCGGAAACGCCGGATTGACCAATGTGCTGCGCACTGCCGGGAAAAAGGCAGGGATATTTACCTTGATTTGCGACCTTGCCAAGGGTTTGTTATCCGTCGCAGTGGGGAAATATGCTGCATATGCCGTATTGGGATATTTGACAAACGGTCAGATCAAAAACTATCTTGACCCGCTGTACCTTGCCTATATCTGCGGCTTTTTCTGCATCCTTGGCCATATCTATCCGATCTATTTTAATTTCCGCGGCGGAAAAGGGGCTCTGTCAGGGCTCGGAACGGTAATTTTAATTGACTGGAGAATTTTTTTGATCCTTCTGGTTATATTTCTGCTCTCGGTAATCATAACCAAATATATCTCAGTCGGTTCCATTCTGGGTGCCATATCCTTGCCGATTTCCACGATTTTTATCCAGAATGTAAAAGAAACCGGCACAACCTTTTCCTTATTCGGAATGCCACAAAAAGTTGTAATGACGATTTTTGCGGCACTTTTTGCATGCCTGGTCATTATCAAGCATAAGGATAATATCAAGCGCTTATTCAAAGGACAGGAAAGTAAATTCTCGATAAAGAAATAAGGTGATTGACATGGCTAGTATCTGTATATTGGGTTCCGGAGGATGGGGCACCGCATTGGCGGTCAGCGCCGAAAAACAAGGGCACACCGTGTCCTTATGGTCACCCTTTGAAAACGAAATCAATTATTTAAAATTAAAACATAACAATCCTTTGCTACCGGATGTGAAGATTGATGATTCCATCATTTTAACCACGGATATTTCCGTCGTCAATCTGGCAGAACTGGTCGTAATT
>ERZ778021.3033-NODE-3033-length-13152-cov-4.047874_pt1 | contig 13152 bp, 11 predicted proteins | sample MGYA00375751_ERZ778021 | MGnify/ENA primary metagenome ERZ778021 (study PRJEB29350, sample SAMN05389814) | bioreactor metagenome | isolation source: Thiocyanate stock bioreactor | place: South Africa: University of Cape Town | collected 2013-08-29 ... | reverse complement strand
CGGCCAGGCGTTCGAGAACATCGCGGGGCTGTTCGCGCCCATGTCGGGGCAGGACCTGGCCGGAAATGCGACGGCCGACGCCAACCGCCAGCAGGCCCTGCCGCGCGCCCAGCAGATCGGGCTGACCGACATGTTCGTCAACACGGGCGACGAACGCGCGGCGATCGGCGGAGGCCTCTACACCCCGAACCAGTCGTTCGAGGCCGTCCGCATGGGCGACCAGACGAACCGGCGCGGGCAGGACCTGACCTACGGCGCGTCGGTCGGCAACAACGTCCGCGACAACCAGCGTGCGATGGACCTTGGCATCATGGGCGACGAGACGGCACGCCGGGGCCAGGACATCGGCCTGGAGGGCACCCAGTATGTGGCCGACCGTAACCTCGACGGCGTCCGCTACAAGACTGACGGCGACAACCGCACGACGCTGCAAACGAACATGACCGACAACCTGATGGCTCCGCTGTCGCCGGGCGAGCAGACGCGCGGTCTGGATCAGGACACGCTTGCGGCCCTGGGCTTCGACACGATGCCCGAGGTGGCCGAATACAGCAACGACCGGATGACCAGCGGCGACGTCAAGCTGACGAACGCGCGCTTGCCGGACGGGACACAGACGACGGCCCTGCAGACCGCGCAAGGACTGGTGGACGCCCAGACCGGCGCGCCGCTGCCGCCGGGCACGACCATGTTCTCGACCGCGGCGCAGGGCAGCGCGGAGGACGTCGGCCTTGGCCGGACGACACAGGGCCGCGTCCAGCAGCAGATGCTGGAGATCGGCACCGCCGTCGGCACCGCCCGGTCCCTGCGCGAGATGATCGCCGCGAACGGCGCGTCGCAGGGCGTGATCGGCGCGCTGCGCGGCACGAGCCAGAACCTGATGCAGACCGGCAACGAACTGGGCCAGTTCCTGGGCGGCGGCGTGGCCGAGGTGATGAAGGACGTCGATCAGGGCCTTCTTGACGCGGGCGTCGCGCAGGAGTTCTTCGACCCGACCCTGCCCGCGATCGACATGCTGGGCAACATGCTGGCCTTCCAGTATGCCAAGGCCATGACGGGCGAGCGCCTGTCGAACGAGATGCTGCGCAACGCGCGGTCGTCTCTCGGCCTCGACAAGATGCTGGGCAACCAGGCCGACAGTCTGGCGCGCCTGGACGTCGCAATTCAGCAGCTGGAGCGCCAGCAGCAGTTCCTGGGCGGCGCACTCGGCACCGGCGACACCAGCGGCCAGATGGGCGGCGTGTCCGTCCAGAACCCAGGCAACGTCAACACGGACGCGGGCACGATCGTCCCGCCCGCGCCGACCGGCGGCGCCACGCGGCTGCGCTTCAACCCCGCAACGGGAGCCTTCGAATGATCGAGGTCGAACTACCCGACGGTCGCGTGCTGGAGTTCCCCGAAGGGACCGATCAGGACACCATGCGGTCGGCCATCCAGGGCTTGCTGGCGCAGGATCCCGCTGGCGGCGCGGAAGCCCCGACCGCCGAGGAACCCGGCTTCTGGAGCCGCTTCGGCGACACCGCGACGGACGTGGCCGGATCGGCGGCCCGTGGTATCCGCAAGGGCGTGGCGAACGTCGCCGGTCTGCCTGCGGAGGCCATCAACGCATCCCCGATGCTGCTGAACCTGCTGCCGGGCGAACAGGGCATGACGCCGTTCTCGGACCGGCCGCGTGGCGGGGCCGCAGACATGGACATGATGCTGCGCGCGGGCGGGCTGGTGCCGGATTACGAACCGCAGACGGGCGCGGGGCGCTTCGCGAACCGGATCGGCGAGGAAGTCGGCGCGACCACCGTCCCCCTCGTCGGGCTGGGGGCCAAGGCGGCCAGCGTCGGCGTCGAGGGCGCGCGGCAGATGGGCCCGATCGCCAGGTCCTTCGTGGAACCGATGGCCGTCGCCCCTGGACGGGTCGCAGCGCGCGAGATGACCTATGCGGGCGCGGCCGGCGCCGGCGCGCAGGGCCTGAACGAGATGGTCACGCCGGACGGCGAGGGGACCTGGTGGTCGGACCTCTTGGGTTCGGTCGGCGGCATGGCGGCCTTGGGCACGGCCAACGCGGTCGGCGGGCTGGGTCGGAACATGATCGGCGCGGCCACGGGCAGGACCGGGGCGTTCGATGACGTGGCCGGGCGCGAGGTCGTTGACCGGCTGGTGAACAACTCGTCCGACATGCAGGCGCGCTATGCCGCCCAGGGGCCCGGCGCGGTCGATGCGTCGCCGCTGGCATCCGCACTGTCGCGGCCCTCGGAGGCCGAGCAGGTCATCCCGAACTTCCAGGCCAACATCGCGGACCGGGTCCAGGACCCGGGCATCTCGACGCTGGCCTACAACACCGACACGATGCTGCCAGGCGCGGCCAACGCGCGGCGAACCAGCAACGCCGCAGCCGTGGACGAGCGCATCGCGGCCTTGGCCCCCGACGCCAACCCGGCGGGGTTGCGCGAGGCGCTGTCCTTCGGCGCACAGGGCCGCATCGAGCAGGCCAATGATGGCCTGTCCGCCGCGCGCACGCAGTTCGACGACGCATCCGCCGGACTGGTCGTGCCGGGCGCGGTCGAGCGGGGATCGGTCATCCGGTCCGGGCTGGCCGACCGCCAGGCGCAGGAGATGGAAGGCATCGCGAGCCTCTACGGCCAGATCGACGACACGATCCCGGTCGATGCGGGCGCGCTGCGCCAGCGCGTCGAGGGCGTGACGGAAGGTCTGCCCCTGAACGACCGCCAGCGGTTCACCCCCAGCGAGGCCGGCATCCCGGCGCAGCTGGCGCCCGAAGGGACCGCCGAGGTGCCCGTCCGCGAGGCCATGTCGATGCGATCCGGCCTGTCCAGCGACATCCGCTCGCCGGCGGCCACCGATCAGCAGAAGCGCGTCACGGGGCAATACCTGGACGAGGTGGACGACTTCATCGCGAAGTCCCTGCCGGACGACCAGCGCGCCCTGATGACCGAGGCCAAGGCGAAGCGCCTGGACGTCGGCAAGCGGTTTGAGGACCGCGGCGCCGTGCCGGACATCCTGCGCGAGACGGGCCGCGGCCAGCCCCGGATGCCCGACGAGGCCGTGCCGGGCCGGGCGATGGCCGGAGAGACGGACTATCGCGCCGTCATGGCCGAGGTCGGCGACAACCCGACCGCGCGCAAAGCCTTGGGCGACACGCTGCTGGCCGACGCGCAGGCCGCCAAGGCGACCCGCAGCCCCGAGGCGCTGGCCCGGTTCATGCAGGAACGCAACTTCGCCTTCAGCGACTTTCCCGAGGCGCGCACCGCGCTGGAGCGGGCGGGCACCAGCAAACAGACGCTGGACGCGGCCGAGGCCACGGCCAAGGCGACCGAGAAGGCCTATCGGCCGGGCGGGACATCCGCCGCCGGTCAGTATCTGCGCTACGACGACACCCAGACCCGCGCGGCCATCGGCACGGCGTGGAAGTCCGCCCAGCCCGAGCGGGCCGTCCGGGAACTGCTGGAGGTGGCCGGCGACACGCCCGCCACCCGCGCGTCGGCCAAGGCCGCGCTGTGGGAGGAAGTCTCGGGCACCGGCAAGCTGAACGCCCCGACCATGACGTCGGCCGACGGCGTGCAGCGGTGGAGCGGCCGAGGGCTGCAGAAGCTGTTCGACGATCCGCGCTTCGCCAAGACGGCCGAGGTGCTGTGGGAGGATGCGCCGGAACACCTGACCGACATCCGCCAGGTCGTCAGCGCATTGTCCAAGGCCGACGGGTCGGTCAACGCCAAGGCGATCGGATCGTCCGGCACCGCGCAGTCGCTGGCGGGAAAGTTCGACCCGTCCCTGACGACGGCCTCGATCGCCTCGCGCGCCCGGTCCGTGAACCGCGGCCAGCTGTCTCCCACCATCGCGGTCGGGGACGTCCTGTCGACGTTCCTGCGCCAAGGTGCAGGGCCGGGCGATCGACGAACTGATGGCGAAGGCCGTCAACGATCCCGATCTAGCCGCCGCGCTGCTGCGCCGCTACAACCCCGCCGACGAAGCGGCCGAGAATCGGGCCTTCCTGACCCGCTTCGGCGTGCGCCTGCCGACGGTGGCGAACATCCTGGCCGGCGATGACGCCGACGAAGACGATCCGTTCGCGGGGATGGGCGAATGACGCCGGATCTCGCGGCGGCCATCCGCGCGTCGGCCGAGCGCATCGGGGCCGATCCGGTCGATCTGGCAACCGTCATCTCCTACGAGACGGCCGGGACGTTCGATCCGTGGAAGGCGGGCCCTACGACGCAATGGGGCCAGCACCGCGGCCTGATCCAATGGGGCGAGCCGCAGAGGCAGCAATACGGCGTGTCGCAGGGGATGCCCGTCGCCTCTCAGATGCAGGCCGTCGAGAAGTATCTGACCAATGCGGGCTATCGGCCCGGCATGGGCATCATGGACATGTATTCGGCCGTCAACGCGGGCCGGGTCGGGCGTTACGGCGCCTCGGACGCCAACAACGGCGGCGCCCCGGGCACGGTGGCCGACAAGGTGAACAACCAGTTCGGCCCCCACCGGGCCAAGGCCGCGCAGATGCTGGGCATGGCTGGCGGGACCGGCGGGCTGTCCTACGGGGCGGCGCAGCCGAACACTCCGGCCATGCCGTCCGCGATCAGCCTGGCCGACATGTTCGCGCAGCCCAACGACGGCCCCGCCACTATGCTGCCCGGGCCGGAGCCCATGCAGCAGGCCGCCCCGGCGCTCGGCAGGCCCGCGCCCGAGGTCGAACTGGCGCGGCGTCAGGCGCTATTCGCTGACGTCGGATCCTTCTTCGGCTGAAGGTCGCGATAGGCGCGCAAGATGGCAAGCAGCCAACCGCGAGCGGGCGACCGCTCGGCCTTCCCGAAATAATCCCGGTACTCGGCCAGTGTTTTTGCGCCGTTGCTGACGGACACGTCCGCTGTTAGGTCGATCAGCGCGTCCCACCCCGGCAGCAGCGCCTCATGCAGCGCAAGGGCCGCGTCGAGGGAGCCTTCGTAAGCGCGTAGCAAGAGGTGCCTCATTGTGGAACTCTGGAAGGACGCCAAGAAATCTGTCTCTTTAGCGCTTCCCGCCTCCACCGCCTTGAGCAGCTTATCCAGATTAGTCATCTCGATTCTCCCTGTGCGCCCAAAATGACGCCCAAAATGTGTATGTAGGTGGCCGACAGACACCGCGCCTATGGGCCGTTTCATCCAGCAAATTCAGGGGGTTACGTTGGTGCTGTGAGAGAGGATTGAACTCTCGACCTCACCCTTACCAAGGGTGTGCTCTACCACTGAGCTACCACAGCAACGTGAGGGGGCGTTTAGACAAAGGCCGCAGAGGGTGCAAGGGGGTCCGTGCGATTTTTCGGCATTTTGGCGAATGACCGCGCGCGGCGCGTGCGTTTGCTGGACGAGCGGCGCGCGCGGCGCTAACAGATCAGCCATGACCGACCGTGACCCGGACAAGACACAGGCCCAAAGCCGCGAAGAACGCCTGCGCCAGGCGCTGCGGGCGAATCTGGCGCGGCGCAAGCAGCAGGCCCGCGCCCGCGCCAATGCGGCAGGCACGGACGGAACCGACAACAAGACCGCCCCGGACGCGGGCGGCGAGACAGGCAAGGACAGCTGATGGACCAGATCATCGTCACCGGGAACGGCCCCCTCAAGGGAGAGATCCCCATCGCTGGCGCCAAGAACGCCTGCCTGACGCTGATGCCCGCGACGCTGCTGACGGACCAGCCGCTGACGCTGACCAACGCACCGCGCCTGTCGGACATCCGCACCATGACCGCGCTGCTGGGATCGCTTGGGGCCGAGGTCGCCAGCCTGCAGGAGGGCCAGGTCCTGGCGCTGTCCAGCCATGCGATGACCAGCCACCGCGCGGAATACGACATCGTGCGCAAGATGCGCGCCTCGATCCTGGTGCTGGGGCCGACGCTGGCGCGCGACGGCGTGGCCGAGGTGTCGCTGCCCGGCGGCTGCGCCATCGGCGCGCGCCCCGTGGACCTGCACCTGCGCGCGCTGGAGGCGATGGGCGCGACGCTGGACCTGTGCGAGGGCTATGTGCATGCCAAGGCGCCGTCGGGGGGCCTCAAGGGCGCGGTCTTCGAATTCCCCGTCGTGTCGGTCGGCGGCACCGAGAACATCCTGATGGCCGCCACCCTGGCACGCGGCACGACCGTCCTGAAGAACGCCGCGCGCGAGCCTGAGATCGTCGATCTGGCCCGCTGCCTGCGCGCGATGGGCGCGCAGATCGAGGGCGAGGGCACCGGCACGATCACGATCCAGGGCGTACAGGCGCTGCACGGGGCGACGCATCCTGTGGTCACCGACCGGATCGAGCTGGGCACCTATATGTTGGCGCCCGCCATGTGCGGCGGCGAGGTCGAGCTGCTGGGCGGCCGGATCGAGCTGCTGGCGGCCTTCTGCGAAAAGCTGGACGAGGCCGGGATCAGCGTCGAGGAGACGCCGCGCGGCCTCAAGGTCGCGCGCCGCAATGGCCGCGTGCGCGCCGTGAACGTGCGGACCGAGCCCTTTCCGGGATTCCCCACCGACCTGCAGGCGCAGTTCATGGCGCTGATGTGCACCGCCGACGGCACATCGGTGCTGGAGGAGACGCTTTATGCACGCGCCCGAGCTGACCCGCATGGGCGCGCAGATCGAGGTCCATGGCGGCCACGCCACCGTCACCGGGGTCGAGAGCCTGCGCGGTGCGCCCGTGATGGCCACCGACCTGCGCGCCTCGGTCAGCCTGATCCTGGCGGGGATGGCCGCTCAGGGCACCACCACCGTCAGCCGCGTCTATCACCTGGATCGCGGATACGAGCATGTCGTGCGCAAGCTGCGCGGCGTGGGCGCCCATATCGAACGCGTGAAAGAGGAGGCCGCATGACCGGCGACGCCCGCTTTTCCGATGCCGACCCCCGTCCCCTGGCCCTGAAGGCCGAGGATGAGGTCGACCTGCGCATCCTGTCCTCGCTGTTGCAGGACGCGGTGCTGACCGGGTCCGACATCAGCCACGACCCCAAGGCGCGGCGGCTGGCGCTGCTGGTCACGCGTTTCCGGTGGGAGGACGCCGCCGAGGCCCAGACCGAGGGCCGCGCGTTCGAGCGTGTCCGTTCGGTCCTGGTGATCGGCGACGTGATGCGGGTGGTCAGCGACGGCGTGGGCCGCGATGCCGACACCGTCCTGTCGCTGCTGGCGATCCGCTGGCAGCCGGGCGAGGACGGCACCGGCCGCCTGTCGCTGGATTTCGCGGGCGACGGCACGATCCTGGCCGAGGTCGAGTGCATCAACCTGGACCTGCGCGACGTGACGCGGCCCCATGCCGCCGTGTCGGGCAAGGCGCCGCAGCACCCGGACTAGGACACGCCCGGCGTTTCGGGCAGAGGACAGACCCGCGGCATCCTGTCCGCGCCCCGGTGCTTGAGGCGGCCAGGGGTGCGGGGTAGGCCCGCGCGGGAACCAAGGGGAATGATGATGCCGGTTTTTCTGAACATCGCCGATGCGGATTTCGAACAGGGCTTTGCGGCCATGCTGGGCGCCAAGCGCGAGGATTCGACCGATGTGAACGACGCGGTCACCGCCATCATCCGCGATGTGCGCGATCGGGGCGACGCGGCCCTGTGCGACCTCACGGCGCGGTTCGACCGGTTGCAGCTGACCCCCGCGACCCTGCGCTTTTCCCCCGAGGAGATCGCCGAGCAGGTGGCCCGCGTCACGCCTGAGGACCGCGCGGCCCTGGCCCTGGCGGCCGAGCGCATCCGCGCCTATCACGCCCGCCAGATGCCCGAGGATGCCAGATGGACCGACCCCGAGGGCGCGACCCTGGGCTGGCGCTGGTCGGCGGTGTCGGCGGCGGGCCTGTACGTTCCGGGCGGGCAGGCGGCCTATCCCTCCAGCGTGCTGATGAACGCGATCCCGGCGCGGGTGGCGGGGGTCGAGCGGCTGGTCATCTGCGTGCCGACGCCGGATGGGGTGATCAACCCGCTGGTCCTGCTGGCGGCGCAGCTGTCCGGCGTGGACGAGATCTATCGCATCGGCGGCGCGCAGGCGGTGGCGGCGATGGCTTACGGCACCGATACCATCGCGCCGGTGGACAAGATCACCGGGCCGGGCAACGCCTATGTCGCGGCGGCCAAGCGGCAGGTCTTTGGCCGCGTGGGCATCGACATGATCGCAGGCCCGTCCGAGGTTCTGGTGATCGCGGACGGCGACCAGAACCCCGACTGGCTGGCTTGGGACCTGCTGGCGCAGGCCGAACATGACGCCGATGCGCAGTCGATCCTGATCACGACGGACCCGGCCATGGCCCGCGCCGTGGCAGAGGCGGTCGAGCGGATCATCCCGACGCTGGACCGGGCGGCCATCGCGGGCGCCAGCTGGCGCGACTATGGCACGGTGATCGTGGTGGACGACCTGGATCAGGCAGCAGCCCTGTCGAACCGCATCGCGCCCGAGCATCTGGAGCTGTGCGTGGCCGACCCCGAGGGGCTGGCCGCCAGATGCATCCACGCCGGCGCGATCTTTCTGGGCGCGCATACGCCCGAGGCGGTGGGCGATTATGTCAGCGGGCCGAATCACGTCCTGCCCACGGCCCGCTCGGCACGGTTCAGCAGCGGCCTCTCGGTGATGGATTTCCTGAAACGCACGACCATGGCGCGGCTGACGCCGGGCGCTTTGGCCGCCATCGGGCCCGCCGCGGTGCGTCTGGCCGCATCCGAGGGCTTGCAGGCGCATGGCGCTTCGGTTCAGGCTCGGCTTGGGACCTTGAACGAAAGGCTGCCGGAATGAGCCGCATCACCCGGATCGAGATCGACGACAGCGCCATCGCCCCCGCCACCCCCGAGATGGAGCAGGAGCGGCGCGTCGCGATCTTTGATCTGATCGAGGATAACAGCTTTGCCGTGCCCGGCCGCGACGGGGGGGCGGCGCCCGACGGCCCCTTCGTGCTGGAGCTGTGCATCCGCGAAGGGCGGCTGGTCTTTGACGTCACCACCGAGGCCCAGGACAAGGTGGCCGAGTTCCACCTGTCGCTTGGCCCCTTCCGGCAGGTGGTCAAGGATTACTTCCAGATCTGCCAGAGCTATTTCGACGCCGTCAAGCGCCTGCCCCCCGCCCAGATCGAGGCGATCGACATGGCCCGGCGCGGTATCCACAACGAGGGCGCGCGCACCCTGCAAGAGCGGTTGGAGGGCAAGGCCAGCCTGGACATCGACACCGCGCGCCGCCTGTTCACGCTGATCTGTGCGCTGATCCCGCAGGGCTGATCCGATGGCGCAGGACAAGATCCCCTCATCGGTCCTGTTCTGCTGCGATCACAATGCCATCCGCTCTCCCATGGCGGAAGGCATGATGAAGCGGTTCTATGGCCGCGCGGCCTATGTCCAGTCCGCCGGGGTCAAGAACGACCTGGAGGTGGACGGGTTTGCCATCGCCGTCTGCGACGAGATCGGCGTGCCCATCGCCAACCACCGCAGCCGCAGCTTTGAAGAAATGCAGGACTGGGGCGACGATCTGAGCCAATTCGACCTTATCGTCGCCCTGTCGCCCGCCAGCCAGCGCATGGCGCTGGAGATGACGCGCCACGCGCATCTGGAGGTCGAATACTGGCCCATCATGGACCCGACCGGCCTGGCCGAGGGTCGCGAGGCGAGCCTGGCCGCCTATCGCCAGACCCGCGACCAGATCGAGGCCCGGATGCGCGACCGCTTTGGCCCGCCCCACGCGGACACGGCCTAGCGGCGCCAGTGGCGCGGCACGTCCCACAGGGGGCGGGCGATCTCGGCCTCGACATCGTCGCGGGTCAGGCCGATGTCGCGCAGATGATCATCCGACAGGCGCGACAGGTCGATGCGGGTGCGGCGGACGTCCAGCATGGTCAGCAGACGCTCCAGCCAGGGCTTGCGCGGGATGATCCCGTGGCCGGTGACGACGCGCAGAAGGGCGGTGGATCGGGCAGACATGGTTCAACTCCGCTGATGGAACGTATCACGAAATCAGATGTATCGGTTCTCGTTCATCTGATATCTTGATTGGTATCGCCTGACGAGGTATTTGTGAAACGAATGGTTTTGATGTGACCCATCACCGGAACTGAAGGATCGACCCATGCGCAACCTGGATATCGGCACGCTGCGATCGCTGCAGGCGGTAGCCGAATACGGCGCCGTCACCCGCGCCGCCGAGGCGCTGAACATGACCCAGAGCGCGCTGTCCATGCAGATGCGGCGGCTAGAGGACCTGTTCGGCCGCCCCATGCTGGACAAGGCCGGGCGCGGCGTCGTGCTGTCGGATTTCGCCCAGGATCTGCTGGGGGAAAGCCGTAAGATGGTGGCGCTGAACGACGCGATCCTGTCGCGCTTTACCGGGGCGCGGCCGGACATGCGGCTGCGGGTGGGGCTGACCAGCGACTGGCTGTTTACCAAGGTGGCCCAGACCGTGCGCGCCTTTCGCCGCGACCATCCCCAGGTCGAGCTGGTGATCAACGACGCCCGCAGCAAGGACCTGCGCGCCCAGATGAAGCGCGGAGAACATGACGTGATTCTGACGACCGAATTCGACGCGCCTCCCGGCGCGATCCACCTGGCCAAGGTCGATCTGGCTTGGTTCGGGGCCACCGGCGGGCAGGCCTGGTCGGAACGCCCGCTGCCCATCGCGAATTCGCCGCATTGCGCCTATTACCCGGTCGGCATGGCAGCGCTGGATCAGGCGGGCATCGAATGGGTTCAGGTCGTCGGAGAGGGCGGCAGCGACACCTGGCGCGTGCTGGCCGCCGCCGATCTGGGGGTGACGCTGCTGCCGCGCGGCATCCAGCAACCGGGGCTGGAGGTGCTGGATCACGGCGGCGCGCTGCCGCCGCTGCCGCCGACCTGGCTGAACGTCTATGTCGCCGAAGGGCCGGCCCGCCAGGTGGCCTCCGATTTCGCGGGCTATCTGCGCCAGGTCGTCTGCGAGGTCGCCGCCGCCGCCTGACGCCGACAATTCGAACAATGAGGCGGCTTGACGCCGCGCCCTTCGATCTGCGACCCAGAGGTGTCTCAGAAGGATGCGGCGCGATGGACGACCTGACCCGACTGGCCATCCGGCATGACACCGACAAGTTCGGGTTGCATGACTATACGCCGGTCTATGACGCCCTGTTCGGCCCGTGGCGCGACAGGCCGGTGCGGGTGTTGGAAATCGGCGTCGGCGCTATGGGCATGTTGATCGCGGCGGCGGGTCGCTGGCGATGTGGCGCGACTATTTTCCCCAGGGCCGGATCGTCGGGCTGGATCTGGCGCCCAAGCGGCTGGATCTGGGCCCGCGCGTCAGCATCCGCCAGGGCGCGCAGGCCGACCCCACGGTCATCGCCGCCGTGATCGCGGAGGAGGGGCCCTTCGACATCATCATCGACGATGGCAGCCACCGTCCCGATGACGTGCTGGCCTCGTGGCGGCTGCTGGGGCAGGCGCTGGTGCCCGGCGGGATCTATGTTGTCGAGGATGTGCAGACCGCGTTCATGACGGCGTTCGGCGGCTCGGTCGATCTGTCCGCGCCGAACCATCTGGCGGCGCTGCGCGATCTGGCCATCGACCTGGGCGCGGGCCGTCCGGTCGAACCGGCACTGCAACGGATCGAACGCCACCACAACCTGATCGTCCTGGTCGCGGCGGATGGACCCGCACCCGATCTGATGCAGGCGCCCGATGCGTTGCGGGCCGCCGCCGGGGGCCAGGGGGCGCTGTGGCAGGGCGGTGGCGGGACGGGCGCGCCGATCGTCGCGCTGCCCGTCGATCGTCTGAGCAGCGACGCGGCCCTGACCCAGGCCCTGGAGGGGCGTGCCGATGGCGAGGCGCTGGTCTTTGCCTGCCCCGAGGACACGGATCTTCTGCGCCGTCTCTTTGTCCAGATCGACCATCACGAAATCGCGGCCATCACGCCCGGCAGCCCGGTCCTGGCTGCGGCGGCGCGGGGGCTGTCGCTGGTGATCGTGCCGGGCGGCGTGATGGTCGTGCAGGGCCCCAACGATTTTCCGTCGATCCGCGCCTATTACCTGGGATCGCGGCGTGCCGTCCTGGCGCAGCGTTGGGTCCAGACCGTCCTGCTGGACCCGGACACGCAGCCCAGCCAAGCGCAGTTGCTGGGCCTGCTGGACCGGGCACTGCTCTATGCCCGGCCGGGCAGCAGCGGACCGATTCAACGCCGCCTGGCGGAGATCGGCTCCGATGACGCCGGAGGGCTGCAGCTGCAGATTCTGGCGGCGGGACGTGGCGGCGATTGGGGGCCGGTCGCGACTGTGGCGCTGGCCTGCGCGGCGCGCAGCACGGAGGCCGTCATGTCCGACGGCTATCGTCTGGTTGCGGCATGGGCCTGGGCGCGGGCCGGGTCATGGTCCGATCTGGCGACCTATCTGGGCAACGATGCCACCCCCGAGGAGCTGACCCTGATCCTGACCGCGCGTGCCCACGCGACCCCGACGCCCGGGGACGGACCCGAGGCCGAGGCGCTGACCGGAATGGTCCGCGCGGCCCGGCGCGACCTGCGCGAGGCGCGCAAGCCGCAGCCGGCCTGAGGTCAGACGACCACGCCGGCCCCTTCGGTTGCGGGGCCTGCGACGGCACGGAAGGCCGCGAACAGCTCGCGGCCCATGCCCTCTTGGCTGTCCGAGGCGTCGTGGACAGCCGGGGTGCGGCTGTCGAAATCCGCCTCCAGGCATTCCAGCGTGCCGTGGCCCGCATCCAGGCGCACCATGTCGCCGTCGCGCAGCCGCGCCAGGGGGCCGCCCATCGCGGCCTCAGGGGACACATGGATCGCGGCGGGCACCTTGCCCGAGGCGCCCGACATGCGCCCGTCGGTCACCAATGCGACCTTGAGGCCCCGATCCTGCAGCACGGCCAGCGTGGGCGTCAGCGAATGCAGCTCTGGCATGCCATTGGCGCGCGGCCCCTGGAACCGCACGACGACGATCGTGTCCTCGGTGAACTCACCGGCGCGGAAGGCGGTCTTGACCGATTCCTGGTCCTGGAACACGCGGGCGCGGGCCTCGATCAGATGGCGTTCGGGGGCGACGGCGCTGATCTTGATGACGCCACGGCCCAGATTGCCCTGCAGCTGCTTCAGACCGCCCGATGCGGCGAACGGGTCGCTGGCGGGGCGCAGAATGCGGTCGTTCAGCGTGGTCCGCGCGCCATCCTCCCACCGGATGGCGGTGCCGTCCAGCTTGGGT
>ERZ778021.3031-NODE-3031-length-13154-cov-4.478892_pt1 | contig 13154 bp, 10 predicted proteins | sample MGYA00375751_ERZ778021 | MGnify/ENA primary metagenome ERZ778021 (study PRJEB29350, sample SAMN05389814) | bioreactor metagenome | isolation source: Thiocyanate stock bioreactor | place: South Africa: University of Cape Town | collected 2013-08-29 ... | reverse complement strand
TGGTATGTGCGAGGCTATGGAGAGCAGCCCCTGTATACCCTTACAGTCACCGCAGGGACAGACACACGGCAATATAAAATCGGGCTTCGCACCTTTGCCATCGTCAAGGATACGGACGAACAGGGCGAAAGCTTTGCATTCAGCATCAACGGCATCCGCTTTTTCTCCATGGGTGCCAATTATATTCCCGAAGACAGCTTTTTGCCCCGCTGCAGTCAGGAACGCACCGAAAAATTGTTAAAGGATTTTGCCCGTGCAGGGCTGAATACCCTGCGGGTCTGGGGCGGCGGATATTACCCGGAGGATTCACTCTATAAGCTGTGCGACGAAATGGGCATTCTTGTCTGGCAGGATTTTATGTTTGCCTGCTGTATGTACCCTGCCGATGAAGGATTTCTCGAAAATGTCCGCAGCGAAGCCATTGACAACATCAAGCGGTTACGCCATCACGCTTCCCTCGGCTTATTCTGCGGCAACAACGAGGTGGAGGCCTGTTTTATCTGGTGTGGCAAGGCGGAAAATGAGACTCTGACAGAAGAATACCGCACGTTGTTCCAAAAAGAACTGCCGGCTCTTGTTGCAGCCCACAGCCCTGAAATCCCGTATCGAAGCTCCTCCCCCAGTACAGACGGTTCCTTCTACAATCATGGGGATGAAAATTACGGTGATTGCCACAGCTGGGATGTTTGGCACAACAATCATCCCTTTTCTTATTATGAAGATCATATTTCCCGGTTTTTATCGGAGTTCGGGTTTCAGTCCGTTCCGTGTGTGAAAACTGTTCGAGCATTTGCCCAGGAAGAAGACATGAATTTGTTTTCGCCGGTTATGGAAAGCCATCAGAAGGGCGGAAAGGGGAACAACAAAATCCTTGGTTATCTGGCGGATTATTACCGTTATCCCTACCGCTTCGAGCATCTCACTTATGTTTCCCAGTTATTGCAGGGGGAATCCGTTCGCAGTGCCGTAGAAAACATGCGGCGAAGCCGCCCCCGCTGTATGGGTACGATCTATTGGCAGCTCAATGATTGCTGGCCTGCTATCTCCTGGTCCTCCATTGATTATTTCGGTCGCTGGAAGGCGCTGCACTATTATGCAAAACGCTTCTTCTCCCCTGTTTTGGTTTCTGCTTTATACAAAAACGGTGTTTGTGAGCTGCATGTATCCAACGAAACCTTAGCAGAAGCAACCGGCACGGTGGAATGGAGCCTGAGAACCGATGATGAGATTTTGCTGTCCGGCAGGGAAACCACAGCCGTTGCGGCACAAACAAGCACAGTGGTCAAACGCCTTTCCGTGGAACAATATCTGGTTAACTCCGGGGGCAGAGTCGTTTATCTCGCCTATTCCCTGGGGGACTGTACAGCGGTCGAGCTCTTCTGTCCTCCGAAGTCCTTTGGGTTTAGAAAACCGAGCATACGGCTGACCGCCGCCGAGACGGAACAAGCATTTCATCTGACAATCCAAAGCGACGTGCTGGCAAAGAATGTGGAGCTTTATTCAGACGAGATTGATTTTATCCTGTCGGATAATTTCTTTGACCTGCCCCCCGGAACGAAACGGGAGATTGTCTTATCCAAAGAAGATTTATCAAAACCCGTCACGCTGGCAGAATTACAAAACACCATCCAATATCGATCCTTACGGGATACTTACTGATACAAAAACAAGATGACACACAAAAACCATGTGTGTCATCTTTTCTTTTATATCAGCTCTTTGTATAAATCGCCTTTTTTGTAGCCGGTTTTGTGGGCAATTGTTTTGGCGGCTTCGGTTTTCGGGACGCCTTCTTCCATGAGTACTCTGGCCATAGCCACAGCATCCTCCATGGTGATTTCGTCGGGTTCTTGCTCCGGCGCACCCTCGAGAATCAATACGATTTCGCCCTTCGGCGGGGTTTCTGTGTATTTTTCTATGGCTGCCGAGAAGGACAGCGACAAAACCTCTTCATGGATTTTGGTCAGCTCACGGGCGATGACGATGTTTCTTTCCCCCAGTGCTTCCTTCATATCCTTCAGGGTATATAAAAGCTTATGGGGGGCTTCATAAAAAATCATGGTGCGTGTTTCGGTTTTGATTTCGCCCAGATGTGCCTTGCGGTTTTTCTTGTTCACGCTCAGAAAGCCTTCAAAGGTGAACCGCCCTGTTTTCAGCCCCGAAACCGCAATCGCGGAAGCAAACGCGGTTGGACCCGGCACCACTTCCACTGCAATCCCGCGCTCTCTGCAAAGGCGGACCAGATCCTCGCCCGGGTCGGAAATGGCAGGCATCCCTGCATCCGTCACCAGTGCACAGCTCTCGCCGGCCGCGATTCTGTCACAGATCATTTCGCCTTTTTCAAAACGGTTGTGTTCAAAATAGCTGATCATGTGTTTTTTGATTTCAAAGTGGTTGAGCAGCTTCATGGTCACTCTTGTGTCCTCTGCCGCAATAAAATCCACAGTTTGAAGGGTTTTCAGCGCCCGGGCGGTGATGTCCTGCAAATTGCCGATGGGCGTCCCTACTACATAGAGCTTAGCCAATGGATTCCCTCCAAATTTTATATATTTCGTTCATTTCGTCGGTATAGCTTCCGTCCGATCCTTCAATGTAAAAGGGCGGCAGGATAGAAAGCCCGCTGTTTCCGCCTTTTCTGCCTTCTATAAGAAACAGGGACGGCGCACTGCCTGCCCTGTGGCAGATCAGCTTCAGCCGTTTTGGTTCAATACCTGCATTTTTCATGGCGGTCATCGTGTCGGACAGCCGTTCGGGACGGTTGCATAACACCAGTCTGCCTGCAGGCTTCAGGAGCTTTGCACCGGTAAAGGCGATGTCCTCAATGGTACAGCAGATTTCAAAATTAGCGACGGCATGGGCGGTGTGATTGCTAGTTTGCCCCCCGTGCATGGTTTTGTAGGGTGGATTCATGGTGACCAGTGTATAGTGGTTAAAGGGCAAAATACCCTTTAGCTCCTTCAGGTCATGGCACAGAGCCTGCATTCTGTTTTGCAGCCGATTGTATTCAATCGCTTTTTCAACCTGTATGATTGCCTGTGGCTGAATGTCTACGGCGGTGATGTGCTTTGCTTTTTCCTCTCTGCACCAAAGCAGGGGGATGATACCGCAGCCGGTTCCCAAATCACAGGCAACATCCGTTTTTTGGGGAGCTGCAAAATGAGCAAGCAGGATGGCGTCTGTTCCGAAGCCGTGTTCTTTTGTGGTGAAAACAGCGATGCTTCTGCCCAGATCTTCCTGTTTCACAGCTTTTCCATCCTTTCAGATATATGAAAACCGGGCTGTAAAATACAGCCCGTCGTTTCGTATGTATAGCCTTTTCTTACTCTGATATTGCATCAACAGGGCAGTTGGAAGCACAAAGGCCACAACTGTCACATAAGTCAGCGTTGATCACATATTGACCGTCGCCTTCTGAAATAGCGCTATTAGGGCAGGCACCTTCGCAAGCACCACAGCTGATACACTCTTCTGAAATTACATATGCCATTATAGTACACCTCCTCAACATCTATAATCATACCACAAATAATCAAAAAAGCAATGCTATATTTCGCCTTTTCCCTCGGTTTTTTTATGTTTTGATAAAACTTTTACTTTCTTTTTGTGATAAACGGCCGGTATTATGTCCGGGCTCTTTTCCATTCTCACCTTTAACATGCCGGTTAAGAGGTTCGCATCCAGCACAATACCCTTTCCGTCGGGGGTTTCCACAATGTCGCCCGCTTTCGGCGTTTCTGCAATCAGGGCTTCATAGGTGTCCTGTTCGTATTTCAAACAGCACATCAGTCTGCCGCAGCAGCCGGAAATTTTAACAGGGTTCAGTGACAGTCCTTGCTCCTTTGCCATTTTAATGGAAACAGGCTGGAACTCGTTTAAAAAACGGGAACAGCAAAATTGCTGTCCGCAGATTCCAAGACCGCCCAGCATTTTTGCTTCGTCACGGACGCCGATTTGTCTCAGCTCAATCCGGGTGCGGAAAACACCGGCCAAATCCTTGACCAGCTCTCTGAAATCCACACGTCCGTCAGAAGTGAAATAAAACAGGATTTTACTGCCGTCAAAGGTATATTCCACGTCCGTCAGCTTCATATCGAGCTTATGCTCACCGATTTTCTGGGTGCAGATATTCATGGCATCCTTTTCTTTTTGGATGTTGTCCGCTATGCGCTTGATGTCTTCTTCTGTAGCAACACGGATCAATTTTTTCAAGGGCTTGACGATATTGTTATCCTCAATTTCCTTGTTTTCCATGGTAACCTCACCGCATTCAATCCCTCTTGCAGTTTCCACGATCACCTTTTGCTGTTTTTTCAGCTTGTGCCCGTCCGGGTCAAAATAATATACCTTACCGGCGTCTTTGAATCGAACACCTATTACTTCGGTCATTTTACAGGGAGCATAAACCATACTATGCGGTATCCCGCAAGCTTTATGCTCTCGTCCCACCTTTCGTTTTGTCTTAACCTGAAATTCCTTGTTCCGGCGAGCTTTTTCAGTGCCCCCTACATCGGTTTCATCCGTGGTAAGAGGCGGAAACTATTTGTTCGCCGGCCAAATAGCTTTTCAGGCTTGATGTTATGCTTCCAGTGATCTTCGAAGTGCCGCGCCGAACCGGGTTGTCAATAAGCCCATGTTCGCATTGCGGTCGATCGCCGCCAATGTTACATCGACAGCGTCAAGCAGGGCAAACAACTGCACCAGCGTAAGCCGTTGGGATAGGCTGTATGCAATATCGCCCTCTGTGCTGTTTTTTAATTTATGATGATAGGCTTGTCTTAGTATTTCCGATAATTCCGATAATACCAGCCGAAAGCCTTCTTTATCCGATGGGTAGGGAAGCAGTAATTTTAGCAGCTCCAATTCTTCGTCACTGTATAAGGCAAGCACAAGCTCTTCGGCTGCCGCCTTGGCTGCGCCGTTGTCAAGAATCGTGCCGCCTGTTTTTACCGTGACTGATCTGGACTGAACCGTCAGCAGTAAATGGGTCCTGTTTTTACACAACAGAAGAAAAATCACATAGGCAGGAGGTTCTTCCAGCACTTTTAGCAGTGCGTTCTGTGCTTCGGGGGTCATATTGTCCCCGTCGTGTAACAGATAGATTTTATATGCCCCTTCGTTGGGAATAATATAAGCGTCCTGTCGGAGCTTTCTTACCTGTTCAATTTTGATGGCTTTGGTTGCACCCTCACCGAATAGTTCGGTCACATCAGGGTGATGCCCGCTTTCCGTCTTTTTGCAGGCACTGCACATACCGCAAGGCTTATCCTCGCCGGTGCATAAGGCATAGCGGGTGATATATGACGCCAAAAACTCCCGTTCCGTCTCGTCACCCTCCAGAATAATTGCGTGGGGAATACGAGCGCTTTTCAGCATATTGGCAATCGGAATGTTAATCGGCCTTGTGCTGTTCGGTGAATTCATGGTTCCTCCCGATGCTCCTTCAGAACTTTGTAAACTGATCAATATTCAACACAAATATGGTGGCACCGCCGACGGGAACTTCCACAGGGAAGGGCGTGTATTCACCCGCGGAATAGCTGCCCATTTCCGGCATGACCTGACTGCGTTTGCTGGAATGTTTTTTGATGATTTCAATTACCGGTGAAACCGCATCGTCTTCAACACCGATGATAAAGGTCGTATTTCCCTGCTTTAGAAAACCGCCGCTGGATGCCAGCTTGGTGGCAGGATAACCCGATTTCGTCAATACAGATGCTACCCCGTTCGCATCGTCGGAATTGATAATCGCCATGATAAGTTTCACTGTAAGCCCTCCATATAGAAAAAATCTTAGTAAACCAATACTATTTTACCACTTTTACGAAAGAAATTCCACTATTAATTATCGTATCACGGATTCCGGCGGAAATTTGCTCTCCCGGCATGACCAAAGGAATGCCAGGCGGGTAAAGGCAGACCGGTTCCGCGGCTGTTCTTCCCAGCAGGACTTCTGCCCTCATTGCTTCTTTTTCGGCGAACAGCGCCTCACGGGGCGATAGCACTGTCCGGGGCTTTTCTATCATTGCCGCCTGTTTTTTCAGCCCGGTTCGCTTCAGTGTACGGATCATGTGTTGCAGCGCCGTAAAATCTTCTTTTTTCAGAAACGGGGTGGGGAGTAACACAATATACTTACTATCATAATATTCGGGAATGATTTTTTCATGCTCCAATACATCAGAAAGATTCTCTGTTCCTTCGATGTCCAGCGTAATCCGGACCGGGTCGGTTTCTCCCTTTATTCCCGGAAACCCATACGTTTCAGCATATTCTCTGATTTCCGAGACCTTTTCTTTCAGTTCCGAAAATGCTTTTTTGCCCTCCCGCTCACACCAGTCTCTGCACAAATCCAGGGATGACATAATGAGATAAGAGGGGCTGGTGGAACCGAACACTGACATGATATTCTTGCTGTTTTCACAAAAACGCTTGTCAGCGATATTCAGCCATGCGCCGCCTGTTAACACCGGCAGGGTTTTGTGGGCGGAGCAAGCCGTCATGGATGCCCCTTGTGAGATAGGATGTTTGTTGAAAAAAATGAGATGGGTGCCGTGGGCATTGTCAACCAAAAGCGGAATGCCGGCTTGTCTGCACACGTCTGCAATGGCTGTGATATTACTAAGCACGCCATAATAGGTGGGGCTGGTGATGAAAACCGCACGAATGTTTTTATCCGCTTCCAATGCTGTTTTGATGTCTGCCGGATTGATTCTGCCCCCGTCGTTTTTATCGGGATAGACATATTCGGCTGTAAAATCCAACAACCCCAGCGCATGCACCACCGCACGGTGACAATTCCTGGCGACAAGTATTTTACCTTTACACTGCCCCAACAGCCCCAGCATGGTCTGGATCGCCAAGGTGCAGCCGCCTGCTGATATCAGGGTTTGTTCCGTTCCAAAAAAAGCCGCTGCCATATGCTCGGCTTCTTTGATCACCCCATCGGAGAGATACAACGCATCCAGACCGTCCACCTCTGTGATATCAAAAGGAAGGATATGGGAAAACGGCAGAAGCGCCTCTGCGCTTCCGCTATGACCCGGCATGTGAAAACGATGATTTTTCTGTAAAGTATATTCCTTTACAGCATCAAATAACGGCGTCGGCACAGCATTACCCCCTCATACTTTATCAAGATTATAGCACTTTATCCCGAAAAAAGCAAACAGACCAATCATCATAACTCACGACCCTCGTATTCACTGCGTATCTGGTTGTTCCGTGTTGTATTCAGAATTCCGTCCCCTCCTATTGCAGGGGTATGCCGTTTTAGAGAAAAACAGAAAAAATAAAATCACCTTGTAAGCATCTTATCCTACTTACAAGGTGATTTCAAAAAAATAAATGAACACAAAAGTGATGAGTATCTGATTCGTTCAGATGGAGTTTGTTTGTTATCTTTGCTCTACGATGAGCCTGATAGCGGTTCTATCCTCGTCGTCAATGGTGACGCTGAGGAATGCGGGAATGCATATCAGGTCGATGCCGGACGGAGCCAAATAGCCTCTTGAAATTGCAACAGCTTTGATTGCCTGATTGGTTGCACCGGCACCCACGGCTTGGATTTCGACTGTACCCTTCTCACGGATAACCCCTGCTATTGCGCCTGCGACTGAATTTGGTAAAGATTTTGACGAAACTTTTAGAACTTCCATTAGACTTCCTCCTTGTTAAATTTGCAAAGAAACAAAAATTATCCATATATACAAAAAACCGCACCGAAACATGATTTGTTTCACTGCGGTAACTGGCTATCATACCCTTGCGGGGTTAGATCCTTTAGTTTTGTGTCACTGCCTTTCAGCAGTTTTACTTTTCACCTATGCACATATGACATATGTGGTTTTTAGATAACGGAGAATTCATGGACTTTCTTATTTGCATCCATATTATACATCGTATTGCACTAAATTGCAAGTACTTTTTTAAAATTTGTGTGCCAAATGTACAAATATTTGCCATCCATCCTTGAAACAGTAAAACGGCGCAAAAAAACCGCACCGAAACAAATTTGTTTCACTGCGGTAACTGGCTATCATACCCTCACGGGTTTAGACCCTTCAGTTTTGTGTCACTGCCTTTCAGCAGCTTTACTTTTCACATGGTATTTTATAATTCCCGTATCCTGCGTATACAGTTAATTTTCTTTGCTATGATTATTATACATATATTTATATAAATTGCAAGTCTTTTTTATAAATATTTGTGTAAATTCTACACAAAAACAATTCTTTCTGTCGAAATAGCCATTTTTGTCTGTTCATCCACTTCAAAAATACAGCCGTTAAATTCACAATCCTCCGTACCGTTCTCAAACCGTACCGGCATTTTGGATTTCATTTTCGTGATCGCCAGTTCGGGTTTGATGCCCAGCACGGAATGGAGCGGTCCGACCATACCCACGTCGGTGAGATAGCCGGTTCCCTTGGGTAAGATTCCGTCGTCCGCCGTCTGCACATGGGTATGCGTTCCGAAGACCACAGAAGCTCTTCCGTCCAGATAAAAGCCCAGCGCCTTTTTTTCGGCTGTTGCTTCCGCATGGATGTCATAGATGATAATACTGGCACCGCTTTGTTTTGCTTCCTCATAGAGCCTGTCAGCAGTTGTGAAGGGGCATTCCAGACTGTCCATAAATACAGTCCCCATGATATTGATCACTGCCACTATCGTTCTGCCCTTATCCACAATGGAAATCCCTTTACCGGGGCAGCCCGACGGAAAATTGGCAGGACGGATGAGAAACGGGTTTTCCTCCAGCTCTTCATAGATTTCTTTTCTGCGAAAGACATGATTTCCCGTGGTGATCACATCCACACCACTTTGAAACAGCGACTGGGCGGAGGAAGGGGTTATTCCGTTTCCGTCGGCTGAGTTTTCTCCGTTGGCAATCACCAGGTCAATGCCCTTTCGCTTTTTCAGACCCGGCAGATGCTTTCTGACTGCTTCACAACCGCGGTTTCCGACAACATCACCGATCACAAGTATATTCATGTGTATTATCTTATCCTTTCCGTTACCAAGATAACTTTACGTCCTTATAGTTTTATATCTTTGCCCATAGATATACCATGGACTGAAAAACGGCGGGGAATTCCCCGCCGTTTTTTATTTTGCATAATCAATTGCTCTGTTTTCTCTGATGATGTGAACCTTGATCTGACCGGGATATTCCAAATCAGCTTCGATGCGTTTTACAACATCACGAGCGACCAGGATCATTTGGTCATCATTGACGATTTCGGGCTTCACAAGAATTCTGATCTCACGACCTGCCTGAATGGCAAAGGAGCGTTCTACGCCGGTGAAGGAATTGGCGATTTCCTCCAGCTTTTCCAGACGCTTGATGTAGTTCTCAATGTTTTCTCTGCGAGCACCAGGACGGGCGGCAGAAATTGCGTCTGCAGCCTGAACAAGACAGGCAATGACCGTTTTCGCTTCCACATCACCATGATGGGCATGAATGGCGTGAACAACGGTTTCGCTTTCCTTGTATCGTTTGGCAACCTCAACGCCCAGCTGAATATGTGAGCCTTCCATTTCATGATCCAGTGCCTTGCCGATATCGTGAAGCAATCCGGCACGCTTCGCCAGTTTTACATCAACACCCAGCTCGGCAGCCATCAGACCGGTTAAATAGGAAACCTCCAAAGAGTGATTCAGTACATTCTGACCGTAGCTGGTGCGATAATGCAGCTTGCCGAGAAGCTTTGAGAGCTCCGGATGCAGATTATGAATGCCTGTGTCGAGAACAGCACGCTCCCCTTCGGTTTTGATAATACTATCCACTTCCTTGCGGGCTTTTTCCACCATCTCTTCAATTCTGGAGGGATGGATACGTCCGTCGGCAATCAGCTTTTCAAGGGACAGTCTGGCAACCTCACGACGAATGGGGTCAAAGCTGGACAGTGTAATGGCTTCCGGTGTGTCGTCGATGATCAGGTCAACCCCTGTCAGGGATTCCAGCGCGCTGATGTTACGGCCTTCACGGCCGATGATACGGCCCTTCATTTCATCATTGGGCAGGGCAACCACAGAAACCGTGGTCTCACTGCTGTGGTCGGCGGCACAGCGCTGAATGGCCTGAGCGATGTATTCTCTTGCCTTCACTTCCACTTCATCTTTGATCTGCTGTTCGTATTCGAGAACCTTCACAGCCTTATCGTGAATGAGCTCGTTTTCCAAGTCCTTAAGGAGATATTCCTTCGCTTGTTCTGCGGTGAAGCCGGATATTTTTTTCAGCATATCCCGCTCTGCGGCTTTCAGTTCTTCCACCTCAACCAGCTTTGCTTCAATGTCCTTGGTCTTAGCCGTTAACTTTTCTTCTTTGTGTTCAAAGTTCTCCATTTTTTTATCGAGGGATTCTTCTCTTTGCTGTAATCTGTGCTCCTGTCTCTGTACCTCGGAGCGGCGTTCTCTCAGTTCCTTGTCGGATTCTGAGCGCAAAACATGAATTTCGTCTTTTGCCTCCAGTATGGCTTCTTTCTTTTTTGCCTCTGCTAATTTAATTGCATCGCCTAAAATACGTTTCGCTTCATCTTGGGCAGAACCGATGGCGGCCTCTGCTTTGCTTTTACGATGTTTCCATCCTATTACGTAAAACAAACTTCCGAATAGTAAAGCGGAAACGCCGGCGACAATAATAATTGGTACTATGTCCACTGGTGTTCCTCCTTATATAATAAACCGCTGTTCACAATATACAGGCCGCGTGTTCGCCTGAATGCTGATTTAGCAAAACAACTGCCTCGCCATAGGAAGTCCATTTTACTAATTAATTGCATTAAGGATATTTTAGTACGATATTTAAAATCTGTCAAGAAAAATATAGTTTTTGTCTATATTTTATCTGTTTTCATTGCTTATTGAATAAGAATCCTGTTTTACGGCTCATAAATGACATCTCAAAATAATATAATTTCATGATAGATAAAATTGGAGTGATAGGATTGAACTGGCATTCAAAAACAATACAGGAAACCGCAAATAACCTTCATGTACGTATTTCCGACGGACTTCCCGTCTCAGAAATCAGCCGCCGCATTGCAGAGCACGGCGAAAACAAACTGCGCGACACAAAGCATAAAAGCTTTTTCATGAAATTTGTCGAGCAGCTCGGAGATTTCTTGGTGTTAATTTTATTGGCGGCGGCCGCCATTTCCTTTTTCACCTCTCTGATGCACGGCGAAAATGATTTTGTTGACCCGATTATCATTCTTGCCATTGTGGTGTTAAACGCCATGATTGGCGTAATACAGGAAAACCGTGCGGAAAGAGCCATTGATGCACTAAAAAGCCTTGCCGCGCCCCATGCCAGAGTAAAGCGGGACGGCAAAGCGGTCATCATCAAAAGTGAAGAAGTGGTGCCCGGCGATATTTTGCTTTTAGAAGAAGGCGATTATATCCCGGCGGATGCAAGGCTCGTGGAAGCCATCAATATGAAAACCGAGGAATCCTCTCTGACAGGCGAATCCATGCCCGTTGAAAAAAACGCCGCAGCAACCCTTTCCGAAAACACTCCCTTGGGAGACAGGATGAATATGCTCCTTGCCACCACAATGATCACAGCAGGCAGAGGCGCCGCCATTGTAACCGCAACAGGGATGCACACCGAGGTAGGCAAAATCGCCGGCATGATTAATGAGGATGAAACACGGCAGACACCCCTGCAAATCAGGCTGAAAGCAACCGGAAAAATTCTCGGCATTGCCGCCATTATGATATGTATCTGCATCTTTTTTCTTGGCTTCACCTCCGGTCAGCCCCCCTTTGATATGTTCATGATTTCCGTCAGCCTTGCCGTCGCCGCCATTCCCGAAGGGCTGCCTGCCATTGTCACCATCATTCTCGCCCTGGGGGTTCAGCGCATGGTGAAAAGCAACGCAATTTTGCGAAAGCTTCCTGCCGTGGAAACACTGGGCAGTGCTACGGTGATCTGCTCTGACAAAACCGGAACCTTGACCCAGAACAAAATGACCGTAACCGACATTACGGGTGTCATCGGTTCTTTGTATAACGGTTCGGCCGCTGCAAAAAAAATCTTACTGTTAGGCAGCCTGTGTAACAATGCCAATCCTTCCTATAAAAACGGAAAAGAGGATTTTGAGGGTGACCCGACAGAAACCGCTATCACCGCCGCCGCACTGAAAGCAGGAATTCACAAACGCCAGGCAGAGTCACAGTATCATAGGGTGGCGGAAATTCCCTTTGAGTCCGCCCGCAAGCTGATGACGACCATCCATGTGCTGCCGGACAAAGGATATCGTGTTATCGTCAAGGGTGCGCCGGATATTTTATTGAAACGCTGTACCCACTATGAAGAAAATGACCGTGTTTTACCTCTGAATGTCACAGTATCTTCAAGAATCACTGCTAGCAATGAGCAAATGGCAAAACGGGCACTGCGTGTCATTGCCGTGGCTTATAAAGATATTGATTTCCTGCCGGCAAAAGTGGAGGCAGAAAAAACGGAATGCGGTCTCTGCTTCGGAGGTCTTATCGGCATGATTGACCCACCCCGACCGGAGGTCAAGGGTGCTGAAAAGCTTTGCAAACGAGCCGGCATCAAAACCGTAATGATCACAGGCGACCATGCCATTACCGCCGAAGCAATCGCCCGGGAGCTGGGAATATCCGGTGTCGGAGATAAAACCGTCACCGGTGAAATGCTGGACCGGATGGACCAGAGTGAGCTGATCAAAGTGATTGGCAAATGCAGCGTCTTTGCCCGGGTGACGCCGGAGCACAAGCTGCGTGTGGTCAAGGCGTTTCAGGCAAAGGGTGAAATCGTCGCCATGACCGGCGACGGGGTCAATGACGCACCCTCCCTGAAGCAGGCCGACATCGGCTGTGCCATGGGGATCAGCGGAACTGATGTTGCCAAAAGCTCTGCGGATATGATTTTGACCGACGATAATTTTACTACCATTGTCAAGGCAGTGGGGGAAGGCAGAGGTATTTTTTTAAACATCAAAAAGACCATCCACTTTTTGCTCAGCAGCAATGTAGGAGAAATCATTACCATCTTTACGGCTTTTTTGATTGGTCTTCCTTCTCCTCTTGTTCCCATCCAGCTTCTTTGGGTCAATCTTGTGACGGATTCGCTTCCTGCTCTGGCACTGGGGGTAGAAAAAATCGATAGTGATGTAATGGACCGCAAC
>ERZ778021.3026-NODE-3026-length-13191-cov-4.874619_pt1 | contig 13191 bp, 21 predicted proteins | sample MGYA00375751_ERZ778021 | MGnify/ENA primary metagenome ERZ778021 (study PRJEB29350, sample SAMN05389814) | bioreactor metagenome | isolation source: Thiocyanate stock bioreactor | place: South Africa: University of Cape Town | collected 2013-08-29 ... | reverse complement strand
CGACCCCTATCCAGCCACCGCCGCCCGACCCCCGGCTACACCCTCAACTGCGAAGCGCCCCTTTCGGTGGGTGGCGAGTGAGGGATTCGAACCCCCGAAGTCGAAGACGGCTGATTTACAGCTGTTCGCCCTAGCGACTCGCCCGAGAACCAGGGACACCCAGGGTTGACCGGCGATGCCCGTTCTCGCCCGGAATCACGCGGTTCTGCGGGCGAGATCGGCGGTCGCTGGTCAGCCCTGGTCAGGCGTGGCTGGTGGGGTTTCCGTGGGGTTCCGCGCTGGACGGGCGTCGCTACAGGCCAACCTGCTTGTTCCAGTCGCGCATCAGTATCCCGATGCGCTCCACATCCGGCATTTCAAGCGTTCCGCTATGCATGATCACGTTCCTCGACCGCTCGATCGTGCCGAAGATTGAGGTGGCCCAGTCCAGCCGACGTACATATGGCTCGAACAGCTGCAGGTTCTGCTGCATTATGTTTGGCAAATGCCCGAGTTCCGTGTAGCTCAGCAGATCATCACCCCTCACGCCGTGCCACTTGGTTTTCTCCTCGTCATCACGACGGCTCTCCGCAAACTCACGGATCTTCTTGGACACGCCCTTCTCCCACCACTCCTCGGCAAATTCGTCGAGGAGAACGCGCGACACGAACTTGCGGACTGAGTGCTCGAATGCAGCGATCGCTGCATACACAAGAGACATCAACTGCGCTTGCTCAAGCATGTCGGGGTCAAAGAGCTCGAAACTCAGCGCTTCCGAGATACCGGCGGACGTGACATCCACAGATACTCGACGCGGACGACCAGCCGCGTCGAGCGCCTCTTCTGCAAGAAGCCCACGAGACAGGAAGGTGTAGAAGCGGTCGTCCATCAACCCAGATGCTCTTTGAGTGCCCGGAATAGGGCGTCGTACACCGCGGGGTCACGCGACTCCGGCAAGTGGATGTTGATGTTGTAGACGAGTCCCAACGACGACCCGCGTCGATTCTCCCGAGGATGGTGGGTATCCGGCTGTGGGGACGCGTTGATTTCCGCCCCTGCGCCTTGCTCTGGGTCGAAAGAAGGCGCGGGCTCGGCAGGAGCGGCGTTGAAGTCCGCAAACTTCACCAGAGTGGTGAAGGTGCTTGCCATCAAGCTCACGACACGATCGCTGAACTGGCCTTCTGAGAGAGTCTTCATCTTGTTCTTGACGTCGCTTGTGGACATCGATTGCGCGTTCCGATTGATCTTGAACAGGTCCGCATACGCCTCGCGGATTCCCGTCGCTAAGACCTCGGCCGAGCGAGTCTGATCGAGGTACTCGTGGTACCGCTTGCGAGGAACCCCGTTCTCGTCAATGAACCCGAGTGCCTTCATGACGTTGATAAGAGTGCGGTCGTTGCTACTCGGAAACCCAAGTCCTTCGAGGAACTTCTGGGTGAAACGGTCAGGTGCCTGCGCGCTCTGCATCGCCTGGAGAATGTCTCCAGTGTTCTTTGCGCTCGTAAGGTAGGCCGTCGGCAGACTCATGGCCAGATCATAGCGGCACGTCAGGTCTCAGGCAGGAGCCCCAGCGCTGGGCGCTCAGCCACGAAGAACGCCAGCGGAGGGCGCTTGCCCACCCGGTGCGTTCTTCGTCGGTCCCTGGCCATCCTCGCCACGAAGGCGTGCGAGCGCGGCTAGAACCAGAGGCGCCAGAGCTCGACCACGCCCCACACCAGCGCGGTTCCGAGGGCGGCGGCTACCCCGCCGACGACAATCTGTCCGACCACGCCGAGGGTGCTCGCCACGGTGCGCTGGGTCCAGCTCGGGCCGACTGCTTCACGCAGGGTCTGCGGCCAGCGGAGGAAGCTCGCGATCACGCCGACAAGGCCGCGCTCATGCTCGATCGCGCTCTCATACCGAGTGCGCGCCTGCCCGATCGCCAGATCGACGGCCGACACGACCATTTGCGGCTTCAGCTCGTCAGGCCGCTCCAGCGCAAAGTGCCAGTTGGCGATCGGGTTTACGGTCGTCACATGCGCGGCATTCCGCATCGTGAAGGTGCCGCCGCCGTTAGCGCTGTAGGCCTCCTGCGCTGCACCCGCCGCGATGGCTACGTCTCGCTGGAGCTTCGACCAAGTGTCGTTCGACACGTTCGGGATCAGCCTCGGTGCGGGCCACTCGCCGGAAGACTTTGCGGAGTTGACCAGCTCGATGAAGGCGCGACGAAACTCGTTCAGACGCTCACCCTGCTGATGTATTCGGGTTGACGGTTTACCCATATCTCCATCCTGGTCTTGAGTGCGGACATTGCCCGATGGACACGCGCCTACAGGAACCGCGCTTCGCGGCGCTAGAACTATCGCTCCGGGACTTGCAAAGACGCAGATCAGACGATCAATCGGATTCTGCGTACCGGCCGATTCACCCACATGCGGAGAGCGAGACTTAATCCGGGGATATGCCCCGCGGAGGAGCAGACATGACCAAGCCCAGCCACCGCCCCAAGGTGCTTCCTGACAGCGTGCGCGCCGAGACGACCGTGCCGACCGCAACCAGCGAAGCCGCGCGAGTTCCGTTCCGCCGTCCTGGAGGCGTGACGTGGATGGCATCCCGGAATTCAGCTACGGCACCGTGCACGGTCGGTTCCTCAGCGGGATCGCGGACACGGCTGACGAGGACGCCGCGCCGAACGCTCTGCCCATGAAGGGCTACGTCGAGTTCAGTGCGACGGAGAAGGTGCTGAGGGTGACGGGTGCAGGCGAGCCTGTCACCGTGTTCCCGAGCACCATCAAGGTCAACTTGGACGCCGAGGGCTACCTGGCGCACAACGGTGCACGCGACATCACGCTCTGGGCCACCGATGACCCGGACGTGGACGTCACCGACTGGCGCCGGAGGGCGAAGCTCGCGCTCTCCTACCAGCAGGCCGAGGCCGACAACGTGTGGATCGGAGTGGGCGCTGAGGCGTTCGAGTTCCTCCTTCCCGCGGGCTCGACTGTCGATCTCGCTAACGTCGAGCGCCTCCCGGTCGCGCAGATCCCTGGGCGGAGCTGACCCGTGCCCACCGCGCACAACCTCTCGCCCCGCACCCGCGTTGTGCGCGCCGCCGACGTGCGACCCGGACACATCGTCATGGAGAGCCACGAGCATCCTGCCGTTGTTGTCCGGGTCGTGCGCTTCGGCGGCATCGTCAACCACCTGGCTGAGCGCGAGCCGGTCTACGCGCTGGTGGTGCGCTTCGCCGCGTACACGGGTCTGCGCCCCGGCGAGCTGGAGGCGCTGCGCATCCGCGATATCAACTTCATGCACCGCCACGTCGAGGTTCGTCGCCAGGTGCAGTTCGCCCCGCGCGAGGGCTGGAGCTACATCACTCCGAAGTCCGCCGCAGGGTCGCGCGACGCGCCGCTCCCCGGCTCGCTCCTGCTGGCGCTCCACGGCCACATCGACCAGCACCCTCACCGGGGCGACGCCGACGCGCTCCTGTGGCCAGGGAGGCGCAAGGGTGGCGCTCCCGGCCAGCGCGCGCCGCTGAGCTACGACGTTCCCTTCCGCCACGAGTCGGTCTATAAGAGCTATGTCATGCCTGCGATGGTCGCGGCGGGCGTGCAGCCGGTCGTCTGGTACGCCTTCCGCCACTTCTATGCGAGCGCCTGCGCGGCGGCGGGTACAGCATTCACGACGTGGCGAAGTGGATGGGCCACATCCAGCTCACCTACTCGACTTACATGCACTTGTTTGCCGGTGCCCACGACATGGACCGGCTCGACGCGCTCAGCGCGACCCCACGACCCATCCCGGCCATCGGTGGGGTTTCGGTGGGGATCGGCTGAGCCGCCTCAATCAACGCAAGAGGCCCGGAGCACGCGACTTCCGCGTAGTTCCGGGCCTCTTTCGGTGGGTGGCGAGTGAGGGATTCGAACCCCCGAAGTCGAAGACGGCTGATTTACAGTCAGATCCCTTTGGCCGCTTGGGTAACTCGCCAAGTGCGCACCCGCCCGGCTTTTGCAGTCGACCGGAGGCGCGATCAACCATCTTACCCGGCCGCACGCGTTCCGAAAAACCACGGGCCGCATCGCGCGCGTCAGAGCGGGGCCACGACCCGCTCCACGAAGGCCTCCACGCGATGGCGCGTCCCGTCGATGCGGCGGTCGACGCTGGCACGCACCTCGCTCGGCGCGAGCGGCGCCGCAAGGCGGACGTTCTCGTGGCAGCCCAGATCGGCGCAGATGTAGGTGCCGACGCTGCCGCGATCCCCGGCATCCCCCGCCCGTCGCGCCGTGAACAGGGCGACCTGATTGCCGGGCTGCATCGTGTGGCAGAGGTTGCACATCGCCGCGCGCGGACGGGATCCGGATGCCGCGCGCAGCACGATCCCCGTGGGCACGCCGTCACGCTCGACGATCATGTAGCCGCGACCTCGGAAGTCGGGGTCGGACCACGCGAGGAAATCGAGGTGATCCCAGTCCGCGAGCACGAGAGAGAGCGGAACACCCACGCGGTCGAGCTCATCGGGTGTCGCGTTGACGAGGGCGGCGCGCACCTGGTTCTCCGTGAGCGGCTGCATCCGTCCAGTCTACGAAAGAGCCCGGCCGCGGGCGCGGGCTCGGCATCCGCTCGGCGTCCTGGGCCTGCTCGCACGGCCGCGGCTAGACTGCCACGCATGGCTGACTCCTCTTTCGACATCGTCTCCAAGATCGACCGCCAGGAGGCGGACAACGCGCTCAACCAGGCCCGCAAAGAGGTCGAGCAGCGCTACGACTTCAAGGGCACCGACGCGTCGATCGACTGGAGCGGCGAGGCGATCCTCATCAAGGCCAACAGCGAAGAGCGCGCGAAGGCCGTGCTGGACGTGTTCCAGTCAAAGCTGATCAAGCGGGGAATCTCGCTGAAGTCGCTCGAGTCGGGTGAGCCGCAGGCCTCGGGCAAGGAGTACCGCATCACGTCGACGCTCAAAGAGGGGATCTCCTCCGAGAACGCGAAGAAGATCACCAAGCTCATCCGCGACGAAGGCCCCAAGTCGGTCAAGGCACAGATCCAGGGCGACGAGCTGCGCGTGCAGTCCAAGTCGCGCGACGACCTGCAGGAAGTGCAGCGGATGCTGAAGGCGGCCGACCTCGACGTCGACCTGCAGTTCGTCAACTACCGGTAAGGCTACCCGCTGACCTGGGGTTTCTTCCCCTCGGTCCGCCGAGAGTCCGCAGAACTCATCACCGCGGCCATAAAAGTGGCGGTCGCGGCGCGCGTCTTGTCCTCCGCTGACGGCCACAGATGCGAGTAGGTGTTGAGCGTGATGCTTGGCTGCGCGTGCCCCAGCGCGCGCTGCACCGTGACGACGTCACAGCCGGACGCGATGAGGTTCGACGCGTACGTGTGACGGAGCGTGTGCAGCGTGACCTCGTCCGGCAGGCCGACCGCACGACGGATGCGACGCCACTCCTCGCCGGCGTTGTTCCTCTGCCACAGGCGCCCCAGAGGCGTCCGGAACAGCTGCGCCGCAGGATCGGTCAGCCCCTCCTTCGCGACATGCACAGAGAGGGACGCCGTGAGCTCGCTCGGCACGAACACCGTCCGCTCGCTCCCGTACTTCGGCGGAACGATGACCGTGCTCGGAATCGACGTACCTTGCACCTGCCGGCGGACGTCGATCGTGCGGCCGAGGAAGTTCACGTCTCCGAGCTGCAGCCCCGCAGCCTCCCCGAGCCGCAGACCCGCGAACAGGCACACCTCCACGAACGGCCGGAACTCCCCCGCCGCCTCGACCACGGCGCGCACCTGTTCGACGGTGAGGATCTGCATCGTGACCTCAGCGCGGCGGACGCGCGGCGCCTTCGCACCGTCGGCGGGACTCTCGGCGATCACCCTGTCACGCACGGCCGCCCGGAACGCCATCTGCACGTAGTTCAAGCGGGTGCGGATCGTGGACGCCGCCAGGCCCCGCTTCGACTCCGCAGTGATCCACGCCTGTACATGTGAGGGCTTCACTCCCCCGATCCGCTCGTCCTTCCATGGGACGCTCTGGAGGGCCGTGTCGGCCGCCAAGACCGTTCCCGCCACCCACGCCTACCGCTCGACCCACGCCCGCGTCCAGGCCGCCCAGGAGACGGCGCTGGCTTTCGGATCGACGTACTGACCAGTGACGATCGAAGCGGTCTTCTCGTCGAGCCACGCCTGCGCATCCCGCTTCAGGGCGAAGTGGCGCGCGTGCTCCTTGCCGTCCGCATCGCGGTAGCGGGCTCGGTACTTGCCGTTAGGGCGCTTCTGGATGCTCGCCATCGTCTTCGATCCTCCGCGGCTCGGGTATAGCCCTGTGGGCGAGGTGCTCTATGGCCTCCTGCGCGTAGCGCGCCAGCTCAGCACGCGCGGACGGGACCTGGTCAGCAGGAACACCCAGGTCCACCATCGTCAGCTTGAGTTCGTCGTCGAGCGTCGCCCCGGTCTCCGCGGCGTACGCTGCAGCCTTCCGCGCGAGATCGCGTATGTCCATCTCGTACCGTTGGGCCCACGCATAAAGCTGGCCAGCGGAATCCTCTGCGCGAACCTGCTGATGGAAGAAGTCGAGCGCCGCCGGATACTTCACCAAGTCGTAGAGATCGACGCCGAGCACAGAGGCCACATCGAGTGCTTCGCTCATGCGGAGCGGACGCTCACCTTTCTCGATCGAAACCACCGTGGGTTGGGTCCATTTGTGGCCGAGCGCGCGCATCTTGGTCGCCAGTTCGGTCTGCGAAACGTCGAGGCGCAAGCGGGCGAGGTTCCTGCCGATTAGTTCGTCATGGTCGTTCATCGTGGGACGACTGTATCAGGAACCCACTAGTGAGAGCTTGCACTCAATAGCCATTTCTGATGTATAGTCAATTTCCAAGCTCGATGCCATCAGACTTCGAGAAACCTGATACCAAGGAGCAGATCCGATGTACACCGCAGGCGGGGCACAGTCCCCCGAGCCCGAGATCCTCTTCGTCGCCGAGGTCGCAGAGCGGCTGCGACGCTCGGTCGACAGCGTCCGATGGCTGATCAACACGAAACGACTCAAGGCCGCCAAGCTCGGCGGTCGCGTCGTCGTCCGTCGCGTCGACCTCGAGAAGTTCATCGCCGATGCGTTCGCCGACGCGTCCTGACCCCACAAAGAAAGCCGCCGCCCTGCAGGAACAGGACGGCGGCCACGACCCCAAAGAAGGGACCAGATTCATGAGCAAGTCTACTCGAAAGGCCCGCGCCGCCGCGGCCATACCCGGATCAGTCGCCGCCGACCCGACGATCACCATCGAAGACGCTCCTGCACTCGACGTCGCCTACAGCGCCGACACGAAAAACTTGGAGTCCAGCGACTGGCTGATCGATGCCAACTCTGTGTTCACGGTCGACGAACTCGCCGAGTTCCCGCTTGTGATTCAGAAGACGAAGGTCGGTACCCGCGTTCGGATTTGGCGAGACGCGCGCGGCACCTGGTTTCGTGAAGCTGGACTGTTACGCATCCAACGACACGGCGAGAATGACCGCCGGTCGTACGTGATCACGCTGTTCAAAGGCGCAACTCAGGCTGATCTCGAACGACTCCTCGACTACGTCCACGCAGCGAGACGAGGGGCATGCGGGAGGATCTGGCAGCGCCTCGAGGCCGACTGGGCCGATGACAAGACCCTGAACGTGCGGTTCCGTTCCTTCCAATACGGCGACCCATACACGAACCGCGACGATAGCCCCGTCGTGATCGTCTGTGACGAGCCGCGATGCCTTGAGAAGTGGCACGCCGGCGTCGGCGACACCCACGTTCTCGATGCAACGGAAGACCGTGGCAAGCGGATCGACTACAAGGTCTCGGTGAGGAAGGAAGTCGACGACCGGGATGAACTTGGTTGGTACGTCGATCTCTACGTGCCCGAATTCTTCGGCCGCCCAGAAGAGGTCGCATCGCTGATGGTCGACCTGCAGTGGATGCAGGAGGCTTGCCGCAGGGCGAATCAGCCGAACCCGGAGCCGACCGCGGACGAGGCTCTCACGGAGGTGACCGCGTGACCATGCTGGATGCCCGTTTCGCAGGCGGTTCCCTGCAGGTCGACGTGGCCGACTTCGCCGGTGTGGGAGGCGTGACTCTCGAGATGCCAGGCAACACCGCAGGCATGTTCCCCGATGAGGCGCGTGCTCTCGCAGCAGCTCTGGTGGTGGCCGCCGGCGCGGCCGAGCGTCCTCGCATCCTCCGGCGCGCTCCCCACGTCGACGACGAGCTGCAGCGTCTCGCCGACTGACCCACCCATGCCGTGCCCTCGCGCCACTCTGCGCGCGAGGGCACGGCGACGCCCGGAAGGAGGCGGCATGCCGAAAATCAGCAACCGGTGGCTCCTGCGCGGCGGCATCGCAGCCCTGAACCTCACCAAGGAGGAGGCGCTCGTCCTGATGTACCTCGTCGACCGCAGCGACAGCTACGGCGTCTCGTTCCCCTCTCAGGTCCGCATGGCGCGTGAACTCGGATGCGCACGGTCAGGAGTGCAGAACGCGCTTGGCCGCCTCGAACTGGTCGGAGCGCTCACTGTCACCGCGAAGATACGCGGCCGGTCGAACGGGTACCGACTCAACCACATCCCACGGGAGCTGGCCGAGAAGGATCCGGCCAGACATGCCCACTCACTGGGCACCCCACCTGCCCACTCAGCGGGGCAGGTTGTGGATAACCGACCTGCCCACTCACTGGGCACTAAGTAACTAGACACTCACGTGAGCCGGTCTCCCGAGCCCGCCGCAATCAGTACGGTCGGTCACATCGACTCACGAACGTGACGTCCCCCAGTGAATCGGCGAATCCTTCGAGTCAGTCCAAACCGGAACACCTCGACGACCTCCACCAGCGTGACGGGCCGGCCCCGGTGGGCCTGGGAGTCGCCCGCACCGCCAGGTGCGGGCCGCTGGGACAATCCCGCCGCGCTCAACGAGCCCCACGACGGGGCGCGTCGAAAAGCACGTCCAGTACGCGCGTAGCGGCCTCAGCACCCGCTCGGCGGCTCGTCGACACCAGCAGCCGCAGCCCGGATCTCTTCGCGCGCGTCAAGGTAAGCCTCAACCGACAGCTCGAACGCCTTCGCTCGGCGCTCCAACTGCTCAGGAGTGAGACCCTCTGGGCCCGACATCGCGCTCACGGCACCTCCAGGCTTGCTCGATCGGCGACCCAGGCCGCTCGGAGTTCTGCCCGAGCCTCCACGAGCGCCTCCGCGGCGAGATCCGTCGCACGCTCGTACCGCTCCCGCTGCTCGTCGGTGAGAGTCGAGGGATCGAACACCGCGCTACTCAAGCAGCCCAAGCGCACGCCGCACACTCGACAGCCGCGAGGGCTCCAGGAGTCGACCAGACTCGGCGTACCGCGCATCCTTCACGCGCGAATCGACTCGCCACCCGTTCGGCAGCACCTTCGACATTCACCCGGCACGTCACACGACCCACGCCGGGAACCTCCACCATCCGGCGAACCGTCTCAGACCTCATGCCGGCGACGCTACGCCCGAGCACCGACACGACGCCGCTCAGCGCGGGTGCGCGAGATGCGCCACCGCTTCCTCCAGCGTGCGCCCTCACCCCGCGACAGGAGGCTCCAAGCCATGCACCGGACAATACCGCCGAGCGCAGACAGCGGAACGTTCAGCGGCCCAACGCTGCGCGTCACACGTGAAGCAGATCGACGGGCCTCTGAGGCTTCACCAGTGACCAGTCACTACGCGAACGATGCGCGCGGGCGCGCTACGCGTGAAGCAGATCGGGGACCTACCGTGACGTCAGCCGGCGGCCACGCGCGCACGTGTCGCACGTGAAGCAGATTGGCCAGGCGGGTGTCCCGGTCAACGTCAAACGCGCGAGGAACCGTTCAGCTCTCGGGCTGCAGGAGGGTGAGGTACTGGCGGGCGTTTTCTTCGCTGATGCCTGTGCGTGTCATGTACGCGGTGATGATGTCGTCGTCGGTCGCGGTGGACAGGTCAGCGATGCCGGTGTCGTTCGAAACCATCTCGACCCGTGACGGTCGGACGCCCTCGAGCGACCGCACGACGGGTTTCTCGGGCTCCACGGGCGCCGGTGTGGGGACGTCGAGGATAGTAGCCGCGAGATCGACTCGAAGATCCTCGAGGGTCGTGTGTTCTTGGCGTGCGCGGCGGTTCTGCTCACGGATAGCCGCTTTGCGGTCCCGCTCTTGCTTCTCCGCCTCCCGGCGCTCAGTACCCTGCTGCGCGTACTCGTCGATGATGCCGCGGGCCCACTTCTCGACGCGGCGGATGTCGCGTTCGACGAGGTCCGGGCGCCGTTTCCCTGTCGCATCGAACTTCCAGCGCAGCTTCGCGAATTCGCGCCGCCGCCGCTTGAGGTCCTCCTTGAGCAGCAGCATGCGCCTCGCGGTGAACTCCTCCTGCGGCAGCCGCTCCCCTGCAAGCTGACGCATCGCGACTACCCACTCCTGAGAGAACTGCTCCTCGAGACGCACGAACTCCGCCTGCATCGCCGCCGTCCGAGCGTCATACGGCCAACCGAGCGACATCACGCGCCCCCCTCGCTGATCTTGACGAGTATCGACGGCGCGATGGGGTCATCGGCGAGCACGTGCCGCGCAGCGACGATCGCCGGCGTCGGTGCATAGCCATCCTCGACCCCGGCCGGCAACCGTCGAGGATCCTGAGCAACGAGCTGCGCCCGCGTGCGCCGCTCCGTCTCATCGTCGGCATCATTGATCCACACGTCCCCGATCTGGCGGAGCCGGTCGGCCTCGGCCGATTCGAGGTAGTCCGCGATCCGCGAACGGATACCGGACGATTCGGCCACAGCAGCCCGCACACGCTCGATGCCGCCGGCGTACACCGCCCTCTGTCGCCGGACCTCATTGAGCGCCTCCGTGGTGTCCTGGAAGGCCCGCCACACGGCCAATTCGGTGACCGCGCTCTCCGGCAGCAGCAGCTCCGCCAGACTGACTCCGAGCACTCGCGCGAACCCGATCGCCTCCCCGATCGGAACACTCCGGCCACCGGACTTCTTGTCAGCGTTCTCGATCTTCCAGACAGACGTGTGCGTCATCGGATACCCCGCCGCCGTCATCCTCCGGGCGAGCTCCTCCTGACTCCACGGGCGCCCGTTCTCGTCGACCTTGGACTCGCGCAGCTTGCGCAGACGACCAGCAAGGTTCCGCTCATCACCGAACTGAGTGATCAGTTCGGACACTTCCTGCCATGACTCCATGATCAGTCCTTCCGAATTGGTGCCAACAATAGCACCAATACGAACCACAATCGCGGAACACTTGTGGTGATCCGACCAGGGAGGCCACGTGAACATCACCGAAGACGCGGCTGCCATGCAGCTACTCGACCCCAGCACCGCCCGACGCATCCGCGAGCGCTCCGGCCTGACACAGGTTCGTGTCGCGGCCGAACTCGACGTGACGCCGTACACGGTCCAGCGATGGGAAAGCGGCACCAGTCGCCCCCGCGGCGGTATGCGCTTGCGGTACGCGCGCCTGCTGGCGTCGCTCAACGCTGCGATCCCGGCGGAGTGACCGATGAGCACGCCCACGCCGGGAGGCGGTGAAGCATCGTGGGGGCCGGCCTTGTGAAAGCCGCCTTCGCCGTCGCCAGTGAGCACAGCCTCGATCACGCCCCAGCACGCTTACTGCTCTTCATGGCGGTCACGGCGCTCGACGACGACCCGGCGCCAGCGTTCTACGCCGGTCGCGACTCGTTGGCGACCGCGCTCGGCAAGTCCGGGTCGGCTGGTCATCGTGCGGTCACGCGTGCCCTCGAGCCACTCACCACAGCAGGACTGATCTCGTCACGGCCTGCTGCGCCTGGGCACCCCGCACGCCATCTGCTGCTCGATGGTCATGGCCGGCCGCTGCGACCAGACGCGGGACGCTCAGCGTCCTCCGTCGAGGTAACGGAGGACGCTCACCGTCCCTCGAACGAAGGACGCTCACCTGACCAACGGAGGACGGTCACCGTACCAACGAGGGACGCTCACCGTCCCGCAGAGGAGGAGAGGATCAACGAGGAGGAGAGCGCCCCTCCTTCCCGCTTCTGCCCTCAACACCCGAACGGCACCAACGCGCCCTGCGGCGCATGCGGCGACGCCCGCCGCACCGCCGACGCCTGGAAACCTCCTCGCCGCCCCACGAGACCGCACACACACAGCTACGACCGCGTCTCGGGCTACTGCGGAGGCTGCGGAGCCCGCGAGGACGCCGCATGATGCCTGGCCTGTGCGTACGAGACCTTCCCCACGAGTTCGACGTGGTTTCCGGCTGGTGCCTCCACGGATGCGGGTGGCGCGAAGACGGCCGATCGGCGCTCCATGCGCAACGGCCTCGGCGCACAGCCACAGACGTCGTGGACATCACGACGCCCCGCCGCTCACCAGCCGGGGACGCATGATGGCCGCCGGCGACGCCGAGTACTCGGCTCTGGCATCCGCGATGGACGAACACGCGCCCGCCTGCCGCGACGTGCCCTACTTCGTCGCAGACCCGCACCTGATCGACAACGACCTGAAAGCCGATCTGCGGAGCCTGTGCCACGGCTGCCCGCTCTTCGACCTCTGCGACGCGTACGCGCGCCGCGCACGCCCCAAAGCCGGCTTCTGGGCTGGCCGCTACTACATCAACGCCACGAAGGAGAGCTCATGACCCCGCACGACGTGATCCGCACGATCCTCCACCTCGTCCGCGAGAAGGACCGCAACCCTCAGGTCAACCTCGTCCCGACGATCTCGACCACCACCAACGACTGGGCGGAGCTGTGCACCATCCTCGACACCACCATCACGTTCCTCCGCGATGAGCTCGCGCGAACCCGCAACGTCCAGGAGTTCGTGCAGCAGTTCGACGACCTCCTCGTGTTCGGTCAGATCACGGAAGGCTTGACCGCCGACCCCGGCGAGCCTCCGTGCTGACGCCGCCAGCCGCCCGAGTCGCCGTTGTGACTCCCGATCTCGCCGAGCGGCTCCGGCGGGTGCTCACCGTGGCGCGGGCGCAAGCTGCGGGAGGTCGATACCCGCTGGTCCTGGAGGACAGCAACGTGCTCGCTGCGGTCCTCCTCGACACGGAAGGTTGCGATCGCGCAACCCCGAACGAGGCGGGGAACAGGCTGGATGCAGGTGAACTCCTTTCGGTCACTCAGTCCGCCCGGCTGATCGGCTGCTCCCCTCAGGCCCTTCGCAAGGCCATCGGGAGCAGCCGACTGGCGGCGGAGAAAGTGGCCGGGGTGTGGATGA
>ERZ778021.3024-NODE-3024-length-13215-cov-4.333891_pt1 | contig 13215 bp, 9 predicted proteins | sample MGYA00375751_ERZ778021 | MGnify/ENA primary metagenome ERZ778021 (study PRJEB29350, sample SAMN05389814) | bioreactor metagenome | isolation source: Thiocyanate stock bioreactor | place: South Africa: University of Cape Town | collected 2013-08-29 ... | reverse complement strand
GGGCACGAGGTGCTGGCGGGGCTGATGCGCAACATCCCCCGATTGCAGGTGGACTTGCGGGAATGCGACCTGGAATCGCTGTCCAAATTGCTGGACAAGGGCATCGTGGATCTGGCGATCACCTATGACGTCGGCCTGCCCGGCGGTGTCGCCCGCGAGGTTCTGGCGCAGTTCGAGCCCCACGCCGTGCTGGCGCCGGACCACCCGCTGGCGCGCCAGTCCGACGTGTCCCTCACCGAACTGGCACAGCACCCGTTCATCCTGATCGACCTGCCCGTGAGCCGGGAATTTCTGATGGTGCCGTTCTGGCAGCAGGGGCTGTCGCCGTCGATCGTACTGCGGACCGCCTCGATCGAAATGCTGCGCGGCATGGTGGCGCACGGGCTCGGCGTATCCATGCTGTTCACCCGGCCCAGCCACGACCTGACGCATGACGGCAAGCCGGTGCTCTGCCTCCCGATCCGCGACCGGATCGCCCCGCAGAGATTGGTCGCGGCCTATGCCGAAACAGGTCCGATGACGGCCACGGCACGGGCGGCGCTGGCTGTCATCCGCGCCCACTTCTCGGGCTGAAGCCGCCCGCGGCCTCGTATGGAAGCACTCGTCAGCGACGGCCGGTCAGGCCGTCAGCCTTGCCATCGCCTGCCGGTAGGCGTCGCGGATTGCGGCCTCGCGGGGATGGTGGCGGTCGCGGATCACCCAGTTCCCGGCCACCATGACGTCGCGGACCGGATTTTGCGTGGCGCCCAGTATCCAGCCGTCCAGCGCGGTGCGCGGCCCGTGGCCCAGCAGCGGGTTGCTGTCGGGGTCCAGCATCACCAGGTCGGCCCGCCGGCCGGCGACCAGGGCGCCGCCGCCCTGCGCCGAAGCCTGATCGCCGCCGGCAAGCGCGGCATCGAGCAGGATGCGCCCCGTATGCGCCTCATGCTCGGGATGCGCCCCGTCCGGCCGTGCGATCACGTTGCGGCGGCGCAGTTCCAAGCGTTTGCCGCATTCCAGGATGCGCAACTCCTCCGCCGTCGAGGTGCTGTAGTGGCTGTCCGTGCCGATGCCCCAGGCGCCGCCGGCCGCGCAATATTCGACCAGGGGGAAGAAGCCGTCGCCCATGGTCGCCTCGGTGAGCGGGCATATTCCCGCCACCGCGCCGCTGGCGGCCAGCCCGGCGGTCTCGGAAGCATCGAGATGCGTGGCGTGGACGAGGCACCAGTCCGGCGAGAGGCCGACATTGTCCAGCAGCCATTGCACCGGGCGCGCACCCAGCCCCGCCGCCACCTCGGCCACCTCGTGGGTGGTCTCGGAGACATGGATGTGAAGCCGCGCTTGCGCGTCGATCGCCTTCATGCCGGCCAGCGTCGCGCGGACCTCGTCGGGAGCGACGGCGCGCAGCGAGTGGAGCGCCACGCCGACACGCAGGTTGGGGTGGGCGGCGCGGCGCGAGCGCAGCACCTCGATCAGCTTCAGATAGTCGTCGACCGAATGGGCGAAGCGCTTCTGCGTCTCCTCCAGCGGCTTGCCGATGCCGCCATGGGCATAGAGCACCGGCAGCATGGTCAGGCCGAGCCCGGTCTGCGCGGCAGCCGCGATGAGCCGGTCCGACATCTCGGCCGCATTGGCATAAGCCCTGCCGCCCGCCAGATGGTGGACATAATGGAACTCGCAGACCGCCGTCATGCCGAACTGCAGCATCTCCAGATAGACCAGCGCCCCGATCGCCTCGTAATCCTCGGGCGTCAGGCGGTCGACCATGCGGTACATTTCCTTGCGCCAGGTCCACAGGTTGTCCTCGGCCCGCGCCGTGGTGACGAATTCCGTCCGGCCGGCCAGCGCGCGCTGGAAGGCGTGGGAATGCAGGTTGGACAGGCCGGGCACGCCGAAGCCGGCCAGGCGCTCCACCGCCCTTCCCTGCGGCCTGTCGCCCGAGACCGACAGGATGACGCCGTCGTCGCCGATCTCGACATAGCCGGGAGAAAGCCAGCCGCCGGGCTGGTGCAGATGTTCGACCTCGTAGACCCTGGACATGGCGTTTTTCCTCAATCGTTCAGCATGCCCGACCGGGCGAGACGGTCGAGCCCGGTCAGCAACTGCCGAAGCGTGGCGCGCAGGCGGTCGGCGCGGGCCGGATCATAGGCCCAGGGCGCGGCCTCGGCGGCCAGATAGGCGCGCTGCGCCAACTCCATCTGGATGGCGTGGACGCCGGTTTCCGGCCGCCCGTAGTGACGCGTCGTCCAGCCGCCCCTGAAGCGGCCGTTGACGACGAGGTCGTTGCCGGATGACGTTCCGCAGGCTTCGACCGCCATCTGCTCCACCGCCGGCGCGCAGGTGCTGCCGTCCATGGTGCCGATCGAAAAGACCGGCAGGCGGCCTTCGAACAGGAAGGGGATCTCCGAGCGGATGGGGGGGCAGTCATAGAGGATGGCGACGCCGTGGCGCGCGCGCACCCGCTCGATCTCGTCCCACAGGGCAGCGTGGTAGGGCGCATGGAAGGCGGCGCGGCGGTCGAGGATCTCGTCGGCCGACGGTTCCTGGCCCTTCTTCCATATCGGCGCGCCGTCGAAATCGGTCACCGGGCACAGGCCGGTGGTGTTCTGGCCGGGATAGAGCGAAGCGTCGGCCGGGTCCCTGTTGGCGTCGATCACATAGCGGTGGAAGTTCGCCCGCACCACCGTGGCGCCGGGCAGCAGCCCCTCGTAGAGGCGACCGATATGCCAGTCGGTGTCGGCGAGCGCGCGGCCCCGCTGGTCGAGACGCGCAAGAAGGTCGTCCGGCAGCCAGGTGCTGCCATGCGGCTGGCCGAGGATGACCGGGCCGTCGCCCGGCAGGACGTCGAACATGTTCATTGCCTCGGAAGCCGATCGTCGAAGACGATCTTGCCGGCCTTCATCACCAGCTGCGCGCGGCCGCGGCCCAGCCGGTAGGCCATGTCCTCGTAGCGCTCGAAGGGGAAGACGGCGATGTCGGCCTGCTTGCCGGCTTCGAGCGAGCCGAGGCGGTCGCCGCGCTTCAGCGCCCGGGCGGCGTGGAGCGTGCCGGCGCGGATCGCCTCGGCCGGGCTGAACTTGTAGAGCCGGCAGGCGAGCTGGATGACGAAGGGCATCGGTTCCAGCCAGCAGCCCGGGCACATGTCCGTCGCCAGGGCCAGCGTCATGCCGGCATCGAGCATGGAGCGCGCGTCGAAGGGGCGCGAATGGCCGACGGCGAAGTCGAGCGCGGGCATGACCACGGAGACCACGCCGGCCTCGCGCAGCGCCGCATATTCCTCGGGCGCGGTGAAATTCATGTGGTCGGCCGACACGGCCTTCAATTCGGCGGCGAGAAGCGAGCCGCCGATGTGGGAATAGGCGTCGGTATGGATCTTGACGTCGAGCCCGTATTCGCGGCCGCGCTCGAGGATCGTGCGCGATTCCTCGACCGTATAGTAGCCGTCGTCGCAATAGACGTCGTTGAATTCGGCCAGCCCGAGACGGGCGACCTCGGGGATCATCTCGTTGAGGATTTCGTCGATATACGCGTCGCGGCCCTTGTCGTCGGGGAATTCATGCGCGCCGAGGAAGGTCGAGACGACCTCGATCGGCTGGCGCTGGCCGAGCAGGCGATTGACCTCCAGCATCTTGATCTCGGTCGCCGTGTTGAGCCCGTATCCGCTCTTGCTCTCCACCGTGGTGGTGCCGCAGGCCAGCATGTGCCGCAGGCGCTCGGCCGCGCTCTCGGCGAGCTGCTCCTTGCCGGCTTCGCGCATCATCCGGGCCGTGGCGGTGATGCCCACGGGAATGCCCATGGCCTTGATCTCGGCCGCGCTGCGGCCGCGCACCTTCTGCGCATACTCCTCGACGCGCGACTTGTGGAAGACGAGATGCGTGTGGCAGTCGACGAAGCCGGGCATCACCAGCCCGCCGCCCGCGTCTATGCGCTCGGCGCTGCTCAGGTCATGCGCGGCGGCGATCTCGGAAAGCGTGCCGACAGCGGCGATCACGCTGCCGCTGATCGCCACCGCCGTGTTCGCACAGGCACCGACAAGATCGGGAGCATCGCTGGCGCAGGTCAGAACCTGGCCGGCGTTTTCGATAAGTGCCGTGATCTTGCCCATTGCTGTGCTCCAAAAAAAAACAGATGGGTGGAGCGATTCCGTTCCGACCGGAACCGCTCCGGGTTGCGTGCCGGTCAGGAAGCGAGGCTGTCCGGCCCGAAGGTGGCCTTGGGGCTCCACCACAGCGGCACCTGCACGCCGTCCTTGGCGAAGCGGTCGGCCGCCGCCTTGCGGGCGATGTCGTAGCCGGCCTGGGCATGGCGCACCACGCCGATGCCCGAGTCCGTGGTCAGGCAGGCCGCCAGCCTGACATCCGCCTCGGCCGAGCCGTCCGCGATCATGGTGACGCCGGTGTGCACGGCCTCGCCCATGGAGTAGTTCTCCTGGATGGCGACCAGGTCGGCACCGGCCGCCACGTTCAGCAGGGCGTTCAGATACGGCCAGTCGGAGATGAGGTCGCTGCCGTCCTTCATGCGCTCGGATTCGAAGGTGGGGTTCACGATCGAGCCCGAGTCGAGATTGTCGCGCGAGAAGGCCACCGGGCCCTTCAGCTCGCCCGAGCGAACCATCTCGTTGACGCGCATGCCGAAGGCCTTGCGCTGGCCGAAGCCGAGATAGCAGATGCGCGCCGGCAGGCCCTCGATCGGAATGTGCTTGCGGGCCAGCCTGATCCAGCCGGTCACCAGATCGTCGTCGGCGAACATCTCCTCGACCACGTCGTCGAGCTTGGCCAGGTCTTCCGGATCGCGCGACAGGCAGATCCAGCGGAACGGGCCACGGCCCTCGCAGAACAGCGGGCGGATATAGGCGGCCACGAAGCCGGGGATCTTCATCGCCTCCTCGGTGCTCATGCCGGCATCGCGGCTCTCCTTGCGCAGCGAGTTGCCGTATTCGAAGACCTGCACGCCCCTGTCGTAGAACTCGTTCATGATGGCGAGCTGCTGGATCATCGTGGCGCCGGCGCGCTTGAAGTATTCGTCGCGGTCGGACTTGCGCAGTTCGCGGGCCTCATCGACGGTCAGCCCCGCCGGAACATAGGAGAGCGGGTCGTGCGCCGGGGTCATGTCGGTGATGATGTCCGGCGTGAAGCCGCTTTCCTTGGCCTTGCGCAGTACGTCCACCGCGTTGCCGAACAGGGCGATGCCCAGCGGGCGCTTCTCGGCCGCCGCTTCCTTGGCCAGGCGAACGGCCTCGTCGAAATCATGCACGATCACGTCGCAGTAGCCGACCTCGAGCCGGTGCTGCATGACCTTCTCGTCCACGTCGGCGCAGATGCACACGCCGCCCAGCATGGTCATGGCGCGCGGCTGGTTGCCGCCCATGCCGCCCATGCCGGCGGTCAGCAGGATGCGTCCGCGCAGGTCGCCGCCGAACTTCTGGTCGCGGATGGCGACGAGGGTCTGGAAAGTGCCCTGGATCACGCCCTGGGTGCCGATATACTCCCACGGGGCCGCGGTGTACTGGGCGAAGATCGTCAGGTTCTTGTCCTGCAGGTCGTAGAAGATCGGCCAGGTGGCCTTCATGATGTTGGTGGTCGCCATTACCACGCGCGGCGCCAGCGGATTGGTCCTGAAGATGGCCACCGGCATGCCGGACTGGACGACGAGCGTCTCGTCGTTCTCCAGCTCTTCCAGCGACTTGACGATGGCGTGGTAGCTTTCCCAGTTGCGGGCGCATTTGCCGATGCCGCCATAGATGACCAGCTCTTCGGGATGCTCGGCGTTCTCCATATTGTTCTCGAGCATGCGCAGGATTCCTTCCTGCTTCCAGCCCTTGCAGCGCAGGTTGTTCCCGCCCATGGCGCGGACGGAATAGAGTATCTCAGGCTTGCTCATCGTATCCTCCTCGGTGAAGCTGGGGGGACACGATCGTCAGCCCCCTAGAGACGTATAGACAAATACATACATATCTAGGGGAGGGCTTTGTCAAGAGCGGTTGTGAACGGGTCGGAAGTTTTGATCTGGCTGCGGACGGCAACTTGCATTAACGTGTAGGACACATCGGACGCAGACGGACGGGCAGGCAGCGACATGAACAGGAAAACGGAGGGCGCCTTGAAGGAGGCTGTCCTCGACAACAACGGCATCGGCGTTTCGCTGGGCCAGCAGGTGCGCAACCATGTTCTGGCCAAGGTCAATTCCGGCGAATGGCCGGAAGGCTACCGGATTCCCTCCGAATCGCGGCTGGCGGAACAGTTCGGCGCCTCGCGCATGACGATCCACATTGCATTGCGGGACCTGTCCGCGGAGGGCCTGCTGGTGCGGCGCCAGGGCGCCGGCACATTCGTGGCCGCACGCCGCAGCCAGTCCACCTTCCTCGAATTGCGCAATATACATTCCGAGATAGAGGCGCGCGGCAATCTCCACACGACAGACGTCATCAAGCTCGAGGAGGTAAATAGCGACCTCTCCGTTGCAACGGAGATGAATGTCATCCCCGGATCGATCGTATTCCACTCCATTCTTGTTCATCGCGAGAACGGAAGACCGCTGCAGATCGAGGATAGATACGTGAATCCGCAGTTCTCTCCGGACTATATGGAACAGGACTTCACCAAGATCACGCCTCATGCCCATCTCATGGCCACCGGCCCGCTGGAAGAGGTGGAGCACATCATCCAGGCGGTGCCGGCCGACGACGTCAGCCGCAAGCTCCTGGAAATGCAGCAGGGCGATCCCCTGCTTCTGCTGCGCCGCCGCACCTGGTCTCGCGGCATCATCGCGACCAGCGCACGCCTCCTGCATCCGGGGCCGAGGTTCAGCCTCGCCGGGCGCATGACCGTCGCGCGCTGACGCAAGCCGCCGGAAAGCGGGAAGCGCTTTCCGGGTAGCGGCACGGAAAAAACGGGCTCGAACCGCATCGCCCGGATGCGTCGCGGCGGCATGCCGGCGGCGGCATCGTCCCATTTCCGAATCCGGTCTTGCCGCCTGTTCGCCGAAACAGCGCCGCCCGCCTTGACAGCGGCGGCGTTTATGGAACATGTTATATTGCATATACAACTTTGAGCAACATAGGTGCCGGCATGTCGGGACAGGTGCTTCCGGTGGACGAGCGGACGTTTCGCGGACCGCAGCCGAGCCGCCGTCTCGCCCATCTGCCAGGATACGGGCGCGGCCGCGCCGGCCAGTCCACGCCCTTCGCGCACCGGCTCGGATCGAACGAGGCGCCTGACGCGCCCACGGCTGCGGTGCAGGCGGCCGTGGCCGCCGCGCTCGCGGCTGCGAACCGCTATCCCGACCTGCGCGGCGAGACGCTGGCCGGCGCCCTGGCGAAGCGGCATGGCGTGCCGGTGGAATCGGTCGCCGTCTCCGCGGGCTCCGTCGTCATGCTCGACCAGCTGGTCCGCGCCTACTGCGACCCGGGAGACGCGGTGGTGACGCCGTGGCGCTCGTATGAAGCCTATCCGATCATCGTCGGCGGTGCGGGCGCGCGCCTGATCGAGGTGCCGCTCGATGCCGGGCACCGGCTGGACGCCGGGGCGATGTCGAGAGCGAGCGGCGCCGGCGCGCGCGTCGTGCTTCTGTGCAATCCCAACAACCCCACCGGCACCGCGCTTTCGCCCGCCGAGCTGGACGACCTGCTGCAGGCCCTGCCGCAGGACGCACTCGTCATCCTCGACGAAGCCTATGCCGACTATGCCGGCGACGCGGCCACGGTCGCGGCGTCTCCCGCGCGGCGGCTCGCCCGGCATCCGAACCTCGTCGTGCTGCGCACCTTCTCCAAGGCATGGGGGCTTGCCGGCATGCGCGTCGGATATTGCCTCGCCGATCCGCATATCGTTGCGGCGGTCAATGCGATCGCACCGCCCTTCCCCCTGCCCGGCCCGGCGCTTGCGGCAGCACTCGCCGCACTCGGCGAAGAAGACGTGGTCGCGGCGCGGGTGGCATGCAGCGTGGGGCAGCGCCGCCGCATGATCGAAGGGCTGGCGGCCGTCGGGCTGCCGGTGACGCGCTCGCAGGCGAATTTCGTATGGCTGGCGGTCGGCGACGCGGCGGCGGCCCTGACCCAGCACCTGCGCCAGGCGGGAATAGCGGCGCGCTGCTTTCCCGGCGAAGGCGTGCGCATCACCACCGGGACGGCGGCCGATACCGAGGCAGTGCTCGCCGCAGCCACTGAGTGGAAATCGAGCGTAGGCAGGCCGTAGGCCCCCATCACGGGGAGGCCCTGCCGCTGGAGGAAAGGCAAGGAAAATGACGAAGCCGCTGCATCTGGGACAGGCCCCGATAACGCTTGACGACCTCATCGACGTGACCCGGCATGGCCGTGCCGTGCTGCTGGCCGACGCCGCCCGCGCGGCCATGAAGGTCAGCGAAGACTGGGTGGCCGGCCTGTCGGCGCAGATGGACCGGGGCGAGCCGACCCAGGCCATCTATTCCATCAACACCGGCTTCGGCTCGCTGTCCGGCCGGCAGGCGTTCAAGACCTCCGCCCAGGCGCGCGACCTGTCGCGCCGGCTCGTCGTCTCGAACGCCGCCGGCGTCGGCCGTCATCTCGACCATGAGGTCGTGCGTGCCGCGATGCTGATCCGCGCCGCCAGCCTGACGCGCGGCTATTCGGCCGCGCGCGGCGAGGCGGTCGAGACGATCCTCGCCATGCTGGAGCGGGGCGTGATCCCGGCCGTGCCGGAATATGGCTCGCTGGGCGCCAGCGGCGACCTCATCCCGCTCGCGCACATGGCGCTGGTCATGTCGCGCGACGAGGCGGGCGAAGCCGAGATCGACAGCGGCGAGGCCTGGTACGAGGGCAGGCTGATGTCCGGCCTCGCGGCGATGAAGGCCGCCGGGATCGAGCGCCTCGTGCTCGGGCCGAAGGAAGGGCTGGCGCTGCTCAACGGCACGTCGTTCTCCACCGCGCAGACCGCGCTGGCGCTGGCCGACGCGCAGACCCTGCTGGCCACCGCCGAGGTGGCGGCCGCCATGTCCATCGAGGCGCTGATGGGGTTCGGCGACGCCTTCATCCCGGAACTGCACGAGGCGCGCGGGCATGCCGGCCAGATCGAATGCGCCGCCAACATCCGCCGCCTCCTGGCCGGCAGCAGGCTGATCGACGGCGGCATCGGCCGCGACCCCGAACGCCAGCCGCCGCAGGACGCCTATTCGCTGCGCTGCGTGCCGCAGGTGCTGGGCCCGGTGCGCGACACGCTGAAGTTCGTGCGCGGCATCGTCGAGACGGAAATGAACGCGGCGACCGACAACCCGCTGATCTTCGCGGACCGCCTGCCGGGTCGCAGCCTCAAGGCCCTGTCGGGCGGCAATTTCCACGCCGAGTATGTGGCCTTCGCCGCCGACTTCCTCTCGATCGTGGTGACCGAGATCGGCAACATCGCCGAGCGGCGCCTGTTCCGGCTGAACGACGGCACGCTCAACCGCGGCCTGCCCGACATGCTGGTGGCCAGCGAGCATGTCGGCATGGATTGCGGCTACATGCTGCCGCAATATCTCGCCGCCGCGCTGGTGTCCGACTGCAAGACGCTGGCGCATCCCGACAGCGTGGATTCCATTCCGACCTGCTCGAACCAGGAAGACCATGTCTCCATGGCCAACAATGCCGGACGCCATGCCCGGCAGATCGTGAAGAACATCGAGAATGTCGTCGGCATCGAGGTGCTGATGGCCGCGCAGGCGCTGGAGCTGCGGCTGGCCGGGCGCGGCGAAGGCAAGGATGCCCTCTCCCCGGCGAGCCGCGCGGTGCTGGAAATGCTGCGCGCAAGCGCAGCGACCGATGGCCGGCCGATCGACCACTACGAGCGCGACAAGGTGCTCTATCCGCGCCTGCAGGCGGCGGCCGGCCTGGTCCATTCCGGCGCGGTCCTGCAGGCGGCCCGGGATGCGGCGGGATGAGCGCGATGCCGGCAGGAAACGCGCTTCCCCCGGCGCTGGCAGAGACGCTGCGTGCCCGCTTCGCGGATCGTTTCCAGACCGGGGCCGCCATCCGCGCCCAGCACGGCGCGACCACCACCTGGATCGAGAACCAGCCGCCGGACGCCGTGATCTTCGCTCAGAGCACGGCGGAAGTCTCCGACATCGTCGCGCTCTGTTGCGGCGCCGGCGTGCCGGTCATCCCGTTCGGGGCCGGCAGCTCGCTGGAAGGCCAGCTCAATGCGCCGCGCGGCGGCATCTCCATCGACCTGACGCGCATGGATCGCATCCTTTCGGTGAACGCCGAAGACATGGATTGCGTGGTCCAGCCGGGCGTGACCCGCAGCCGCCTGAACGAATATCTGCGTGACACCGGCCTGTTCTTCCCGCTCGATCCCGGCGCCGACGCGACGCTCGGCGGCATGGCCGCCACCCGCGCATCCGGCACCACGGCGGTGCTCTACGGCACGATGAAGGACGTGGTGCTGTCGCTCGAAGCGGTCATGCCCGACGGGCGGGTGATCCGCACGGGGCACAGGGCGCGCAAGAGCGCGGCCGGCTATGACCTGACCCGGCTTCTGGTCGGTTCCGAAGGCACGCTGGGCATCATCACCGAACTGACGCTGCGCCTGCGCGGCATTCCGGAAGCGGTTTCGGCGGCGCGCTGCAGCTTTCCATCGGTCGAGGCCGCCAGCAGCGCCGTGATCGGCGCGCTGCAGTTCGGTCTGCCCTTCGCGCGCATCGAGCTTCTGGACGCCATGACGGTCAAGGCCGTGAACCGCCATTCGGCGCAGGGCCTGCCCGAAGCGCCGCTGCTGCTGGCGGAGTTCCACGGCAGCCCCGGCACGGTGGCGGAGCAATCCCGGACGTTCGGCGAGATCGCGCGCGACTATGGCGCGACCGCGCTTGCCTGGACCGTCGATCCCGAGGAGCGGGCACGGCTCTGGAAGGCCCGGCACGACGTGTTCTGGGCCGTTCTCGGCTTGCGGCCGGGAGCCAAGGGCATCAGCACGGATGTCTGCGTGCCGATCTCGCGCCTGGCCGAATGCATCGCGGCAGCGACGGCGCGCGCCGAAGAGCTCGGCTTGACCGCGCCCATTGCCGGCCATGTCGGCGACGGCAACTTCCACAATCTCATCCTCGTCGATCCGCAGGCTCCGCAAGAGCTCGCCGCCGCCAAGACCTATATCGGATGGCTGAACGATCTTGCCGTGTCGATGGAAGGCACCTGCACCGGCGAGCACGGCATCGGGCAGGGCAAGCGGCCTTATCTCGAACGCGAGATGGGAAGCGCCCTGGACATCATGGTCGCCATCAAGGCGGCGCTCGATCCCAAAGGCATCATGAACCCCGGAAAGATCCTGCCCGAGCGAACCGGCGAGCCGCGCTAGTGGCATCGCGGGCGCGCCTTTCGCGGATGGTGAGCACCGAGGATTTCCGCCGCGCCGCGCGGCGGCGCCTGCCGCGCATCTTCTTCGACTACATCGACGGCGGTGCCTCCGCCGAAACCACGCTGGCCGCGAACACGGCCGACTTCGAGCGCTTCCAGCTGCGTCCGCAGGTTCTGCGGGACGTGTCGGCGCGCCAACTCGAAGCGGATTTTCTCGGCGAGCGGCATGCCCTGCCGCTGATGCTCGGCCCGGTGGGATCGCTCGGCCTGTTCCGCGCCGGCGCCGAGACCGCCTCCTTCCGTGCGGCGCGCGCCGCCGGCATCCCCGCCTGCATGTCCTCCTTCGCGATAACCGCCCCCGAGACGCTGCTGCCGCTCGCCGGCCCCGGCGCCGCTTTCCAACTCTACGTCCTGAAGGACCGCGACCGCACGGAGTCCATCCTCGAGCGGATCGCGACCTGCGGGACCCGCACCCTGTTCGTCACGGTGGACACCAGCGTCTCGGGCATCCGGGAGCGCGACATCCGCAACGGGCTCCGGGTGCTGTCTCGCCCCGGTCCGCGCATGATTGCGGATTTCCTCGGCCATCCGCTCTGGCTGGCCGATATGCTTCGGGTCCATCCCGTCGGGATGGCGCTTGCGCGGGAGTGGCCGGAGGCCGGGCGCGGCTATCTCGCGCAGGCCGCCTTCCTGGCCGGCCAGATCGACCCGTCCTTCGACGAGCGCGGCCTTGCCTGGCTGCGTTCCCGCTGGAACGGCCGCCTGATCGTCAAGGGCGTGCTGACCTGCAGGGACGCCCTGCGCTGCGCCGATCTGGGCGCCGACGGGATCGTCGTCTCGAACCATGGCGGGCGCCAGCTCGACGGCGTCTCCTCCAGCATCGCCGCGCTGGCCGGGATCGCAGCGGCCCTTGCCGGCCGGATCGAGATCCTGTTCGACGGCGGCATCCGCCGCGGCGGCGATGTCGTCAAGGCGCTGGCGCTGGGCGCGTCCGCATGCCTGCTGGGCCGGGCCTATGTCTATGGCGCGGTGGCGGGCAGGGAAGCCGGCGTCGTGGCGGTGCTTTCGTCACTGCGGGCCGAGATGGACGCCACGCTGGCGCTTATGGGCCTGCGCTCGATCGACGAGTTGCGTGCCGCCGGCCCCGAGGTGCTGATCCCCGCCGCCGCTGGCCGCTGACGCCCGATGCAGTTCAAGGGCAGGCGCGAACGCGCCCGTCCCTTGCGCACCGTCAGTGGCTGCTGACGGTGCGGATGAAGTTGGTCAGCCGCTCCGACTTCGGCCTGCCGAAGATCTCCTCCGGCGCGCCCGATTCCATGACGATGCCCTCGCACACGAAATGTATGGTGTTGGCCAGTTTCCGGGCGAAATTCATCTCGTGGCTGACGACGATCAGCGTCATGCCCCGTTCGGCCAGCGAGCGTATGGTGTCCAGCACGCCCGAAACCAGCTCCGGGTCCAGCGCCGAGGTGGGCTCGTCGAACAGGATGAGCTTCGGCTTCATGGCCAGCGCGCGCGCAATGGCCACGCGCTGCTTCTGGCCGCCGGAAAGCTGGTCCGGATAGTGGTCGCGCTTCTCGGCAAGGCCGACCATGGCCAACGTCTCCATCGCCTCCTCGATCACCTCCCTGGCGGGACGGCGCTGGACGTGGACCGGCCCCTCGATGACGTTCTCCAGCGCGGTCCGGTGCGAAAACAGATTGAAATGCTGGAACACCATCGGCATTTCGGTGCGGGCCTTGCGCAGCACCTTCTCGGGCGCGACCTGGAATTTGCCTGCCGCCTGATGGCAGAGCTGCTGGCCGTCGAAGCGGATCTCGCCGCTGTTCGGGCGGGCCAGGAAGTTGATGCAGCGCAGCAGCGTGGACTTGCCGCAGCCGCTGGGGCCGATCAGGAAGGTCACGTCTCCCTGGCGCACCGTGAGGTCGATGCCGCGCAGGACG
>ERZ778021.3023-NODE-3023-length-13217-cov-5.192752_pt1 | contig 13217 bp, 8 predicted proteins | sample MGYA00375751_ERZ778021 | MGnify/ENA primary metagenome ERZ778021 (study PRJEB29350, sample SAMN05389814) | bioreactor metagenome | isolation source: Thiocyanate stock bioreactor | place: South Africa: University of Cape Town | collected 2013-08-29 ... | reverse complement strand
CATGAAGTTCGCGCTGAACGGCGCGCTGACCATCGGCACGCTGGACGGCGCCAATATCGAGATCCGCGAGCATGTCGGCGCCGACAATATCATCATCTTCGGCCTGACCGCCGAAGAGGTCGCGGAGCGCCGCCGCAACGGCTACCGCCCGCGCGAGGTGATCGAGCGCTCGCCCGAACTGTCGCAGGCGCTGGCGGCGATCGCGTCGGGCGTCTTCTCGCCGGACGATCGCGACCGCTATGCCGGCCTGATCGGCGGCCTCTACGACCACGACTGGTTCATGGTGGCGGCCGATTTCGACGCCTACACGGCCGCGCAGCGCCGCGTCGACGACCTCTGGCGCGCGCCCGCGACATGGAACGCGATGGCCATCCGCAACACCGCGCATATGGGCTGGTTCTCCTCCGACCGCGCCATCCGGCAATATGCGAAGGACATCTGGAACGTGCCGACGGCATGACGGGCTTGCGGGAACGCTCCCGCGGCGCTTGAGTTGGCCAGAGCATGTCGCCCGAAAGTGGGAACCGGTTTCGGGGTAACGACATGCGAAAAGCAAAGACCTGAAGCGCGTCGCATGATTCCGGTTCGAGGCAACGCGCTTTAGCCACGGGGAGAGTTTCCGAAACCGCATGAGCAAGGGGCGCGGAGCGAAAGGCGGGCAGGCGGGCGGCGAGGCGTCCCCCGCCGACGTGGCTGCGATCGTCGCCGGCACCCATGGCGATGCCTTCTCCGTACTCGGCCTGCACGGCGCGGGCGATCGCCTGTTGGCGCGCTGCTTCATCCCCGGCGCGGAACGGGTGACGGCCTTCACGCTCGACGGCGAAGAGGTCGGCGAGCTTTTCCACCGCGACCCGGCCGGCTTCTTCGAGGGGCCGGTCGCGGTGACGGACCGCCGGCCGCTCCGCTACAAGGCGGCGAACGCCGAGGCGAGCTGGCGGCTCACCGATCCCTACAGCTTCGGCCCCGTGCTTGGGCCGATGGACGACTACTACATGGGCGAGGGCTCGCACCTGCGCCTGTTCGACAAGCTCGGCGCCCACATGATCCGCCACGAGGGTGCCGACGGCACGCATTTCGCCGTCTGGGCGCCGAATGCGCGGCGCGTCTCGGTCGTCGGCGACTGGAACGCCTGGGACGGCCGCCGCAACCCGATGCGCCGCCGCGCCGACAGCGGCATCTGGGAGATCTTCATCCCCGACATCGGGGAGGGGCGGCCCTACAAGTTCGAGATCATCGGCCGCGCCGGCGCGGTGCTGCCGCTCAAGGCCGACCCCTTCGCCTTCCGCTCCGAGTTACGGCCGGCCACGGCTTCCGTCGTGGAGCGCAATCCGACCCACGAATGGGGCGACGCGGCCCACCGCGCCTTCTGGCAGGGCGCCGACCCGCGCCGCCAGCCCGTCTCGATCTACGAGGTGCATGCCGGCTCGTGGCGCCGGCACGCTGACGGCGGCTTCCTGTCATGGGACGAGCTGGCCGACGAGCTCATCCCCTATGTGGTCGACATGGGTTTCACCCATATCGAGTTCCTGCCGGTCTCGGAGCATCCTTACGACCCGTCCTGGGGTTACCAGACCACCGGCCTCTACGCGCCGACGGCCCGCTTCGGCGAGCCGGAGGGCTTTGCCCGCTTCGTCGACGGCGCGCACCGCGCCGGCCTCGGCGTCATCCTCGACTGGGTGCCGGCGCATTTCCCGACCGACGCGCACGGGCTCGCCCGCTTCGACGGCACCGCGCTCTACGAGCATGCCGACCCGCGCCAGGGTTTTCACCCGGACTGGCACACGGCGATCTACAATTTCGGCCGCCGCGAGGTGGAGGCCTTCCTCGTCAACAACGCGCTGTTCTGGGCCGAGCGCTACCACGTCGACGGCCTGCGCGTCGATGCGGTCGCCTCGATGCTCTACCTCGACTACTCGCGAAAGCCCGGCCAATGGGTGCCGAACGCGCGCGGCGGCCGCGAGAACCTCGAGGCGGTCGCCTTCCTGCGCGACATGAACAAGGCCGTCTACGGTCGCAATCCGGGCTTCATGACGATCGCCGAGGAATCGACCTCGTGGCCGAAGGTGTCGCAGCCGGTGCACGAGGGCGGGCTGGGCTTCGGCTTCAAGTGGAACATGGGGTTCATGCACGACACGCTGGCCTATCTGGCGCGCGAGCCGGTGCACAGGAAGCACCACCACGACGAGATCACCTTCGGCCTGACCTATGCCTTCAGCGAGAACTTCGTGCTGCCGCTAAGCCATGACGAGGTCGTGCACGGCAAGCGCTCGCTGCTGGAGAAGATGGCCGGCGACGACTGGCAGAAATTCGCCACCCTGCGCGCCTACTACGCCTTCATGTGGGGATATCCCGGCAAGAAGTTGCTGTTCATGGGGCAGGAATTCGCCCAGCGGCGCGAATGGAGCGAGGCGCGGCCGCTCGACTGGGACCTGCTGGAGGCGCCTGCGCACGAAGGCGTGCGCCGCCTGCTGCGCGACCTGAACCGTCTCTACCGCGAGAGCCCGGCGCTGCACGCGCGCGACTGCGAGCCGGAAGGCTTCCGCTGGCTGATCGTCGACGACAAGGCGAACTCCGTCTTCGCCTGGGCGCGGTTCGCGCCGGATGCGGCGCCGGTCGTGGTCGTCAGCAACTTCACGCCGGTGCCGCGGCAGGACTACGCCGTGCCGATGCCGGCGGCGGGCGTCTGGCGCGAAGCGGTCAACACCGACGCGGGCGCCTATGGCGGCAGCGGCAAGGGCAATGGCGGTCAGGTGACGGTCGCCGGCAAGCGGCCGGTGGCGCGCATGACGCTGCCGCCGCTCGCCACGCTCATTCTGGAACTGGCAACTTAGCGCGGGCAGGGACATTGTTGGGTGTGTCGGTAAAAGTGGGAGGGGGAAGGGCATGAACACGAAACGCAGTCAGCCGCTCGCTCGCGACGCGATGGCCTATGTGCTCGCCGGCGGGCGCGGCAGCCGGCTGAAGGAGCTGACCGACGTGCGCGCCAAGCCGGCGGTGTTCTTCGGCGGCAAGACGCGCATCATCGACTTCGCGCTCTCCAACGCGCTGAACTCCGGCATCCGCCGCATCGGTGTGGCGACGCAATACAAGGCGCATTCGCTGATCAGGCATCTGCAGCGCGGCTGGAACTTCTTCCGGCCCGAGCGCAACGAGAGCTTCGACATCCTGCCGGCCAGCCAGCGCGTCTCCGAGACGCAATGGTACGAGGGCACGGCCGACGCCGTGTACCAGAACATCGACATCATCGAGGCCTACGGCCCCGAATACATGGTCATCCTCGCCGGCGACCACATCTACAAGATGGACTACGAGCTGATGCTGGGCGAGCACGTCGACAGCGGCGCCGACGTCACCGTCGGCTGCCTCGAAGTGCCGCGCATGGAAGCGACCGGCTTCGGCGTCATGGCCGTCGACGGCAAGGGTCGCATCACCGCCTTCGTCGAGAAGCCGGCCGACCCGCCGGCCATGCCCGGCAAGCCCGACACCGCGCTCGCCTCGATGGGCATCTACGTGTTCCGGACCAAGTTCCTGATGGAGCAGCTCCGCCGCGACGCGGCCGAGAAGGGATCGAGCCGCGATTTCGGCAAGGACATCATCCCCTATGTCGTCAAGCACGGGAAGGCGGTGGCGCATTCCTTCTCGCGCTCCTGCGTGCGCTCCAGCTTCGAGCGCGAGGCCTACTGGCGCGACGTGGGCACGATCGATGCCTATTGGGAGGCCAACATCGACCTGACCGACGTGACGCCCGAGCTCGACATCTACGACCGCGACTGGCCGATCTGGACCTATGCCGAGATCAAGCCGCCGGCGAAGTTCGTCCACGACGAGGACGGCCGGCGCGGCTCTGCCGTCTCCTCGCTCGTCGCCGGCGACTGCATCATCTCCGGCTCGGCGCTGCGCCGCAGCCTGCTGTTCACCGGCGTGCGGGCGAATTCATTCTCCGCGCTCGACGAGGCGGTGGTGCTGCCCGATTGCACGATCGGCCGCCATGCGCGGTTGCGCAAGGTCGTCATCGACCGCGGCGTGCACGTCCCGGAGGGCCTCGTCGTCGGCGAGGACCCGGTGCTCGACGCCAAGCGCTTTCGGCTGACCGAGGGCGGCGTCTGCCTGATCACCCAGAAGATGATCGACGCCGTCGCATGAAGGTCCTGTCCGTCGCCTCCGAGATCCAGCCGCTGGTCAAGACCGGCGGCCTGGCCGACGTGGCCGGGGCGCTGCCGGCCGCGCTTGGCCCCCTCGGCGTCGAGATGCGCACGCTGGTGCCCGGCTATCCGGCGGTGATGGCGGCGGCGAAGGGCGGCCGCAAGCTGCGCGGCTATGCCGCCCTGTTCGGCGGCCGCGCGGCGGTGATCGAGGCGGAGGCCGCGGGGCTGTCGCTGCTGGTGCTCGACGCGCCGCACCTGTTCGACCGGCCGGGCGGCCTCTACGGCGGCAACGGTGCCGACTGGCCGGACAACTGGCGCCGCTTCGCCGCGCTCGCCCGCGTCGCCGCCGACATGGCGACCGATGCCTCCTCTGCGTGGCAACCCGACGTGGTGCACGCGCATGACTGGCAGGCGGCGCTCGCGCCGGCCTATCTGCGCTATGGCGCGACGCCGCGCTTCCCCACCGTGGTGACGATCCACAACCTCGCCTTCCAGGGCCATTTCCCGGCCTCGATCTTCCCCGAGCTCGGCCTGCCGCCGCAGGCGATGTCGGTCGACGGCGTCGAGTATTACGGCGGCGTCGGCTTCCTCAAGGCCGGGCTGCAGGCGGCGGGCGCCATCACCACGGTGAGCCCGACCTATGCGCGCGAGATCCGGACGCCGGCCTTCGGCATGGGCCTCGACGGCCTGCTCACCCTGCGCGGCGAGAGCGTCGTCGGCATCTTGAACGGCATCGACGTCGAGGCGTGGAACCCCGTCGCCGATGCCTATCTCTCCGCCTCCTTCTCTGGCCGCACGCTGGGCGCCCGCGCCCGCAACCGCAAGGCGGTGGAGGAGCGCTTCGGGCTGGAGCCGGGCAACGAGCCGATCGCCTGCATCATCAGCCGCCTGACCTGGCAGAAGGGCATGGACGTTCTGGCCGGCGAGTTCGACCGGCTGCTCGGCACCGGCCTCAAGCTGGCCATCCTCGGCTCCGGCGACCGCGCGCTGGAGGGCGCGCTGCTCGCGGGTGCCGCCCGTCACCGCGGCCGTGCCGGCATCGTCGTCGGCTACGACGAGGAGCTGGCGCACCTGATGCAGGGCGGCTGCGATGCGATTCTCCTGCCCTCGCGGTTCGAGCCCTGCGGGCTGACCCAGCTCTACGCGCTGCGCTACGGCTGCGTGCCCGTGGTGGCGCGCACCGGCGGGCTGGCCGACACGGTGATCGACGCCAACGAGGCGGCGGTGGCGGCCGGCGTCGCCACCGGCCTGATGTTTTCGCCCGACAATGGCGACGCGCTCGCCGACGCCTGCCGCCGCATGGTCGAGCTCTACGGCGATCGCAAGGTCTGGGCCGCCATGCAGAAGCAGGGCATGCGCGCCGACGTCTCGTGGAGCCGTAGCGCGGCCCGCTACGCCGACCTCTACCGATCGCTCGTCTCGAAAGGCTGAGCCCGCCGATGATCAGGACCGTTCCCACCACGCCTTATCCGGACCAGAAGCCCGGCACCTCCGGCCTGCGCAAGAAGGTGCCGGTGTTCCAGCAGCCGAACTATCCGGAAAACTTCATCCAGTCGGTGTTCGACGTGCTGGAGGGTTTTGCCGGCCGCACGCTGGTCGTCGGCGGCGACGGCCGCTACCTCAACCGCGAGGTGATCGACAAGGCGATCCGCATCGCCGCCGCCAACGGCTTCGGCAAGGTCATCGTCGGGCAGGGCGGCATCCTGTCGACGCCGGCCGCCTCCAACCTCATCAGGAAATACAAGGCGTTCGGCGGGCTGATCCTGTCGGCCAGCCACAATCCCGGCGGCCCGCACGAGGACTTCGGCATCAAGTACAATATCGGCAATGGCGGCCCGGCGCCGGAGAAGGTGACGGAGGCCGTCTTCGCCCGCTCGAAGGTCATCGACCGCTACCGCATCGCCGAGGGCGGCACGGTCGACATCGACAGGATCGGGGAGACGGGGCTGGAGGGCATGGCGGTCGAGGTGATCGACCCGGTCGCCGACTATGCCGCGCTGATGGAGAGCCTGTTCGACTTCGAGGCGATCCGCAGCCTGTTCCGCTCCGGCTTCCGCATCGTCTTCGACGCCATGCACGCCGTGACCGGCCCCTATGCGACCGAGATCCTGGAGCGGCGGCTGGGCGCGCCGGCCGGCAGCGTGCGCAACAACGTGCCGCTGCCCGATTTCGGCGGCCACCATCCCGACCCGAACCTCGTCCATGCGAAGGCGCTCTACGACCTGATGATGTCGCCCGAGGCCCCCGATTTCGGCGCGGCCTCCGACGGCGACGGCGACCGCAACCTGATCATCGGCCGCGGCATCTTCGTCACGCCGTCGGATTCGCTGGCGCTGCTCGCCGCCAACGCGCATCTGGCGCCGGGCTATCGCGGCGGGCTGAAGGGCGTCGCCCGCTCCATGCCGACGAGCGCGGCTGCCGACCGCGTGGCCGAGAAGCTCGGCATCGGCATCTACGAGACGCCGACCGGCTGGAAGTTCTTCGGCAACCTGCTCGACGCAGGCATGGCGACGATCTGCGGCGAGGAGAGCGCCGGCACCGGCTCCGACCACGTGCGCGAGAAGGACGGGCTGTGGGCGGTGCTGCTGTGGCTCAACATCCTCGCCGCGCGCCGGCAGTCCGTCGCCGAGATCGTGCGCGGGCACTGGCGCGAATACGGCCGCAACTACTATTCCCGCCACGACTACGAGGAGGTCGATGCGGCCGCCGCCAACGGCCTGATCGACGACCTGCGTGGCAAGCTCGCGGCGCTGCCGGGGCTGAAGTTCGCCGGCCTCGTCGTGGAGGCGGCGGACGACTTCGCCTATCACGATCCCGTCGACGGCTCCGTGACGGAGCGGCAGGGCATCCGCGTCATCTTCGCCGGTGGCTCGCGCGTGGTCTTCCGCCTCTCGGGCACCGGCACGTCGGGCGCGACGCTCAGGGTCTACATCGAGCGCTACGAGCCGGACCCCGAGCTGCAGGGGCAGGAGACGCAGGCCGCGCTCGCCGACCTGATCCGCGCGGCGGAAGAGATCGCCGGCATCCGCCTGCGCACCGGCCGCGACGCGCCGAGCGTGATCACGTGAGGCCGGTCCAGCCTTGCAGGCCATGAGCGCGGAAAAAACCCTCGGCGCGACGTCGGAAGAGGGCGGCGTGCGCTTCTCCGTCTGGTCGTCGGCGGCGACCGCGCTGTTCGTTTCCGTCTTCGAGGGCGAGGAGGAGGTCGGCCGCGTCGAGCTCGCGCGCGAGGGCGACGTGTTCTCCGGGCTGGTGGAGGGACTGGCGCCCGGCGCGCTCTACGGCCTGCGGGCGGAGGGGACCTACGACCCCTCGCTCGGCTTCTGGTTCGATCCCGACAAGCTGCTGATGGACCCTTATGCCGTCGAGATCGACCGGCCCTACGCCTACGACGCGCGACTCGCGGCACCGCGCGGGCAGGGCGGCGACACCGCGCAACTGATGCCGAAGGCGATCGTCCGGAAACTGCCGGAGCCGGTCGCGCCGCGGGCGCCTCTGTGGCGGCCTGGCGGGCTGGTCTACGAGCTGCAGGTCCGCTCCTTCTCGATGCGCCATCCCGACGTGCCGCCGGAGCAGCGCGGCACGCTCGCCGCCCTGGCGCATCCGGCGGTCATCGAGCATCTGACCGGACTCGGCGTGACGGCGGTGGAGCTGATGCCGCTGGCGGCCTGGATCGACGAGCGGCACCTGCCGCCGCTCGGGCTGCGGAACGGCTGGGGCTACAATCCGGTGAGCTTCATGGCGCTCGACCCGCGGCTCGCGCCGGGCGGGCTGGCCGACCTGTGCGGCGCGGTAGAGGCGCTGCATGGCGCCGGCATCGGCGTCATCCTCGACATGGTCTTCAACCATACCGGCGAGAGCGATGCGCAGGGACCGACCCTGTCGCTGCGGGGTCTGGACAACCGAGCCTATTACCGCCACGCGCCGGGTGAACCCGGCCGCCTCGTCAACGACACCGGCACCGGCAGCACGCTCGCCTGCGACCATCCCGCGGCGAGCCGGCTGGTGCTCGACACGCTGCGCCATTTCGTGCGCCATGCCGGCGTCGATGGCTTCCGCTTCGACCTCGCCACCGTGCTGGGCCGCACCCGCGACGGCTTCGACCCCGACGCGCCGCTGCTCGCGGCGATCGCGGGCGATCCGGCGCTGGCCGACCGCGTGCTGGTCGCCGAGCCGTGGGACATCGGCGCGGGCGGCTACCAGTTAGGCCGCTTTCCCGGCCGCTTCCTCGAATGGAACGACCGTTTTCGCGACGATGTGCGCCGCTTCTGGCGCGGGGATGCCGGCACGCTCGGCAGCCTCGCGACGCGGCTTTCCGGCTCGTCCGACCTGTTCGCAGGCGCAGCGACCCGTACCGTCAACTTCGTCGCAGCCCATGACGGCATGACGCTCGCCGACCTGACCGCCTACGACCACAAGCACAACGAGGCGAACGGGGAGCAAAACCGCGACGGCCACGACGACGACCTCTCGTGGAATTGCGGAGCCGAAGGAGAGACGGCCGACCCGGCCATCCTCGCGCGGCGCGCGCGCGACCGCCGCGCGCTGCTTTCCACGCTGTTTTCCTCGCGCGGCGCGATCATGCTGACGGCCGGAGACGAGTTCGGCCGCAGCCAGCGCGGCAACAACAACGCCTATGCGCAGGACAACGAACTGACCTGGCTCGACTGGCAGGGCCGCGACCGCGACCTCGAGGCCTTCGTCGCCGGCCTGTCGCGGCTGCGCCGGCAGGCCGGCCTGTGCGACCTAACGCGCTTCCTGACGGGAAAGCCGGGACCGGGCGGCGTCCCCGACGTCGAATGGCTGCGGCCGGACGGCGGCGCGTTTGCCGTCGCCGACTGGGAGGCGCCCGGCGCGCGCTGCCTAGCAATGGTTCTGGCGGTCGAGGGCGGCCGGCTGGCCGTGCTGGTCAACGGCTCGGACGAGCCCGCCGCCTTCGCGCTGCCGGGCGGCACGTGGCGGGCCGCCGGCGAGGGCGTGAACGATCGCGGCGCGGGCGCGTTCGAGGTCGGAGCGCGCAGCGTCGGCTTCGCCGCCCAAGGAAAGTGGACGGCCAGCTGATGGACAGGGAAACAGCGATGACGAAGACGCATGCGAAGGCCGGCGACTGGTGGCGCGGCGCGGTGATCTACGAGATCTACCCGCGCTCCTATCAGGACACGAGCGGCGACGGCAGCGGCGACCTGCGCGGCATCACGAGCAGGCTCGGGCACATCGCTTCGCTCGGCGCCGACGCGATCTGGATCGCGCCCTTCTTCCGCTCGCCCATGGCCGACATGGGCTACGACGTGTCGGACTATCGCGACGTCGATCCGATGTTCGGCACGCTCGCCGATTTCGACGCGCTGGTGGCGGAGGCGCATCGGCTGGGCGTGAAGGTCATCATCGACCAGGTGCTGTCGCACAGCTCCGACCGGCACGAATGGTTCCGCGAGAGCCGGTCGAGCCGCGACAATTCAAAATCTGACTGGTACGTATGGGCCGACCCGCGCCCGGACGGCTCGCCGCCCAATAACTGGCTGTCGGTGTTCGGCGGCCCGTCCTGGGAATGGGACAGCGTGCGCCGGCAGTACTACCTGCACAATTTCCTCGTCTCCCAGCCGGACCTGAACTTCCACAACGAAGACGTGCAGGACGCACTCCTCGACGCCGTACGCTTCTGGCTCGACCGCGGCGTCGACGGCTTCCGCCTCGACACCTCCAACTTCTACTTCCACGATCGGCGGCTGCGCTCCAACCCGCCGCTGAAGCCGGCCGCCACCGAGACGAACCCCTACAATTTCCAGGAGCACGTCTACGACAAGAACCGGCAGGAAACCCTTGGTTTCATGCGCCGGTTGCGCGCCTTGCTCGACCGGTACGGCGCGATCGCGATGGGCGAGGTGGGCGAGGGCGACGGCCTGCGCTCGCTGGAGCTGGTGCGCGCCTACACCTCCGGCGGCGACCGGCTGCACATGTGCTACACCTTCGACATGCTCGGGCCGAAATTCTCGCCCGAGCAGATCCGCAAATGCGCCGAGCCTTTCGCCACAGGGCTGGCAGAAGGCTGGCTGTGCTGGGCCTTCTCCAACCACGATGTGGTGCGCCACGTCACCCGCTGGACGCCGCCGGGCGTCGAAACCGACCGCATCGCCAAGCTGTCGATCGCGCTGCTGGTGGCGCTGCGCGGCGCCGTCTGCCTCTACGAGGGCGAGGAGCTGGGCCTGCCGGAGGCCGAGATCGCCTTCGAGGACCTGCGCGACCCCTACGGCATCCGCTTCTGGCCGGGCTTCAAGGGCCGCGACGGATGCCGCACGCCGATGGTGTGGGACGTCTCCGAGCCGAATGCCGGCTTCTCGACGGGGAAGCCGTGGCTGCCCGTGCCGGCCGCCCACATCGTCCGCGCCGTCTCGGCGCAGGAGGGCGACGAGCAGTCGGTGCTGTCGGCCTACCGCACGATGATCGCGCTGCGGCGGGGAAGCCCGGCGCTGCGCGACGGCGACGTCGAGCAGCTCGCCGCGCCCGGCCACCTGCTCGCCTTCGTCCGCGCGGCCGGCGGCGAGCGGGTGCTCTGCCTCTACAATCTCGGGGCCGCGTCCGAGAGCTGGCCGCTGCCGACCGCCTTCGCCGGCGCGGCCGCGATTGCCGCCGTCGATCTCGGCGCGCGGATTTCCGGCGGCATCGCCCGCATGCCGGCCTTCTCGGCGCTGTTCGCGCGGCTGCCCTGACTACTGCACCAGCACCGGGCGGCCGCAACTGGCTGACGTCACGCGAATGTCGGCCTCGCCGATCCGCAGGCCGAGCAGGGCAAGCAGGCCGTCGAGCGCCTCGTCGATGGCCGGGGCGGTCTGCGCCAGAAGCGCGCCGAGCGCGGCCTTCGTCGCGTCGCCCAGGCCGAGCGACAGGCCGGCGACGCTGGCCTGGAGGCGCAGGTGGGAGAGCAGCGACCGGGTGAGCGCGCCGGCGACGCGGCCGGTCGCGACCCGCTTGATCGTGCCGGACCCGATGTCGGCGGGGGCGAACCGCAGCGTCGAGAAATCCGGGCTGGCGATCTCGGCCCGCGCGTCGCCTGTGACCTTGACCAGCGGCGCGTCGAGCAGGCGCGCTGACGCGTAGGACGGCGCCTTGGTCCAGTCCGCCAGCCGGGCCGGCTCGCCGATGCGCAGGCGGGCGAGCCCCGGCCGCGCTTCGACCGTCACGGCGGGTGTGTCGGCGCCGCCGGCAGGACAGGAGATGGCGGCGATCCGCGCCTCGGCCGGCGCCAGCTCGACGGCGACGGGAAGCTCGACCGCCGCAGGCAGCGCGCCGCCGGCGATCCGCAGCCTGACGAGCAGCCGCAACTGCGCGGTGCGCGCGAGCGCGCCGATCGTGCCGGCGCGAAAGACGGGCGAGCCCTGCGGCGGCTCGCCGACCGCGAGCGTGGCCGATACGCCGGCAAGGCCGCTGGCGGCGGCATCTAGGCCGAGCTCGACCTGGTGGCGCCCGTTCGCCACAGCGAGCAGGGCGGCGGCGGAGACGAGGTCGAGCGCGTTCGCCACCGGCTCCGGGCCGGCGGACCTGTCGCCGAGGGGTGCCATGTCGTAGGGGCCGAGGTCGAGCAGGCTGGCGAGACCAATTGTCCGGTCGGAGCCGGAGAGCGCCCGCGCCAGCCGGCCGAGCGCTGCGTCGGCGCGGACCGCCAAGCCGCCGGCCCTGTCGAGCGCCGCGACGAATCGGCCGAGGCCGATCTTCGAGCGGAGCAGGTCGCCATAGGTGGCCGCCTGCAGGTCGAGGTCGGTGCGCAGCGCGTCGAGCGCGCCGAGCAGGTCGACATCGGCGGCGGCGAGCGCCTCGTAGTCCATCAGCGACAGCGAGAGGCTGCTGCCCGTCAGCGCGCCGAGCGCAGCGTTGAGCGCGCCTCCGTCGAGGGCGGCGAGCCGCGAGCCGACCGACAGCGTGGCCTGCGGAATGCGTGCTGCGGTTGCCGTGACGGCGATCCTCGGCGGCGGGATCAGCGCGCCGGCGAAATAGCGTGTGCCGGTGGCGACGAGGCTGACCCGCGCCGCATTCGGCTGCGCGGCCCCGGCGGTGAAACGCCGGGCTGCCGGAATGCCGGGATCCGGCGCGTAGCTGCCGGTTTCGACGGCAAGGCGGATGTGGTTGCGTGTCCCGCCGCCTTCGGCCGGCAGCGCCGTGGCAGGCTCGGCCCCGTTGCCGGCGAGCGCGGCGGTTGCCGCGGCCTGCGCGTTGGCGGGAGCGGAGGCTGCCTCGATAGCCGCGATGTCGGCCGCTGCCTGCAATTCCCGCCGCTCGAGGAAAAGCGAGCCTTCGTCGATCGCGAATGCGGCGACGGAAAGCAGGATCGGCATGGTGAGCGCCGTCAGCGTGGCGATGTTGGCCGCGCGGGAGCGCGCGAAGCGGCCAAGGCGGCCTGCGGTCGTCTGCCTGTCGCGCGCCACTGTCAAAACCCTCCGATGCGGATGGCGGCGCGGCGCACGATCGTCACCTGCGGCAGCGGCAGCCCGTCGAACAGGTTCCAGATCGGCAGGCTGCGCGCGTCGTAGTCGAGCGAGACGACGAAACGGCCGGCCTCGCCGTCCCGCGCGCCGACGGTCAGGTGTTCCGCCTCGATCAGCGGGTAGGTGCCGGCATTCGCGGCGACGTAGTCGAGTGCGATCTCGTGGCGCTCGTCGGCCGACAGACCGGCGATCGCGGCACGCGCGGCGTCGGCGGCGACCTGCTGGAGCGAGTGGCTGGTGCCGAGATAGAGCCCGTAGGCCGCCATGCCGGCCATCAGCAGGAAATAGAGCGGCGACAGCAAAGCGAACTCGACCGCGGAGGTGCCGTGCGTCGAGCGCGCGAAGGCGGTAATCGTTGCGTTCCGCATGGCCGGACCCTCGCCGTTGCAGGCCTTCCGGTACAGCCGGAGGTTGCTCATCGGCCAATATGCAATCAAAAATAGAATCGAGGGTTAAGCGACAACCGAAAATTGCAGCATACAGCCGGTCCGCGCGGGAGGCGGACATGACGATGGCGAGGATTTTGCGGGAAGGGAAAGACTGGTCGGAGTGGCAGGATTTGAACCTGCGACCCCATCGTCCCGAACGATGTGCG
>ERZ778021.3022-NODE-3022-length-13224-cov-4.779938_pt1 | contig 13224 bp, 13 predicted proteins | sample MGYA00375751_ERZ778021 | MGnify/ENA primary metagenome ERZ778021 (study PRJEB29350, sample SAMN05389814) | bioreactor metagenome | isolation source: Thiocyanate stock bioreactor | place: South Africa: University of Cape Town | collected 2013-08-29 ... | reverse complement strand
TCACCGTCTGCGGGCTGAAGATCGGAAGCGTGGAGGCCACCTTCGTGCTCTGGCCGGCGCGCGCGTCGAACGTATCGTCCCAGTTGCCGGCCATCTTGAAGATATCGCCCAGAACGTCCTGCGCGCCGGCCTTGCCGGCGAAAAGGGAGGCGGCAAGCACGGTCGCTCCGGAAAGGAAGGTGCGACGGCTGGTGATCATCGACGTCTCAGACATGTTCAAACAATTCGATCCATCGGTTCGGCTCATGGCGGCTCGCCTCATCCTATGGCGGCCATCCTTAACAATCAGCCAACCATATCTCACATCGCGCCGTGCGGAAACGCGACGGCACATGGGACATTTCCGCGGGAGCGGCTTCCTGCCGGGCAGGACGGCTTTCCCGCAGCGCCTTGCTCCAGCATGGGCCCAAGGCACGCATTCTCGCTTTCATCCGAATATGGCGGCAACGTGGCGTTGCGGCATCGCCGTCGCCCGCTTCGACCCGGAAAAGCATGGTCCGTGCCTTTTCGGCACCAGCGCGCGGGCCACAGGCCGCCCACATGCGGTCGGGGTACGAAAGGCGCCTACATGCGATAGGCGATGGTGTCGTTCCAGAAACGGTCCAGGCGCTGGAGCGCGCGGTTCATCTGCTTGAACTCGTCCTGGTTGATGCCGCCGACCTGCTCGATGGAGCCGATGTGGCGCTCGTAGAGCCCGCCGACCACCTCGGCCACTTCCTGGCCCTTCTCCGTCAGGCTCACCCGCACCGAGCGGCGGTCGATGCGCGAGCGCTGGTGGTTGATGAAGCCGAGGTCGACGAGCTTCTTCAGGTTGTAGGACACGTTCGAGCCCAGATAGTAGCCGCGCGAGCGCAACTCGCCGGCGGTCAGCTCGGCATTGCCGATGTTGAAGAGGAGCAGCGCCTGGATGGCGTTGATGTCGGAGCGGCCGTTGCGGTCGAACTCGTCCTTGATCACGTCGAGCAGACGGCGGTGCAACCTTTCCACGAGCTGGAGCGATTCCATGTAGAGCGAGCGGATCGCCTCGCGACGGTCGTCGGATACATTGGCGGTCTTGGCCGCCGAACGCGCGTTGATCATTGTCCTTGCCTCTCGTTTGTCGCCCGGTGATTTTTTGTTTTTCTCACCTTGGTCGCGACCCTATCGAATGCACATAAAATTCGACTTAAACACCAAGGCTAACAAGAGCTTACCGGCACAAGGCTTCGAAAGAGGCTTAACGAACGGTCATCTTCAGGCGAAGAATTAACCTAAATTTTTAGCTAGCTTCAGCCCGCTGCTTCCTGGGCGGCGCGGCGGCAGCGCAGATGCAGCACCACGCGAAAGGCGAGATAGGCCAGGGCCACCAGCCCGTGCGCGGCCACGAGCATGTGGCGCTCGCCGAAAAGCTGCGGGAAGCCTTCATACATGACCGTTTCCGTCGCCGCGCAGATGAACCAGATGACAGGTCCCCACGAGGTCAGCATCCACAGGCCGGCGGCCGCGAAGGGAAAGAAGACCGCCAGCGTCGCCGACGCCACCTGCCAGTGCATGGGCATCAGGTCGAAGCGCCAGAGCGGGTCGGGAAAGATGCCGATCAGCCGCACCCAGTAGAGGGTGCCGAACAGCAGGCAATATCCGGCCACGACCCGCTGGAACCAGGCGAAGGCGATCTCGACGCCAGACGGTTCGAGCAGGACGCGTCGGGGCGCCAGATCGCTCACAGCACCAGTTCCTTGCTGCCGAGCGGCGCGAAATAGGCGTCGATGTCGGCCCCGGCGACCTCGCCGAGCCCGGCGGGCCGCCACGCCGGCTTCCTGTCCTTGTCGATGATGGCGGCGCGGATGCCTTCATAGAAGTCGTGGCCGGCCAGCATGCGGTTGAGGATGCGGAACTCCATCTTCATGCATTCGTCCATCGAAAGCCCGCGACCGTTGCTGATCTGCCGGAAGGCGATATGCAGGCTGGTGGGAGAGCGGCTCCCGAGCGTCGCCAGCGTGCGGGCGGCGAAATCGTCGGCCGGCGCGGCACGCTCCAGGCTCGCCACCACCTCCTCCAGCGTGTCGGCCGAGAAATGCGTCTCGATCCTGTCCAGCACGGCCGCATCGATCTCGCTCGGCACATTCATGGAAAGGCCGCGCAGAACCGCATCGGGGTCGCCGCTGCGAGCCAGTTCCTCGACGAGGGCGGCCTGGTCCGTCGCCTTCACCGCATGGGTGGCGAGACCGCAGCCCACCGCATCGCCGTGGCGGATGCGCTCGCCGGTGAGGCCGAGATACATGCCGAAGCCGCCCAGCGGGGCCAGGAGGTGGCTGCCGCCGACATCCGGGAAGAAGCCGATGCCGACCTCCGGCATGGCGAACTGCGCGTTTTCCGTCATGAGGCGATGCGAGCCGTGGAAGGAGACGCCGACGCCGCCGCCCATGACGATGCCGTCGATCAGCGCCACATAGGGCTTGGCGAACCTGGCGATGCGCGCGTTCAGCCGGTACTCATCGGCGAAGAAGGCGACCGGCGGATTGCCCGCCCTGCCCGCCTCGTAGATCTGGGCTATGTCGCCGCCGGCGGAAAAGGCCCTGCCCTCGCCCCGGATCAGCACGGCGCGCACGGCATCGTCCGCCTCCCAGGCGTCCAGCGCCCGTGCCAGCGCCGTAATCATGCGGTGGGTGACGGCGTTGAGCGCCTGCGGCCGCGTCAGCGTGACGATGCCTGCCCTTCCGATCCGCTCGAAGCGAATCTCGTCGCCACCACCAAAGTCCATCGGCAAAAGACTCCTTGCCATCATCATCCGGCATTCTGCGAATGTGCTAAGCGTGGTGCCCGGACGCGTCAATGGCGCTGGCTCAACCATGCCGCATTGGTCTGTGCCGCGCATCGTGCTACAAGCCGCGCCAATCCGGAGACGCCCCATGAACAAGTTCACCCCTGCAAAGCCGGCCGGCGCGCGCAGCGTCGATGAGATCACCGGGTCGCGGCGCCTGCGGCGCATGCGCAAGGCCGACTGGTCGCGCCGGCTGGTGCAGGAGAACCGGCTTACCGTGGACGACCTGATCTGGCCGATCTTCATCATCGACGGGGAAAACCGGCGAGAGCCGATCGATGCCATGCCGGGGGTCTTCCGCCTGTCCATAGACCTGGCGGTCAGGGAGGCCGAGCGGGCGGCAGCGCTCGGCATTCCCGCGCTCGCCACCTTCCCCAATGTGGGGATGAGCCTGCGCGACCGGACCGGCTCGGCCATCCTGGATCCCGACAACGTCATCAACCGCGCGACGCGGGCCATCAAGCAGGCGGTGCCGGAGATCGGCGTCATCACCGACGCGGCGCTCGACCCCTTCACCAGCCACGGCCATGACGGCATCCTGCGCGACGGCGTCATCGTCAACGACGAGACGGTGGAACAGGTGGCTGCGGCAGCGGTGATCCAGGCCGCCAGCGGCGCCGACATCATCGCCCCGTCCGACATGATGGACGGGCGCATCGGCGCCATCCGCGACGCGCTCGACGCCAACGGCTTCCACGACGTGGCGATCATGTCCTACGCGACCAAGTTCGCCTCGGCCTTCTACGGGCCCTATCGCGACGCGATCGGCACCGCCGGCCTGCTGAAGGGCGACAAGAAGACCTACTACATCGACCACGCCAATTCCGACGAGGCCGTGCGCGAGGCCGAGCAGGACGTACTGGAAGGCGCCGACATGCTGATGGTCAAGCCCGGCCTGCCCTATCTCGACATCATCCGCAGGCTGAAGGACGAATTCGCGCTGCCGACCTTCGCCTATCAGGTGTCGGGCGAATATTCGATGATAGAGGCGGCGAGCGCCAATGGCTGGATCGACGGCGAAAAGGCCATGCTGGAATCGCTCACCGCCTTCAAGCGCGCCGGCTGCGACGGCATCCTGACCTATTTCGCACCCCGTGTTGCCGAAATGCTGAAGGGCTGAGCGGGCCGCGATTGGAATTCCGATGCCGTGCGCTAGAATGAATGAATGAGCCGGACAGAAATCATAGCGCGATTGCGGCAGGACGCGGACGCCATCCGGAAGATGGGCGCCACCTCGCTCTATCTTTTCGGCTCCGCAGGGCGGGATGAAGCCCGCCAGGACAGCGACCTCGATCTTTTCATCGACTACGATCCCGCCCGGCGCTTCTCGCTGATCGACCTTGTCGGCATCAAGCAATTCCTGGAAGAGCGGATGGCGGCGGAAATCGACATCACCACCCGCGACAGCCTTCATCCGCTGCTCAAGGATGAGATCGAGCAATCCGCCATACGCGTGTTTTGATGGCGCAGCGGCGGATCGAACCCGTTCTGGCGGAGATAAGCGAAGCGCTGAACGGCATCGCCCAGGCAACAGCGGGAAAGACGCTCGATGATTTCCGCAGCGATTGGCTGCTGCGCCACGGCGTCGAGCGTGGGATCGAGATCATTTCGGAAGCCGCGCGTCATCTTCCCGACCCATTGCTGGAACTTGCCCCCGAAATACCTTGGAAGCAGGTGCGCGGCATCGGCAACGTCCTGCGCCACGAATACCACAAGACTTCCGATCCGCTGGTGTGGGCGGTCGTTACGGAGAGCCTTCCCCAGTTGCGCCGGGCCATCGATCGGATCAACGCCTCCCTCGACCGGGACCTTGCCGGCGGCGGCAATGACCGATGAGCGATCGCCGCCCCGACTGCCTCACCCCCGTCTTCGTTGAACGACCTGCCGTAGCGTAATGACGCCAAGCCCCAAAGCGGCCGAGCCCGCCTATAACATCCACTGGCGGCGCAATCTCGCCGTGTGCCTGGCCGGCTCGTTCACCACGCTCGTGGCCATGACGCTGCTGCTGCCCTTCCTGCCGCTCTATGTGGAGGAACTGGGCGCGGAAGGGCACGCGGCCATCGTGCAATGGTCGGGCGTCGCCTATGGCGCGACCTTCTTCGCCGCGGCGCTGGTGGCACCGCTCTGGGGCCGGCTCGGCGACCGCTACGGCCGCAAGCTGATGCTGGTGCGCGCCTCGCTCGGCATGGCCGTATGCATGTCGCTGATGGGCATGGTGCAGAGCGTGTGGCAGCTCGTGGCGCTGCGCCTGCTGGTCGGACTGGCCGGCGGCTATTCCTCCGGCTCCACCATCCTCGTGGCCATGCAGACGCCGAAGGAGCGCTCCGGCTGGGCGCTGGGCACGCTGTCGGCCGGCATCATGGCCGGCAATCTCGTCGGGCCGCTGGTCGGCGGCGCCCTGCCGCCGCTGATCGGCATCCGCGCCACCTTCCTGCTGGCCGGCGGCATCATCTTCCTCGCCTTCCTCGCCACCACCTTCCTTATCCGGGAGGAGCCGCGCGCCGCGCCACCCGCCAAGGCCCGCAGCGGGAAGAAAAAAGGCGGCTGGGCGCAGGTGCCCGACAAGCGGCCGGTGGCGGCGATGCTGGCGACCGGCATGCTTTTGATGTTCGCCACCATGTCGATCGAGCCGATAATCACCGTCTATGTGGCGCAGCTCGTCGAGGACGCGAGCCGCGTCACGCTGGTCTCGGGCGTCGTCATGTCGGCGGCCGCGCTGGGCAGCATCCTTTCGGCGTCGTATCTCGGGCGGCTGGCCGACCGCGTCGGCCATTGGACCGTCATCATCGGCGCGCTGGCCGTCGCCGGCCTGCTGCTGGTGCCGCAGGCCTTCGTCACGCAGGGCTGGCAACTGGTGGCGCTGCGCTTCCTGATGGGGCTGGCGCTGGGCGGGCTGCTGCCCTCGATCACCAGCGTCATCCGCCACAACGTGCCGGAGCGCGTCGGCGGCAACGTGCTCGGGCTTTCGATCTCGGCCCAATATGTCGGCCAGGTGGCGGGGCCGGTGGCCGGAGGCTTCGTCGGTGGCCATTTCGGCATGCGCGCGGTCTTCCTCGCCACGGCCGTGGTGATGGGCGCAGGCGCGGCAGCCAACTGGCTGGTACGCGCCAGGCTCCAACAAGCCGCCGAAAAGGCCGGCAAATCACGCGAAACGGAGACTTCTACACAATGAGCCTCGAAATGCCGACCGACACTGCCGGCCGCATCCTCGTCTTCGCCGCGGGCATTGCAGGCGCAGCGGGCGTGGCGCTATCGGCCGCCGCCGCGCATCTGGGCGGCGCCTTCACCGGCACCGCCGCCTCCTTCCTGCTCGCCCACGCGCCGGCCCTGCTTGCCGCCGGTCTGCTCGGCGCAAACCGCGTGCTGCGCACGGGCGCGCTTGCCCTGCTCATCGGCCTCGCCCTGTTCAGCGGCGACCTGCTGGCGCGCGATTTCCTGGGAAGCAGGCTGTTTCCCTTCGCGGCACCGACGGGCGGCACGCTGCTTATCGCCGGCTGGCTGGTGGTCGCCGCTTCGGCCTTTGCCGCGGCGCGGCGCGGTTCCTGACGCCCGGAACCTTGAATTCGCGCCCGCCCAAGACCATTTCACTTGCGAAGTGGCCGGCCTCACGCCGGCAACGAAGGAGCAAGATGGACAATACGGCCCGCATCATCGACGGCGAGATCATCCCTTCCAGGCTGGACGACTACCGACTTTATGCCGGGGTGCGCACGCGCCGCATCTTCGCATGGCTGATCGACTACATTTTGATCGGCCTGCTCACCATTCCCTTCGCGGTCCTGGTCTTCCTGCTCGGCGTGCTCACGCTCGGCCTCGGCTGGACGCTGTTTTCCGTCCTCGTGCCGGCCGTGGCGGCCGTCTACATCTGGAGCACGCTGGGCGGCCGCGACCAGGCGACCTGGGGCATGAAGATGATGGACATCCGCCTCGAAAGGCTGGACGGCACCCGCATCGACGGGCTGACGGCCGTGGTCCATACGGTTCTGTTCTGGGCGGGCAACGTCATCCTGACCCCGCTGGTGCTGCTGGTGACGCTGTTCAGCGACCGCAAGCGCACGTTGCACGACCTGCTGCTCGGCACCGTGGTCGTGCGCAGCGACCGCTGAGCGGGCGGCCGGGAAAGACCTCCTCTCCTTCCGTTCCTTGCCTCCGTCGAAATGTGAAGGCCGGCGAAAGGCGCCGCCCTCACAATCCTGTTGAATTTTTCGCGGCCCGCGCCAATGGTATGGCGATTCCGGGGAGCGAATTCAGGCTCGATGACGCAGCATCCGACCCAGTCGCCGCAATTCTTCCTGACAGCGCCCTCGCCGTGCCCCTACCTGGAAGGCCAGTTCGAGCGCAAGGTCTTCACCCATCTCGTCGGCGAGAAGGCCTCCGAGATGAACGACCTGCTGACGCAGGGCGGCTTCCGCCGCTCGCAGAACATCGCCTACCGGCCCGCCTGCGAAACCTGCCGCGCCTGCGTCTCGGTGCGCATACTGGCGGATGAGTTCACGCCCACCCGCAGCATGCGCCGGGTGATGCAGCACAATGCCGACCTCGTCGGCGCCATGCACGAGGCCGTGCCGTCGACCGAGCAATATTCGCTGTTCCGCGCCTATCTCGATGCCCGCCACCGCAAGGGCGGCATGTCGGACATGACGGTGCTCGACTACGCCATGATGGTGGAGGACACGCATGTCGACACCAAGGTCATCGAGTACCGGCGGCGGGGGCCGGACACCTTCATCACCGGCAAGGGCCAGGGCGAACTGATCGCCGTGGCGCTGACCGACAGGATGGCCGACGGCCTGTCCATGGTCTATTCCTATTTCGACCCGGACATGGACGAGCGCTCGCTGGGCACCTTCATGATCCTCGACCACATCGCCCGCGCCAAGGCCATGGGCTTGCCCCATGTCTATCTCGGCTACTGGGTCAACGGTTCGCGCAAGATGAACTATAAGATGCGCTTCCAACCGCAGGAGCACCTCGGCCCACGGGGCTGGGAGCGCTTCAACGGCACATAGCTGAAACGCCGGCCCGTCTCCCAGCCAGAAAGGCTCCCAAACGCTGCCGTTGCATCCTGACGGAGCTTTTGCTTGCCCGCTTCACGCCACTCCCATGACCATGCCAAGGGCCTGCTGATCACCGCCATAGGCGGCATGACGCTGACCGTCGACATCCCGCTGATCCGTCTGGCCGACGGCGAGCCGTGGTCGATCCTGATGCTGCGCACCGGCACGACCTTCCTCACAGCGCTGGTCATCTGGGCGATCGGGCGCGCGATCACGCCCAAGGCGCCGCCGCTCATACCGGGGCGGGAAGGCCTGGCGGTGGCCGCGCTCTACGGTCTCGGCTCGATCACTTTCGTGACCGGCGTGTTCCACACCACCACGGCCAACCTGGTGTTCATCCTCACCTTCAACACCATGTTCGCGGCGCTGCTGTCCTGGCTGTTCCTCAGGGAGCGCCCGCGGCCGGCCACCTTCCTGGCGATGGCGGCGATGGTCCTCGGCGTCGGCATCATCGTCGGTGGCTCGATAGGCTCCGGCCACCTGTTCGGCGACGTGATGGCGATGTCTTCGGCGTTCTTTGTCGCCTCGGCGCTGACCATCTCGCGCGCCAGCGGCAAGGACATGGGCTTCACCGCGCTGATCGGCGTGGTGCTGCCCTTCATCGTCGCCGCCATCATGGTGATGAATGTCGGCTATGCGGTGAAGGAGCCCTGGTGGATCATCTTCAACGGCGCCGTCATCATGCCGATCTCGTTCTTCTGCCTCGCCACCGGCCCGCGCTACATCTCGGCCCCGGAAGTGGCGATGTTCTACCTGCTGGAGACGGTGCTGGCGCCGGTGTGGGTGTGGCTGGTGTTCACCGAGGTGCCGTCGCGCGACAGCCTGATCGGCGGCGCCATCCTGATCGTGGCGCTGGTCGCCCATTCCCTCTGGCAGTTGCGCCAGGGGCGCAAGCGGCGCGCCGCGGCGGGCCTGCGTCAGCCGGCCTGAGAGCGTTCGGGCTCCCTTTCCGGGGCATCGGCGGGAGCCGGCGCCGGCCGCGCCAGCACCTCCACGGAAGCGAGCGATTCAGCCGCCTCCTCCGCCGCGACGGCGTCCGAAACCTCGATCTCGTGCACCCATTCGCGCCAGATCGCCACCAGCAGCGCCATCAGCACCGGCCCGATGAACAGGCCGAGGAAGCCCATCGTCTTGACCCCGCCGATCAGCCCGAAGAAGGTGGGCAGGAACGGCAGCTTGATCGGCCCGCCCACCAGCTTCGGGCGGATGGTCTTGTCGACGATGAAGAGCTCGACCGAGCCCCACAGGAACAGGCCGAGCCCGGCAAACAGCGAGCCGCTGGCGGCGAGGTAGATCGACACCAGCGTAAAGGAGACCGGCGCGCCGCCGGGGATCAGCGCCATCAGGCCGGTGAGCGCGCCGAGCGTGACCGGCGAAGGCACTCCCGCCAGCCAGTAGGCCGTGCCCAGCACCACGCCCTCGCCGATGGCGATCACCGTCATGCCGGTGACGGTGGACGAGATGGTGGCCGGCACCACGCGCGAGATGCGCTCCCAGCGCATGGGCAGGATACGCTCGCCCAGGCGGTCGACCTGAGCGGCGAAATTCTCGCCGTCGCGGTAGGAGAAGAACAGCGCGATCAGCATGAACAATATGGTCAGCAGCAGCGAGAAGGCGCTGCCGCCGGCCGCCAGCACCGTCTGGTAGATCGAGCGGATATTGGCACCGCTGACGAGATAGATCATCTCGCCGATGCCGCCCGGATGGCCGAAGCGCAGCGTCCACTGTTCGTCCAGCCATTCGCCGACGCCGGGCAGGCCGACGATCCAGTGCGGCGTCGGCGCGCCGTGGCGGTTGGTCTCTAGAGCCCAGGGCACCCATTCCCGCACCTCGTTGATGGCATAGCTGCCGGCCATGAAGATCGGCACCACCAGGAAGGCGAGGATGAGCAGGATGGCGATGGTGGCGGCCATCGTGCGGTTGCCGCTCACGGCTTCGAGCAGGCGCCGGTAGAGCGGCCAGCTGGCAAAGGCGATGACCAGCGCGGCCAGCACCGGAAACAGGAAGCCGTGGAAGAAATAGACGCCGGCCGCCACGATCAGCACCAGCAGCCAGCGCGCCGCCGACAGGGGCGGGATGACCGCCGACCGCAAAGGCGCGGGCACGCCGAAAAGACGCGGTTCCTTCGGCGGCTTCCTGACGTCAGGCTGTTTCAATAAGCGTTCCTCGATCTGCCCCGTTGCGACCGTGCCGGCCTGCTGCCCTTACCGCTTCATAGTGCAGCAATAATGACGAGATTCCAAACATTCCGCAGCCGCACCCGCGCCGGCCCCGTTGTTCGATCACCGTCTCGGCATGCGGACCGGCCGCGTAACATGGAGCGTCTGCGCTTTTCTCCGAAACGCGAAAACGCTCCACCTTGCTGTTTCTACGCAATTCCGGACGGAAAACCGGTTCCCACTTTTCCTGGAATTGCTCTACCCAAACTTTCCGGTGCGCGGAAAGCCCTTCGGCACCATGCGGCCGGCGGACGCGCGCGCGCCGATCCATTCCGCCAGCTCGGCCTGCGAGCGGGTGAAGGTGCGCTCGGCCGAATCCTGCCAGGAAAGCCCCGCCTCCATGGCAAAGGTCTTCAGGTCGAGCACGCCGCCGTCCTTGTATTTCTGGAGGCGAACGCCCTTGCCGCGCGCCATCTCCGGCACCTCGGACAGGGCAAAGACCAGCATCTTGCGGTTCTCGCCGACGATGGCCACGTGGTCGCCCGCCACGGGAACGCAGATCCTGGCCTCGTCGGGCGCCTTGACGTTCATGACCTGCCGGCCCTTGCGCGTGTTGGCCACCACCTCGCCTTCCGGCACGAGGAAACCGTTGCCCTGGTGCGAGGCCAGCAGGAGCTTGCGGTTCGGGTCGTGGACGAAGGCGGTTACGATGTCCTGGTCGTTGTCCATGTCCACGATGATGCGGATCGGCTCGCCGTGGCCCCGCCCGCCCGGCAGCCGGTCGGCGCCGATGGTGTAGAACTTGCCGCCCGTGGTGAAGACCAGGATCTTGTCGGTGGTCTGGGCATGGAAGGCCAGCTTGAGCCCGTCGCCTTCCTTGAAGGAAAGCTGCGAATAGTCGGAAAGGTGCCCCTTCATGGCCCTGAGCCAGCCCTTTTCCGATACCACCACCGTGACCGGCTCGCGCTCGATCATGGCGTGGGCGATGTCGGTCAGGTCGTGCTCGGGCGCGTCGGCGAACTGGGTGCGGCGCGGGCCGAGTTCCTTGTTCTCCTCCGGCCCGAAGTCGCGGCGGATCTTCTGGATCTCCCAGGCGATGGTCTTCCACTGCTTTTCGGGCGAGGCGAGCAGCGCCTCGATCTGCTTCTTCTCCGCCGAGAGGCCGTCGAACTCCTTGCGGATCTCGAACTCCTCCAGCTTGCGCAGGGCGCGCAGGCGCATGTTGAGGATAGCTTCCGCCTGGGTGTCGGTCAGGTCCCAGCGCGCCATCATCACCGGCTTGGGCTCGTCCTCCTCGCGGATGATGCGGATCACCTCGTCGATGTTGAGATAGGCGATCAGGTAGCCGGCGAGGATCTCCAGCCGCCGCTCGATCTCGGCGAGCCGGTAGCGCGAGCGGCGGACGAGCACGTCGCGGCGATGGTCGAGCCATTCCTTGAGCACGTCCCTCAGCGACAGGACGTTGGGCACCTTGCCGCGCGACAGCACGTTCATGTTGAGGGGGAAGCGGCTTTCCAGCTCGGTGAGCTTGAACAGCGATTCCATCAAAAGGCCAGGATCGACCGTGCGGCTCTTGGGCGCCAGCACGATGCGGATGTCCTCCGCGCTCTCGTCGCGTATATCCTCCAGCAGCGGCAGCTTGCGGGCCACAAGAAGCTCGGCGATCTTCTCGATCATGCGCGATTTCTGCACGCCGTAGGGGATTTCGGTGACGACGATCACCCAGGTGCCGCGGCCCTGGTCCTCCTGGTGCCACTTCGCCCGGACCCGGAAGCTGCCGCGGCCGGTCTCGTAGGCTTCCAGGATGGAGGCACGGTCGTCCACGACGATGCCGCCGGTGGGGAAATCCGGCCCCTGGACGAAATCCATCAGCTTGGCCACCGGCGCATCGGGGTGGTCGATGAGGTGGAGGGCAGCGTCGCAGAGCTCGGCGGCGTTGTGCGGGGGGATGGAGGTGGCCATGCCCACGGCGATGCCGGAGGAGCCGTTGGCCAGAAGGTTGGGGAAGGCGCCGGGCAGCACCACCGGCTCCTCGTCCTCCTCGTTGTAGGTGGGGCGATAGTCGACCGCGTCCTCGGTGATGCCGGACAGGATCTCGGTGGCCACGTCGGTCATGCGCGCCTCGGTGTAGCGCATGGCCGCGGCGTTATCGCCGTCGATGTTGCCGAAATTGCCCTGCCCGTCGACCAGCGGGTAGCGCATGGAGAAATCCTGCGCCAGCCGCACCAGCGCGTCGTAGATCGACTGGTCGCCATGCGGATGGAACTTGCCCATCACCTCGCCGACGATGCGGGCACATTTGGCAAAGCCCTGGTCTGGGTTCAGGCGCAGCAGCCGCATGGCGTGCATGATACGCCGGTGGACCGGCTTCAGCCCGTCGCGAACGTCCGGCAGGGCGCGGTGCATGATGGTCGACAGCGCGTAGGCCAGATAGCGCTCCTCGAGCGCCTTTTTCAGGTCGACCGGCTCGATGTTGTCGTCGCCGCCATTTCCGGGCGGCAAAAGGCTTTTTCCCATGGTTCGGGACTAGCCGAGCCGCTGATTCGCGGCAAGGGGCGCGTCCGGCAACGTATCCGGGAAGCTGCGGCACGGCATAAAACGGTTACAGACGGCCGGCTATGGAGAGGGCGCCGGCGCCCGCATGCCGGCCGAATGCTACCGAAACTTCACCGCACCGGAAAATGAAGCCTGCGCGGCAATTGCCATTTCGGGCGAATTTCGGCCAATGTGCCGGCAACGCCTTCTTCCCGTCCGGTTTGTCGTGGACAGACGGCGGCTCGATGCAACCAGCGGCCGGCGCCTTGCAGCCGGCCTCACCCTTCCGGGAGCCCGCGATGACCTATCACCGCTCGACATTCGGCAAGCTGGCCCTGTCGGCCTTTCTGCTGGCGCTGCCGCTGAACCCGGCTCTGGCGCAGGACGTCACGGCGGTGGCGAACCGGCTGAAGGGGATGATGGCGGCGCAGGGCGTGGAACTCGGCTGGACCGGCATTTCCGGCGACAGCGCCAGCATGGTGCTGCAGGGCGTCACCCTGAAGCCCGCCGCCGAGACGGAGGCGCTTGCCCTGGGCGACGTCACCTTCAAGGGCATAAGCGAGGCGGGCGGGGGCTATGCGATCGACACCGCCACCACGCAGGGCTTCTCGCGCAGCGAGGACGGCGCGACCGTCGCGGTCAGCCCCTTCACCATGCACGGCATCACCATCCC
>ERZ778021.3021-NODE-3021-length-13227-cov-8.449438_pt1 | contig 13227 bp, 10 predicted proteins | sample MGYA00375751_ERZ778021 | MGnify/ENA primary metagenome ERZ778021 (study PRJEB29350, sample SAMN05389814) | bioreactor metagenome | isolation source: Thiocyanate stock bioreactor | place: South Africa: University of Cape Town | collected 2013-08-29 ... | reverse complement strand
AGGGGGACGACGCCAGCGCGGCGGGGCGGCCCTTGCGCGGCGTCCGCTGGCTTGGAGCGCGCCAGTTCGAAGCGCTCCACTCCTCTTTTGATAGCCTCCCGCGCTTGTCTGGCAAGCGTTGGAGGCTTTTTTTCTTTAGAACATGCCCTGGCTCACCAGGTCACTTCGCGCCCGGCGGCGGCGCTGCGGCGCAGCATGTCGAGCAGCGGCGCGGCGCGCTGGCGCAGGTGCACGGCATCGGGCCGCTCCTCGGAGCCGTCGCCCTCGCGCTCCTGGGCCGCCTGGGCCAGCACGTGGTCTTCGGCGGCGATGGCCGCCTCGATGGCCGCGATGGCGGCAGGGATCTGCTCCACCGTGACGATGCCGCCCGCCCCGGGCTCCTTGCCCATGGTCTGCACCAGCTGGCGGCCATTGGGTTCGAGCATGATGACGTCGGCGGTGGCGCGGGACTTGAATTTGTAAAGCATGGCGAAACCTCGGAAACTAGTTTTTCATGGCGCTAAGCACCACCTGCAGCCCATGAAACCGGCGCTGCCCAGGCCAGCGGACGCCGCGCAAGGGCCGCCCCGCCGCGCTGGCGTCGTCCCCCTGCCCGCATCGCAACGCGATGCGAGAGCGGGGGGAAGCCGCGAAGCGGCTCAGGGGGGTGTTGTCGTTTCATTTCAAACTCCGGCAAGCCGCCGGTACGCGACGCGCGTGGCGGGCGAGACGCCGGCCAGCACCTGTTCGTACGACGTCTGGTGCAGCGCGATGAGGCGCACCGACGCCACCGTGGCCGAGCGGCAGAACCAGTGGCAGCTGTGCTGCAGCAAGTACAGCTCGGCGGTCAGGGTATAGGCCTGGCGCTTGCGGTCCTGCGCCGCGCCGTCCTCGCCACCGGCGGCCTGGGCCACCACGGCGGCGATGCCGCGCGCATGCAGCTGCAGCATGGCGCGCATGTCGAAGGTGGCCGAGGGCAGCCAGCGGCTGGCATACGGCAGCGCGATGGCCAGGGTGCTGACGCGCGCCTCGTCGGCCGGCACGCGGCCGAAGTCGTCGGCGAGGGACTGCAACTGCAGCACCAGGTTCTTCTCGGTCGTGGCCAGCAGGTCCCAGATCTGCACGCGCCGCTGCGCGTCCTGCTCGCCCAGCGCGCGCAGGTAGCCCTCGGTCAGCGACTCCATGAGCTTCTCGATCTGGTAGCGCGCCAGAAAGCCGCCGAGCAGCGCCACGCGCGCCGCGCGCTCGCGCGACTTGAGCAGGTGCAGGCCGAAAAGCAGCAGCAGTGCCAGCGAGAAGATTTCCATCAAGGCAGTCCGGAGGGTGAACAGAGGGTGAATGCCGCAAGTGTAGGCGGGCCATGGCACAGTCGGGGCATGCTTCGATGGCCGAATTCCCTTGCACGGCGGCGCCTGGCCTGGCTCGCGCTGCCCTGGCTGCTGGCCGGCTGCGCGCAGGACAGCCAGCTCGGCTACTACTGGCAGGGCCTGCGCGGCCACCTGGCATTGATGCAGGCCGCGCGCCCGCTGCCCGCGTGGATCGCCGACGACGGCACCCCGGCGGTGCTGCGCGAGCGGCTGGCGCTGGCGCAGCGCGCCCGCGCCTTCGCCGTGGACACGCTGCACCTGCCCGACAACGCCAGCTACCGCCGCTACGCCGACCTGGGCCGCCCCGCCGCCGTGTGGAACGTGGTGGCCGCGCCGCCCGACGCGCTGACGCTGCACCGCTGGTGCTTTCCGCTCACGGGCTGCATCGGCTACCGCGGCTACTTCAGCGAGGCCGGCGCGCAGGCCCAGGCGCGTGCGCTGGCCGCGCAGGGGCTGGAAGTGTCGGTGTACGGCGTGCCCGCGTACTCCACGCTGGGCTACCTGAACTGGCTCGGCGGCGACCCGCTGCTGTCCACCTTCGTGCACTGGCCCGAGGGCGACTTCGTGCGCCTGATGTTCCACGAGCTGGCGCACCAGGTGGTCTACGCCGAGGGCGACACGCCGTTCAACGAATCCTTCGCCACCGCCGTGGAGCGCGTGGGCGGGGCGCTGTGGCTGTCGCGCCACGCCAGCGCCGCCGCGCAGGCGGCCGACCGCGCAAGCCAGGCGCGGCGCGCGCAGTTCCGCCAGCTCACCCGCGCCACGCGCGAGCGGCTGGCGGAGATTTATGCACAAAAATCGGCTTCAGCCCTTACCAGCCAAGCGCTGGAAGCTATGAAATCGGAAGCAATGCAGGACTTCCGCGCGCGCTACGCGGCATTGCGCGCGCAATGGCTGGCCGCTGCGCCGCAGGCCGCCCCCACGCTGGCCGGCTACGACCGCTGGGTGGCCCAGGCCAACAACGCCGCCTTCGCCGCGCAGGCCGCCTACGACGGCTGGGCCGATGCGTTCGAGGCGCTGCTGCAACGCGAGGAAAGCGACTGGCCACGGTTTTATGATGCCGTACGAAAAATGGCGGCCCTGCCCGCCGCGCAGCGCCTGCAGGCCCTGTGCGCGCTGCAGCCGGCCGCGCCGAAGGAGTTCGCCTGTGTCCCACATCCAAATCCGCCGCCCCCACCAGCTCGGCCTTGAAGCCGCGCGCAAGATCGCCTTTGCCTGGGCCGAAAAGGCCGAACAGAAGCTGGACATGGAATGCACCTACGAGGAGGGCGACGACCAGGACACGGTGCACTTCACGCGCGCAGGCGTCAACGGCACGCTGCAGGTCTACCCCGACCTGTTCGAGCTGGACGCGCGGCTGGGCTTCCTGGTCAGCGCGTTCAGGCACCGCATCGAGACGGAGCTGCACACGCAGTTCGACGCGCTGCTGGCGCCGGCCAAGCCCAAATCGACCGGCAGGAAAAAGGCCGGCTGACCGGGCTGGCAGCGGCCGCCGCTCAGAAGCGGTACGTCGCGCTCAGCACCACGTTGCGGCGCGGGGCCCACCAGCAGTCGCCGCGCGACAGGCAGGTGCTCATGTACTGCTTGTCGGCCAGGTTGCTGATGTTGAGCGCGTAGCGCCAGTCCTGGCTGTCGTAGGCCAGCATGGCGTCGGCCACGCCCGCCGCCGGAACCCGGGGCCCCGTGCCGTCGTGGAACGACGACAGCCAGCGGTAGCCCGCGCCCACGGAAAAGCCGCGCACGCCGCCCAGCGCGAAGCGGTACACGCCCCACACGGCCGCCTGGTGGCGCGGCATGCCTTCGAGCAGGGGATCGACGTCGGTGTAGTTGTAGTGCGCCGTCAGGTCGAAGGCCGTGGCCACGCGCGCCTTGTATTCGAGCTCCACGCCCTTGTTGCGCGTCTGGCCCGCCTGCAGCGCGTTGTTCGGGTTGACCGGGTCGGGCGTCTGCTGGTTCTTTTCCTTGAGGTCGTACACCGCGGCCGTGAACTGGGTGGCGCTGCCCTCGGGCATGTACTTGACGCCCACCTCGACCTGCTCGCCTTCCAGCGGCTTGAAGCGCTGGCCGTAGGCGTCGGTGCCGCTGACGGGATTGAAGGACTCGGCGTAGCTGACGTACGGCGTCCAGCCACCGGGCAGCTGGTACATCACGCCCAGGCGCCTGGTGGTGGCGCTGGTGCGGTCATCCTGCGCGCCCGCCAGGCTGTTCACGGCGCGGTCGTGGCGCAGGCCGGCGATGAAGATCCACGGGCCCCACTTCACCTGGTCCTGCAGGTACAGGCCGCTCTGGCGCTGCACGTTCTCGGGCCGCGCGGCGAGCGCCGGGCGCAGGCGGTTGCCGTACGCGGGCGCATAGGCGTCGATGGGCGTGTTGTACGCATCGTCCGCTTCGGTCTTGTTCTCGGTCTGGCGGTTCCAGTCCACGCCCAGCAGCAACTGGTGGCGCATGCCGCCAGCGTCGAAGTTGCCTTGCAGGTGCGTGTCCACGGCGGCCATGCGCGTGCGCGTAACGTTCTGCCCGTACAGGCGGCCGATCAGGCGCTGGTTGACCGGGTCGGCGCCCCATCCGCCCGGGATGGTGAAAAAGTCCGCGTAGTGGTAGCCGCCGCGGTTCTCGTTGCGGGCCAGGCGCAGGTTCTGGCGCACGGTCCAGGCGTCGTTGAAGCGGTGCTCGAACAGGTAGCCGATGGATTCGCGGTCGGTGTCGTAGTAGTCGCCGGGCTCGCCGATGAAGCGGCCCACGGGGAGCATGCCGTTGGGATTCGGCAGCAGCGTGCCGGACCACGGCAGGAACTGCGACGTGCTGCCCGAGCGGTCCTGCTGCCAGTGGGCCTGCAGGACCAGCGACGTGGCGGCGCTGGGCCGCCAGGCCAGCGAGGGGGCGATGAGCCGGCGGTCGTTCGGCACATGGTCCACCTGCGTGTCGGCATCGCGCGCCACCGCCACCAGGCGGTAGGACCATGCACCATTCGCCGTGAGCGGGCCCGTCAGGTCAGCCTGCAGCTGCTTGCGGTTCCAGCTGCCGATCTGCACGCCCACCTCGCGCTGCGTTTCCTGCAGCGGGCGCTTGCTCACCATGTTGACCACGCCCGCCACCGTGCCCGCGCCGAAGAGCATGCCCGACGGGCCGCGCAGCACCTCGATGCGCTCCAGCGCGTACGGGTCGGCGGGCACGGTGCTGGTGTACCAGTTGTAGTTCTGGCGCAGCCCGTCGAGGTAGGTGTCGGGCCAGCTGCCGCGCACGCGCACGCTGTCGGAACGGCTGTCCAGCCCGTAGGCGTCGCTGCGCACGCCCGCCGCGTACAGCAGCGCCTCCTGGAACGTGGTCGCGCCCTGGTCCACCATCTGGTCGCGCGTGACCACGGTGACGGATTGCGGGGTTTCCGCGAGCGGCGTATCCGTCTTGGTGGCCGTGACCGCGTTGCGCGCGCGGTAGCCCACCACCGGGGTGGTGGCGGATTCCTTTTCGGCGTTCGCATCGACGCGCACTTCGGGTAGCAGGGCCCCCGTGCTCTGGGCCCGGGCCAGGGCGGGTGCGAGGCCGAAGGCCAGTGCGAGGCCAAGACACAGTGCGGTTCGCGGGTGTTGGGTTGTCATGATTTCATGAATAAAAACAAGAATTATTTCTATTCTAAAAACCAAAATCCCGGGAAACGCCCTACCTGTCGTGCCGCGGCAACAGGTACGCACCATGAAAAAAGCGGCCCGCAGGCCGCCTTGGCAGGGTGCCGCGCCGGTCAGCGCAGCGATTCGATCAGGTCGATGTACTGCTGCTTGGCCTCGTCGGCACCGGTGCCCTTGAGCTTTTCCCAGGCGTCCCACTTGGCGCGGCCGACCATGTCGGTGAAGCTGGGCTTCTTGGACTCGTTGTCGCCCTCGGTGGCCTGCTTGTACAGCGCGTAGATCTTCAGCAGCGTGGCGTTGTCGGGGCGCTCGCTGAGCGTTTTGGAGTTGGCCACGGCAGCTTCAAAGGTGGCGTTCAGATCGGACATGGAGTCTCCTCGCAAGGTGGGAAAAAACGGGTGTCGGCAAGTGCATGCGCCGGTGTATCTTACGGCCCGGCCCTTGCCGCTAGGGTGCATTCCCTAGAGGCCATCCCCCAAAATCCGCGCTCCCTTCCACCACCCAACGCACAGGACACGCCCCCCATGGTCACCCGCATCGCCTCCGCCGCCGCCCCCCTCCTGGCCGTGCCCGCGCCGGCGGCGCGCGCCGCACGCATCGTCGGCAAGAACGTGCAGCGCGCGGCCACGGGCATGCTGGGCCTGTCGGGCGAGCGCATGAGCAAGGTCGATACGGCCTGGCTGCGCATGGACAGCGACCACAACCGCATGATGATCAACGGCGTGTGGACGCTCTCGCCCGGCGTCACCTGGCAGGCGCTGTGCGAGCGCGTGCAGCAGCGCCTGCTGCAGTACCCGCGCTTTCGCCAGCGCGTGGTGCAGGACGCCGCCGGCGCCACCTGGGTCGATGACGACCGCTTCGACATCGCCGCGCACGTGGTGCGCGAGCCGCTGCCGCACCGCAAGGGCCAGAGCATGCAGCAGGCGCTGCAGCAGCGCGTGGGCGAGCTGGCCATGCAACCGCTGGACGGGCGCCGGCCGCTGTGGCAGATCCATCTGGTCGAGGACTTCACGGGCGACGACGGCGAGAAGGGCAGCGCGCTCATCGTGCGCATCCACCACTGCATCGCCGACGGCATTGCGCTGATCTCGGTCACGCTGTCGCTGGTCGATGGCGGCAGCGAGCCGCCGCAGCGCCGCGCCAAGCCCGCGCACGACGCGGGCAGCCCCGAGGAATGGCTGGCCGACACGCTGATCCGCCCCTTCACCGACATGGCCGTGAAGGCCATCGACATGGCGGGCGAGAGCGCCGCGCATTCGCTGCACCTGCTGCGCGAGCCCGAGAAGATGCTGGAGCAGGGCCTGGCGGGCTCGGTGGAGGCCGCGCGCATGGCCTACCAGTTGGTGAGCGACGCCGCCGCGCTGGCGCTCATGCCCGACGACTCGGCCACGCGCCTCAAGGGCAAGCCGGGCCAGGCCAAGCGCGTGGCCTGGTGCCCGCCGATCCCGCTGGACGAAGTCAAGGCCATCGGCAAGGCGCTGAACTGCTCGGTCAACGACGTGCTGCTGTCGTGCGTGGCCGGCGCCATTGGTGGCTACCTGCGCGCCCAGGGCGACGACCCGGCGGGCCAGGAGATCCGCGCCATGATTCCGGTGAACCTGCGCCCCATGGAGCAGGCCTGGAAGCTGGGCAACCGCTTCGGCCTGGTGCCGCTGGTGCTGCCCATCGGCATCGAGAACCCGATCGAGCGCGTGTACGAGGTGCGCCAGCGCATGAACGCGCTCAAGGGCAGCACGCAGCCGCTGCTGGCCTTCGCCATGCTGTCGATGGCGGGCATGCTGGTCAAGCCCGCGCAGGACGCGCTGCTGAACCTGTTCGCGCGCAAGACCACCGCCGTGATGACCAACGTGCCCGGCCCGCGCGACGCGCTGACGCTGTGCGGCGCGCGCGTCACGCAGTGCATGTTCTGGGTGCCGCAGTCGGGCGACATCGGGCTGGGCGTGTCCATCCTCAGCTACGGCGGCGGCGTGCAGTTCGGCGTGATGACCGACACCGCGCTGTGCCCCGCGCCGCAGCAGATCATCGACGCCTTCACGCCCGAGTTCGCGCAGCTGTCGCTGCTGACGCTGATGCTGCCGTGGGGCGAGGTGTGATGGTGCTATTTAATAAATAGCTACTAGCGCTTGACTAGCAAGGGCTGGAGCCGTTTTCCCTTGAAATTCAGCCAGGCGCGCGGTTCAGCCACGCCTGCGCCAGCCGCACCCAGTAGGTCGCGCCCAGCGGGATCAGCGCGTCGTTGAAGTCGTAGCTCGGGTTGTGCAGCGTGCACGGGCCGGCGCCGTGGCCCGCGTCGCGGTGGCCGCCTTCGCCGTTGGCGATGAAGCAGTACGCGCCCGGCTTGGCCTGCAGCATGTAGGCGAAGTCCTCGCCGCCCAGCGTGGGCTCCTGCGCCAGCACCTTGTCCTCGCCGAGGATGTCCACCATCACCTGGCGCGCGAAGGCGGCCTCGGCCGGGCTGTTCACCGTGGGCGGGTAGTTGCGCGCGAACTCGAACTCGCAGCGCGCCTCGTGCGCCGCGCAGGTGTGCTCGGCCACCTGGCGCATGCGGCGCTCGATCAGGTCGAGCAATTCGGTGGTGAAGGTGCGCACCGTGCCCTGCAGTTCGCAGGCGTCGGGCACCACGTTGCTGGCCTCGCCCGCGTGGATCATGGTGACCGAGATCACCCCGGCATCCAGCGGCTTCTTGTTGCGGCTGACGATGGCCTGGAAGCCCTGCACCACCTGGCAGGCGATGGGCACCGGGTCGATGCCCATGTGCGGCATGGCGGCGTGGCTGCCCTTGCCGCGGATGGTGATCTTGAACTCGCTGGTCGAGGCCATCACCGGCCCCGGGCTCACGGCCATGGTGCCCGCGGGCATGCCGGGCCAGTTGTGCATGCCGAACACCGCCTCCATGGGGAACTGGGTGAACAGGCCGTCGTCCATCATCACGCGCGCGCCGCCGCCACCTTCCTCTGCCGGCTGGAAGATCAGGTACACCGTGCCGTCGAAATCGCGCTGGCTGGCCAGGTGCTGCGCCGCGGCCAGCAGCATGGCGGTGTGGCCGTCGTGGCCGCAGGCGTGCATCTTGCCCGGCACCTTGCTGGCGTGCGCGAAGGTGTTGAACTCCTGCATGGGCAGCGCGTCCATGTCGGCGCGCAGGCCCACGCCGCGCCCGCAGGCGCCGCCGTCGCGCCCGTGCACGATGCCCACCACGCCGGTCTTGCCCATGCCGCGGTGCAGGGGAATTCCCCACTGCGTCAGCTTTTCGGCCACGAGGTCGGCGGTGCGCACTTCCTCGAAGCACAGCTCGGGGTGGGCGTGGATGTCGCGGCGCAGCGCGGCGATGGCGGGCGCCTGGGCGGCAATGGCGTCGATGGTCTTCATGGCATGTCTTCCTTGGATTGGCACAGTCTAGTACAGCACTTTGGAGAGAACGTGTTAACGCTCTTTTCATGGTGCCCGTTGCCCCGCAAAGGCGGCAGATGCAAGGCGCAAAGCGCAGCCGGGCTGGTGGCCCGGCGAGCATTTGCAACGCCGCAGATGCCGCCTTTGCGAGGCAACCCTCCGGGCAAGGCAGCAAAAGGCCGCACTCGTCGTTGCGCGCCTTGCCCAGGCCACCAGCATGGTCTGCGGCGCGCGCCTAGATTGCGGCCTTTTGCTGCCTTGCGGGCACCATGAAAAGAGCGTCAACACGTTCTAAAAGTGGAATACTGCAGCGCTGCCCCCACTCCCCTGTTCGCCATGCTTTCCTCCGCCCCTGTGCGCGGCGCCTGCCCGCACGACTGCCCCGACACCTGCGCCCTGCTGACCACCGTGGAGAACGGCCGCGCCGTGCGTGTGCAGGGCAACCCTGCGCACGCGCCCACGGGCGGCGTGCTGTGCGCCAAGGTGTCGAAGTACGCCGAGCGCACGCACCACGCCGAGCGCATCCTCACGCCGCTCAAGCGCACCGGCCCCAAGGGCAGCGGCCGGTTCGCGCCCGTCTCGTGGGACGAAGCTCTGGGGGACATCGCCGCGCGCCTCACGGCGATCGCCGCGCGCGACCCGCAGGCCATCCTGCCCTACAGCTACGCCGGCACCATGGGGCTGGTGCAGGGCGAGAGCATGGACCGGCGCTTCTTCCACAGGCTGGGCGCCTCGCTGCTGGCGCGCACCATCTGCTCCACGGCGGGCGGCGAGGGCCTGGTGCACACGCTCGGCGGCAAGGTCGGCATGAAGGTGGAGTTCTTCGCGGAGGCCAAGCTCATCCTCATCTGGGGCAGCAACTCCATCGGCAGCAACCTGCACTTCTGGCGCATCGCCCAGCAGGCCAAACGCGATGGCGCGCGCCTGGTGTGCATCGACCCGCGCCGCACCGAGACGGCCGAGAAGTGCCACGAACACCTGCAGCTGCTGCCCGGCACCGACGCCGCGCTGGCCCTGGCGCTGATGCACGAGCTGATCGCCCACGACTGGCTCGACCACGACTACATCGCGCGCCACACCCTTGGCTGGGAGGGCCTGCGCGCACGCGCGCTCGAATGGCCGCCCGAGCGCGCGGCCGCGGTCTGCGGCCTGCCGGTGGAGCAGATCCGCGGCCTGGCGCGCGCCTACGGCACGACGCAGCCCGCCGCCATCCGCCTCAACTACGGCGTGCAGCGCGCGCACGGCGGTGGCAACGCCACGCGCGCCATCGCCTGCCTGCCCGCGCTCACCGGCGCATGGCGCCAGCGCGCGGGCGGGGTGCTGCTATCCAGCTCGGGGCATTTTCCCGTGCAGCGCGCGCAGCTCGCGCGCCCCGACCTGCTGGCCGGACGCCAGCCGCGCACGCTCAACATGGTGACCATCGGCGACGACCTGTTGCGCCCGGCCTCGCCCACGTTCGGCCCGCAGGTCGAGGCCCTGGTGGTCTACAACAGCAACCCCGTGGCCGTGGCGCCCGACTCGGCCAAGGTGGTGCAGGGCTTCGCGCGCGAGGACCTGTTCACCGTGGTGCTGGAGCACTTCCACACCGACACCGCCGATTGGGCCGACTACATCCTGCCCGCCACCACCCAGCTCGAACACTGGGACGTGCACGCGAGCTACGGCCACACCGACGTGCTGCTCAACCGCCCGGCCATTCACCCCCTGGGCGAGGCGCGCAGCAACGCGCGGATCTTCCGCGACCTGGCCGCGCGCATGGGCTTCACCGAGCCGTGCTTCGCCGACAGCGATGAAACGCTCTGCCGCCAGGCCTATGGCGAGGCCGTCGATTTCCAGAAGCTGCTCGACGACGGCTACGCCCGCCTGCCCGTGCCCGATGCGCCGTTCGCCGAAGGCGGCTTTCCCACGCCCTCGGGCCAATGCGAGATGTACAGCGCGCGCCTGGCCGCCCAAGGGCTCGATCCGCTGCCCGGCTACGTGCCGAACCACGAGGCGGCGGGCGCCTCGGCGCGCTACCCGCTGGCGATGATCTCGCCGCCCGCGCGCAACTTCCTCAACTCCACCTTCGTGAACGTGCAGAGCCTGCGCCAGATCGAGGGCCGCCCGCTGCTCGAAATCCACCCGGCCGACGCCGCCCCACGCGGCATCGCCGAGGACTGCGTGGTGCGCGTGTTCAACGACCGCGGCAGCTACACATGCCACGCGGCCGTGAGTGAGCGCGCGCGCCCCGGCGTGGTCAACGGCCTGGGCGTGTGGTGGCGCAAGCTGGGACTGGACGGCACCAACGTCAACGAGCTGACCAGCCAGCGCCTGACCGACCTGGGCGCGGGGCCGACGTTCTACGACTGCGCGGTGCAGGTGGAGGCCATGGGGCAGCGGTAACAATACGGCGCCAATCCCGGACCACGCGCCCGCGCGCCCCTTGCCCATGCCCTCCTCGACGACACTCCGCACGCCACTGCCACCCACGGCCCGCTCCGCCCGGGGCACCGCCAGAAGCCTCTTCGCCGTGGCCGCGGCGGCCGCCGCCGCACTGCTCGCCTCCTGCGGCGGCGGTGGCGGCGCGCCGGTGCCGCTGACCCTGGAGCAGAAGGTCGGCCAGATGGTGATGATGGGCATCGACGGCACCACGCCCGACGCCCCCGGCGTGCAGGAGGCCCTGCAGCAAATCCGCGCCGGCCAGCTCGGTGGCGTCATCCTGTACCGCTACAACATCACCGGCCCCGCGCAGGTGCGCGCGCTGAACCAGGCGCTGCAGCAGGCCAACCCGCTGCCCTACCCGCTGCTGATCGCCCTGGACCAGGAAGGCGGGCTGGTGCAGCGGCTGCGCGCCTCGAACGGCTTCGCCGACACGCCCTCGGCCGAGGACGTGGCGGCCCAGCAAACGCCAGCCCAGGCCCGCGCCACCTACGGCCAGATGGCGCGCATGGTCGCCGGCGCCGGCTTCAACTTCAACTTCGGCCCGGTGGTCGATCTGCGCGGCGACCCGGCCGACCCGCTGCAGCAGGCGGTGTCGCCTGTCATCGGCAAGCTCCACCGCGCCTATTCCAACGACCCGGCCACGGTGGTGCGCTACGCCGAGGCGTTCATCCAGGCGCACCACGACGCCGGCGTGCTCACCGCACTCAAGCACTGGCCGGGCCACGGCCTAGCCACCGGCGATACCCACCTGGGGCTGGTGGACGTGACGCAAACGGCCCAGCCCATCGAGCAGTGGCCGTTCCAGCAGCTGATCCGCGGCGGCAGCGCCGACGCCGTGATGACCGCGCACTTGGTGAACCGCAGCGTCGACCCGGACTGGCCAGTCACGCTCTCGCAGCGCTTCATCCAACCGCTGCTGCGCGCGCGCGACGGCTTCGACGGCGTGGTCGTCACCGACGACCTGCACATGGGCGCCATCCAACTGCAGCACACGCCGCGCGAGGCGGTGGTGCGCGCCATCCGCGCGGGCAACGACCTGCTGGTGCTGTCGAACAACCCGGGCGCGGCCACGCGCGTGCCCGGCTTTCAGCCGCGCTACGACATGGGCCGCCATGTGGCCAGCCTGGTGCGCGAGGCGATTGCCAGCGGCGAGCTGACCGAGGCCGACATCGACACCGCCTGGCACCGCCTGGCCCGGCTGCGCGAGCGCCTGGCGGCGCGCTGAAGCAACGCGAACAGCGCGGCCTACAGTGCCGTCAGCAGGATGCGGCGGGCCACCTCGGGCGTGATGTCGCGCTGCTCGCCCAGCTTGACCATGCCGTGCGCCTCCAACTGCGCCACCACCGCATCCACGTGCTCGGCCCCCAGGCCATAGGCGCCCAGGCGCGTAGGCACGCCCAGGCTCTCGAAGAACGCGCGCGTGCGCGCGATGGCGGCGCTGATGCGCGCCTCTTCGTCACCCTCGCGCAGGCCCCACACGCGCTCGGCGTACTGCAGCAGCTTGGCGCGCTTCGGCACCCGCCGCTCGTCGAGCAGCGACGGCAGCACGATGGCCAGCGTGCGGGCATGGTCGATGCCGTGCAGCGCGGTGAGCTCGTGGCCGATCATGTGCGTGGCCCAGTCCTGCGGCACGCCAGCGCCGATCAGTCCGTTGAGCGCCAGCGTGGCCGTCCACATCATGTTGGCGCGGTCGGCGTACACCGGCTCCGGCGCGGCCAGGATGCGCGGCCCCACTTCGATCAGCGTCTGCAGGATGCCTTCGGCGAAGCGGTCCTGCACCAGCGCATCGACCGGGTAGGTCAGGTACTGCTCCGTGGTGTGCACGAAGGCATCGACCACGCCGTTGGCCAGCTGCTGCGGCGGCAGTGTGTAGGTCTTGGTCGGGTCCAGCACCGCGAAGCGCGGAAAGCAGTGCGCGCTGCTGAAGGGCAGCTTGGCGCCCTTGGCGCGGTGCGTGATGACGGAGCCGTTGTTCATCTCCGAGCCCGTGGCCGGCAGCGTCAGCACGGCGCCGAACGGCATGGCGCGCGCGATGTTGCGCCCGCGCTTTTCCAGGATGCTCCAGGGGTCGCCCTCGACGTGCACCGCCGCCGCGATGAACTTGGCGGCGTCGATCACCGAGCCGCCACCCACCGCGAGCAGGAAGTCGAAGCCGCCCTCGCGGATCTGCTGCACGGCGCGCAGTGCGGTCTCGTAGCTCGGGTTCGGCTCGATGCCCGGGAACGTCGCGTGCACGCGCGCTCCCAGGGCCTGGCGCACCTCGGCCAGCGTGCCGTTCTTCTCGGCGCTGGCGCCGCCCACGAGAATCAGCACGCGCGCCTGCGCGGGCACCAGGCGATCCAGGTCGACCACGCGGCCCTGGCCAAAAGCGATGTGGGTGGGGTTTTGAAAGTCGAAATTCAGCATGGGGCGTTCCACCGGGTCAAAACGCCCAGCGTAGCGCGCTTTGC
>ERZ778021.3012-NODE-3012-length-13257-cov-5.334040_pt1 | contig 13257 bp, 15 predicted proteins | sample MGYA00375751_ERZ778021 | MGnify/ENA primary metagenome ERZ778021 (study PRJEB29350, sample SAMN05389814) | bioreactor metagenome | isolation source: Thiocyanate stock bioreactor | place: South Africa: University of Cape Town | collected 2013-08-29 ... | reverse complement strand
TGATGACGGTGAGGGGTAGGGCGCTCCTGAGGTTGGGTTCGGCCCGCACCCTAAGCGCACTTTTGGGCTTCGCTCGCAGGTCCCTGACTAGTGTGTACGTCGAAATTGCGTACCGGTGGGTACGCGCCCGACGGGCTCAGCCGGCGGGCGGGCGACCGTCGAGGCCGCGGCGCGGCGCGGCGTCGCCCGGCACCGCGGCGAGCACCTGCCAGACCTGCTCGGCGGCAGTCGAGCGGTCGCTCACGCCGAGCTTGCGGAAGCAGTGCTCGAGGTGCTTCTGCACGGTGCGGGCGCTGATCCCGAGGATCGCCGCGGCGTCGCGGTTGGAGCGCCCGCGGGCGACCAGCACGAGGACTTCGGTCTCCCGCTCCGTCAGCCCGTACTCGGCGAAGGCGCCGACCGGGACCGCCGACGGGAGCCGCGAGTTGGGGCCGCGGGCCGCCACCTCGTCGCGCAGCGCGGTGTGCTCGATCGCGTTCCGCCAGGCCTGGATCAGGAACGGTCGCGCCGCGTTGATCAGGTCGCGTTCCGCGTCGCTGTAGTCAGGGTCGTTGCGGCTGAGGGCGATCGCCAGGATCCGGCCGGGCGTGGCCGGGAGGGTGAAAGCGATCTGGTGCTCGACACCCATCGGACCGTACACGTGCTGATAGAGGTCGAGCCGGTGGTACTCCTCCACGGTGGTCACATCGGAGAACCGGTACGCGCGACCGTCGAGCGTCTGCATGTAGCGGGCGACCAGTGGGTTCTGGAAGGCGTATTCACCGTAAGCCCGGTAGAGGTGGTCCGGCTGCGGCGGCGAGATCACCGAGATCACCCGCTCCTGGTCGGGGCCGATGTCGTTGATCGAGACGAAGTCGGAGGGCAGGTGCCGCACCAACGCCGCCAACAGTCCGTCGGCGAGTTCATCCAGGTCCAGCAGGCCCTGGATGTCACCGATCAGTTCGAGGAGCTGTCCTTCCCCAGACGCGATCGGGTGATCCTAGCCGCGGAATACGCAGATATGGCGTAGTCGACGCGGTTGCGGTCTTGGCCGGCGTCTCCGCCGCAAGTAGGTTCGACGCGCATCCCACGAACGAACGGAGAACGAAGGTGAGTGTGTCGTCGAATCGAGGCAGGTCCCTGATCGCGCTGTTGGCCGTGTCGGTGGCGGCCCTGTCATTGCCGGGCGTGACGATGGCGGCCGGCGGCAAGAAGCAGGTGCCGGCTCTCAACGTGCTGGGCTTCGGGGTGAACCGACTGTTCGTGGCGAAGGGGACCACGGTGAAGTCCTCGCGGATGTGCAGCGAAATCGTCGGCGGGGAAGGGCAGCCGGTCGGCCCCCCGCAGCAGGTCTACCTGACGGTCTTCGTCCGGGCCACCGCGATCCCGAAGAAGGCGCCGACCCAGATCAAGGACACCCTGCCGTATGGCTACGACGAAGTCTCCAGCCCGACCTTCAGCGATCCCTTCCCGTTCTCACGGGGCTTCGCAGCCGGCTCCTTCGCGGTCGGGTCGCCTCCTGGCGGCACCAAGGACCTGTTCTACGAGCCGATCGTCAGCTTCGCCTCCGAAGCGGGCGAGTATGAGGGTCCCTCGGCGGAAGAATTCGACGGCGAATACTCCTTCACCGTCTCGACCAAGGTCGGCGGTCGTACCCTCAGGTCCACCGCGACGGTGAACGTCGACTGCCCGCTGCTCCGCTAGATCTAGGGCGGGTCGCCTGCGAGTACGTGCCCGGTGACCGCGCGGTCCCGAACGCGGTCGACGCGATCCCGAGCACGACCGCGAGTGGGGCGACGACGATCGGCCGCGATGCGTCGGATCAATCCTCCGCCCAGTTGATCATCAACTGGTAGATCAGGACGATGTCGAGGACGATCATCAGGATCGCCCAGAGCGGCGCGGCCGAGAACCAGACGATCTGCATCACCGCGTTGACCGCGAGCACGAACACGCCGGCCCAGCGCGCCGCCGTGTTGCCGATGCACAGGCCGACGCCGATCGCCGCGAGCGCCAGGCCGAGGATCAGCTGGATCCAACCCCAGGTGGTGATGTCGAGGACCAGCACCCCGTGCCCGCCGACTACCACCACTTCGTTGTTGGCGATCGCGGCGATGCCCCAGAGCACGTCGAGGCATCCGAGGATCACCATCATCACCCCGGCGAACGCGATCCAGGTCGACCGCTCACCGCCTCGAGGTGGTCTCGATTCCCGGCTCGTCATCTGATTCCCCTTTCCATGGACATTGGGCCGACGCTAACCGGCGGGGAACGCTTGGTCAATGATCCCGATCGGGTGAAGTTCTGGGGCCCGTCGTCGGGTGCTGCGGCCGGCCCTCAGAGGCGGTCGCAGCGCTCTCGCCGCGGAACTCATCCGCTCAGCCGCCGGGGTGGGCCTGGATCGAGATCGTCGTGATCTTGCCGGCGGTGCCGACCGTGAAGTTGGTGGTGATTTCGCCCTTGCCCTTCAGCGTGTAGATCGCGATGCCGTTGTCGGTGTCGATCTGCTTCTTCGCCGCGTGGTAGGCGCGTTTCAGTTCGGTCGCGGTGGAGCCGAGGCCGATCCCCTTGGACGTCTTGAAGTCGGCCAGCGGGGTGTCGAATTCGGGCGTCGGCTTCGCCCCGCTGATGATCGAGCCGACCGTGATAGACATCTCCCAGGCGGCGAACTTGCTGCCGGTTTTCTCGAAGCCGACAAGCGCCAGGGCCGGGGACTGCCCGGTCTTGCTCGCGGCCGAGTAGGTGCAGGAGGTTTCGGCGCAGCCGGGGCCCCAGGCCTTGGTCACCGAGGTCGGCGAGGCGCCGAGGGCGACGCCGCCGATCGACTTCCCGGGTTCGATCAGCGTGCTGGACGCCTTCGGCAGCGCCGCCGCCGCGCCGCCGGGCACCAGGCAGGCGATCAGCGACAGGAGCCCGACGACGATCGGAAGGCCCGTGCGACTCCAGGTCCGCCGTCGATGTTCCCGCTCGGTCCCGCTCGTGATCTCAGCACTCATATCGGTGACTCCTCCTGTTCGCCTCGAAGACCGCGGCAACGTAGTCGCCGGCGGAGCGACGGTCCAGGGGCAGGCGTGCGGCAGGTACGCGCCGGCGCGTAGTGCGCTCCCAGGCGTCAGTTTTGGCACACCGTTCGGTTTCGGGCGAATATGCCCGGATGTCAGAGTTGCGACCGAGCGACTTCCGCGCGGCCCTCGACCTGGTCGGCGACGTCCACGATGCCCAGGATCGCGACGAGTTCCGGGCGATCCTGCTCGCCGGCTACCGCAACCTGGTTCCCGCCTTCCACGTCTCCTACAACGAGATCGCCGAGGGCGGCCGGGTCGAGGCGACGATCGTCGAGCCGGAGCTGCCGGGCTGGGCGATCCCGGCGTGGGAGCGCTACGCGGGCGAAAACCCATTGCTGCAGCGCTACCTGCGGACCCGCGACGGTCGCGCGCTGCGCTTCTCCGACGTGCTCTCGCCGAAGGAGCTGCGCAGCCTGCCGCTGTACCAGTACTTCTACGCGCCGTTGGAGGTCCGGCACCAGATCGCCTTCATCCTGCCTTCGACCCCGAAGCTGACGATCGGCATCGCCCTCACCCGCACCGACAACGACTTCAGCGAGCGCGATCGCGGGCTGCTCGAACTGACCCGGCCGCACATGATCCAGGCCTACCGGGCGGCGGAGCTGCGCGAGCGGCTGGCGGCCACGATCGGCGGGCTGCGTTCGGGGCTGGACGCCGACGGCACCGCCATCGTCCTGCTCGATCCCCACCTCACCCTGCGCTTCCTCTCCGCCCCAGCGGCGGCGATGCTCGGCGAGACGGGGACCGGCCTGGAGGAGGGGAGGCCGCTGCCGCCCGTCCTGGCCGCGCTGCTGGAGGCGCCGGGACCGAGCGGGACGATCGAGCTCGAAGGCCGCAACCTCCTGGTTCGCCGCCTGCGCAGCGACGGGCAGGTCGTGCTGCTGCTCGACGAACCGGAGCGGGCGCTGCCGCTGGAGGCGCTTGCCGGGCTCGGGCTCACCGCACGCGAGGCCGCTGTGCTGCGCGAGCTGGCGCTCGGCGCCGGGACCGACGAGGCAGCGGCCAAGCTCGGCATCGCGCCGCGGACCCTGGCCAAGCACCTCCAGCACCTGAACGCGAAGCTCGGGGTCCGCGATCGCGGCCAGGCCGTCGCCACCGCCTGGGCGGCGGCGGGGCCGGCGGTCGGCGGCTGAACTACGCGGGACCGCGTAGGCGCTCTCGGCCGGTCGCCCTTGATCGCGGCTAGGTTGCCGGGACCGTGCGCCGCCTGCTCACCCTCGCCGCCCTCCTCGCCATCGCGGGATCGGCGCTCGCCCTCACCGCCGGGATTGCCGTCGCCAAGACCGCGCGGCCGAACTGCCGCGTGCTGCTGCCGATGGCGAAAGTCGAAGAAGTGCTGGGTGGGGAAGTCACGCTGCAGCACTCCGGGCCCTCCGACTTCATCCGCAACGCCCTCACCCCCGGTACCGAAGCCGGGACCGAGTGCGTGTACGGGACGACCGAAGAGACGGCCAACGACTACGGCTTCGTCGGCACCGTCTCCACCGCCTTCGCCGAGACGCCGAAACAGTGGAACGGCTACCGCGCCTCGGCGAAGGCCTACCCGGGGCTCGAAGCGACCACCTTCCAACCGGTCAAGCTCGGCGGCGGCAACAATTCCTTCGTGCTGCACTCAGACGGATCGGGGGCCGGCGAGCCCGACGTCTACTACCTCTACGTCTACACGCCGCTCCACAACATCTTCAGCATTGATTTCCTCAACGGCGTCACCTTGAAGACCGAGGAAGGGCTGGCGCGGGAAGTGTCCAAGAAGCTGGACCGGGAATGGCGCCAGGCGCAGGGGGCGAAGAAGACCTAGGAAGCCGTCAGGCGACGAGGAGGGCGGCGGCGAGGCGGCGGCGGGCGCCCCCGACGTCGACGCCGATCCCCTCGAGGTAGGCGTCGAGCGAGCCGAAGCGCTCGTCGACCGCGGTGAGGAAGAGGAGCATCGCCTCGCGCGGGGCGCGGAAGACGCCGGCAGCGGCGAGTTGGTCGGCCGGGGTGCCGTTGTCCAGGTGCCACTCGCGGAGCGCCGTCGCGGGAGCGTCGCTGGGCGCGTAGTCGGCGGCGATCGCCTCGCGCTCGACGCCGACCAGCGTGAGGACGATCGCGCAGACGATCCCGGTGCGGTCCTTGCCCGCCGCGCAGTAGACGACCGCGGGGAGGATCTCGGGTTCGCCGAGCAGCTCGATCGCACCGCGGATTGAGTCGGGCCCCTCGCCGAGCATCCACATGTAGGTGTCGGCGAGGATCCGGGCCGCCTCATCGCCGGGGTCGCCGAGGTCCGGGCCGGTCTCGAAGATCGGCAGGTGGTGCAGGGTCGCCGCTTCGCCGGCGAAGCTGCCGCGGCCGATCTCCTCGCTGCTGCGGAGGTCGATCGCCGTGCGGATCCCGCAGGGCGCCACCGCGTCGAGGTGCTCGGGTTCCAGCTGGTGCAGGCCGGCGCCGCGGAAGAGGCGGCCCGGCGCGACCCGGCGTCCGTCCCCGGCCTCGACCCCGCCGAGGTCGCGGAGGTTGAAGCGGATCGGGAGGAGGTCGGCGGTGTTGGTCTCGAGCGGCGGGGCGATGGCGCGAACGCTATGCGTTCGCGCCATCCGCCTCGTTGCAGCCTTGTTACGAGGGGATCCCGGGAGGGCCGACGATGTCGATCCCGTAGGTCGCGGCGACCGCGGTCAGGGCGGCGACGTCGGGCGGCTCGGACGGCGGGGGCGGAAGCTCCAGCGCCGCGGCCGGCTCGCCGATCTGGCGGATGAAGCCCTCGAACCCGGTGGGCTCGGTGACCAGCAGGAAGCGCGCCGTGTCGGAGCTGACCAGGAAGGTGTGCGGGATCCGCCGCGGCCCGTAGACGAAGGAGCCCGCCGGGGCGACGGTCGTCTCGCCGCCGACCCAGAAGGTCAGCTCGCCGTCGAGCACGTAGAACCACTCGTCCTCGTTGGCGTGCACGTGGAGCGGCGAGCCGGAGCCCTTCGGGCCGAGGTGCTCGATCACGGCGACGCCGCCGTCGGTGGTATCGGCCGAGGCCTTGATCGTGGTGAGGAAGCCGAGGAACCAGATCGCCTCGCCCCCGCCGGGCGGGGCGACGATCGGGGTCGCGGTTGAAGTCTGGTCGGACATCGGGGATCTCCTTCGGTTCGAGGTGTCGGAACGTCCCGAACTCTCGCCGCCATCCGGCTGCGCGCCTATCCCGGCTTCGCGGGGATATTCGGTGCATCGGGCGCGCTTGGGGTGATAATCCCTTTCATGCGCGAGCCAGCCTGGTCGGTCGATCGCCTGCTCGAGGAGATCGCGATCCTCGGCTCGCGCGGCCTCTCCCGGCAGCAGTACTTCGCCGAGCTCGGCCCGCGCCTGCGCCGGGTGGTCGGCAACGATGCGAGCTGTTGGCACACCCTCGACCCGCAGACCCGGCTGCTGACGAGCGACGAACCCACCGACCTGATCGAGAACGGGATCTACACCGCCGAGACGGCCGCCGCCGCGGGTGAGCTGCTGGTCCGCAGCGAGTACCTGATCGAGGACCGCAACACCTTCGCCGAGTTGGCCTCGCGCCGGGTGCCGGTCGGCATCCTCAGCAAGGTGACGCGCGGCGATCCGAGCCGCAGCGCCCGTTACCGCGATCTGCTCGAGCCCTCGGGGATCCCGCACGAGATGCGCGCCGTGTTCAGCATCCGCGGCCGCGTCTGGGGCGCCGTGCACATCGCCCGCCGCGAGGGCAGCGGTGACTTCAGCCAGGCCGACGCCGAAGCCCTGGCCCGGGTCGCGGGGCCGATCGCCCTCGGCATCCGCGGCGCCCTGCGCTTCGACGCGGCGCGCCGGGAAGGGATCGACGCCCCGGGGCTGGTCCTGCTCGGCGCCGATGACGAGGTCGAGATGATCACCCCGCGCGCCCGTGAGCTGCTTGACTCCGCCGCCAGCGAGGCGATCTCCTACGGGGAGCTGCGGATCCCGGCGGCGGTCCTCGCGATCGCCCACTTCGTCCGCGGCGATCCGGCCAGCTCCAATGCGGGCGGCAACGCAGTCTCGATCCCCGGCCGCGACGGCTGGATCAACCTGCAGGCCTCGACGCCCGACCGCGCGGGCGGCCGGGTGGCGATCGTGGTCGAGCCGGCCACAGCCCGCAGCTCGGCGACCCTCCGGCTCGAGACCCACGGCGTGACCGGGCGCGAGCGCGAGGTCGCGACCCTGATCGCCCGCGGCCTCTCCAACGCCGAGATCGCCGCGGCCCTCGTCCTCTCCTCGCACACGGTCGAAGACCACACCAAGGCCCTCTTCGAGAAGGTGGGCGTCCGCTCCCGGCGCGAGCTCGTCGCCCACGTCTTCCTCGACGAGTACCTCCCCGAGGTGGTCCAGCGGACCGACCTCACCTCGCGCGGGCGCTTCGAGCGCGAGTGAGGCCGGCGCCGATGTTCCGGGTGGATCGGGCTACGGCTACTTCGGCTTGCCGCCCAGCGCTTCGCCGCGGCAGTCGCCGTAGATGACGGTGGCGCCGAGCAGCGAGTGGGCGGGATCTTCGTAGTTCCAGATCGCGCTGAATTCGCCCTTGAAGGTCTTGCCCCCGGCCTTCACCTGGACCGGCATCGGTTCGGCTTCGCCGCCGACGTTCTTGCCGATCCCCCAGGTGCTGTAGCCGCCGCGGGTGAAGACCTTCAGCGGGTAGCTACCGAGCACGGTTGCCTTGGTCGTCTTTTCTTCGCAGTCGACCAGCAGGTGGAAGCTCGTCAGCGTCACCTTGCTGCCGCTCTTCTTCAGGGTGAAGCCGCCGCTGCCGCCGATCTTCCAGGCGCCGAGCACCGGCTGGGGCAGCTTTGCCGCGACGGCGGTCGAGGCGCCCGCGGCGAGCACCGCTACCAGCGTCGCGAGGGCGAGGATCGATTTCAGCTTCGGCACGAGGGGCTCCTGTTCGTCGGATCTGACCGGCGCAACCTATTCGGCATCGCCGTCGCCCAGGAGCCCCTCTAGGCCGAAACCGCGTAGTTAGCCCTTGAAGGTGAGCTTCGTCCCCTGCGCGGTGCAGGTGTACTTCGACGAGCCGTGGACCTTGCACTGGGACTCGTTCGTGGTGCTCCAGACCTCGATCGTGTACTGGACCGTGGCGTTGGTGCCGGCGATGTCGTACCAGAGTTCGGCGGCGTACTGGACCCCGCCGAAGAGGCTGAAGCCGTACTTCAGCTCCCAGGTTTGGGCGCCGCCGGGGGCGATGGTCGAACCGTTCGCCGGGCGGCCCTCGAAGTCCATCGGATAGTGCGTCTGGACGCAGTGCCCGCTGTTGCCGCAGACGACCGTCGGGACGGCTTTGGCCTGGTCGAGCTTCAGCGCCACGTCGGCGTGGTTCTCGAGCTTGAAGCCGCGGCTCGCCGCGCTTGCCGGGCCGGCGGCGAGGAGGCCCAGCGCCAGCGCGAGCGCCAGGAGGGTGGTGGCGATCCCGAGCCGGCGCTTGCCGCCACGGTTCCGTGCGTTGTTCATGAGTGCCTTTCAGGTCGGCGTTTAACCGCCAAAACCTAGGCTCGATCGGGCCGAAAAACAGGGGACTCAGGTCCCCTTTCTTCGCCTCGGCGAGCGTCCCACGGGGGTTGCCCGGTCCGCCGGGCATGATTGCTTAACCGTTCTCGGCCGTTCGGCCGCGGAGGCGTGAGCGTGGAGCCGCAGCGCCCTGCTGGGTATGACAGCGGCATTTGCGTGAGATGCTGGTCTTCAGGGGGTCTCGACCGCTCGCCGCGTCTCGTCCTGGGGGAGGGAGGCGGTGAGAGTCGCCACGGCGAGGTAATCGACGCCCTCGGTGAACGGCCAGTGCCAGAACGCGGCGGTGATGGGGGCGATGCCGAGATCGGCGAGGGCGGTGCAAGGGTCGGTCTCGTATGGACCGACGCCCTGGGCGACGAGGGCGAGGGCTGCTTCTGATCCCTGGTCGTCGGCGAGATCGAGGACCTCCTCGAGCGCCACCGGCTGCTCGTGACCGTCCCACCAGGCGAGTGGATCGTGGATGTGGACGACCTGCGGGGCGGAGGCGTGGAGGCGGGCTACCGCGTCGCGGGTCAGGGACGCGGCGTGCGCGGCGATGACCTCGTCGATGCGCTCCGCGTCGACCCCGAGATCGAGCAGCGCCGGGTAGAGGAGCTGCGAGTAGAAGAGGTCGCCGATCACGAGGTCGTACGGGCCCCCGGGCAGCGGGGCAGCCGGCGAGGGCGGTGATCCCGGCCTATCTTTGGCGCCGGTCGGGTCGACCGTACCGCCGGGCGCGTCAGCTGCGGAAGTGGCGAGGACGATCGCGTCGGCGGCACCTTCGGTGATGTCGTGGCCGATCACCTCGACCTTGCGGCGCTTGGCGCGGGAGAGCTTTCGCACGGCGCCCCGGGCGGCGCGGGGGTCGATGTCGACCAGGGTCACGGAGTCGGCGCGCTCGGCGATCCGCCGCAGGGGGAGGTCGTCGCAGTTGCCGGCCCCGACCACCGCCACCCTTGCGCTGTCGCCGCCCGCCGCCGCGTTCGCGCCCTCGATCGCTGGCTCGACGAGGTCCCAGAGGGCGTCGCGGGCTGGCTGCCAGCGCCGCCGCCGTCCTCGTCCCGTCCGCGCGTTCCGGCTCGCGTTGGCCACCCGGCTCGGCGCCCGCCGGCGCATCCGTTCCAGGTCTTCGGCAGCGCGCTCAGTGGCTTTGGGCACGGCCGTGATCCTCGCCGATCGGCGTGCCGGGATCCGCGCGGACCGTCAAGTAGGACTGCCAGGTGATGCGCAGGATCACGACGGTGACGACCATGCCGATCAGCGGGTCGGCGACGGGGGCGCCGAGGGCGACGCAGATAGCGCTGGCGACGACGGCGAGGCTGACGAGGCCGTCGGTGCGGGCGTGGTAGCCGTCGGCGACGAGCGCCGGGCTGGCGAGCCGGCGGCCGGCCCGCAGGCGGACCACCGCTGCCGCCTCGTTGCCGAGGAAGCCGATCGCGCCCGCTGCCGCCAGCGCCCAGAGCTGGCTCAGGTCCTGCGGGTGGATCAGCCTGTCGACCGACTCGCCGAAGGCGACGCAGGCGCTGACGAAGATCGTCGCGACGACGAAGTACCCGGCGTACTTCTCCGCCTTGAACGAGCGCATCAGGAAGGCGACGCCGAGCGGCACCGCGGTGAGGGCGTCGCCGACGTTGTGGATCAGGTCGGCGAGCAGGGCGACCGAGCCGCTGAGGACGAAGACGAAGATCTGCATCGCCGCCGTGAGGCCGAGCAGCAGCAGGCTGAGCAGCACCGCCTCGATCCCGGCCCGCGAGCGTTTGATCGAAGGGTCGACCAGCCCGTGGCTGTGCCCGTGGTCGCCGCCGTGGCCGTGCGCGTGCGTCCCGTGCCAGTCCCCGTGCGCGTGCGAGTGCCCGTGCGCGCTCATCGAGCGAGCGCCGCGTCCTCGCGCCGGGCCCCTTCGGCCAATCCGAGCCGCAGGTGTTCGACGTGCGACATCGCCTGCTCGAGCAGCTGGGCGACGTGGTGATCGTAGAGCGAGTAGTTCACCCGCCGCCCGTCGCGCTCACCGGTCACGAGGCCGAGGTGGCGCAGGATTCGCAGCTGGTGGGAGATAGCCGAGCCGTCCATCCCGACCGCGGCGCTGATCTCGCTCACCGAGAGCGGCCCCTCGTGCAGGCAGGCGAGGATCCGCAGCCGGCTCGGGGTCGCCAGCGCCTGCATCGTCTCCGCCACCTGCGCGGCTGCGCGAGGGTCGAGGAGCTCGCCTGGATCGGGGGTGGCGCCGTGACTCACCCCGCCCAGAATAGCTGAAAGACTGTTCAGTTCTTACGCATAACTTGGAGCCGTTCTCCGCGCTCCTACTCGACCAAGGTGCCCTGTAGGTCTGCCCGCCGGTCGAGCCCTTCGGGTGGCGGGAAGCCTTGATCTGCGGGCACTCGAGCTGAACTACCTCGGCATCGTCTCGATGACTGAGACCTTCGTGGCCGCCCTCGCCGCCAACGGCGGTGGCGCCTTCGTCAACATGCTCTCGATTCTCCCCTGACTGGCGGCGCCGAGACTCTCCACCCACTCGGCCTCCAAGCCTCCCTCCTGGTCCGCTACGGCGACGAAGCGGTCGCCGACGCCTTTTGCGCGACGCGCCTGGGCGGCGACTGGGGCCGAGCGTTCGGGACGCTCCCGGCGGATCTGGATCTCGCTCGCATCATCGATAGGCGCCGGGCGGGCTGAGGCGCGACCTGCGGCCCGTGCGGCCGGGGACGGCGCGTTCGGAGCGCCTGCGGCCGGGTCGGGCGGCGCGGTTCGGGGGTCTGCGGCGGGGATGCGCGGCGTGATCCGGGACGCCTGCGGCGGGGGACGCCGTGCTTCGGCGGCCTCGCGGCCGGGGACCGGCCGTCCCGGGCGTCTCGGAGCCGACCCGGGCAGGCTGTGGCCGCCTCCGAGACGCCCGGGACGCGAGGCTTCCGTGTGGATGTGCGCAAGTTCGGTGCGCCTGCGGGGGGATCCGTCGCCCCTCCCGGGCGCCGACCGTGGTGCGTTCGCAGAAATGACCGCATAGCGGAGCTAAGTGCGAACGCGCCGGGGGAGGGTGCGGCGGGAGGGTCATGGCGTGAGGATCTCCTCGCTTCCTTCAGGGAGATGCGGGGAAGGTGAGGGAGACTCCACGTTCCCGAGCGGTGAGGATCCCGGCATCTCTGTGACGCCGGCCCTACTCGGCGCCCGGCCCGTCGCGATCCCCGGCGCGCGCCCCGCACCCCCGCCTCCCCGCGGACCCGGCCCTCTCGGATGCGGTCACAGCCTGCCCGGACCGCATCCGAGAGGGCCGCGTCCCTTGCCCGTCCCGCCGCCGGGCCGCCGGGCCACGGACGCAGCGCCCTCCGGCTGCCGACTCACGAGTGCCGGCGTCCCGCCAGGGCGAGCCCGATCGCGACCAGGTAGCCGACGCCGACCACCACCATCGGCAGGCGCAGCGACAGGCCGGTGCCGGCGGCCAGCAGGGTGCCGAGGAGGGCGACGCCGAGGGCGCCGCCGGCCTGGCGGGCGGCGTTCTGGGCCCCGGAGGCGAGGCCGATCCGCTCGCGCGGCGCGCCCTCCATCGTCAGGGCGGTCATCGCCTGCATGGTCGCGGCGTTGCCGGCGAAGGGGAGGGTGCAGAGGATCGTGCCGGTGACCGAATCGCCGCCGAACACCGCCATCACCGCCGCGCCGAGGGCGCCGAAGCCGAGCCCGGTCAAGACCGCCCGCCACTCACCGAGTCGGGCGATGATCCGGCCCGAAGAGAAGGCGATCACGCCGATCACCGAGCTCAGCGGCAGGATGGCCAGGCCGGTGTCGAAGGGGGAGAGGCCGAGTTGCTCGTGGAGCACGAGCGAGAGGCAGAAGAGGTAGCCGTAGAAGCCGAAGTTGTAGATCCCGGCAACCCCGACGAGGCTGCGGAAGCGGAGGTTGCGGAAGAGCTCCGGCGGGATCATCGGCAGCGGCATGAGGCACTCGACCCGGACCAGGGCAAGCGTCGCCGCCACTCCGGCGACCAGCAGCCCGATCGTCCCCGCCGCGTCCCAGCCGATCTCCCCGGCGAGGATGAAGCCGCCGCTGAGGCAGCCCAGCGCCGCCACCACCAGCACCTGCCCGGGTAGGTCGAAGGGATGACGATGGCGCGCCGTCTCGGTGACGTAGGCGACGACCCCCAGCGCCGAGAGCACCGCCACCGGCAGGTTGACCAGGAAGATGAAGCGCCAGCCGGCCCCGTCGATCAGCGCGCCCCCGAGCACCGGCCCGACCGAGAGCCCGAGCCCCGAGATCCCACCCCAGGCGGCGAGCGCCCCGCGCCGCTCCGGCCCCGCCGGGAAAGTGTGGACGATCAGCGCCAGCGAGCAGGGCATCAGCAGCGCCGCCCCCAGCCCCTGCGCCGCCCGCGCCGCGATCAGCGCCTCCATCGACGGCGCCGCCGCACAGGCCGCGCTCGCCAGACCGAACAGTGCCAGCCCGATCAGGAAGGCGTTCCGCGATCCGATCCGATCCGCCCACGCCCCGCCGCTGAGCAGGAAGGTGGCGAACACGAGCGTGTAGCCGCTGACGATCCATTGCGCCCCCGCCAACGAACCCCCGAGGTCGGCGACGATCGGTCCCAACGCCACGTTCACCGCCGTGGTGTCGATGGTGATGGCCAGGAAGCCGAAGCAGATCGCCGCCAGGCCGAGCCGCCGCCCCCGAGTGCTCGGTTCCGGCTCCGCGGGAGTGGCGAGGGCAAGGTCGGTCACGGGGCGGATATTGGCGGGCGGCGAGGGGCGGGGGAAGG
>ERZ778021.3011-NODE-3011-length-13262-cov-3.605891_pt1 | contig 13262 bp, 10 predicted proteins | sample MGYA00375751_ERZ778021 | MGnify/ENA primary metagenome ERZ778021 (study PRJEB29350, sample SAMN05389814) | bioreactor metagenome | isolation source: Thiocyanate stock bioreactor | place: South Africa: University of Cape Town | collected 2013-08-29 ... | reverse complement strand
GCATGTTGTCAGCAAGTCGTACCCGAACTTCTGGGACGACCTCAGAAAAGCAGGGTTCCGTATCGAAGAGGTTTGACATACCGATTGACTGATAACTCTATACTTTTTTGTCTGTCTGTTTTGGTTATAAAATTCTTTAATCTTTAAAAAATGACAAGTTTATATATATTACTCGGAATTATCGTGTTCTTTCTCATGGCGTTGTATATTTCCAATACAATACAACGCAAAAAGGGGAACACACAGGAACGTAAAACGCCTCTCCCGTCGATAGACGTAAGGACAAAACAGGAAAAAGAAAGCGGATGTTGCGGTATGCATGAGGTTTGCGAGAAAGACAGCCTTATCGCTGCTTTCCGGGAGGAACCCGAATATTTTGATGATGAAGAGCTCGACCGTTTTCATTTTCGGGAATCCGGTAGTTATTCCGATAAGGAGGTGGAGGAGTTTCGCGAAGTATTCTACACTATTGTGGATGAAGAGAAGCCGCGATGGGTACGCAGCCTGCAGCTACGCGGAATCGCTGTCCCCGATCAGATAAAAGACGAAATTGTGCTTGTTGTCAGCGATTTACGCGAAGCAAAAATGCATGCTTGACCCCACCCATGGATATCATTGAATTACTGGATTATGCTTTTTTTCGGAATGCATTGCTGGGAAGTTTTTTTGCAAGCATTGCGTGTGGTATTATAGGCACCTATGTGGTTACGCGCCGGTTGGTTTTTATCAGCGGGGGAATCACGCATGCTTCGTTTGGCGGACTGGGTATAGGTTTTTATTTCGGACTGAATCCCATCTTTTCGGCGATGATATTCTCGGTGTTTTCTGCATTCGGTATTCAATGGTTATCGCGAAAACAAGGTGTTCGGGAAGATTCTGCCATCGCTGTTTTCTGGTCGTTGGGAATGGCGGTAGGAATTATGCTTACATTTCTCACGCCGGGATATGCTCCCAACTTATCTGAATATCTTTTTGGAAATATCCTCACCATTACCCGAACAGATATTGTTTCTCTCGCCATACTTACTTCTGTCCTTTTTCTGTTTTTCGCAGTCAATTACCATGCCATTGTATCGGTATCATTCGATACGCAATTTGCCCAGACCCGGAGGGTTAATACCCGGTTTATAGAATACGCGATGATGCTTTTTGTTGCCGTCACCATTGTTCTAAGCATTCGGTTGGTCGGCATCGTGCTGTTGATGTCGCTCATTACTGTTCCCCAGATGACAGCCAATCTTTTTACTGTGAATTATTCCCGGATCATTTACCTTTCCGTAGGAGTCAGTTTTGTTGCCTGCGTTGTAGGATTGTTATTGTCATATTACCTGAATGTGCCGTCGGGAGCGTTTATCATTTTCGTTTTGATCGTGATGTTTTTTGCTGGAAAAATAGTGAAAATATGGAATCCCGTTTCAAGTAAGCAATCTTCAGCTTAAAAACAAGCAATTTTATTTTTTCTGGTATTTCTTTTGTCTAAACCATTTATTTTTTATAATATGACTTTAAAAAACTTATTGCTAGCTCAACTATTTTTGCATTTATTTTGTATAATCATCGATGTGTAATTTTTTCTGTGTGCCAACCGGATAATGTACATGTTAATTTTACTGTGGAATTCGGACAAGCGTGTACTTCGATAATAATGATTGGCCTTCTGTACACAATCGCTTCTTATGGATTTGCTTTTAATCGAAAGGGGTTACTTTTCAAAAAATGACAATATATGGGGTGTCCTATAATGATTTTATGTAGTATCCGCGTATTTAATAGAATAGATGTATAGTTGTTAGGGATACTTTTCAATGGATAAATGGAAAAATTCTTAGTAGAGTTGTTAAATCTAATTGCGATAGGAGCAATTTTATGTTTTCCTCTTTTTAAAACAAAAGGAAAGGGTATACTTGCCGTTAGTGTGATAACAATACAGGTGATTATTGCATCTGTGGTAGCAATTTCTGTATTTAACAATGGATTGATTGAATTTTATTATCGCGGTTCATGGGTTACGGGAGAGATACCGATAAGGATTGATTATTTATCGGCTTGGTTTGTGCTGATAATCAGTTTTACTTTCGCAACAGGAGCCTGGTATGGTATCAGGTACATGATGGCTTATAAGAGTCAGTCAGGTAATTTAGCCTCTCATGCTGCTGCTTACTTGCTGGCATATACTGCATTGGTTGATATCTGCCTGGTTCAGAACGGCCTTGTGTTTCTTATTTTGTGGGAGGTTATGGCGCTGAGTTCTTTCGTTCTGGTAATTTTTGAACATTATAAGATCAGGACCTTGAAGGCTGGAATTAATTTCCTGATACAATCACATGTTTCTATTTTGTTTCTAACCATTGCTATTATGATGGCAAAGGTTAATACTGGTACTTTTGATTTCACTGCTATCTCTTCTTCAACCTATACCCAACCGGCTGCTATTGCTGTTGGATTATTTATCTTTTTCTTTTGTGGATTTGCTATCAAAGCGGGGTTTGTGCCGTTTCATACCTGGTTGCCCCTAGCACATCCGGCTGCTCCTGCACATGTTTCAGGTGTAATGTCGGGAGTAATTATCAAGATTGGTATATACGGGATACTGAGGATGGTATTGTTAATAAAATGTGACATGGTTTTTATAGGCTATTTTATTTTGTTCATCTCAGTCATGACAGGTGTATATGGAGTGATGTTAGCTATAGTGCAGCATAACCTGAAACGGTTGCTGGCCTATCACAGTATTGAGAATATCGGGATTATTGGTATAGGTATAGGGTTGGGTTGCCTGGGTATTGGATACAATAATCCGCTATTAGTAGCCAGTGGGTTCGGAGGTGGGTTATTGCATGTACTCAATCATTCGTTATTTAAGTCCTTGTTGTTTTACGTTTCAGGTAATGTATACCAGGCGACTCACAATCTGGAAATAGATACCTTGGGTGGGCTTATCCGAAAGATGCCGCACTCTGGATATTTATTTTTAATTGCTTCATTGGCAATATGTGGATTACCCCCTTTTAATGGATTTGTATCCGAGTTTTTTATTTATAATGGCCTGTTCAATGGGTTGATATCCAATAATTTTTTGTTTATACTTTTTATACTTTTTGCGATTTTGGGGTTGGTGTTGATCGGTGGCTTGGCATTGATTTGCTTTACAAAAGCATTTGGAGTAGTGTTCCTTGGCAATCCGCGTTCATCAAGGCCTTTAGCTCCGGTTAATGAAAGTTTCATTAAAGCCGCACCGCTATATCTTATTGCCTTGTTTATACTTATTATTGGCGTATTTCCTGTTTTGTTTGGACCCATGCTTATTAAAACAGTGTGCTTATTCCTCCCGGGGTCAGGAACTCAGGCGACATTTGAATTAAGCAATACGTTACAGAGCCTGACCGCGATAGGATGGTACTCGTTAGGTTTTATTGGGTTAACCGCGTTGCTTTATTTTATAAGGAAACTGGTTACCGCAAAACGCAGCCAGGCTTCTGACGTTACCTGGGGGTGTGGTTATACCGGAAGTGCTGAAAAAACACAGTACACCGCTTCTTCATTTGTCAGAACCTATCGTAAACTCGCAGAGCCTGTTTTGATGATTAAAAGAAAGAAGAACGAAGCTGCCGGGTTGTATCCGGACAGAATAAGCCAGGCAACACACCCATATGATAAAATAGAATATTGGTTAATTGATAAACCGTTGTTGTTTATAAGGAGTTTCCTGAAACGTTTTACATTTCTGCAAAACGGCCATATCCAGGCATATATTTTATACGGCTTTGTTTTTGTAGGACTCACAATCTTGTTACCTGTGATCGTAGAAAAGATCATTGAACTGGTAAATTTCTTAAATCAATTATAGGATGGTAAGTGTCATTTTAATCATATTCGCCAGTATCTTTTTTGTTGGGATAGTAACCCGAACAAAGAGCATAGCTTCAGGACGCAAGGGCCCGGGTATTATGCAGAATATGAAAGATATAATTAGACTATTGAAAAAGGGAAGTGTCTATAGCAAAACAACCAGCTTTATATTTCAGATCGCTCCAACTGTTTACTTGGCCTCTGTATTGATGGCTATATTAATGCTGCCGCATGGTGTTCATCCGGGTGTTATTTCTTTTAGCGGTGACTTTGTGATGTTCGCTTATCTGTTGGCGTTAGGTAAATTTCTGATCATAGTTTCGGCCCTTGATACGGGAAGTAGCTTTGAAGGAATGGGGGCAAGCCGTGAAGCACTGTTCGCCATGCTTGCGGAGCCTGCGTTCTTTATATTAATGGGTTCTTTTGCTTTATTTACAGGCCATACATCATTCAGTAGCATCTTTAATGCACTTGATTTTGGTTCATATATCTCTTATATGTTAGGGGGATTGGCCACATTTGTGCTGGTAATGATTGCTATGATTGAAAATAGCAGAATGCCTTTTGATGACCCTAAGACTCACCTGGAGCTGACGATGATACATGAGGTGATGGTGCTTGATAATAGCGGATTTGACCTGGGCGTAATTACTTTTACTACTAATTTAAAATTTGCTATGTATGGTGCCATTATCTCGAATTTCTTTATTGGAGCCTTGCCATTGATTCTTTCTATTCCATTATTTATGCTGATTCAGTTTTGTTTCGCCGTGACAGTGGGTGTTATTGAATCTTTTATTGCACGATATAGGATGAGCCATAATCCTGAATTTATTTTTATACTGACCTCATTATCCTTATTGATATTTTTCGGGGTATTGCTGATCCTTGGTAAATTTATGTAAACCGATTGATTATGACAGATATATTATTAATTGCATTGGCCATGACACTGCTCTACATGAGTATTGCTGATCGGTTACAGACCTATCTGTATATACTGGTTTTGCAGGGTTTGATCCTTTTTGGAACTACTTACCTGACTCTTACCGATGTAAGTACCTTAAACCTTCTGTTGGTTTTGCTTGAAACCATTGTTTTTAAAGCCATTGCCGTACCCTGGTTTATGAATTACCTGATTAAACGTAATAAAATTACCCGCGTAACAGAACCCTATCTTCCTAATTTTGTGTCATTAATTATTGTTACGCTGATTATTGTATCAACAATTATTCTCTCGGGTTCAATAGAGGATAAGAATCTTGATAAAACATTCTTTGTTGTGGCATTATCAACCCTATTCACGGGTCTGTATTTAGTTGTCTCCAGGAAAAAGATTATCTCACATGTTGTAGGATACCTTGTTATTGAAAACGGGGTTTTTGTTCTTTCTCTGGCTATTGGAAATGAGATGCCTATGTTGCTAAATCTTGGAATTATGCTTGATATTTTTGCAAGTGTACTTATACTGGGAGTTTTCTTCAATAAAATTGGAGACGTAATCCGTGATCCGGATGTAAACCTGTTGACTAACTTAAAAGATTAAAAACAATGACAGGTATTCTTTTATCCGGAGCTGTATTGGTAAGTATCGGTTTAATCCTTAACAGGAATGCAGTAGTCAATTATTTATTGGTTGTTGGTTATCTGGCATTACTTATAACGACAACAGTCTACGAATATATTAATCAGGGAATAACCCAGTTAGTTTATTTTACTTCTGATTCGTTGGGTTTATTAATGCTGATAGCTATGACTATTGTCAGCATCCCTGCTTTTTATTATGGATATCGTTTTATAGCAACCCGTAATGATGCTCCTCATGCAAGAGGGCTATTCTTTGCTGCCATGGTGATGCTGATTACATCATGTTGCATGGCATATCTATCAAACCACATTGCTGTTACCTGGATATTTGTGGAAATTACTACGCTGAGCGCTTCGGTGCTGATTTATCATAACCGGAGTATGCGTGCGCTTGAGGGAGTATGGAAATATGTATTCCTTTGCGCCATAAGTATCACATTTATCTATATTGGTATTTTGTTTTTGAGTTTGTCCCTCAAATCGGCAGGTGTTGGGGAGATGTCATTTAAAGTACTGTATGAGAATCATCACAACCTGAATGTTTTCTGGCTTAAGCTTGCATTCCTCTTTATCTTCACGGGATTTACAGCAAAGATGGGGCTTGTGCCTATGTACACGGCAGGCATTGATGCAAAAGACAAAGCTCCGGCGCCTGCAGGGGCTTTGTTGGCAAGTGTATTGATGAATGTTGGCTTTGTTGGCATATATCGCGTTTATGCTATAGTAGCCCATACCCCGTTGAAAGGATGGGCAAATTCTGTTATCATTATTGTAGGCTTGCTTTCGGTTTTTGTGGCAGCTGTTTACATGACCCGAATAAAAAATATAAAGCGTTTATTTGCTTATTCCGGTATTGAACACATGGGATTGGTTGTGCTGGGGCTGGCAGCAGGAGGGGTAGGCGTGTACGCTGCAATTTTACATATTATATTGCATACTTTTATTAAACCTACACTGTTTTTTCAGTTTAACCAGATATACACCATTTACCAAAGCAAGAGTGTTTATGATTTGGGAAATTATTTCAGGTATTATAAAACCGGAGCATTTGTAGTGCTTTTAGGATTCCTTTCCGCTACTGCAATGCCTCCGTCAGGGCTGTTTGTTAGCGAATTTATGATTTTTCAGTCACTGTTTCAATCGCATTATGTGGTTTTACTGGTTGTTGTATTGCTACTCCTTACATTGATAATCTGGGGTTTTGGTGTAAATATATTTAAACTTTTATTTACTCCTACTGGACAAATTAACGAGGACAAGTTGCCTTACATCAGCCCATGGGAGTCTTTACCGCAGTTTGTTTTGTTAGCGCTGTCGGTTTATCTGGCCTATAATCCTCCGGCTGAATTTGTTGTTTTAATTCAGGAATCGGTAAAACTAGTTCAGTAATCATGATTAAATTTATGAATGATTTAAGTTTCGGGTACATCCACTCAATGAGCAGATAACTGAATATAAAATTATGAAATATATTTCCATATCCAACAATCAGGCTGTCAGCCTTGATTCTATTCCGGAACTTCCTTATGAGGAGTTCCTGGAAAGTAATGTCGGTATGTTGACTGATTCTCCTGAAAGACATTGCGTAAATTATTTTGGTTTCTGGACGGGAGTTTATTCATCTGGTGGGCCGGTTGAAGATCAGTATGAGGAAAATAAAAATAGAAAAGAATACAGCGAAAATGTTAAGCTGATATGTTGTATCGCTGACGACAAGACACACCAGATTTACGTATCATCAGCTACGGTTGCCCCTGAAGTTGTTTATGAGTCATTCACAGCCAGAAATCATAACTTCGAGAAGTATGAGAGGGAAATGCATGAAACCTTCGGGATTCAATACAACAATCATCCGTGGCTCAAACCGGTCAGGTATTCACACGATAGAGCCGGTAAGGCTGAAACAATTGAGAACTACCCCTTCTTTGGCGCAAACAGCCATGAGCTTCATGAGGTAGGGGTTGGGCCCATACATGCAGGCATCATTGAACCGGGGCATTTCCGCTTTATATGTAATGGTGAACAGATTATGCATCTTGAAATCCAACTTGGATACCAGCACAGGGGGATAGAACAATTGTTCCTGCAAAAAAAGAAATTGGCTGAACTGACCACCCTGGCAGAGAATATTGCCGGTGATACCACAGTAGGCCATACTATTGCGTTTGTGAATTTATGGGAGAGTTTGTGTGGTTATAGACCCGGCCGCTCGCTTCATTTCTCGAGAACACTCGCATTGGAATTGGAGCGGATTGCTATTCATACCGGTGATATGTCCGCTGTTTGTGCTGATATCGGTTATCAACTTGGAAACTCCGTATATGGCAGATTACGCACACCAATTATTAATTTCCTGCAGGAGTGGGGAGGCAATCGTTTAGCAAAAGGATTGATACGCGCTGGGAGGACAAATTTTCCGTTTTCCCGGAAATTGGGTGCGAGATTAGCTTCAATACTGGATGAATTTGAGCTGGACTTTAATGAGATGACGAGTAAATTCTTTAAACTGCCATCAGCCTTGTCACGTCTCGAGAAAACAGGAGTTGTAACTTATGGACAGGTTCTTGAGATCGGGACTGTGGGCATGGCTGCACGAATGAGTGGTTTGAACAGAGATATCCGTTCCTCGCACCCTTTTAACCTGTTTGGAGAGGGATTTACCCACGAACCGGTAATCAAACACCACGGTGATGTTTATGCCCGTGTCAGGCTCAGAAGAGACGAGATACATCAGTCAATCGGCTATATCAGAAAGATGATAGCTGATATCCCCGAGTTCACAGAGGTAGCCGGTGTTAAGTTGAACCCGCAAAGGAATATGTTCATCCTTTCGCTGGTTGAGGGGTGGCGGGGCGAAATTTGTCACTGTGCCATTACGGATAATGAGGGGAGCCTTGGGCTGTATAAGATTAAGGACCCTTCTTTTCACAACTGGATGGCATTGGCCCAGGCTGTCAGGAATAATGGGATATCAGATTTTCCGATTTGTAATAAGAGCTTCAATTTGTCGTATTGCGGACATGATCTGTAAGTTAAACCGGTAAATTATGTTTGAAAATATAAAAATATGGTGGCATCAGGGAAAACAGTATATTCCCGACGTTACGAATGCTAAATTACCCGGGATATTCAGGGGAAGGCCAGTTATAACAAGATCTGGGGTTGATGAGGCTGCCCTGGTAGAGTTGTGTCCTACCGGAGCGATTACCAGAAATCCGGTTTGTATTGACTTGGGTAAATGTACTTTTTGCGGCGAATGTGCTTTCAGGTTTCCCGAAAAGATATCTTTCACCAGTGACTATAAGCTGTCTGCAAACGTTAGAGAACACTTGGTTGTTAAAGAAGGGGACGATAAAGGTATTGTGGTTGAACCTTCAAAAGTGAGAAAAGGGGTGCGCTCTTTATTTGGACAATCACTAAAACTAAGGCAGGTGTCGGCGGGAGGAGACAATAGTTGTGAGTTGGAGCTGAATGCGTGCAATAATGTGCAGTTTGATATGAGCCGGTTTGGTATTGACTTTGTTGCATCACCCCGTCATGCCGACGGAGTGGTGATTACCGGGCCAATTACTGCAAACATGGCCGGTCCACTGGAAATCTGCTACAACGCTGTTCCTGATCCGAAAATTGTTATTCTTGTGGGTACTGATGCCATTAGTGGAGGGATTTTTGCTGACAGCCCGGCTCTTGACAGGGATTTTCTGACAAAATATCCTGTCGATCTTTACGTGCCCGGCAATCCAGCCCATCCGCTGACGTTTATTAACGGTGTCCTGGATATGTTGAAGAAGCAATAGAATGTTTGTTTGTCAATGAAGAAGAGAGACCATTGATGAAAGATGGAATACTAAACGCTGCTTCGATACTTTTTTGTATTTTTGGAAAGTAAAAATTGCATCAGTGAGTTGAATCTTCGTTTGGGAATAACTTGACAAACAGAAAATATGATTAATAAACCCATTATTATCGGTATAGGAGAGCTCCTGTGGGACATGCTTCCCACAGGAAAGAAAGTAGGGGGCGCACCCGTAAACTTTGCGTACCACGCTTCCCGCCTGGGTGCGGCAGGTTATGCGGTCAGCGCGGTGGGAAAGGATGTGCTGGGTGATGAAATCATACAGGAAATCGATAAGGTTAATATCAACCCTGTCATTGAAAGGGTTAACTATCCGACAGGAACTGTAGGGGTTGAACTCAACGAGGGTATTCCTGCCTATACGATCAATGAAGGTGTCGCATGGGATTATATTCCTCTCACCGAAGCGATGAAACAATTGGCCAAACGTGCCGACGCCGTGTGTTTCGGGACATTGGCCCAGCGGTCGGAAGTATCTCGCAACACCATACAAGCATTGCTTTCCTGCGTCCCTGTAGATTCTTACCGCATTCTTGATATTAACATCCGCCAGCATTATTATTCGGAGAAGGTCATTACGGATTCGTTGAGAAGTTCTAACGTGTTTAAAATGAACGATGAAGAACTGATTTTATTGAAAAAGTTGTTTAAAAAACAGCCATTTACAGATGAAGAGGTTTGTCATTGGGTTTTAAAAGAGTTTAATCTTAATTTACACGCCAGAAGGCCTATCATACATAAAGACGCCGGTAGTAAACGTGGTAGATACCGTAGGGGCTGGCGATTCGTTTACCGGTGCGTTTATATCGTCCATACTTGATGGAAAATCAGCTTCAGATGCTCATCAGACCGCTGTGGATAGAGCTGCCTATGTGTGTTCTCAGGCAGGGGCATGGGTGTAAAATGTTATTCCCTATTCTCAATATGCACGCATATTTAAAACATATTGCAGCAGGAATGTTTATCGTTCTTCTGTGTACCGGATGTTCCTCCAAAAGGAATACGCCCGCTACACGTGCCTGGCATGAGCTTACCACACGGTACAATATCTATTTTAATGCGGAAGAAGCATACAACGAGGCCTTAAAATCAATCACTGAAAGTCATATTGACAATTATCAGACATGGTTACCCATGTATCCCAATAGTGCTGATCCCAATGATACTGTGGTTAAACAACCGGGGGGCCCTTTCGACAGGGTAGTCGAAAAAATGACGACAGCTATCCAGGAGCATTCCATCACGGCAAAACCGCTACGTGACCCCGCCCAACCCAACACGCAGGAATACCGTGACTGGCTTCGGCAAAACGAATTCAACCCGTTCATCGACCGGGCATGGCTCCTGATGGGAAAGGCGCACGTGCAGAACAAGGATTATACCGAAGCAATTTCCGTACTGTCTTATACGGTACGGCTTTTTGCCTATGATATTGATGTGGTTTCCGAAGCGCAAATCTGGATGATGCGGGCTTATACAGAAATGGGATGGTTTTCGGATGCCGAAGGCCTTGCGTTGACGTTGCAAGTGCGAAGATTACCCAAGGATCTGCACGATAAATTCACGGAGTTTTATGCTCTTCTATTGATTCGCCAAGAAAAATACCGCGATGCCCTTCCGTTTCTTATACAAACCGTCAAGAGCGAAAAAAGCGGAATCCAGAAAAGACGCCTGCAGTTTTTGCTCGGACAGGTTTATGCGCATCTGGGCGAACGCGAAAATGCGTACAACGCTTTTGAACAAATAAAAAAATTAAGTACACCTTACGATGAAGTATTTAACGCCCTCGTAGCACAGTCGCAAGTAGCCACTGGAGACGGAGAGATTATAGGTGAGTTGCAGAAGATGGCCGAAAATAAGAAAAACAGTGCTTACCTCGATCGGATCTATGCGGCTATTGGAGACGTTTACTTGTCGCGAAACAATGTCGAAAAAGCCATTGAGAACTACCTGCTTGCGGAGGAAAAAAGTGTAAGAAACGGTGTTGAAAAAGCGTTGACGCAAGTGACACTGGGCGATATTTACTTTGAACGTAAAGATTTTTTGAAAGCGGAACCGCGGTATTCCCAGGCGTTGGGTGCTTTACCCCGGAGTAGCGGAAATTATGCGCGGGTGGAGTTTCGGACGGATGTGCTGGGTGAATTAGTTCCGCATATGGAGGTGCTTGCAAGGCAGGACAGTTTGCGGCAACTGGCAGTCCAGCCGGATGAGTCCGATAAGATTATTGAAGGAGAGTTGTTTCGTATCGGAAGTATTGCGAAAGACAGGTTGGGGGATTTTGAGTTTGCCGTTGAGGTTTACAACCGCCACTTAACGGATTTTCCGGAAAGCATCCGGCGAAAAGAGGTTTATCACCAGCTTTACCAGCTTTACCTGAGAATGGGAAACCGGGCAATGGCTAAAAGCTTAAAGGACAAAATAATTTCTGAATTTCCCCAAAGTGAATATGCTGCGGCCATGAGTGACCCGGATTACGAACATGTCGTGCGTAACTATGCCCGGGTTCAGGATTCGCTTTACCAACAGACGTATCTGGCATACCAGCAAGGCCAGGTGGAAACGGTTCAGGGAAATTTCAAGCGGGCACAAAAGCTGTTCTTCAACGGACACCTGATGCCGAAATTTATGTTGCTGAACGCTTTATCGTTGGCACAATCGGGTAATCCGGAACAGTTGAATACTGCTTTAAGCGAGCTCATTCAAAAACATCCAGGTACCGAAGAAACGAAAATGGCTCAACAAATCCTGGCGGGTCTTTCGGAAGGGAAAACGCTAGTTGCAAATGTACAACCCTTTTCGGGAATCGATTGGGAAAGCCACATTGTGGTAGGTAATGCCGCAGATTCCGTTTGTTTTGAAAAGGAGAAAAACCTCCCCCACAGTTTATTGCTTCTGTTCTCACCAAACTCGCTCCGTAAAAATGAGTTGCTCTTTGCTGTTTCCGATTTCAATTTCTCCAATTTCCAGATCCGGTCTTTCCACACGGATTATACCTATGTCTTTCCGTACGAGGCGCTTCAGATTAAACCGTTCCGTTCGTTTGAAGAGGCCGGCCGATACGCCAGCATGCTTGCAGGAGATTCCATTTTTCGGCAAAATATCACCACCGGTATTGTTCCGTTAGTTATTTCCGATAAAAACCTGGAAATTCTTCGGGACGGAGAACCGTTGGAAAATTATATATCTTTCGTTACTAATGAGTTAAGTGATGGCCTGTCTGACTCTATTCCGCTTATTGTTTCGGGGAAAATACCGCAGACGATTACGGAAACAGAAAAAAACGTACCTTTGGAACCTGAAAAAACCGGTAAACCAGATATTGCTTCAAAGAAGCCAACACCTAAACAATCCGAACGGCTGACTGATGAGCAACGCCTGGAAGAATTGGAAAGAAAGGCGGAAGAAGCGCTTCGGCAAACCGGTGACGTTTTCTCGAAAAGAGACAGGGAAAGGATATTGAAAGAGCGTGAGGAAGCCCGTAAAGAGTGGATAAAACAACGTGAACGGGATTTGAAACAAAGGGAAAAAGTCCGAAAAGAAATTCTGAAGCAACGCGAGCGTGAGCGCAAGCAAAAATTGAAAGAGCAGGAGCGGTTGCGCAAAGAAAAATTAAAAGAGCGCGAACGTATCGTGCAACAAAGAAACGAAAAATGAAAATTGTATTCGCCACCAACAACAAGCACAAACTCCATGAGATCCGAAAGATAACCGCTGGCAGCATGGAGATTTTAAGTCTGTCGGAAATCAACTGTCACGAAGAAATCCCTGAGACAGGAGCGACCCTCGAAGAGAATGCATTGATGAAGGCGCAGTTTATAAAGGATAAGTTTGGCTTCGATTGCTTTGCCGATGATACCGGACTGGAAGTGGATGCATTGGACGGAGCGCCCGGTGTTTATTCGTCGCGATATGCCGGCGAAGCTTGTGACCCGCAGTATAATATGGATTTAATTTTGCGTGTGTTGCAGGG
>ERZ778021.3004-NODE-3004-length-13297-cov-6.236218_pt1 | contig 13297 bp, 16 predicted proteins | sample MGYA00375751_ERZ778021 | MGnify/ENA primary metagenome ERZ778021 (study PRJEB29350, sample SAMN05389814) | bioreactor metagenome | isolation source: Thiocyanate stock bioreactor | place: South Africa: University of Cape Town | collected 2013-08-29 ... | reverse complement strand
CAGGCTGTGGCCGCCTCCGAGACGCCCGGGTGCGGAGGACCTGCGGGGGATCGGTGTGGATCGGGGGAGACGCGGGGGATCGGGAGCGGGGACGTGACGTTCCTTGAGAGTTCTGCGCGCCTCAGCGCCGTCGAGGACCCGCTGCGTGCATCGACCTTGCCCCGGCAGGGTCGATCCACGCAGCGCGTCAGGGGCCTCGCAGGGACCTCCGCGGAGCACGCGCGCCTCGTGACGTCCCCGGCGTCTCCCGCGCCTCCTCCCGACGCCTTGCACCCGTCTCCCCGTCGGGACCTGTTCCCGAGGCCGGGATGCCCTGAGTGAGTTGAGCACACCCTGGTGTGCTCAACTCACTCAGGGCCTTGGAACCTCCTTAGAGCGCCTTTCAAAATGACTCCACCCCCTGAAGCTGCTTGATGCAGATCAGGCAGCAGCCGATCGTGAGCAGCGCTTCGTGGATGTCGTCCCGACGCTCGTAGCGAACTCGCAGGCGGCGGTGTTGGTGAAGCCAGGAGAGCGTCCGCTCCACCACCCAGCGCTTGCGGCCGAGGCCGGAGCCGTGGGGGTCGCCGGGTCTGGCGACCCTGACCTTGACCCGGCGATCACGCAGTTCGCGGCGGGACTTGCGTGAGTGATAGGCGCGATCGCCGTAGACCTCTCTCGGTCTTCGACGGGGGCGCCCACGGCGGCCTTTGATCGGCGGGACGGCGTCGACCAAGGGCACGAAGCGGGTGACGTCGTTGACGTTGGCGGCGGTCGTCTCGGCGGCCAGCGGGTTACCGGCCCCGCAGGTGATCAGGTGGTGCTTGGAGCCGGGCTTTCGGCGGTCCACCGGGCTCGGGCCGGTGGACCCGCCCCCCCGAAGGCCCGCACATGAGAGGAGTCGACCGCGGCCCTCTCCCAGTTGATCTGATCGGCTGCGTTCAGCTTCGCCAGGAGCACTTCATGCAGCCGCTGCCAGACGCCCTGGCGCTGCCACTCGTCCAGGCGCCGCCAGCAGGTGACCCCCGAGCCGCAGCCCATCTCCTGGGGCAGGTCCTCCCACGGGATGCCGGTCTTCAAGACGAAGAGGATGCCCGCCAGCACCTGCCGATCAGGGATCCGCTTGCGACCCGGATGGCGGTAGCGGCGCTTCACCTCCGGGATCAGCGGCTCCATCGCCTCCCACAGCTCGTCGGGGACCAACGGTAAGGCCATCGCGCTCTCCCTTCTCGGGTTTACGCGTTATGGATTCGATACTCGCCGCCGCGATCCTCTTTCTGAAAGGGGTTCTTAGGGAACGTGGAGTTCCGCACGGCTCCGCGGAGATCCTCGCGTCCCGCGCGCGCCTTCCGCGCTTCTCCCCGCCGGGACCCGCAGGCACCCGCACCCTCCGCCGCTCCGCCGCTCCCCGCCCGCCCGGGCGACGCCGCCGCGTCCCCCGCCCGTCCCTACTCGAGCGCTGCCAGGACCGCCGCGAACTCCCGCGCCGCGGGCTGTTGGACCGTGTAGTAGCTGTAGCCCCAGCGGTCGCGGCGCTCGAGCAGGCGGGCGGCGATCTCGGCGACGCTGCCGACGAGGACGAAGGGGGACTCGAGGACGTCGTCGGCGTCGAGGGCGCCGAGGGCAGCGCCGATCTCGGTGGCCGCGGCGCGGCCGTCGTCGGTGATCACCGCCGCCTGCAGCCAGCCGTGGAGCTCCAGTTCGCCGTAGCGTTCGCCGGCCGCCTCGCGGATCAGGGCGAACTTCTCGTCGACCCGGGCGGCGACGCCGTCGCGGCGCGCCTCGGCACGGCGCTCGGAGGTCGGTAGCGCCGGGTTGACGCCGACGATGTCGGCACATCGCGCGGCGAAGCGCAGCATCCGCGGGCCGCCGCCGGCGACGAAGATCGGCGGGCCGCCGGGGGTGAAGGGATGGGGGGTACCGTCGAGCGCGTCGATCTGGAAGTGCTCGCCCTTGTAGGTGAACGGGCCCGCGGCGAAGAGCCCGCGCAGCACGGCGACGTACTCGATCAGCCTGTCGACGCGGACCTTCGGCGGGTCCATCGCGATGCCGGAGGAGCGGTAGTCGTCCACCTGGTAGCCGGCGCCGAGGCCGACCTCGAGCCGACCTTCGGAGAGGACGTCGATCGAGGCGAGCTCCCGCGCGAGCACCGCCGGGTGGCGGAAGTCGGCGGCGAAGACCGCGGTGGCGACGGTCAGTTCGGTGGTCGCGGCGGCCGCCGCAGCCATCGCGGTGAGCGGCCCGAACCCCTCGTCGAAGTGGTCGGGCGCGAACAGGGTCGAGTAGCCGAGCGCCTCCAGCTCGCGCGCCGACTCCGCCCAGGTCATCCCGGCGAAGGGCTCCATCATCTCGACTCCGAACCGGAAGGGATGGTGGGAGGCGCTGCTCATAGGGGTCTCAAGGTAATCTAGAACGGGCGTCCGAGCAAACAAACCCATGTACTCCGAATCCACGACTCCCGACAGCGGTCGCGGCCCGTGGGCACGGGTTCTGACCGCACCCCAGGTGCGAACCCTCGCCGCCGCCTCGGTGGTCGGGCGCATGCCCTTCGGGATGGGCGGCGTCGCGCTCGTCATCTTCGTCCACGTCCAGACCGGGTCCTTCGGCGTCGCCGGCGTGGTCACCGGCTTCTACGCACTCGCCTTCGCCCTGGCCGGGCCACTGCTCGGTCGCCAGGTCGACCGCCGCGGGCCGATCCCGGTGCTCGCCCCGGCCGCCGCGGTCTGCGCGGTCGCCTTCTGCGCGATCGTCGCGATCGGCAACGGCGGCGCTCCGACCGTCCCGCTGACGCTTGCCGCGGTCGTCGCCGGGGCCACGGTGCCGCCGATCAGCGGCGTCGTCCGCGGCATCTGGCCGGCGCTGGTCCCGCGCCGCGACCTCACCCACGCCTACCTCCTCGACTCGATCCTGATCGAGCTCGTCTTCGTCGTCGGGCCGCTCCTCACCGGGCTGCTCAGCGCCACGGTCAGCCCGGCGGCGCCGCTCTTCGTCGCCGCCGTCTTCGTCGTCCTCGGCACCGCCTGGTTCCTGCTCGTCCCCGCGGTCCACGCGGAGGAGCCCGCCCACCCCGAACACCACACCCGCGCCGGCGCCCTCGCCTCGCCCGCGATCCGCTTCGTCATCTTTCTCGGCCTGCCGATCGGCGCCAGCTTCGGCGCCCTCGACGTCGCCCTGCCGGCCTTCGGCGCCGCCCACGGCTCGACCTCCCTCGGCGGCCTCTTCGCCGCGGCGATCTCGCTCGGCTCGATGCTCGGCGCGCTGATCTACGGGGTCGTCGGCGCGCGGCTCGGCAACCTCCGCCAGGCCAGCCTGCGGCTTGCCGCCCTGCAGCCGCTGGTGATCGCGCCCCTGCTGCTGGCGCCGAGTTCACTCGCCCTGGTCTTCCTCGCCCTCCCCGCGGGCAGCTTCGCGGCACCGCTGATCACCCTGCGCAGCCGCGCCGCCGAGCTGACGATGCCGCCGGGGACCGGTACTGAAACGTTCACCTGGGCGCTGCTCGCGGTGATGGTCGGGGTCAGCGCCAGCGCCGCCCTGGCCGGGCCGCTGGTCGAGGCGGGCGGCTGGCGCCTCGGCGTCGTCTTCGCCATCGCCGTCCCGGTGGCGGCGTTCCCGGCCATCTACGCCGGCCGCCGGCTGCTGCCGACCGCGCACCTTCAACACATGTAGGGAAAGGAAAGGGACGTAGGAATGGACAAGATCGATCGCCTGACCGCTGGGCCGACTGCGAGAATCCGCCGCGATGCCTAAGAAAGTCGACCACGACGCTCGTCGGGAAGAGCTCGTCCTCGCCGCCTGGAGGGTGATCGCCGCGCGCGGCATCGACGAGGTGACGATCCGCGAAATCGCCCGCGAGTCGGGTTACTCCTCAGGGGTGTTGGCGCACTACTTCGAGAACAAGGACGACCTGCTGGCGCACGCGCTGCGGCTGTCCCACACCCGGATCCGCAAACGCTACGACGCCGAGGTGGCGACGCCGGTCGCCGAGGACGCGCTGAAGGGGATCCTCCTCGACAACCTGCCGCTGGACGAGCAGCGCGATCTGGAGACGCGGATCGAGATGAGCTTCTGGGCGCGGGCGCTGCGCAACGAGGCCCTGCACGAGATCCAGCGGCAGGAGTCGGAGACGCTGCGGGGGCTGCTCCGGGAACTGGTCCAGAAGGCGAAAGACGAGGGATCGATCGCCGCCGACCACGACATGGAGGACGTGATCGAGCTGCTCGGCGCGGTCATCGACGGGGTCAGTCTGCACGCATTGTTGTATCCGGACCGCCTGCCGGCCGAGAAGCAGGCACGGGTCATGGAATTCGCTCTGCAACTGCTTAAGTGAGGCTCGGGAGACGCCGATCCTCTTGTAGTGACGGTAGATCGGCCTAAACAGCCCGCCACGGACATGAAGCGACGCCTGGAGCGTTGGCTGCGGCGCCTGCCCGCGCCGGTCTGGGCGCTGGGGCTGATCTACGGCGTCGGCGGGGCGATGTGCCTGTTCGCGGCCGCCTTCCCGATCTCGAAAACCGCGCCGACGACCTTGGCGACGGTGCTCGGCGGGTTCCTCCTCTGCGCCTCGTTCGCCTTGCTGCGTTTCGGCGGCCGGCTCTCGACCCGCGGGCTGCAGGCGACGGCGATCTTCGGCACGTTGATCAACTCGGTCCTGGTCGCCAACTGCACCACCGACTACGGCGGCGCGCTGAACAGCTTCGCCTACATCTGGATCGGCATCTACGCGGGCCAGTTCTTCGAGCAGCGGGCGGCGCGGCTGCAGGCGGCGGTGGTCGTGGTCGCCTCCGGGGTCTCCCTCTACCTCAGCGGGCTGCCGGGGATGTTCACCGCCTGGGCGATGGTCGCGGGCTCCTCGGTGCTGGCGACCGAGGCGCTCGCCCGGCTCAACACGCGGCTGCGCGCGCAGCTGGTCACCGACGCGCTCACCGGCCTCCTGAACCGCTCCGGCTTCGTCGCCGCGGCGGAGCGGATGCGCTCGGTCGCCGACCGCAACGAACTGCCGGTCTCGATCGCGCTGATCGACCTCGACGGCTTCAAGCAGATCAACGACCGGCTCGGGCACGCGGCGGGGGACGAGCTGCTGGTCGAACTGGGCCGCGACTGGCGGGCGGAGCTGCGCGGCTCCGAGGTGCTGGCCCGCTTCGGTGGCGACGAGTTCGCGCTGGCGCTGGTCGGCGCCGGCCGGCGCGGCGCCGAGGACGCGTTGAACCGGCTGCGGCTCGCCTCGCCGGTCGACTGGAGCGTCGGCGTCGTGGTCTGGCGGCGGGGCGAATCGCTCGACCGGGCGATCGCCGCCGCCGACGAGGAGCTCTACCGCGCCAAGCGCGACTCGCGCGAGCTGCGCGCCGCGAGCACGTTGGTCGCCTGAGCTACCGTCTCCGGGATGGAGGCGACGACGGCGACCCAGGAGCAGCTCGGCCGCCTGCTCAGCGTCAACGTCGGCCTGCCGAAACTCGTCCACACCGGGCAGCGGGTGGTGAAGACGGCGATCTGGAAGTACCCGGTCGAGGGACGGGTGCAGGTGCGCGGGGTGAACCTCGACGGCGACCGGCAGGCCGACCTCAGCGTCCACGGCGGGCCCGACAAGGCGGTGTACGCGTACGCGATCGAGGAGACGCGGCTGTGGGAGGAGGAGCTGGGACGGGAGCTCGGCGCGGGCGCCCTCGGCGAGAACCTGACCACCGAGGGGATCGACGTCTCCGGCGCCGTGCTCGGCGAGCGTTGGCGGGTCGGGACGACCGTGCTCGAGGTGGTCCAACCGCGGCTGCCCTGCTTCAAGCTCGGCCTGCGGATGGGGGACCCGGGGTTCCTGCGCACCTTCGCCCGCGCCTCGCGGCCGGGCGCCTACCTGAAGATCATCGAGGAGGGCGAGCTCGGCGCCGGCGACGCGATCGCGGTCGACCTCGGCGGGCGTCCCGACCATGGGGTCAGCGTCCGCCTGGTCGCCGACGCGATGCTGGTCGACCACACCCTCATCCCGCGCGCCCGCGAAGCTCCCCAGCTGATCGGCACCCTGCGCGAGCAGATGGCCGAGCTGGTGTAGATGCCGGCCTCGGTGGGCGGCGCGCGGGCGCTCCGCGCGGCGCTGCTGATCGGCATCGCCCTCGCCCTCCTCGGCGCGGCGAGCGCCCGGGCCGGGTCCGACGGCGGCACCGTGGTCGGGGCGAGCGAAACCGAAGCGTTCGGCTGCACCTCGACGCCGCAGGAGATCGCCCGGCGCGGGCCGAAGGACGGGATGGAGGTGGCGCTGACCTTCGACGACGGGCCGAGCGGCACCCAGACTCCGCCGATCCTCGAAACGCTGGTCCGCCTCGGCGCCCGCGCGACCTTCTTCGAGGAGGGCCGGCACGTCCGCGGCCACGAAGCGCTGATGCGCCAGATCCTCGCCGCGGGCGACGAGATCGGCAACCACTCCTTCCACCACCCGGTCGACCCGGGCCCGGCGGAGCTGCGCGCGACGAACGAAGCGATCCGCGCCGCGACCGGCTTCGAGCCCTGCCTCTTCCGCCCGCCCTACGGCGAACTCGACCGGCGGGTGAAGCGAGCGGCGCTGGCCAACGGCCTGCAGACCGTCTTCTGGACCCTCGACTCCGAAGACGACACCCACCCGGGCGTGGGGGCGATCCGCAGGAAGGTGGTCCGCCAGGCGAAGCCGGGCTCGATCGTCCTCCTCCACGACGGCGGCGACCACCCCGAGACCGTCCAGGCCCTTCCCGGCATCGTCGAAGGCCTTCAGCGCCGCGGCTTCCGTCTCGTCACCGTGACCGAACTCCTCGGCGGCCGGACCCTCTACCGCGGCTGAGCTACCGTCCTCGTATGAGCACGAGTCCGACGCAGGAAGAGCTCGGCCGTCGCTTCGCCGCCCTGCACGAGCGCGGCTGCTTCCTGATCCCGAACCCCTGGGACGGCGGCAGCGCGCGGGTGCTGGAGGCACTCGGGTTCGAGGCGCTGGCGACCAGTTCGAGCGCCTTCGCCTTCACCCTCGGGCGGGCCGACGGCGCGGTGACCCTGGACGAGCTCGCCGAGCACGTGCAGGGCCTGGCGGCGGCGAGCGACCTGCCGATCTCGGTCGACCTGGAGAACGGTTACGGGCCGACGGCGGAGCACGCCGCGCGGGCGATCGAGGTGGCGGCGTCGGTAGGCGCGGTCGGCGGCTCGATCGAGGACTGGGACGCCGAGACCGGGATCTACGAGGTCGGCGCGGCGGCGGAGCGGATCGCGGCGGCCGCCGCGGCGGCGCGGGCGCTGCCGTTCCGGTTCACCCTGACCGCGCGGGCGGAGAACCACATCCGCGGCAACCCCGACCTCGAGGACACGATCGCGCGCCTGCGGGCCTACGAGGCGGCGGGCGCCGACGTCCTCTACGCGCCCGGCCTGGCGAGCGCCGCGGAGATCCGCGCCGTGGTCGACGCGGTGGGCCTGCCGGTCAACGTGCTGGCCCGCCCCTCGCTGACGGTGGCGGAGATCGCCGCCGCCGGCGCCCGTCGGATCAGCGTCGGCGGCTCGCTCGCCTGGGCGACGATCGAGGCGATGGCCGCGGTGGCGACGCGGATGCGCGACGAAGGCGACCTTTCCGGCCTGCGCGGCGGCGCCCAGGTGGCGGAGTGGCTCGGATGACGATCGTCGACGACAAGGAGCAGTCGCGCTACGAGACCAACCTCGACGGCGAGACGATCGCGGTCGCCGACTACGTCAAGCAGCCCGGCATCGTCTCCTTCACCCACACCGAAACCGTCGACGCCCACAAAGGCCAGGGCCACGCGGGCCGGATGATCGACCGCGCCCTCCACGACGCCCGCGACGAGTCCCTCGAGGTGATCCCCTTCTGCTGGTTCGTCGCCCAGTACATCGCCGACCACCCCGAGTTCCTCGACCTCGTCCCCGTCGACCGCCGCGCCGAGTTCGGGCTGCCGACGGAGTGAGCTTTCTTGCCCTGCGGCGGGGGACGCCGGGCTTCGTGCCCCTGCGGCCGGGGACGGGGGCCCCGGGCGTCTCGGAGGCGGCCCGGGCAGGCTGCCCGCTTGCCTCCGAGACGCCCGGGTGCGGAGGATCTGCGGGGGTTCGTGCGAGGCGCGGGGTCGGGAGCCCTGCGCGGTTCCTTCCCCGGCCATGCGGCGGATTACGAACCGCGCAGGCACCAGACCCCGGGGACGTGACGTTCCTTCGGGGAACCGCGCGCCCCGTCGCGGTCGCAAGGACGCTGAGTGAGTTGACCACACCAGGGTGTGGTCAACTCACTCAGGCCATCCGGGATCTCGCAGGCACCCGCACGGACCGCGCGCGCTTCGCGGCGTTCGCGGCATCTCGCGCACATCGATCCGACGCCTTGCGCCCGTCTCCCCGGCGGGACCCGCACGGAGCCCGCACCCTCGCCCTCTCCCCGAGACCCGGCCCTCTCGGAGGCGGCCACAGCCTGCCCGGGCCGCCTCCGAGAGGGCCGCGTCCCTTGCCGTCCCTTCCCACCGGGTGAGTTCGCAGAAATGGCCGGATAGCGGCCGGAAGTGCGAACGCTCTAGGCGGCCGGGCGCCAGATCGCGTCGGTGCCGGTGGGCGCGACGGTCAGCTCGCCGTCGTGGACGGAGCCGATCAGTTCGTGTCGGGTGGCGGGGATGTCGGCGTCGTCGAGGTCGGAGCCGCGCATGATCGCGGCGACCTCGGCGGTGGTGAGGCCGATCGGGTAGGCGAGGACGGCTTCGGCGGCGCGCTCCGGGGCAGGGCGGCGCTCCAGCGAGGGATCGAGGTTGGCGAGCGCCGTGTCGTAGGACTCGAAGGGCTGGAAGCCACCGACCTCGAGCCAGCGCTCGTCGGTCTCGAAGACCACCGAGGGGGCGGTGTAGCGGACCGGGCCGTCGGTTTCGGCGTGGCGGTTCTGGACGTGGGTCGGGCGGCCGTCGGCGGTGCGGGCGCGCGCTTTGTCCTCCTCGTAGATCGAGACGATCGCCGGGTCGTCGATGCGCCCGACCGCGGCCGCCGCGTCGAGGCCCTCGACGCCCTCGAGGGCGCGGAGGAGCGCCGCGTCGTCGTCCATCCGGTCGGCGGTCGTGAACTGCATGACCTGGATCGCGCGCAGGGCGGCGTAGCCGAGGGCGGGGGACTCCTCGCGGGCGGCGATCGTCGCGCGGCAGGCGCGCGAGGTGCCGGCGACGCCCTGCTTCACCGCCGAGGCGAAGGGCATCCCGAAGCGCTCCTGGAACTTGCCCCAGCCCGCGGCCATGCGGCCCGCGGTGTAGCCGCGTTCTTCGTAGCGCTCGCCGCTCTCGCTGAGGCCGATCAGGACCAGGCGCCAGTCGAGCTGGTCGCCGAAGCGCCAACGCAGCCGCGCCACCGCGGGGCGCGAAGAGTAGGCCCAGGGGCACCCCGGGTCGGTGAAATGCCAGGCGACGATGCGGTCCACTTACGGAACATTAGTGAAGTGGGCTCGTCGGCCGGGCGGGGCGCCCCTGCCGGCCCGGCGGGAGCGCCCGCCGGGCCGGGGTGCAGCGCGCTATTTGAGCTGGGTGATCGCCACCGCGACGCTCGCCTGCGAGGAGGACGAGCAGCGCGGGCCGCCGATCAGCTTGGCGCCGATCGTCTGCGTCTGGCCGGTGGCGAGGAGGCCGATCGGGCTGGTCAGGCCCGCCCCGGGGATGGTGCCCGTGGGAGCTTCGCCGGTCGGCTCGAAGGCGCTGAGGACGAGCGGCGAGCCGCCGTTCCATTCGGCGCCGTTGACGAGCGGGATGACCGTGACCCGGCACGGTTCGGTGCCGGAGCGCGCGAGGTTGGTGCTGCGCGCTTCGATGCTCATCATGTAGGCGCTGCCCGCGGCGGGGGTGAAGGTGAGCGGGCCGCTGAAGCTGACCGGCACCGCGGTCGGGCCGTCGACGGCGATCGAGGAGGCGGTCGCGGAGGCGATCACGTTGGTGCCCGTAGCGATCTTGCCGAAGTTCACCGCCCCTTCGCGGATCTTCGCGTTGGTCACCGCGTTTTCGCGGATTTTCGCCGTGGTCACCGCGTTGGCCTTGATCTTGCCCGCGGTCACCGCGTTCTGCTTCAGCTTCCCGGTGCCGATCTGGTTCGCCTTGTGTGACGCCGCCCAGACGACTCCGCCGCCCAGCGCAAAGAACAGCGCCAGGGACGCGATCACGTTCGCGTAGGTGAGCCGCTTTCCGATCGCCCGCAACATCTGATCCTCCTCAAGTCGTTTCTTCCGCAACACCTTCGACCTCGGCTAAGGTTCGCCTCCTGTTCCGAGCGATGGGGCTCGCTCCATAACCGCGGCGCGACCGTTGATGGCTCCTACCGACGTCGACCAAGACGCGTAGGAGGCTGTGCGGAAATGAGACAGAGACGATTCGATCGCCGCGAGTTGGCAGCGATCTACGCGGGAGGCGTGATCGGCGCGCTGGCCCGGGTCGGTCTCTCCGAGGCACTCCCGCACGGCGTCGACTCCTGGCCCTGGGCGACCTTCGCGGTGAACATGGTCGGCGCCGCCCTGCTCGGCTGGTTCGTCACCCGACTCGGCGAGCGCCTGCCGCCCTCGACCTACCGGCGCCCCTTCCTCGGCACCGGCGTCTGCGGCGCCCTGACCACCTTCTCGACCCTGCAGCTGGAGCTCTTCAAGATGCTCGAAGGCGGCTACCTGCCGCTGGCGATCGCCTACGCCGCGGCGACGATCGCCGGCGGCTTCGCCTGCGTCCACCTCGGCACGGTGGCAACCCGCCGAGCAAGGGTCCTCCGATGAGTTCGCACTTTCCCGTTCTGGGTACGGAGAACTGCGAACGCACGGGGTGGGACTGGTGACGCCGCTCGCTTGGGTGGCGGTCGGGGCGCTTGGCGGCGCGATGGCGATCGCGCGCTTCCTCGTCGACTCGACGGTGGCGACGCGGCTGAGCGCGCCGTGGCTCGGCGACGACTTCCCGATCGGCACGCTCGCCGTGAACCTCAGCGGCGCGGTCGTCCTCGGCGTCTTCGCCGGCGCCGCGCTCAGCGGCACCGCGTACACGATCCTTGCCGGCGGGGGGGTCGGCACCTACACGACGTTCTCGACCTGGATGCTGGAGTCCCACCGCGCCGGCGAGGACGGCGACGCCCGCGTCCTCTGGGCCAACATCGCCGGCTCCCTGGTCGCGGGCCTCGTTGCGGTCGCCCTCGGCCACTGGATCGGCGGCCTGCTGTGAGCGGCGCGCTGCAGATGCGCTTCCACTTCGGCGAGCGCGACCGGGACGGCGACGGCCCGCTCGACGCCGCGGTGATGGACGCCTGCGCCCGCCACGGGGTCCGGGCGGCGGCGCTGCTGCGGGGCGTCGAGGGGTTCGGGGCGAAGCAGCTCGTGCGGACCGAGCGGCTCCTGTCCCTGTCGGAAGACACGCCGCTGGTGGCGGTCGCGGTGGGGGAGACGGGGAAGGTCGAGGCGCTGGCGGAGGAGGTGCGTTCGATCGCCGCCGAGGGGTTGTTGGTGCTCGAGGAGGTGGGACTCGTGGTCGCGCCTGAGGAGGACGTGGTGCGGGCGACCCTTTGGGGACCGAGGACAGGGGCGGGGTCGCCGCACCTGCGGGCCGTCGATGCCCTTTACCGGCACGGTGCGGATTCGGCGACCGTGTTGCTCGGGGTCGACGGGATCCTCGATGGCGAGCGGCGGCGCGCTCGGTTCGTCGCCGGGAATCGCGACGTCCCGGCGCTGACGGTCGCGGTCGGCGAGCGCGGGCCGGTGACGGCGGCGCTGGCGGAGCTCGGGCCGCTCGCCAACCTCGTCACCTTCGAGACCGTGGAGGGAAACTCGGTCATAGTCCGAGGAAAGCTCCACACCCGCGTCGTCCTCCTCACCTCCGAGGCGGCGCAGTGCGAGCACCACCCCCTGTACCTCGAGTTCATCCACGCGCTGCGGCGCGAAGGCGCGCGGGGCGCAACCGCTTTGCGCGGTGTTTGGGGCTTTCGCGGCGAGGTCGCTCCGCACGGGGACCGGGTGCTGGCGCTGCGGCGGGACGTGCCGCTGATCGTCGAAACCGTGGACACGGCGGAGCGGGCCGGGCGGTGGCTCGAGATCGCCGAATCGCTCGTCGAGAGCCCCGATCTGGTCTATCGGCAGAACCTGGGGAGGACCTTCGTCCTCGAGTGAGAAAAAGCGCTCTTTGCGGGACTTTTCGGCCCTCGATTGGTGACAAAAGCCGTCCGGAGCCGGCCCTACCTTGGGTCGGGAGATGAGCGAACAGACGCAGATGGAAAGCCTGATGCCGAGCGAGCCCGCCTTCGCCCCGATCGAGCCCGAGCCGATCGCCGAGGTGCCGATGGAGCCGGTCACCGAGGCGGCACGGATCGCGATCCGCGACCTCGAGGACGGGCAGCGGGTGCGCGGCGTCTACGCGGTCCGCGGGCGCGAGCTGCGGCGCAAGCGCAACGGCGAGCCGTGGCTGCGGATGACCGTCGGCGACGCCAGCGGCACCACCGAGGCGGTCTGCTGGGACGACGCCGAGGTCCGCTACGCGCTCTGCACGACCGGCTCCCCGGTCCACGTCAGCGGCATCTTCGAGACCTCCGAACGGTGGGGGTCGAAGATCAAGATCACCGAGCTGCGCGCCGCCGCGGCGGACGAGTACGAGCTGAACGATCTCGCCGTCCCCTCCGAGGTGTCGGCCGAGCGGCTGGAGGCCGACCTGCGCGACCTGCTGGAGACGGTGCAGAACCGTGAGCTGCGCGAGCTGCTCGACCTCTTCTTCGCCCCCGGGGCGGAGACCTGGGCGCGCTTCCGCGACGCCCCGGCCGCGAAGACCTACCACCAGGCCTACCGGCACGGCCTGCTCGAGCACACGCTCTCGGTCGCCCAGGCGGTCTCGGCGGCGGCCAACTTCTTCCCCGGCGTCGACCGCGAAATCGCGGTGACCGGTGCGCTCTTCCACGACATCGGCAAGCTGATCGCCTACAACGACGACCCGCTGTCGATCGACCTCACCGACGCCGGCCGCCTCCAGGGCGAGATCCCGCTCGGCTACTACACGGTGCGGCGCGCGATCGAGGACATCCCCGGCTTCGACCCGCACCTCGCCCAGTGCGTGCTCCACATCATCCTCAGCCACCACGGGTCGCTCGAGCACGGGTCCCCGGTCACCCCCGCGACCCGCGAGGCCGTCCTCGTCCACATGATGGACAACCTCGGCGGCCGCCTCGGCTCCTTCGACCGCCTCGAGCGCCAGCTCCCCGAGGGCGAGTCCTGGTCCGGCTTCGACCGCGCCCTTTCCGGCTCGGCCTGGTTCTCCCAGCGCGCCGCCTAGCGCCCCCCTCCGCCGCCCAGGCCTAGCTGTCGAACCCCAGCACGTCCCGAACGCGCTCGATCGGAGGTCGGTGGCCG
>ERZ778021.3002-NODE-3002-length-13311-cov-5.003018_pt1 | contig 13311 bp, 12 predicted proteins | sample MGYA00375751_ERZ778021 | MGnify/ENA primary metagenome ERZ778021 (study PRJEB29350, sample SAMN05389814) | bioreactor metagenome | isolation source: Thiocyanate stock bioreactor | place: South Africa: University of Cape Town | collected 2013-08-29 ... | reverse complement strand
GCTGCTCGGCCCGTTCGGTGCCGACCCGCTGATCGGCTTCGCGCGAGGCGATCGGCGCCAGCGCCGCCAGCGCCATCGACCGCCCGGGCGAGGACCGGAGCGGGCCTCCCTCGCTCCTCTCAGCCACCGGTCACCTCGTCGGCCAGGGTCGCGAACCAACCTTCTCGCCGCGCTCCCGGATCGGCGGCGGCCTCGGCCCCACGCTCGAGCACGCGGCGATGGGCGGCGGGATCGAGCAACGCCTCGATGATCTGCACGCAGGCGGCGGCCCGCGCCGCCTGCCGTTCCTTCTGGTCGGCGAGGACGGGCTTGCCGCCGTCCGTCCTCACCTCGGCCAAGGTCTGCTCGAACGCGGCGAGCTCCTCGTGCCAGGCGGCGTCGAGGTCGGCCAGGTCGGGGTACCCGGCGCTGCGCGAGCAGTCGAGGAGGATCCGCTCGGCGAAGATCGCCTCCAGCGCCGCCCGCGATCCCTCGCTCTCCGAGCGGGCGAGCGCGAGGAGCCCCTCGCGATCGATGACGTAACCGCGAAAGGTCGGCGTCACCTCGGGGTCGAGTTCGACCAGCAGGCGGACCAGGCGTACCTCGACGTCGTCCTGCTCGGTCAGGATCTGCTCCGCGTCGGTAAGTCCGAGGCTGTGGAGGAAGCTGCGCAGCGCGCGCTGCTCCGCCCGGAACGCGGCGCTGCCGCCGAGCAGGTTGCAGGCACCTTCCCAGTCGGCCGCGAAGGCCGCGGCCAACTCGATCGGATCGGTGAACGGGCGGGTGCGGCCGGTGTCGGGATCCTTGAACGGGACCGGTGCCGCGGCGGCCCGCAGCGGTGCGTCCGTCTCCGCCGCCGCCGCGATCGGAGGATTGCCGCCGTCGAGCCACTCGAACACCTGCTCGGCGCCCCAGCGGTGGCCGCGGCGGTCGTCGAGAAGCGTGAGGCCGCGGCAGAGGGCGACCAGGCGCGGATCCTCGATCGCGTCGAAATCGAGCGGCCGACTGGAGATCCGATCGGCGATCAGCTGGTCGTCCATCCGCATCCCGTTCTCCAGCTGGAAGGGGTTCCGCCCGATCGCCATCTCGGCGACGATGATCCCCAGGGACCACCAGTCCATCGCCGGCGAGATCGCCCCCGCGCTCGCCTGCGGCGCCGCGTAGGCGGCCGACAGCAGAAGGCGCGAGTGCATCTCCTTGCTCAGGTCGATCACATGGGCGAGGCCGAAGTCGGCGAGCACCAGGTCGAGCTCGGGCTCGGAGGTGCGGATCAGGATGTTCCCCGGCTTCAGGTCACGGTGGGGGATCCGCAGCCCATGCAGGTGGGCCAGCGCCGCTGCGACCTCTTCGATCACGTCTTCGATGCGGTCCAGGGAGAGCTTCGGCCCCTCCCTGACGAACAGGTCGGCCAGCGAGCCGAGCTCGCAGTACTCCATCACCTCCCACGAACGCCCGCCGTACTCGCCGAACTCGTAGATCTTGACCACGTGTTCGGGGTCGGCTTCGGCGAGCACTTCGATCGCCCGCTGGTCGCGGCGGCGATCGACGCGGTAGATCTTGACCACGCGCTGCTCGCCGGTCGGCCCGTGCCGGGTGAGCAGCAGGTCACCCTCGCCCCCGGCCGCCAGTTCGCGCAGGATCTCGTAGTCGGCCCGCAGGGCCGGAGGCAGACGGAGGTAGGTCTCGCCCTCGTCCGCGTCGTCCTTGCCGACGATCCCGTCCAGTTGGGTCGGCGGCTGATCGAGCCGCGTCGGCGGCAGCGCCTGCGGCCCGCCGTCGAGCCGCGTCGGCGGCAGCGAGTTCGGCTCGCCGGGGCGCCGGTCGTCGCTGAATTCGCTTCCTTCCACGCTCGTAACTCCACCAGACTCGCGCCGGGCTGCCTACGGGAAAGTTGCGGTAAACGGGGGCCTAGATGCCGAGCTGGGCTTCGGCGCGCTTGATCAGCTGCTTGGTCCGGTGGCCGGTGAAGACCACCGTCCGGACCGCGCCCTTGCTGAGATCGTCGATCGCCCCGCGCACTTCCCACAGTGCCTGCACCGCGCCCCGCCTGGTCCAGAGGTCGGCCCGCTGAGCCTCGGTCAGCGCCATCGCTTTGCCGGTCAGGATCCCGACCAACGGCGGATCGCCGGCGATGACCCGCTGGGCCTGGTCGTGGTCTTCGACCAGTCCCCAGAGGAGGAGCAGATGGGCAGCGGCCTCGTCGTCGCCGAGGGCGACGCCGTGGAGGGCTGCGAGGTCGCAGACGACCGCCGCTTCGCAGTAGAGGTCGGCGAACTGGTTGGCGACCCCCGCCAGCGGCCCGGCGGTCAATGCCAACATGCCCAGCCGCCGGCGGCGCTTGCGGGCGGCGACGTAGACGTCCCGCGGCCGTCGTTCGCCCTGCTCGTCTTTGCGAACCCTGCCGACGAGCAAGACCAAGGCTTGCTCCAGCCCGATCGGCTGCTCCTCGTCGGCGAACAGCGCCCGCAGCGAATTCGAACGTTCCTCGATCCGATCTCGAAGTCCCATCGACGGGGTTGAGTACTACCTCACCACCGCGGCCGGCGACACCAAGGAGTATGGGTTTCCGGGTGCCTTCTCACCGTTAGGTTTCGCCTGCGAAAACTTGCCCTGATGGGCCGACACCGGAGAGAGAGACAGACAGATGGCGAGCTGGCCAGACCTCAAGCAGTACATCGACACGAAGTACAAGATCCAGGATGACAAGGGCGACCTCGTCAACCTCATCTTCACCTTCCCGAACGACAACAACCGTTCGCAGATCGTGACGATCGGGCTGCGGACGTTGAACGGGGAGGAATGGGTCACGATCGACTCGCCGATCGGCAAGATGTCGGAGGTGGACGTGACGCGGGCGGTACAGCTCGCGGGCGACCTCGTCTGCGGCGCGATCTCCTCGGTTCAGGACTGGGTCACCCTCCGCGACTCGTTCCCGATCGCCAACCTCGACACGAACGAGTTCGAGGCTCCGCTCCACCTCATCTGCGGCACCGCGGACGATCTGGAGAAGGAGCTGACCGGCGGCGCCGATCGCGTCTAGGACGCCGGCCGTCCTTAGAGGTTGTCTTAGCTGAGTTCCGCCACCAGGCCGGACCCGTGATCGATGACCTCCGGTGGCGCGCCGGGGGTCGCGATCGCCTTTTCGGCCGCTGCCAAGGCCGCCGGCCGGTTCCCCAATTGGCGTTCGCAGAGGGCCAGAAGCAGGCACCCTCGTGCCCGCGCCTCGCCCTCTTCGGCCTCGGCCGCGAGAGCGAAGAGATCGCGAGCCGCGGCGATCTCACGGCGCTCGAACAAGATCAGACCGGCTTCCTTCGCCGCGTCGGCGGCGACCGCGGGGGCAACACCGGTGTTTCGCGCCAGGCGCGAGAAGGCTTCCAGCGCGACCTGCTCTTGGCCGAGCTGCTTGGCGACGCCCGCCAACAGGTACGTGGCCGGCCCAGCCGACGCCGGATCCTCGATCCGCTCCGCCAGGGCGAACGCATCGAGGGCACGGTCGAATTCGCCGCGGTTGCGGAAGATCGTGCCCGCGCCGAAGGCCGCCCGCTGTCCCCACTCGCCGGTCGGTTCCTCGGCCATCCCGTCAAGGAACAAGGCCAAGGCACCCTGCTCGTCGCCCTGCGCTTCGAGCAGCCAGGCGAGGAGGGTCCGCGCGCGCCCACTCTCGACCGGGTGTCCGGAGGCGACCACCTCGCGGAACCGCGCGGCGGCCCCGGCAATGTCCCCTTGTTTTTCGAGCAGCTGGGCGAGATTGACCCGGGCGCCGTCTGAATTCAGCGGGTGTTCGCAGGCGATCGCGGCTTCGTAGGCTCGCTTGGCCCCCTCCACGTCGCCGAACAGGTCCTCCTTCAGGGTTCCGATGTTTCGCCACGCCCGCGGCGTTTCGTCAGGATCGCCGGCCGCGGCCATGGCTTCCAAGGCCTCGAGGGCGCCGGCGTGATCGCCGCGGTGCAGCCGCGAGTTGGCGACGCCACGCCAGGCGGCCGCCTGGACGTCGGGCTCGGGTGCGACCGTGGCCCGAGCGAACTCCTCCGCCGCGATGGCGGTATTCCCGCGCATCTCGTGCTGTTCGGCGGCGCGGAGCGTGGCCCGAGGGTTGGGCGGTTCCTCGTCCGCATCGACCGCCTCCGAATAGGCGGAGAGCGCACCCTGGACGTCGCCCGCGCGCTCGAGCCGCAGGCCGAGTGCCCAGAACGACTCCCCTGGCGACCGTTCACCCATGGCGGCGTGGATCATAGGCGGCGGGCATCATCCCAGGCTCCCATAAGCATGGACGCACGAATGGCCGAGACCTGCGCCGCGGGCGCCCGCTGGACCATGCGGAACGATCAGACCTGCCTCGACCACCATCGAACGCAGGGGGAGCGGGACCCAGACGTGTCCGCCCGCCTTGCAGGCGTCGGCCAGCGCCGTCGTCCGTCCGTGCCCGCCGAGGTCCAGGCCGAGTTCCTCGCGGATCCTCTTGACGAGTTCGTTCCGCTGCTCTCGAATTCGCTGGTCGAGGCGGCCGAGGCCGCGGGCGATCTCGTTCACCGTCCTGTCCTGCTCCAGGTAAGGAAGCAACGCCTCGATCGACTTGGTCAATCGCGGCCGCGGCGGCTGCGGCCGCGGCTCCCAGCGCTCGCCGGCGAGCGCCCGCCTGACGATCGCCATCCTCTCGGGCCACGCCAGCCGCTTGTCGACGACATGGTGGCCGCCGAGTTCGCGGAAGGTGTGGCAGAGACAGGGATCGGGAGAAGGCGGATCGCGTTCGCCCTCGCCCTGCGTCCAGAGAATGCAGACCGGACGCTCGTGACCGCGGCGTCCGCACTCCTTCGTGATCTCCAGCATCAGGCGCAACCCGTCCCGCCGCAGTTGCCCGTTCCCGGCCTTCAGGTAGTCGTCGATCAGGATCGCGCTGGGCGGGCTGTCGTTGTTCAGCGCGCGCAGGAGAGCGGCACGCGCCTGGCCGAGCGACTCGCCGACGGGTCCTTGCCGCACCAACCGCGCTTCGATCCCGTCTCCTCCGCGGAAGGTCCCGTGCTGGAGGAATTGTCGATCGAACTCCTCGCCGTCGATCGTGTCGTCGACGCACAGTACGGAGCGGTGGACAGGACCCCCCACGGCGCCTCTACCTTCGCGCCGTCGCGGTCGGCTCGATCACGTCGAGGTCGAAGGAGAACTGCGCGAGGAAGATCTCCGCCTCGGGGCCGAGACCAAGCGCCTCGCCGTCGGCGAGCCCGCGAAAGTCGGCCGACCCTCCCGGCAAGGCCCGGGCCAAGCGCTCGAACTCCATCCGTCCGCGCCCCCGGCCACCGACCGGGCGCGCCTCGGGAAAGTTCACCATCCGAAAGATGGCCCGGCCTTCGCCGCGGCCGACGATCGTCTGCAGGCTGCCCCTGCCGTGGCAGCGCGCCTCGTTCACACAGCGGACCAGCAGCGTGTCGAGGATCTTCGCCTCCTGCCGTCGCAGCCGCGCGTCCCGCAGCAGGTGCGTCTCGAAACTGGGCGGCTCGGCGACCGCCGGATCGCCGCGCTGCAGGGCCCGCTCGGTCACTTCCTCGAGCCGGCGAGGGGTGCGGATCGAGCGCCTCCACCGCGCCTGGTGGCCTTCCAGTTCCTCGGCCGCCCTGTACAAGGCGGCGGCCTCGGCTCGATGCGGCCCTCCCGCGGTGGTCGCCGAGGCGAGGCGGCGGCCGGCCGACCGCAGCTCACCGGCGAGTGCCTTGATCTCCGATCTCGCCCGGTGACGAGCGCGAGGCCTGACCAGCAGCCCCGGGAACGGTGCCGACGAGAGAGCAGCACCGGCAGCTCCGTAGCGCTGCGCCCGACTGCGAGAAAGTCGACGCTCGAGGAAGTCGAGACGGGCCAGCGCCGGTCGCAACTCTTCACCGTCGCGCCTTGCTGGATCCCAGCCGCGGATCGCCGCGCGCAAGGCCCCGACCGGATCGTGTGACTGCGCGTCGACGAACTCGTCGACCAAGGTCGCGACCCTGGGGTCGGATCGATCCTCGGCGTGCGCCTGCATGAAAGTGATGGTGTCCGGAATATCCATCTCTCGCGCCTGGTCCTTAGGGCCGCTGCGTCGGACCCACTGCACCAGATTCGGACGCCGAGGTGTACGGGAAGGTTGCGGTACCGAGGCGGTGGAGGCCGGCGTGCGTCAGCCAGCCATCTGCATCAGTTCTGCGGAGCGGTGAACACCGACAGCTGATGCTCTTCCAGACGGCGACCCTGGCGGATTCGCACCCTGTCGGTCCAATCGTTGCCGTCCCACCACCGCTCGATCTCCGCCTCGCCGGAGGAGGTATCCCCCGCGTTGATCGGATTCGGGTACCAACCCACGGCCTCCATGCGGCCCATCGAGTCCCAGCGCGACGAGAACGCCGGGAGTTCGCTGTCGAGTCGCCCGGAAGTGTACATGCGAGCGATGACCGTCCCTCCCCATGCCCCGATCGTCAGCGCGCGATCGTAGCCCGCGTCGGACCTGTCCTCGTGAAGTTCCACGTACAGGGCGACATCGGCCGGTGAACCATCGCTCCCGTTACTGCGGGCCTCGATCGTCCGGGCGACGGAGATCGTCTCGATCGCGGCTCGCCTGCCGATCGGATCGGCGGACGGATCGCCGTCGAGCCCCGCATCGGTCAGGCCGACGGACTCGAGGGCCGCTGCACGATTGAGGGTGACGCCCCCTAACGACGCGAATACCAGGACGACGTCTCGCGCCACCCGGCCGGCGAGGGATCGGTCCTGCGCCAAGAACGCGTCGACCACCCCCTTGGCGGCATCGTGGGACTCGCCATCGAACGGCTGCCCCCACGCGGCCTCGGCGCACACCGGTTCCGTGGCCAGACGGTTGATCACACAAAGGGCAATTTCGTTCTTGCGGGCGAAGGAACCGTTCTGCGCAAGCCAAGTCCGCGAAAAGGATGGCTCCTCCGGAGTCCTCTTGGAAAATAGCCCCACTCAGCTTCCTCTCATAGGCAGAATTGCGCCGCAAGATAACCACCGACCGAAGGAACGGAGAGGCATAACTTCGACTTTTCGGTAGATGCGACAGGCGGAAGAAGATCCCGTGGCTTCGACTCTCCGACGGCGAGGCAGCAGCACCGGTGCGTGGTCAAGCTCCATCGCCACGCGACGCGCAAGTCCCCGGGGCCGGCTAACGCAGCGTGACCGTCCCGGTCCTGGTGTTGGGACCATGCTCCGGGGCCGTGCTTGTCGCGGTCAACATGACCCTGAGCGCCTCCGCGCGCGCGAGCGCGGCCCGGACCTTGGCCGCGAGCTTCAGCCTGAGGTCCGCGGCCCCCTTTTGCGTGAGCTTCCTCGAGGCGTGGGCCAGCGGGTAGGCCTTCGCCTTCTCGGTGACCTTGAGCCCGAGCGCTCTCGCCGCCGCGGCTGAGATCGTGGCCTTGACCGTGCATCTCCCCGCGGCGGCCAAGGCGCAGGTCGCCTGCAGGTAGCCGGCGCGACGGACCCCGGCCAGGGTCTGCGCAGGGAGCTTGAGCGTGACCTTCGGAGCCGGCGGGAGCTTGATCGGGCCGGATCTCGGACCCGGAGAAGGCGTCGGCCCTGCGACCGGGGCCGGGCTCGGCGAATCCGAGCCGCCCCAGGACGGATCGGACCCCTGGGCGATGGTCCGCAGGCCGTTGCCGTCGAGATCGACGATGTCGATCGAGGCCGGGCCGACCTCGTTCCCGCCGGCGTCGAGCGGGTCGGACTCGAAGGTGACCTGCGTACCGTCGGGGGAGAACCGCGGAACCGAGTAGGCGGTGCCCGCCGGGGGCGTCGCGATCGTCCGGATCATCTCCCCGGTCGCGGCGCTGAACAGCGCAATCGAGCCGGCGTCCCGTTCGGGCGCCGCGAGCGCCGCGACGACCTGGGCGCCGTCGGGCGAGCCGGACGGGAAGGTGACGTTCGCCGTCTGCGAGGCGATCTGCGGCGAGGTCGCGCCCTGGCCACAGTAGCCGCTCGCCTGCCCGCCGATGCAGACCCAAGAGGGCGGCTCGAAGCCATAGCCGGAGTGGGTAGTCAACGGGGTGTCGCCGAGCCAGCCGAAGGTCATCGTGGCCGTCGTGGTCGAGTCGACGGAGGTGTAGCCGGAGGAGGGGCCGGCGGCGACGCTGTACCGGTAGACGAACTGTCCGAAGTCGAGGGCCTGGGTGGTCAGGAAGAGCGCGCCGTCCGCGGACATCGCGGCGATCGGGCTCGCCTGCGCGGCCGAGTTGACCTCGGTCGGCACGCCGCCCGCGACCGGCGCCTCCCAGATCCCACCTGAAGGCGCCAGGTAGCCATAGGTCGCACCGTCGCTCGTGACCCCGGCGAGATAGCCGCTCTGTGCGAGCGTCGTCGGCGTGCCTCCGGACGGGCTGATCGCGCAGATCTGGACGTCCGATCCACACTGGTAGACGATCGCCGCAGGCGCGGCGGACGAGGCCGCCGGCGCCGCGACCAGGGCCAGGGCCACCAGGACGAGGGCCGCCGGGCCCGGCCTCCTCGCCACCATCTCACCTCAGCCGGAAGATCCGGACCCTGCCGTCCCACCGGACGTGCTGGTCGCAGGTGTCGCCGGCGGCTTCGGGCGAGCAGTCGAGGGGCGGGCGGTCGGCGCCGTCGACGTGGATATCGCCCTTCCTCCAGAGGTCCGGCACACCCTTTTCGCCGGGCCGGGGCTTCGGCGTCCCGGCGAGATCCGCGAGCGGCACCGACAGCCGGGCGCTCAACATCCGCGGCATGAACAGCGCCGAGGCGGGATAGAAGAGCGGATAGCCGAGTTTCGCCGCGCAGCGTTCCGGCCCGTCGGCTTCTTCGATCAGGACCCCCGAGGTCACCTCCAGGTCGAGCCAGAGCTTGTCCCCCCGCACGATGGCTTCTCCGTCTGGGGGAGGTTCGACGCGGAAGCCCCCGGCGGAGGTGCAGTGCTCGGTCCCTTCGGCTTCGGCTTCGCTCCCGCAACCGCTTTCTTCGACGGTATAGGTCCACGCCCAGTTCGCCGGATCGAGGTCGACGAGATCGAGGCTCGGGGCGGCCTTCCCACCCGGTAGCTGCAGCATGTAGAGGGCGTTGAAGACGAACTTGTCTTCTTCGGAGGTCTTCGAGGTGCAACCGGTGTCGGAGACGTGGAGGAGATGTGAGTCGAACTCCCCGTCGCCGAGCACGAATTCGACCCCGAGACGTCTCGGCTTCGCGGGTTTGGCGGCGTGTTTGGGCTTCGGCTTGTGCGCGTGTGGGCGCTTGCCCCCCGTCCCGTGACCGTGCGCTCCGGCGACGGCGGGTGCGACGACCGACGCGAGGAGGACCACGACGAGCCCGGCGAGGAACCACCGGGGAAGGGCGGCTCGATCCATCATCACCAACCCCGATCGGCCGAGGCCGTGAACGTCGCGGCCACCCTGGCGTGGGCATGGTTGTCGCGGTTGGTGAGGACCGTATACCCGCCCAGTCCCTGTCTGGCGCTGCGCAGGACCGAGCGGGCGGCAGGCGAGAGCCGCACCTTCAGGATCGTCGTCCGTGCCGGCCGGGCGGTCGCGCGACCGCGGCCGATGGCGACGAGCTTGCCGCCGACGTGGCGCCGGAGCGAGCGCGCCGCCACCTCGAGGACGACGCCGACCGGACAGGCGACACGGGCGTGGCAGGTGATCGACACCAGCGCGTCCCCGCCCTTGACCAGGATGCGCGACGGCACCGACGCTCCGACGGCGCCGGCGAACGGGTCGTGCGGTGCAGGGGCGGCGGAGGCTCCGATCCGGGCGCCCCCGCCGCCACCCGGGCCCGAGCCACTCCAGCCGCCGCCGCTGCCGGAGGCACCGCCGCGTCCACCACCACCATCCTCGCCGGAGTCGCCCCCACCCGCTTCACCTTCGGCGCCGCCAGAGCCACCGGGCGCGGCGCGCGACCAGTCGAAGACCCAGCCCACATCGTGGTCGGGCGGGTTCTGCCAGTCGTCGTCGGGGGCGCCGACGAGCACCGTCCCGCCGTCGCCCGCCAGGGCCACCGACTGGCCGAAGTAAGACCCGACTTCGCCCTGTCCCGGGGCCGGATCTGGCGTCAGCTCCTGCTCGGCCGGACGGGCCGGGTCGGTGGTCGCGTCGTAGGCGTAGGCGTAGCCCGCGACCGGTGCGGTGCTGCGCGGGCCGGTGACGTACTTGAAGGGTGCGAAGACGCCGCTGCTCGAGCTGTCGTAGGGTGCGCCAGCCAGGGCGCTCCGCGCGTCGGCCGAGATCGCCACCGACATGCCGAACGCCTCGCCTTCGTGCGGATCGGAGGGCGTCAGCGTCGCGGGCAGCACCGGGTCGGCCACGCATGTCCCAACGCAGCCGCCGGCGTTCAGCGAGAACAGCCGCGCGTCGCCCGCCAAACCGGCCTCGAGCGACGGCTCCCCGGCGATCACGGTCTGCTGCCCGTCGGCGGCCAGCGCGACCGACGCGCCCAGCTCACCGCCCGCGATCGCGCCGCCGAGCGCCTGCCCGCCGACGTACTGGTCGCCCGGGGCGCCACGAAGCACGTCGACCGCGCCCGCGTGGAACCTCCCCGCCTCTTCGCGCAGCGGCGCGCCCGCGATCACGGTGCGCCCGTCCCGTGAGATCGCCAGCGACCAGCCGAGGCCGCCGGCGGTGTCGACGTCGGAGGAATCGGCTCCCCCGACCGCTTCGAGCGCGCCGCCCGTGACCGGGCTGACCGGGTCAGCGAAGGTCGTCACGCCGCCCTGGCGTCCGACCGCCGCGATCGTCGCCGGCGGCGTCCCCGGCACGTGCGCGACCGCGACCGAGCGCCCGAATGCGACGCCCGCGTCACCGCCGAGCATCGCGACGGGCGCTACCTCGAGCCCACCGGCGCCGACGCGCACCGAAAAGAGCTCGGCCAGGCCGAAGCCGCCCGAGCCTCCGGGGGCGCCGGCGACAACGCTCGACCCGTCGGCCGAGATCGCCACCGACGCACCGAACAGATCGCCCTGGTGCAGATACCCGCCTTCGGACGGCGGATAGATCGGTCCCGCCTTGGTCCAGCCCGTCCCCGACCGCGCGTAGATATAGATCGCACCGTAGTCGCTCTCCGTACCACCCGGCAGCCCGAGCGCCGGATCGCCGACCACGGCCACCGATCCGTCCGCCGACAGCGCCACCGCACCGCCCCCCGGCGACAGCGTCTGGCCGCCCTCGAAGCTCGCCGCCCGCGCGTCGGCCGCCCACAAGGCGAGCGCACACAACGTCGTGAGAACCCCGATGCCCGATGCCTTCGCCGTCGCGACCATTCCCACCAGCCTGCCCGCGGACGGCTCCGCCATGGTGCCCCAGAGCGCACACTTATATGACTCGCCCGGACAGGAATGGTGCCCGCGCGGGCCGGCCCGCTCATATGCTGGAAGAGACGATGAGCGCCGCGTACGCATCGGCCCGCTCGCGCGGAGGCGCGACGTTCTCGTGGGACACCGGGGCGGTACCGGATGAGGAGCAGTTCGCCTACTGGCGGGAAGTGGTGTGGCAGGCGTTCCTGCCGCTTTCCCCCGAGCGACCCGGGAGCGGTCCGTTCGCCGGCGCGGTCCGCGGTCGCGCGATCGGCCCGCTGACGATCGCGCGGATCCGCTCACAGGCCCAGCGGGTGTGCCGTTCGCCGGAGCTGATCGCGCGCGGCGCCGGGGACACGATCCACCTCAACCTGCAGCCAAGGTCAGCCGAGCGGCGGACGCTGGTGATGCACGCGGCCGGCTTCACCGACGTGGAGATCGGCGAGCGCTGCGGCTGGACCCGGACGAAGGTGAACCGGTGTCTGTGTGAGAGGCGGCGGGCGCGGAGGGCGTCGGCACGGTGACGCCCGGGTGCGCGGCACCTCAGCGCACGACGGTGAAGCTGGCGCTCACCGACGCCGAGGCGTTGCCAGCGGCGTCGCGGGCAACAAACTTTGCCAGGTACCGACCGGGTACCAGGGCCTTGCCGTTCAGCTTGCCCGAGAAGGGAGTCCGATTGACGCCCGCCTTGCCGTCGAGACGTAGCGAGCCCTTCGCCAGGCGGCGGATGCAGCGGGCGGCGCCGGGCTTCGCCTTGCGCGGCGCGACGCACTTCCGGCCCGCTCGCCGGCCCGCCGCCTTGAGCACGACCGTCGCGGTCACCGTGGCGGGCTCGGAGAGTGCGAAGGTCAGCTTCGCGCCGGTGGGAGCGGCGGGGCGTCTGCCGGCCGGTCGGGCGCCCGACCGGCCGGCGACGCGGAAGCGGGCGGGCTTGAACGACGGTGGGGAGAGGAAGCGTGGCGCGACGCCGTCGTCGGAGCCGGGCGCCACACCAGGGCCGGACGGGCCGACGGGGGCGAGCGGGTTGCCCGGCGGGTCGGGGACGAGCCTGCCGACGAGCCCAGCTTCGGGGTCGGCGTACCAGATGGCCGCGTCGGGGCCGACGGTGATCCCGACCTGGCCGATTTCCCCGCTCGGCACGGGATACTCGTCGGTGAGCGTCCCGGCCGTGTCTATCCGGCCGATCTTGCCGGTGCCCGACTCGGTGATCCAGAAGGCGCCGTCGGGGCCGAGGACGATGTCGTTGGGCCTGCTTCCGGCGGGCAGCGGGAAGCGGGTGCGGGCGCCCGCGGGAGTGAGCCGATCGATCGCGCCGGCCCCCCACATCGCCACCCAGGCGTTTCCTTCGGGGCCGACGGCGATGCCGGTGGGGCGGGAGCCGACCGGCAGTTCGATCAGCTTTTCGTCGCTGAGCCCCAGGTTCATCTGAAGGACCAAGTCGCGGTCTTCGACGGAGGCCCAGATCACCCCGTCTCCCGACGCCGCCATGCCGGACACGCGACCGATCCATTCTTTCGACAGGCACAGTTCCAGCCCCCCGAAATGGTCGCTGTCCTGGAGCGGCCGACAGACGGAGGTGACGTTGGGGCCGTGACCCCCCCAGCGCAGCCCTTCGTCCGGCGTGAGGATGATCGAGCTGCCGACAAATTTCGACGGATGGATGGACACGGTCCCGCCGGGAGCACGTTCGCCGGTGCCGTTCTGCGAGACCCAGGAGGCCCATCCGGAGGCGGAGACGACGACGTCGACCGGCTTGTTCGGGTCCGCCAGCCGCGGCAGGTATTCGCCGTCCGGGGTCATCCGCGCGATCCCGGGATGCGCGCCGATGTCGGTCCACCAGAGGTTGCCTTCGGGACCGCTGGTGATGTTGACGGGGAAGGAGAGCTTGCTGTCCGGATCGGCGGCGAACTCGGCGATCGTCACGGCGGCGGCGCGACCAACCACGAGGAGCGCCGCCAACACGGCGACGAGGAACGTCGATACCACCATCGAGGCTCTCCCCAGAACCATCGGCCCAGTCTATGCCGACCGAGCTTACGAAGCAGGGAGCTCGTGTGGTCAGATTTTGGAGG
>ERZ778021.2997-NODE-2997-length-13340-cov-6.369816_pt1 | contig 13340 bp, 10 predicted proteins | sample MGYA00375751_ERZ778021 | MGnify/ENA primary metagenome ERZ778021 (study PRJEB29350, sample SAMN05389814) | bioreactor metagenome | isolation source: Thiocyanate stock bioreactor | place: South Africa: University of Cape Town | collected 2013-08-29 ... | reverse complement strand
TCCGACGACCCTCACCCGGCCCTCCGGGCCACCCTCTCCCGGCGGGAGAGGGGACTTTCAGCGCGACGACGACTCCGGCTTCGCTTCATCCCGCCCCGCCGGCCTCGTCCCACCACCCCACGCCCAGGAGCACGCCCATGAGCGGCCCCATCGTCCGCAAGTACGGATTCCCGAATCACGAGGAGATCTTCGGCCGTCGCCCCCCGGAGCACGGGGTCGAGGGGCCGAAGAAAGAGGGCGAGGCGAAGGCCGAGAAGGCCGAGCCGAAGCCCGAGAAGAAGGACGATCAGCGCGGGGCCTGAGCCGGCGCCGGCGCCTTCTTGCGGTCCAGGTGCGGCGCGGGGACGGCGTTCGGCCTCCCCGCGCCCTTGCGCGCCGGGGCGAGGTCGGCGTTGAGGACCTCGGAGAGCCGCATCCCGGCCTTCGTCAGCCGCTCGACGACGACGCGGATGTGGATATCCTGATATTCCTGGCCGAGCCGAGCGCCCGAGCGGATGGGCTGGCTGGAGCCCGGCGTCAGGTACGCCTTCTTGGCCGCGGCCAGGCTCTCGTCGGCCCAGTCCTCGGCCTTGCCGCCGGGCCAGTCGCGCGACGTGGGCCGGCGGGCGACCTCGAACAGGGCGTCGGCGACCTCGCGCTCGTTGCGGAACTCGTTGCGGAGGATGCCCGAGTCCCAGACCTGGTGCAGGTTGGTGAACTCGTCGCGGAAGAACGAGACCTGCACCGTGTTCCCCCCGCGGTCGCGGCGGTCGCCGACGTGCAAGGGCTGGTGGACGTCCTGGACGAGGTGGACGACGTAGCGGAGCGCCATCCGGCGCCGGGCCTTCGGCGCCGTCGGGTCGGCCAGGATGCGGCGGAACTCGGCGAGGCGGCTGACGACGCAGTCGCCGTGGCAGTAGCGGTCGTCGTAGCGAGGGGCGTCGACCGGCACGTTGACGAAGTGCCACGAGGCGCTGCCGGGGATCTCGCGCGAGTGCTCGTCGGCCCAGGTGGAGGCGTCGGCCAGGCTCTCCCCCTCGTCGAGCAGCTCGCGCACGGCGGCGCGGGCCTCGGGCGTGAGCCGGCTCTCGGCCAGGCGGGCGGACGCGCGATGGGCGTTCCGCCCCCAGGCGAAGGCCGGCGTCGGCAGGGCGATCAGGGCCGCCAGGGCGAGCGCGACGGCGCGGCTCGCGAGAGGCTTGTGAAGCATGTCGGGGCCGCTCCGGGGCGGGGTGCGAGGGCTCGTCCGGGGGGCGACGCGCGAGGTCCGGACGCCCCGGCATCAGCATAGACGGCGGCGTCGCGGTTTTGCTAGTGTGGCCCGGAGTGCAGCTAGGTCCCCCCTCCCGACAGGACATCAAGACGATGGCGGCGGTCGACCCGTATTCCCCCTGCCCCTGCGGCTCCGGTGAAAAGTACAAGTGGTGCTGCCAGAAGGCGGAATCGTACGTCGAACGCGCGATGCGTCTTGAGCGCAACGGCCAGCACGAGGCGGCCCTCGCCGCGCTGAACGAGGGGCTGGCCAAGGCCCCCGGGTCGCCCTGGCTGCTGCTGCGGAAGGCCGTCCTGCTGTCGGCCCTGGGCCGGATCGAGGAGACCGACCCGGTCGTCGACGAGCTGCTGGCGAAGCACCCGACCCACCCCGGCGCGCGGAGCCTCCAGCTCCGGCTCCTGCTGGCCTCCGCCCGCCTCCGCGAGGCCGTCGACCTGTTCCAGAAGCTCCTGGAAGACGCGGCCGACCGCGGCGGCCACGCGCCCGTCGAGCTGGCCGTCGCGGTGGGCTCCGGCCTGTTCCGCGCCGGCTTCGTCGCCTCGGCGCTGGCCCACCTGGAGCTGGCCGCCCCCGGGCCCGAAGCCCAGGCCGCCCCGCCCGCCGACCGCGTGGAGATGATGCGCCGCGAGCTGGCCGCCGCCCTGTGCGGTGCCCCCAACGCGTCCCCCTGGCTGAAGAACCCGTACGCCCTCGCCCCCCGCCCCGCGGGCCTGGGCGACGACGCCGGCCGGCGGTTCGACGAGGCGCTCGGCTGGGCCGATCGCGGCCTGTGGGAGCGGGCGTCCGCCGCGTTCGAGCTGCTCTCCGGCGAGCCGGCCGCGGCCCGCGCCGCCGAGACGAACCAGGGGCTCTGCCGCCTGCGGCTGGCCGACCACGCCGGGGCCGTCGCGGGGATCCGCCGCGGCCTGGCCGGCGCGTCAGCGACGACCGACGCGGTCGACCTGGAGGCCCTCTGCCAGCTCATCGACCCGTCCGTCGGCCCCGACCCGGTCGAGGAGGTCGAGCTGTCGTGGACGCTCCGCGACCGCGCCGGGCTGCTCCAGCGGCTGCGGGCCGACCGCTCGTGCGTCGAGCGCGTCGACCCCGAGGCCGAGGAGGGGGACGACCTGGAGTTCGCTCTGCTCGACCGCCCCCGCCCCGAGGACGGCGCGACCGTCGCCCCGGCCGACCTGCCGCTGGTCGTCGGCTCGGCGATCGTCGAGGCCGAGGCCCTGAAGCTGGAGGCGTTCGACGACGGCCGGCTGGAGGCCCTCACCGACCGCCTCACCGCCATCGCCGGCCCGACCGTCCCCCCCGCGCACCCGAAGACCAGGGAGCTGGGCCCGGTCTCGCGGCAGTCGCTGGTCCTGGACGTCGCCTGCCAGCCCCCCGCGGGGCTCTCGCCCCAGGAGCAGCGCCGGCTGGTCGGCGAGCTGGCCGCCGCGCGGCTCCGCTCGCAATGGCCCGAGACGCCCATGCCCTTCCTGGGCGGCAAGACCCCGAGGGAGGCCGGCCGCGCCGGCGGCTCCGAAGTCCCGCTCCGGGCCGCGCTGCTCCTGCTGGAGTCGCAGGCGACGTGGGGCGGGCTGGTCGACTGGGCCGCCTTCCGCGAAGAGCTGGGGGGCGTGCCGGCCGAGCCGGCGATCGACCCGATCGACGTCGAGCTGGACCGGGTCCACATCGGCCGCCTGAAGTTCGTCGACCCCCACGGCCTCGACGACGAGCGGCTGGTCGACCTGCGGGCGCGGGCCAGCCGCTGGGGCCTGCTCGACGTCATCGCCGCCTCCTGCCGCGAGATCGCCAACCGCCGCCGCCTGCTGGAGCGCGAAGGCTTCCCGACCCTCCAGGTCTTCGCCGACCTGGCCATGGACGCCGTGATCGCCGGCGACCGCGACGCCGCCCTGGCCTGGGTCGCCAGGGGCCGCGAGTCCGAGCCCGCCGCCCGCCGGCCCGCGACGGCGCCCTCGTGGGACATGCTGGCCGTCCGCGTCCGCACCATGACCGACGCGCCCGAGGATTGGGTCCCGGAGGTCGCCGACGTCCTCGCCCGCTACGAGGGGAACGCGCAGGCGATGCAGCAGGTCCTCTCGAACCTGATCGACCTGGGCCTGGTCGAGCTGGCGCCCTCGCCCGACGAGCCGGGCCGCTACGTCGCCGACCCGACCACCCTGTACAGCCTGCTGGCCCGCTACGGCCCGCGCGTGCAGGCCGTCGGCGGCGCGCCGGCCGGCGGCGGGATCTGGACGCCCGGCTCCCAGCAGGGAGGCGGGGGCGGCGGCCTCTGGACGCCCGGCTCGCAGCCCGCCGCGCCCGCGGCCGAGAAGCCCCGCATCATCCTCCCCGGCCGCTGACCGCGCCTCGCCACGCCCCGTTCAGGAACCGCAGGATGGCATCCACCACCCGGAACGAAAGCGACGCGGCCCTGGCCCTGGTCCACGAGGGCTGGAACCACCTGATGTCCCAGCGCCCGCTGGCGGCCTGGGGGTCGTGGCAGCGCGCCCTCCGCGCCGAGCCCGGGTCGCCGGCGGCCCGCAAGGCGCTGGCGACCCTGGAGAGCGCCCACGAGCTGCCGCTGGCCGCGCGCAAGACGTACCGATTCCGCCAGCCCCGCACGGCCCAGCAGCGCGGGCGGTGGGACCTGGCCATGCGGTCCGGCGGGGCCGACGAGTTGGACGCCGCCGCATCGGTCTTCGAACGCCTCACCGCCGACGCGCCGGACGACGTGGAGGCCTGGTTCAACCGGGCCCTCTGCCTCGCCTGGCGGGGCCGCGACGTCGAGGCCGTCGAGTGCCTGGACCGGGTCGTCGCCCTGGAGGCGGCGCACGACGTCGAGGGGGCCGTCGAGGCGTGGACGCTGGCCGAGGTCCTGCGCCAGGGGGGCGGGGCCGAGACGCTGGCCGACGACCTGCGCTACGCCTGCACCTACCCGCGCGACGGCGTGCGGGTCGACGACCTGCTGGCCGCCTTCCCGGAGATCCGCCGCATCCCGACGCCCTCGGATCCCACCCGCGCCGACGCGAAGGCCCAGGACGTCGAGGTCCTGGAATGGCTCGACCGCCCGTTCCCGGACGCCGCCCGCGCCGACGAGGACGTGCCGGCCTCGGAGCTGCCCCGCGTCCTGGCCACGGCCTACGTCGGCCCGGAGACGCTGCGGCTCTCCGGCCCCTGCGTCGACGGCCTGGAGCGGGCCGAGGAGCGGCTGCGGCTGGTCGTGGACGACCCGGGCGACGCCGTCGAGCGGGCCGCCGCCCCCCTCCCCCTGCCGTTCCTGGACGCCGCCGCCTGGACGGCCCGGTTCCGCGAGGGCCGCGACCCGGCCGACGCCGCCCGCTGGTCGCGCGAGATGGTCGAGGATTTCTACGAGGACCGCTGGATCCACCGCCCCCGCCAGGGCCTGGACGGCCTCTCCCCGCTGGCCGCCGCCCGCGACGCCCGCGGCGGCGACGCCCAGGCGAAGGCCAGGCTGGCGGCCGTCGTCCGGCTCCGCGAGCAGCTCGGCGCCCGCAACGGCTCGGCCGCCATGTACCAGGGCTACCCCTTCGACCGCCTCCGCCGCCGCCTGGGCCTGGACCCGGCCGACCCCGCCTCCATCGACGCCGCCGACCTGAGCTGCGCCAGCCCGTGGGAGCTGGAGGCCCTGGACCCGGCCGCGCTGGAAGACCACGCGCTGGTCGACGCCTTCCTCTCGGCCCGCGGCCTGGGGGACGACGCCGTCACCGCCCCGCTGGCCGATGAGCTGCTCCGCCGCCGCCCCGCCGGCCTCGCCCGCGTGGACGCCGACGACCTCGCCGCGCCGCTCGTCCGGTCGGCCATGCAGGCGGGCCGGCCCGACCAGGCGCTCGACGCCCTCGACCGGATCCGCCCGCTCGCCGCCGCGAACCGGGCGCGGACGCTGTACGTCTGGCGCGCGGAGATCTTCGCCCGCACCGGCCGCGCCGACGACGCGGCCGGGGCCTACGCCGCCCTGCTCGACGGCGACGCCTCCGTCGAGGCCGCCCGCCTGGCGCTCGACGCCGGCGAGGCCCTGATCGACGCCGGCGCCCCCGACCGCGCCCGGCGATTCCTGTTCGAGGCCCTGCGCCTCGCCCCCCGGCACGGGCTCCGCGGCCTCGACGCCCGCGCCCGCAGACTCCTGGACTCGATGGGACGAGACTGATGCCCCCCGCCCCCGCCGCCGAGAGCGGCCCCGCCTTCCTCCGCGAGATCGCCTGGAACGCCGACGGCCTGGTCCCGGCCATCGTGCAAGACGCCGGGTCGTCCGAGGTCCTGATGATGGCCTGGATGGACGAGACGGCCCTGCGGAAGACGCTGGAGACCGGCCTGGCCCACTTCTATTCCCGCTCCCGCCGCCGCGGCTGGCTCAAGGGCGAGACCTCCGGCCACGTCCAGCACGTCGAGTCGATCAGCCTCGACTGCGACGCCGACGTCCTGCTGATCAAGGCCCGTCAGGTCGGCGGCGCCTGCCACGAGGGCTACCGCTCCTGCTTCTTCCGCCGCGTCGCCGCCGACGGCCGCCTGGAGGTCGTCGGCGAGCCCGTCTTCGACGCGGACGCCGTCTACCGCGCCGGCGGCGAGGCCCCCCCGGCCGGGTGAGCGGCCGTCTCACGAAGTCGCAATGTCGACGGCGGCGAGGGGAGCCACTTCGGGATTTGGCGAAAGGTCGCGGGCTCTTGGACGTCTTCCCCCCTCGCGGGGGAAGACAGACGCCGAAGGCGTCAGATGAGGGGGACGCGGAGCACGAGGGCCTTCGGAGCCCAAAGGCCCGCCCATGCCGGCCGTCGCGAGATCCGACGGCCGTCCGGCGCGTCGTCCCCCTCATCCGGCCCTCCGGGCCACCTTCCCCCGCCAGGGGGGAAGGACGTTACGATGCCAAACTCCAAAGGCACACCCTCGGCGAACTCCCCTTACCCGGGACGGCCCCTCCTCACTAGAATGGTAGCCTTGCCGATCGGGGGCGCGATCGACCCCCTGGGACGACGAGAGAGGACTTAGAGGCGATGCGCAAGCCGCGACTGATGACCCCGGGCCCCGCGATGGTCCCGGAAGACGTTCTGCTCGAACTGGCCAGGCCGGTCATCCACCACCGCTCCGACGAGGCCAAGCAGGTCATCGTCGAGGTCGCCGAGGGCCTGAAGGAGGTCTTCCAGACCAAGAACGACGTCATGATCCTGACGTCGTCCGGCACCGGCGCGATGGAAGCCGCGGTCGTCAACGTCGTCCCCCCCGGCGGCAAGGCGATCATCCTCAACGCCGGCCACTTCGCCGCCCGCTGGGGCGCCATCTGCAAGGCGTTCGGCATCGTCGCCGTCTCCGTCGACACGGAGTGGGGCAAGCCCGTCGACCCGGCCCGGGTCGAAGAGGCCCTGAAGCAGCACCCCGACGCCGTCGCCGTGTTCGGCACGCTGTCGGAGACCTCCACCGGCACCGGCCACCCCGTGAAGGAGATCGGCGAGGTCGTCGCCAGGACCGACGCCGTCTTCGTCGTCGACGGCATCTCCGGCGTCGGCGCCATGGAGTGCCGCCAGGACGAGTGGAAGATCGACGTCCTCTGCGCCGGGTCGCAGAAGGCCCTGATGCTGCCGCCCGGCCTCGCGTTCGTCTCGGTCGGCCCCAAGGGCTGGGCCAAGATCGACGCCTTCGAGAGCCACAGCTACTACTTCAACCTGAAGGCGGCGCGGAGCAAGGCCAAGGAGTCGGACACCCCGTACACCCCGGCCCACACGCTCATCCTCGCCCTCCGCACGGCCCTGCGTCGGATCAAGGACGAGGGCGTGGAGAGCGTCTGGAAGCGCCACAAGCTGATGAGCGACGCCTGCCAGGCCGGCGTCCAGGCGCTCGGCCTGGAACTCTTCAGCGCCCGCCCGGCCGAGGGCCTGACGGCGTTCCTCGTCCCCGAGGGGCTGAAGGACTCGCAGATCCGCGGCAAGATGGCCGAGCGCTTCGGCGTGACGACCGTCGGCGGCCAGGGGAAGATCAAGGGGAAGATCGTCCGGATCGGCCACATGGGCTACACCGACGAGCTGGACGTGATCTCGGCCCTCGCCGCCCTGGAGATGTCCCTCTCCGACCTGGGCCTCGACGTCGAGCCCGGCAAGGCCGTCACCGCCGCCCAGCAGGTGTTCCTCGGCAAGGCGCCGGTCACGGCGTGAGCGGGAGGCGAGGGCCCGCGACAAGCATCCTTCTCCCCCTGAGGGAGAAGGTGGCCGAAGGCCGGATGAGGGGTCGACCGCCGTCGCCCCCCTTATCCGGCGACCGCCTCGAGCCAAGGCCTTCGGTCGCGCCACCCCTCATCCGGCCCTTCGGGCCACCTTCTCCCGCAAGGGGCGAAGGCTTTGACGGCCGACCCGGCCGCCGGCCCCTCGACTCGTCCCCCTCCCCCGAACACACTTCCCCTCCCGAACATCCCCCGGAGCAACCAGCGTGGCGTACCGCGTGCTCGTGACCGACAAGCTGTCCGAAGAAGGCCTGGCCCTCCTCCGCGCCGAGCAGGGCGTCGAGGTCGTCGTCGACACCAAACTGGCCAAGGACCCGGCGGCGTTGAAGGAGGCCCTGAAGGAGGCCGACGGGATCGCCATCCGCTCCGGGACGACCCTCACGGCCGACGTCCTGGACGGCCAGGCCCGGCTCAAGGCGATCGTCCGGGCCGGCGTCGGCGTCGACAACATCGACGTCCCCGCCGCGACCAGGCAGGGCATCGTCGTGATGAACACGCCCGGCGGCAACACGATCTCCACCGCCGAGCAGACCATGGCCCTGATGCTGGCCGTCTCCCGCAACACCGCCAAGGCCGACGCCAGCCTGAAGGCCGGCAAGTGGGACCGCAACGCCCTCACCGGCGTCCAGTTGGAAGGCAAGACCCTGGGCGTCGTCGGCCTCGGCCGCGTCGGCCTGGCCGTGGCCCAGCGGGCCCTCGGCTTCGAGATGAAGGTGCTGGGCTACGACCCGCTCCTCTCGGCCGAGAAGGCCCAGGAGCACGGCGTCGAGTTCGTCCCCAAGCTCGACGACCTCTGGCCCCACTGCGACTACATCACCCTGCACACCCCGCTGACCCCCGAGACCCGCCACGTCGTCTCGGCGAAGGCCATCGAGTCGATGAAGCCGGGCGTCCGGATCATCAACTGCGCCCGCGGCGGCCTGATCGACGACGCCGCGCTGCTGGAGGCGCTGAACTCCGGCAAGGTCGCGGGCGTCGCGGTCGACGTCTTCGAAACCGAGCCGCCGCCGGCCGGCGACCCGATCGTCGCCCACGCGAAGTCGGTCGTCACGCCCCACCTGGGCGCCTCCACCGAGGAGGCCCAGGTCAACGTGGCCATCGAGGCCGCCAGGCTCCTGTGCGACTACCTGATCCGCGGCCAGGTCCGCTGCTCCGTCAACACGCCGACCCTGGACCGGGCCGAGATGCAGGCCCTCCGCGGCCACCTCGACCTGGCCTGGCGGCTGGGGACGCTGCACGCCCAGATGGACCGGGGCGCGATCAGCAAGGCCGTGCTCACCTACCGCGGCGAGGCCGCCAACAAGAACACCAAGCTCCTGACCGCCTGCTTCGCCGCCGGCTTGATGGAGGCGTCCCTGGACCAGAGCGTCAACCTGGTCAACGCCCTGCCGTTCGCCCGCGAGCGCGGGCTGGTCATCGAGGAGAAGGCCGTCGACGCCCCCGGCGACTTCGGCACGCTGATCCAGGCCGAGGTGACCACCGACAAGAAGACCTACGTCGCCGCCGGCACCCTCTTCGGCAAGGAATACCTGCGGCTGGTGCGGCTGGGCTCGTTCCAGCTCGACGCCCACTTCGACGGCCCGGTGCTGATCTTCACGCACAACGACCGCCCCGGCCTGATCGGCTTCCTGGGGACCACCCTGGGCGACCTGGGCGTGAACATCGCCCAGATGAACGTCGGCCGCGAGAAGGCCGGCGGCGAGGCCATCGGCGTCGTCAACCTCGACGGCATCCCCTCGCAGGAGGCCCTCGACGCCATCGCCAAGCACCCGGACATCCTCAGCGTCCGCCTCGTCAAGCTCCCCGCCCAGGGCGAGCTGCCGAGCTGGCTCGGCTCCTGACGCCCCTCGCCCCCTCGACGAGGGGCGAACACACGCACGCCTCCGCGACGGCCGCCGGCCCTCGCGGAGGCGTTCGCGCGCGCCCATCCTCGGCCCCGTCCACGCCCGTCGACCCGGTCCCCGCTCGCATCTTAATATCCAATCCTGGACATTAAAACCTTGTAAAACAGGCCCGTTTGCAGTAATTGTCTGAACTCCTACGTCGATCGCGATCCGCGCGGTCGGGTCGTGCCGCCCGCCGCGTTTCGCGCCGAAACCTCCTGATCGCCGGAGTCCAGGGCCTATGCCGTCACGTCGCCGCGGCTTCACGCTGATCGAATTGCTGGTGGTGATCGCCATCATCGCCGTCCTCATCGCCCTCCTCTTGCCGGCCGTCCAGTCGGCCCGCGAGGCCGCCCGCCGGGCCCAGTGCGTCAACAACCTGAAGCAGCTCGGGCTCGCGGCCCACAATTACGTCGCCCAGGGCAACGTCCTGCCGATGGGCGACCTGTTCCCGGCCGGGTCGAACGCCACCGTCATGGGGATCAAGGGGAACGGCGGGGACAGTTGGAGCTACGCCTGGACCGTCGGCCTGCTCCCGTTCATCGAGCAACAGCCCCTCTTCAACGCCTTCAACTCCTCATTCTCGTGGATCGACCCCGGCACCAATGTGATGGGGATCAACACCACCGTCTGCTTCACGCAGCTCGCCGCCTACCTCTGCCCCTCGGACGGCGCCGGGGAGCGTCCGCAGCCCCCGAACGGCGCGACGAACTACATGGGGAACTGGGGCGGCCCCGGCGAGATCCGCACGTTCAGCGGCACCTGCCTGTCCCCGTTCTGGGGCGACAGCGCCAACGCGCCGACGACGAATGCGATCGGCCTCGAGTCGATCACCGACGGCACCTCCAACACCGCCCTGTTCAGCGAGCGGATGCTCGGCATTAAGGACAAGAAGGACGTCCGGCCCGGGAGCGGCGCCCTGGCGAAGCGGGCGGCCTTCCCGGCGGGCGTCGCGGTCACGCTCAACAACGCCACCCCCGGCACGCCGACGACCCTGGCCCTGCTGGCCGCGTGCAAGTCGCTCCCGCCGACGACGCTGGGCAACGCCGAATTCAACGGCAGGCTCTGGATCGTGGGCTACCCCTGGAACTACGTCGTCAGCCGCTACAACCATGTCGGCGCGCCCAACAGCCTGACGTGCTACGCCAGCAATTCCTTCGCGGGGCCCGACGGCTCGGCCCAGGACTCGCTGCCCCCGACGAGCAACCACTCCGGCGGCGTCAACGTGGGCATGGCCGACGGCTCGGTGAAGTTCATCAAGGACAGCGTCAGCCTCCCGACCTGGTGGGCCCTCGGCACCCGCAACGGCGGCGAGGTCATCAGCTCCGACGCCTACTGATCCCGACCCCCAGGAGTTTGCGATGACGATCCGGACGCGTACGTCCTGGGCCGCGACGGCCCTCGCCGCGGCCCTCCTCGGCGGCTGCGGCGGCTCCCCCAACGACCTCACCCCGGGCATGCCCGACAACATCGACATGTCCAAGGTCACCAGCTCCATGCCCAACAACCCGATGAAGTCCATCGGCAAGCCGTCCAAGCAATCGAAGGCGAGGAAGGCCGACTGACGACGGACCGACCGCCCCCGGGGGCCGCGCGACGACCGCCGGCCTTCGGAGACGTCGTCTCGCGCCTACCCTCATCGGACCGATCGGCCCTCGCCTGGATCGCGGTGCGCCCGAACCCCGCACCTCTCTGCACGATCGGCGGTCGGGCCCGAATCCCGGACGCCTCCGGGCCCGACCTCGCAAGTCGAAACTCCTCAAGGACCGGCCGCGGGAAATCTCCAAGATTTCCGAAAGAGTCGTCCGGGTCGCGGGGGCCGATCACGCATATCGGATATGCGGCCGGCACCCGATTGCGACGCGCCGCCGCCCCGCTCGACACGCGGCGCCGTACGCGCCGGGAGGAGACCCGATCGCGGGGCGATCCATTCGATCGTGCAAGGAGACCGGGCCGTGAATCCACGAATGATTGGGCGGACGACGCGAATCCTCGCCACCCTCGCCGCCCTGGCGACGGCCTCGTCGTCGCGGGCGAATCTGCTCGTCAACGGCGATTTCGAAGCCGCGCCGATCCTGGGGCCGGGGCAGTCGGGCGTGCCGATCGGCCAGGCGAAGGCGATCTTCTCGGATCCGACGACCCCGCTGTACGACGTCGCGATTTCCGGGATCTCGGGCTGGACCTACGCGACGCCCGTCGAAAACGGCACGGGGTCCGACCACGGCCTGGCCCGTCGCAACGCCGAGTTCGGCCGCCCGGCCGGGGGCCAGTCGGCGTTCATCAACAACTGGGGGCGCATGATGAGCCAGACGGTCGCCGTCCCGCTCCGGGCGGGCGACGTCCTGGAGGCGGCCATCGATTTCGGCACGCTGGGCGACGACGCCGACGGCGGGCGAGCCGGCGTCTTCTACCTGGTCGCCGGCCAGGCCGACCCCTCCGATCCCGACCAGTTCGCCGCCGGCAGCATCATCCTGGCCCAGATCAGCGCCGGCAACCCGACGTGGTCGCAATTCACCCCCGACGTCGTCGTGGGGAACGACGTCTACACCCGCCTGAGCCTCTCCTACACCGTGCAGGCGGCGGACGTCGCCCTGGGCCTGCCGATCACGATCGCGTTCAAGACGGTCGCCCCCTCGGTCGGCCCGACGTTCTGGGACGACGCCTCGCTGACGGTCACCCCCGTCCCCGAACCCTCCGCGCTCGGCCTGGCCGGGGTCGGCGCGGCCTCCCTCGCGGCCCTCGCGGCGCGGCGACGCCGCCCCTGAGCGGACGCCTTTCGAATCGGAAAGGGGCGCCCCCGGGCCGAGCGCCCGGGGCCGCCCCCTCGATCCTCGATGCCTCGCGTCACTTCAGCGAGACGGTCACCGTCTTGTGCTCGGTGTAGTTCTCCAGGGCCTTGAAGCCCAGCTCGCGGCCGATGCCGCTGGCCTTGAAGCCGCCGAAGGGGGCGGCGGCGTCGAAAACGTCGTAGCAGTTGATCCAGACGGTGCCGGCCCGCAGGCGGTCGGCCAGGCTGTGGGCCTTGCCGATGTCGCGCGACCAGACGGCGGCGGCCAGGCCGTAGTCGGTCGAGTTCGCCCGCTCGACGACCTCCTCGACGTCCTTGAACTTCAGCACCTGCATCACCGGCCCGAAGATCTCGTCGGTCGCGATGGCCATGTGGTCCTGCACGTCGGCGAAGACCGTCGGCTGGATGAAGAAGCCCTTGTCGCCGGCGCGGTCGCCGCCGGTCACGCACTGGGCCCCCTGCTCCTTCCCCTTGGCGATGTAGCCCAAAATCTTGTCGAACTGGGCCTTGTCGATCTGAGGCCCCTGGTCGGTGTCGGCCGCGAACGGGTCGCCCACCTTCCGCTTCTTCGTGGCCTCGGCCAGCTTCTCGACCATCTTGTCATACACCTTGTCCTGCACCAGCAGGCGGCTGCCGGCGCAGCAGCACTGGCCCTGGTTGAGGAACAGGCCGAGCATGGCGCCGTCGACGGCCGCGTCGAGGTCGGCGTCGGCGAAGACGATGTTCGGGCTCTTGCCGCCCAGCTCCAGCGTGACCCGCTTCAGGGTCTTCGCCGCGTCGCTCATGATGATCTTGCCGACCTCGGTCGAGCCGGTGAAGGCGATCTTGTCGACCCCCTTGTGCGCCACCAGCGGCGCGCCGGCGGACGGCCCGAAGCCGTTGACGAGGTTGATGACGCCGGCGGGGAAGCCGGCCTCCATCGCCAGCTCGCCCATGCGGAGGGCGGTCAGCGGGGTCTGCTCGGCCGGCTTCATGACGATGGTGCAGCCGGCGGCCAGGGCCGGGCCCCACTTCCACGCGACCATCAGCATCGGGAAGTTCCACGGGATGATCTGGCCGACCACCCCGACGGGCTCGCGCTTGCTGTAGCAGAAGTAGTCGCCGCGGACGGGGATGGTGTCGCCCGTCAGCTTGTCGGCCCAGCCGGCGTAGTACCGCACGCAGTCGATCACCAGCGGCAGGTCGCCGTGGCGGGCTTCCTTCAGCGGCTTGCCGTTGTCCAGC
>ERZ778021.2996-NODE-2996-length-13345-cov-4.192250_pt1 | contig 13345 bp, 12 predicted proteins | sample MGYA00375751_ERZ778021 | MGnify/ENA primary metagenome ERZ778021 (study PRJEB29350, sample SAMN05389814) | bioreactor metagenome | isolation source: Thiocyanate stock bioreactor | place: South Africa: University of Cape Town | collected 2013-08-29 ... | reverse complement strand
AGCTGTGCCGCGCGCGCCCGCAGTCCGATCGGCGCTTTTCGGGTGGCCTCGCGGCGTCGGGGCTGCAATGATCCGCCCGATCGCCATCCGGGCCCGTGCCGGCCTGCAAGGACAGGAATTCGATGACGGCAACGCCCGCACCGGCCGCCACGCGCGGCCCGATGACGCTGAGGGACTGGGCGCAGCTCCTGCTGCTGGGCGGCCTGTGGGGCGGCTCCTTCTTCTTCGCCCGCATCGCCGTGGCCGAGTTGCACCCGCTGGCGCTGGTGCTGCTGCGGGTCTCGATCGCGGCCGCGGCGCTGCAGGCCTGGCTGGCGCTGCGCGGTCCCTCCTTCCGGCTCGCCCTGCCGCATGCGCCCATGTTCTTCCTGCTGGCGCTGGCCAACAATGTGATCCCCTTCTCGCTGATCTTCGCCGGCCAGACCCAGCTTGGCGCCGGGCTGGCGGCGGTGCTGAACGCGACCACGCCGTTCTGGACGCTCATCATCGCCAACGTCTTCACCAGCGACGAGAAGCTGACCTGGAACAAGCTGGCCGGCATCGCGCTGGGCATCGCCGGCACGGCGGTCATGATCGGCCCCGGCCTCGCCGCCGGCGTCGGCGGGCCAGTCTGGCCCAAATTCGCGCTGATCGGCGCCGCGCTCTCCTATGCGCTCGCCCTGATGGTGGCGCGGCGCCTCAAGAACAAGCTGTTCCGCCTGGCCACCCGTCGTGGCCGCCGGCCAGCTCACCGCCTCCACTGTCATCATGGTCCCCATCGTGCTGCTGGCGCTCGGTCCGGCCGCGCCGTTCGCCGCCAGCGCGCCCGTCTGGGCGGCGGTGCTGGGGCTGGCGCTGGCCTCCACCGCGTTCGCCTACATCCTGTTCTTCAACCTCGTGGCCTCGGCCGGCGCCACCAACGCCTCGCTGGTCACGCTGGTGGTGCCGGCCAGCGCCATCCTGCTCGGCGTCGCCTTTCTCGGCGAGCGGCTGGAAGGTTTCGAGCTGGCGGGCATGGCGCTGATCGCGCTCGGGCTGCTGACCATAGACGGGCGGATCGTGGGCAGGCGATAGCGCTGCGTCACAATTTATTCACAACTGCGGAACGGAGGTTTCGCGAATGAAATCAGGGTCTAACGAAGCGGTTCGAGCGCAGCCTTCCACAATGCCGCCGCAATGCAGCACGATTTTTTCTTGCCTGTGGCGCAAATGCCCCTAGACTCTTGGGCATAGCTCTTTCGAAGGAGGCTATGCCATGGGACTGACGAGGCCGCTCAACGCATTGATGATTTGTGCTGCGTTCGCTTTCATCGGGGCCCTGATCCTCGGTGCCCTTCCCTGAGGCGGGAAGGCGCGACACCGATAGTGTCCATTCAATCGAGAAAGGCCGGGTTTCGACCCGGCCTTTCTGATTCTTCCGCAGCAATCCGCTTCCCGCGGGGCGGATCAGGCCGCCGCCGAGCCTTCCAGCCGCTGGTGGGCGCGGATGCCGATCATGTGGCAGACGGCGAAGACCAGATCGGCGCGGTTCATCGTGTAGAAGTGGAAGTCGTGCACGCCCCGCTCGACGAGATCGAGCACCTGTTCGGCTGCCACCGCGGAGGCCACCAGCGCGTGCGTCTGCGGGTCGTTGTCCAGCCCGTCGAAGCGCTCCGCCAGCCAGGACGGCACCAGCGCGCCGCAGCGCGCCGAGAAATTGGCCACCTGCGCGAAATTGTGTACCGGCAATATGCCCGGCACCACGGGAATGTAGATGCCGGCGCGGCGCACGCGCTCGACATAGCGCTCGTAGAGGTCGTTGTCGAAGAAGAACTGGGTGATGGCGCGCGTGGCCCCGTTGTCGACCTTGCGCTTGAGCATGTCGATGTCGGTGGCGAAATCCGGGCTCTCCGGATGCTTTTCGGGATAGGCCGAGACGGAGATGTCGAAATCGCCGGCCCGCTTCAGCGCGCCGACAAGCTCGGCGCCGTTGGCATAGCCGTCCGGATGCGGGCGGTAGGCGGCGCCCGCCCCCTCGGCCGGGTCGCCGCGCAGCGCCACGAAACGGGTGACGCCCATGTCGGCGAACTCGCGGATCACGGCGTCCACCTCGTGGCGCGCGGCGTCCACGCAGGTCAGATGCGCGGCCGGGGTCAGCCGCGTCTCCGCAAGGATGCGCCTGACCGTGCGCGCCGTGCGCTCGCGCGTCGAACCGCCCGCGCCATAAGTGACGGAGACGAAGCCAGGCCGCAGCGGCTCTAGCCGCGTCACCGTCTGCCACAGGCGCGCCTCCATCTCGTCGCTCTTCGGCGGAAAGAACTCGAAGGACACCCTGATCCTGTCGCCGATGTCCGGACGGCGGGAAAAGCGGAACTGGTTCATCAGGCGGTTTCCCCAACTGCCGCAGCGCGGCCGGTTGCGTGGTGCTTGCGGGATCGGCGATCAGCAGGCGCCTGTCGCGGCCGAGCCAGAGCTTGACGGTGAGTCTGTCCTCGCTGCCGCCGCGCGGCTCGAAATCCTGCACCTCCTCCAGGTCGAGCCCCGCCTCGGCGAACCAGTCGCCGATCTGCCGGTCGGAGAAGCCGAGGCGCTGGTGGGCGTGCTCGTCGCGCAGGAACTCCAGCTTGTGCGGCGCGAAATCGACGATCACCAGCCGCCCGGAAGGCCGCAGCAGCCGTGCCGCCTCGCGGACGGCGCGCGCCGGATCGTCCAGATAGTGCAGCACCTGGTGCATGGTCACCAGGTCGAAGGCGTCGCGCTCGACCGGCGGCGCGAAGATATCGCCCTGGCGCACCTGCACGTTGCTGATGCCGGCCTTGTCGAGATTGGCGCGCGCCACCGCCAGCATCTCGCGCGACAGGTCGATGCCGACGCCGCGCCGGTAGAGCGGCGCGAATATCTCGAGCAGGCGCCCGGTGCCGGTGCCGAGGTCGAGCATGGACTGGAACGGCCGCTTGCCGACCAGCTTCAGGAGTGCCGCCTCCACCGCGCGGTCGGGCACGTGCAGCGAGCGGATCTGGTCCCAGCTCGCGGCGTTCTCGCTGAAATAGGCCCTCGCCCGCTCCTGCCGGCGACGCTTGACGGAGGCGAGCCGCTCCAGGTCGCGCTCGACCTGCGGGTCGGAGTCGCGGATGCCGGAAACCAGCTTCAGCACGAAATCGCGCGAGGAATCGGAATCCGACAGGCGGAAGAAGGCCCAGGAACCTTCCTGGTAGCGGCCGATCAGCCCCGCCTCCAGCAGCAGCTTGAGATGGCGCGACACGCGCGGCTGCGACTGGCCGAGGATCTCGGTGAGGTCGGAGACGGTCAGGTCGCCGCGCGAAAGCAGCGCAAGGATGCGAAGGCGGCTGGATTCGGCCGCCGCCTTCAAGATATCTACCATTATGTCGAGCGCGACATGCATGAAGGCATCATCTCTTCTGGAAAAAGATATAAACATATCTTTATATCGAGACTGAAGGCTTTGCAACAATCAATGTCGCGGCCGGACAAGAAAATGGCGCACTCATGATGCGTGGCCACGGATGCGGGAGTAGCGGCATGTTCGAGATGCGCGGCGGCGAACAGGTGATGGCGGTCGACCCGGCGGCCATGGCGCCGGACGGCCATGTCGTCTTCATCGGCCGGATCGCCTCGCCATGGAAGTCGCGGGAAACCTGCCCGAAGAACATGCGCGCCGCCCGCGAGGCCGGCCGGGGCGCGGCGGCGCTGGTCGAGGCGCCCTACCGCGCCGGCCTTGCCGGGCTGGAGGCGGCGCAGCATGTCGTGCTGCTGACCTGGCTGCATCACGCGCCGCGGAATCTGATCGTGCAGAAACCCCGCCATGCGCCTGAGGCGAAAGGCGTTTTCGCCCTGCGCTCGCCGGCGCGGCCGAACCCGATCGGCCTGCATGTGGTGAGGCTGCTTTCGCTGGACCTCGCCGCCGGGCGGCTGGAACTGGAAGCCATCGACGTGCTGGACGGCACGCCGCTCATCGACATCAAGCCCTATTACGCCTCGGCCGACGCGCCCGCCGAACCGGAGCAGACGCAGGCATGAGCGCGCCCACCGGCCGCCGCCGCGCCATCGCCAGGGCGCTCACCGCGCTTCTGCCGCTGGCGCCCTATGCCGACATGGAGAAGATCCGGGCGGACGCCGGCGCGGCGCACATGAAGACGCTGCCGCCGACGCTTGCCGTATGGCTGGCGGCGGTCGCCCACATCCGCCATGCCCATACCGACTACGACCGGCTGCTGGCCGAAGGCTACGACCGCGATTCGGCGCGCTTCTTCGTGATCGCAGAGACCAACGCCGTGCTGACCCGCTGGCGCGCCACCCGCCTGCTCGACCCCGATGACGAGGACGTGTGAGCGGGGATCACATCATCCGAAGCAGCGCGCCGCCGATCGAATAGCCGGCGCCGAAGGCGCACAGCAGGCCGAAATCGCCGGCCTTCAGGTCGGCGTGGTTCTCCGACAGGGCGACGATGGCACCCGCCCCCGCCGTATTGCCCAGCCGGTCCAGCACCATCGGCGCGCGGTCGTGGCCGACCTCGTGACCGAAGGCGAGCTTCAGGATCATGGCGTTCATGCGCGCATTGGCCTGGTGCAGCCAGAACCGGCGGATCCCTTCCGGCGTCAGCCCGTGCTCGGCCAGGAAGTCTACGATGAAGCGGTGGCCGGCGACGGTGACTTCCTTGAACACCTTGTTGCCGACCTGATTGATCAGGTTGCCCTCCAAGTCGATCCTGTAGGGGTCCTCCTGCGCGGTGCGGGTGAGATAGCCCAGATTGGTGCGGATGTTGGACGACATCTGCGTCCACAGCCGCGTATCCAGCACTTCGAGCCGGCCGTGCCGGACCTCGTCCTCGCCGATGGCCTCCACCACCATGGACACGGAGGCGTCGCCGAAGATGAAATGCGTCTGCCGGTCGCGGAAATTGAGATGGCCGGTGATGATCTCTGGCGTGGTGACCAGAACGCGCTTCTGCGCGCCGGAGCGCACGAGATTGACCGCCACATGCAGCGCGGCTGCAGCCGACGAGCAGCCCAGCCCCATGTCGAAGCCGGCGCCCTTCGTGCCCAGCGCCTGCTGCATCTCGATGGCGATGGCCGGATAGGGCCGCTGGAGATGCGAGGACGAGCAGATCACCAGATCGATGTCGGCCGGCTGGCGGCCGGCCTGCGCCAGCGCCTTGCGCGCCGAGGCGACGCCGAACTCGGCCTGGATGGACAGCGCATCGTCCGGCCGCGGCGGGATGCGCGGCGCCATGCGCGCGGGATCCAGTATGCCCTCGCGCTCGAAGACATGGCGCCGCCGGATGCCGGAAGCATGCACGATGAAGGCGCTGTCCGACTTCTGCAGCAGTTCCTGGCCGCTCGCCAGCCGCCTCTCGTTCTCCAGCTCGACCCAGGCGTTGAAGCTCTCGACCAGTTCCTCGTTGGAGATCGAAGCCTCGGGGATCTCGACGCCGATGCCGCTGATGATGACGCGATGCATGTCCAGTTCGTCCGTACGCCAAACGCGGCGGCTTCCTGTCACCGGCGGCGACTCGGGCGCCGCCAGCCTGCCCGTGGCGTGGTTTACGTCACCTTGAGAAGCCGCGCCAGAAAAACCGGCGCGGGCATCACCCTCGCTTCGCGACCATGAACAGGCGCGGAAAGCGCAGCAGCACCTTGCCGTCGGCCGCCTGCGGATAGGCCCGGGCGATCTTCTGCGCATAGCGGTCGAGGAAAAGCCGCCGCTCGTCCTCTTCCAGCGGGTCGATGAAGGGCTTCAGGCCGGTTCCCTTCACCCATTCCACGATCGCCGCCGCATCGGCGAGCGGGTGGTTGTAGATCGTGTGCCAGATGTCGAGCCGCGCCGACAGCGGCGACAGCAGGTCGTAATAGGACACGACCGGCGGCAGCGGCGCCCGCGCTGCGCCGGCGATCTTGTCGGCGAACGGCATTTCCGCCGCCGTCTCGCGCATAGCCATGTGCGAAGGCTCGCCGATATTGTCGGGCATCTGCACGGCAAGGCATCCGCCGGGGGCGAGCAGCCCGACGAGCCGCACCAGTACGTCTTGATGGTTGGGCAGCCACTGGAACACGGCGTTGGCGAAGATGACGTCCACCGGCGCCGCGGGCGTCCAGCTTTCGGCGTCCGCGATGCTGAAATCGGCGGAGGGAAGCCGCTTCCGCGCCTCCGCGATCATGGCGGGCGAGGTGTCGAAGCCGGAGATTTTCGCGCCGGGCCAGCGCGCGGCCAGCAGTTCGGTCGAGTTGCCCGGCCCGCAGCCTATATCCACCACATGAGCGGGGCTTTCGACATGCACCTGTGCCAGCAGGTCTCGCGCCGGCCGGGTGCGCTCGTCCTCGAACTTCAGATATTGGGAAGCGGACCAGTCGCGCGTGGCGAGAGAGGCTGGAGATTGCATCAACGGTAGACCTCGCGGCGGTTGCCGATCTGGACCACCCAGATCGTTATTTCTCCATCGTCGATCCGCGCCAGAAGCCGGAACGGCCCGACGCGATACTTCCAGAGCCCGGCCAGCGGCCCCTGCAGCGCCGCGCCGAGTTCACGAGGGTCATCGCGTCGTCCGAGCCTGGTTTCAAGAAAATCGAGAATCCGGCGCTGGTCGTGCTTTTGAAGCTTGGAAAGATCCTTCTCCGCGCGGCTCTCGATACGGACCTTCCACACGGCGGCCCGTCAGCGCTGGTCGCTCGTCTCGGTCAGGCCCAGGCGTTCCCGCACTTCTTCAAGAGTGAAGAACTCCGTCTTCCCGTCCGTCATGCGCTCCAGCGCGAGAAGCCCGTCCTCCAGATCCTGGATCTCCTCGGCAATGGCTTCCAGCGCCACGTCCTGCTTGGTGCGGCCAAGCCGCCTGGCCACGGTTTCCAGACGTTTCTCGAGTTCCAGCGGCAGCTTCACGGTCAGCATGGCGGCCTCCAAAGTCCTGTAACCATAGGATAGGGAAGACCGCCGTGCAACGCGCCGGCTACCGCGTCAGCCGCTTGTAGGTCATGCGGTGCGGGGTCAGCGCGTCGGGGCCGAGGCGGCGCACCTTGTCCTTCTCGTAGTCCTCGAAGTTGCCTTCGAACCACTCGACATGGCTGTCGCCTTCGAAGGCCAGGATGTGGGTCGCCAGCCGGTCGAGGAACATGCGGTCGTGGGAGATGATGACGGCGCAGCCGGCATAGCTCTCCAGTGCGTCCTCCAGCGCCGCCAGCGTCTCGGTGTCGAGGTCGTTGGTCGGCTCGTCGAGCAGCAGCACGTTGCCGCCGGTGCGCAGCATCTTGGCCAGGTGCACGCGGTTGCGCTGGCCGCCGGAGAGGTTGCCCACCTTCTGCTGCTGGTCGCCGCCCCGGAAGTTGAAGGACGAGCAATAGGCGCGCGTATTGGCGTCGAACTTGCCGAGCTTGACCACCTCGGCGCCGCCGGAAATCTCCTCCCACACGGTCTTGTTGGGGTCGAGCGCGTCGCGGCTCTGGTCGACATAGCCGAGCTTGACCGTCTCGCCGACGCGGATCGTGCCGGCGTCGGGCTTCTCTTGCCCGGTGATCATCCTGAACAGCGTGGTCTTGCCGGCGCCGTTCGGGCCGATGACGCCGACGATGCCGCCGGGCGGCAGCTTGAACGACAGGTTCTCGATCAGCAGCTCGTCGCCGAACCCCTTCGACAGGCCCTCCACCTCGATGACGACGTTGCCGAGGCGCTCGCCATGCGGGATGACGATCTGGGTGTCGGTCGGGCGGCGGCTGTCGGCCTGCTCCAGCAGTTCCTCGAAGGCCTTGATGCGGGCCTTGGACTTGGTCTGGCGCGCCTTCGGGCTGGACTGGATCCACTCGCGTTCGCGGCCGATGGCGCGCTGGCGCGCGTCGTCCTCGCGGCCCTCCTGCTTCAGGCGCTTGGCCTTGGCCTCCAGATAGGCGGTGTAGTTGCCCTCGTAGGGGATGCCGCGGCCACGGTCGAGCTCGAGGATCCAGCCGGTGACGTTGTCGAGGAAGTAGCGGTCGTGGGTGATCAGCAGCACGGCGCCCTTGTAGGCGCGCAGGTGCTTTTCCAGCCACGCCGTGGTCTCGGCGTCGAGGTGGTTGGTCGGCTCGTCGAGCAGCAGAAGGTCGGGCTCTTCCAGGAGCAGCCGGCACAGCGCCACGCGGCGGCGCTCGCCGCCTGAAAGCTTGGCCACGTCGGCATCCTTGGGCGGGCAGGCCAGCGCGTCCATGGCCATCTCGACCTGCTGTTCCAGGTCCCACAGGTTGAGCCGGTCCATCTCGTCCTGCAGATGCGCGGACTCTTCCGCCGTCTCGTCGGAATAGTTCATCATCAGCTCGTTGTAGCGTTCGATGATGGCCGTCTTCTTCTTCACGCCGTCCATGACGTTCTCGAACACGGTCTTTTGCGAGTCGAGCTGCGGCTCCTGCGCCAGGTAGCCCACGGTCGCGCCCTCGGCCAGCCAGGCCTCGCCGGTATACTCCTTGTCGAGCCCGGCCATGATCTTGAGGATCGTCGACTTGCCGGCGCCGTTGGGGCCGAGGATGCCGATCTTGGCGTCGGGGTAGAAGGAGAGATGGATGTTCTCCAGCACCTTCTTGGTGCCGTAGGCCTTCGAGAGCCCGGACATATGGTAGATGAACTGGCGTGCCACGCGCGCTTTCCCTGGGTATTGGATGAAATGGAGGTCGTCGGCTATGTAGGCGATGGCCGCCCAAACGGCAACTCCCCGAAATGGTCCTGCTCTTGACCGGGCCGGGATTAGCCCCTTCACATGGAGCCGAGGGGAGCCACGACATGCCGTTCGACCGCCGCATCAGCCTCGCCTCGCCCACCGGGGCGACGCTGAACGTCCATGCAAGGCAGGCGGAAGGCAGGCCGCGCGCCGTGGTGCAGGTCAATCACGGCCTGGCCGAGCATGCCGGCCGCTACGCCCGCTTCGCCGATTTCCTGGCCGCGCGCGGCTTCTGCGTCTACGCCCAAGACCATCGCGGCCACGGCGCCACCACCGCACCCGGCGCGCCGCCCGGTCGCTTCGCCCGGCAAGGCGGCGCCGAAAAGGTGATCGCCGACGTTGCGGCCGTGCACGACCTGATCGCGCAGGAGCACCCCGGCCTGCCGGTCGCCCTGTTCGGCCATTCCATGGGCGGGCTGATCGCGCTGAACTTCCTGCTCGGCCATTCCGACCGGGTGCAGGCTGCCGCGATCTGGAACGCCAATTTTTCCGCCGGCCTCGCCGGCCGCGCCGCGCTGGCCGTTCTCGCCTGGGAGAAATTCCGGCTCGGCTCCGACGTGCCCTCCCGCCTCTTGCCGAAGCTCACCTTCCGGGCATGGGGCAATGCGGTGCCAGGCCGCAGAACGCCTTTCGACTGGCTGTCGCGCGACGAGGCGGAGGTGGAAAAATATATCGCCGACCCGCTCTGCGGCTGGGCCCCCTCCGTGTCGATGTGGCGCGATGTGTTTTCATTCATCTTCCGCGGCGCCGACGACGCCAGTTTCGCCCATGTCCGCCGCGACCTGCCCCTGCTGCTGATGGGCGGCGAGAAGGACCCGGCAACGGACGGCGGCAAGGCGGTGCTGGCGCTTGCCGGGCGCATGCGGCGAATGGGCTTTTCGAATCTCGTTTCAAGGATTTACGCCGGGACCCGCCACGAAAGCCTGAACGAGGTGAATCGCGACGTCGTCATGGAGGATTTCGCGGCGTGGGCGGACGAGGTTATTCGCTAGGCGCGGCGGCCTGTTCCACAGGCACCTTTGCGCTGGCCCAGTGCAAGGGCCGTGACATCGCCGGCGGGGATTGCTAGAGCCTGCGCACCCGTTCGGCTCAACTCGGCGAGAACCCCATGGCCCAACCTCCCCTCAAAGGCGTGCGCGTCGTCGAGCTTGCCCGCATCCTCGCGGGACCCTGGGCGGGGCAGATGCTCGCCGATCTCGGCGCCGACGTCGTCAAGGTGGAGAACCCCGAAGGCGGCGACGACACCCGCAAATGGGGTCCGCCCTTCGTGACGGGCGCGGACGGCGAGAACCTGTCGGCCGCCTACTATCATTCCTGCAACCGCGGCAAGCGCTCCGTCGCCATCGACTTCTCCACGCCGGAAGGAGCCGAGACCGTGCGCAAGCTCGCGGCCGGTGCCGACGTGCTGATCGAGAACTTCAAGCTCGGCGGCCTGAAGAAATACGGCCTCGACTACGAGAGCCTGAAGGCGGCCAACCCGAAACTGGTCTACTGCTCCATCACAGGCTTCGGCCAGACCGGCCCCTACGCCCCGCGCGCCGGCTACGACTTCATCGTGCAGGGCATGTCGGGCCTGATGTCGATCACCGGCGCCGCCGACGGCGAGCCGCAGAAGGTGGGCGTGGCCGTCACCGACCTGTTCACCGGCCTCTATGCGGTCATCGCCATCCAGGCGGCGCTGCGCCATGCCGAGGCGACCGGAGAGGGCCAGCATGTCGACATGGCCCTGTTCGATTCCCAGATCTCGGTGCTGGCCAACCAGAACCTCAACTATCTGGTCTCCGGCACGGCGCCGACGCGCATGGGCAACGCCCATCCCAACATCGCGCCCTACGAGGTGCTGCCGGTCAGGGACGGCCATTTCATCCTCGCCGTCGGCAATGACGGCCAGTTCGGCAAGTTCTGCGCTGTGGTCGGGCTGGAAGGCCTGCCGAAGGACGAGCGCTTCGCCACCAACGCCGCCCGCGTCGCCAACCGCGCCGGGCTGCGGGAGAAGATGCTTGCCGCGCTCGCCGCCTTCGACCGCGACGCGCTGCTGGCGAAGCTGGAAGCGGCCGGCGTGCCGGCCAGCCCCATCAACGACATCGGCCAGATGTTCGCCGACCCGCAGGTGGTGGCGCGCGGCATGCGCATGGACCTCGAAGACGGCCACGGTAACCGCCTGCCCTCGGTGCGCGCGCCCATGGTCATGTCGGCTACGCCGCTGGCCTACGACCGGCCCTCGCCGCGCCTCGGCGAGCACACGGCGGAAATCCTTGCCGAGCTGGAGGAGCCTGCGAAATGAAGACCGGCGGCCAACTGATCGTCGAGGCGCTGGAGGCCAACGGCGCCGACCGCGTGTTCTGCGTGCCGGGCGAATCCTATCTCGCCGTGCTCGACGCGCTGCACGATTCGAAGATCCGCACCATCGTCTGCCGCCAGGAAGGCGGCGCCGCCATGATGGCCGACTGCCAGGGCCGCCTGACCGGCAGGCCCGGCATCTGCTTCGTCACGCGCGGGCCGGGCGCCACCAACGCCTCGGCCGGCGTCCACATCGCCATGCAGGATTCCATTCCGATGATCCTGTTCATCGGCCAGATCGCCAGCCACGCGAAATACCGCGAGGCGTTCCAGGAGGTGAACTATCAGGCCTTCTTCGGCGACATCGCCAAATGGGTGGTGGAGATCGAGGATGCCGCGCGCATTCCCGAGTTCGTCACCCGCGCCTTCGCGGTCGCCACGTCGGGCCGCCCCGGCCCGGTCGTCGTCTCGCTGCCGGAGGACATGCTGGTGTCCGAGGTCGAAGCCCCCGCGGCCCTGGCCTACACGCCGGTCGAGACCCGTCCCGGCGAGCCCGAGCTCGACGAGATGGAAAGGCTGCTTGCCGGCGCACAGCGCCCCTTCGTCATCCTCGGCGGCACGCGCTGGAGCGCCGAGGCGGTGGACCACATGCGCCGGATTTCCGAGGCGTGGTCGCTGCCCGTGGGCGTCTCCTTCCGCCGCCAGATGCTGTTCGACCACCTGCACGACAACTATGCCGGCGACGTCGGCATCGGCGTCAACCCGAAGCTGGCCACGGCCATCAAGGAGGCCGACCTCGTGCTGCTGATCGGCGGCCGCTTCGGCGAGATGCCGTCTTCCGACTACACGCTGCTGAAGAGTCCCTACCCCGACCAGACGCTGGTGCATGTGCACGCCGACGCCAACGAGCTCGGCCGCGTCTACCGCCCGGCGCTGGCGATCAACGCCTCGCCCGCCGCCTTCGTGGAAGCCTTCGCCCGCCGCAGGCCGCAGGCGGCGCCGGCGTGGGCCGACCGCACCAGGGCGCTGCATGTCGACTATCTGAAATGGTCGACGCCGCCCGAGACCGGCCCCGGCGAGGTGCGCATGGGCCCGATCATGAACTATCTGGCCAACGTGCTGCCGGACGACGCCATCCTTACCAACGGCGCCGGCAACTACGCCACCTGGGTGCACCGCTTTCGCCGCTTCCGCCGCTATGCCACGCAGGCGGCGCCCGCTTCCGGCTCGATGGGCTACGGCATGCCGGCGGCCGTCGCCGCCAAGAGCCTGTTCCCCGAGCGCGAGGTGATCGCCTTTGCCGGCGACGGCTGCTTCCTGATGAACGGGCAGGAATTCGCCACCGCCGTGCAATACGGCCTGGCCGTCATCGTCATCGTGGTCAACAACGGCATCTACGGCACCATCCGCATGCACCAGGAGCGCGAATATCCCGGCCGCGTCTCCGGCACCGGCCTGACCAACCCGGATTTCGCCGCCCTGGCCAGAGCCTATGGCGGGCATGGCGAGGTGGTGGAGAAGACCATCGACTTCGCCCCCGCCTTCGAGCGGGCGCGCAAGAGCGGCAAGCCGGCGATCGTGGAAATCCGGCTGGACCCCGAGGCCATCACGCCGGCCCGCACGCTGACCGACATCCGCGAGAAGCGGTAGCGACGGCCCGCCGCCTCCATTCCTCACGGCGGCCAGCTTCTTCCAACGTTGAGGCATGGATTCCCGACACGCTCCGCTGCCTGCGGTCGCTTCGCGGCCGGGAATGACGGGATGGTAAAATTCCTCCGTCATTCCCGGCCTCGAAAGGAGCGGAGCGACTGGAGCGTGTCGGGAATCCGTGCCTCTACGCCGTAGCTGGCAGCCGGCAATGACAGGGTCGCGCCGGAACGGCTTGAAAGAAATTGGGGGCGCCTCCGGCCGGAAGCGCCCCCGATGGATGATCGGACCGACCTGACCTGCCGCCCTACTGGATCGCCTTGTCGGTGATCGCGGTGGTGTAGGCGCCGGTCGGTTCCTTAGAGATGATCTTCTGGTCGAGCAGCGCCTTGGCGGTGCGCTCATAGGCGGCCGGGATCAGCTTGCCGTCGGCGTCGGCCTGCAGCTTGGCCACCTCCTTCATCATGAACTTCTGGTGGTTCTCGTCCTGGCCGCCATTGTCGACCACGATCCCCGCCGCCTCGTCCGTGTTCTCGGTGGCGTATTTCCAGCCCTTCATGGACGCGCGCACGAAGCGCACCATCTTGTCCTCGAAGGCCGGGTCCTTGAGCTTGTCCTCAAGCACGTAGAGCCCGTCCTCCAGGAGGTCGTTGCCCATCTCGGTATAGTTGAAGACGATCAGGTCTTCCGGCTTGTAGCCGGCATCCAGCACCTGGCCGTATTCGTTGTAGGTCATGACCGAGATGCAGTCGGCCTGCTTCTGGATCAGCG
>ERZ778021.2993-NODE-2993-length-13358-cov-3.438848_pt1 | contig 13358 bp, 15 predicted proteins | sample MGYA00375751_ERZ778021 | MGnify/ENA primary metagenome ERZ778021 (study PRJEB29350, sample SAMN05389814) | bioreactor metagenome | isolation source: Thiocyanate stock bioreactor | place: South Africa: University of Cape Town | collected 2013-08-29 ... | reverse complement strand
GAGATACATCGGTGACTGGAGTTCAGACGTGTGCTCTTCCGATCTCAGCGCGCCCTGTCCGCCGTGATGCTGGCGCAGGTGACATCGCCGCCGATGGGACAGGGCGCGCTGTGGCGGTTCCTGACCAGCGACATCATCCCCGCGCCGCTGCGCCGGGGCGACCCCGCCGCCCTGTGGCCCTGGCTGTGGGACCTGACCACCACGGCCATCCTGCCGGGCCTTGCCGCGACGCTGATCGTGGCGCAGCTGGCGCTGGTGCTGGCGGGGGCGGTGGCGTTTCTGGGCCAGGCGCTGATCGCGCGGCGCGTCACGGGGCGGATCGGCGCGGGGGTGGGGCACCTGGTGCTGGTGATCCTGCGGTCGTTCCCGGAATACATGCTGGCCTATCTGTTCCTGCAGGTCTGGGGGCCCTCCATGCTGCCCGCGATCCTGGCGCTTGGGCTGCATAACGGGGCGATCATCGCGCATCTGCTGGGGCGTCAGGCCGATGGGCTGCGCCTGCGCGCCGACGCGCCGCGCGGCCTGACCCTGTGGGGATGGGAGATCGTGCCCCGCCTGTTCGGCCCCTTCGTCGCGCTGTGCCTGTACCGATGGGAGATCATCATCCGCGAATCCGCGATCATGGGCATCCTGGGCATCGCGACCCTGGGCTTCTATCTGGACGACGCCATCGGAGAGCTGCGCATGGACCGCGCCATCGTCATCCTGGTCGCCACCGCGCTGGTGACGGTCGGCATCGACGCGCTGTCGCGCGCCATCCGCGCCCGGATCGGCGCGGGTCGGGTGCAGGTCGCGCCTGTCGGCACGGCGCCGGGGCAGGCGACCGGGTGCTAGGCCGCCATCGCAGGCTGGCGCACGGCGCAGGCGAAGGCCAGGAACTTGCCGTCGTTATTGCCGACCAGGTCGCCCATCCGGCGCGGCGTCCAGCCAAGGCGCGTGGCCATGCGCAGAAACGCCGGCGGCCCCAGGAACAGGCAATCGGTCGCGCCCACCTGATGCAGATGGCGGTTGGCGGCCTCCAGGATCGCTTCGGCCAGGCCGGGGATGGGCAGGGCGGCAAAGCGTGTCAGCTCCCACGACTGTGGATCGACGGGGGGTTCGTCATGGCACAGGTTGGTGGGCATGCCGGGCAGCAGCCCCAGATGCGCGTCGCGGATCATGTAGGAATAGACCACCTTGCCGCCGCCGAACGAACAGTCGGTGCGTTTCAGCCGCGCGCCCCCCACCGCGCGCCCGTCCTGATGGGCGATCACATAGACGGTGTCGAAGGTGTCGTATTGCTCGAACTCGATGCCCTCGGCATGGTGCAGCGGCCAGGCCATGCGGTCGACGAAGATCTGCTTGCGCAGCTTGAAGAAGCTGGTCACCAGATCAAATTGCGCCATGTCCTGCGGCAGGCGGATCGTGGCGATCCGCACATCGGTCGGTGTCGTCGTCATGTCATGCTCCTTTATTGGCGATAGGTGTCTGGCAGCCGGGCCAGTCCCAGAAATTGCCGCCCGCCCGTCACCTTGTTGGGCAGCCACAGGCCCCAATCGGTCACCTCGACCTTCAGGACCCCGTCCTGGGCATAGGCGTCGAAATAGGTCAGCATCGTCTCGACCATGTCCCGACTGAATTCGGCCGTGGCCAGTTTAGGCTCTCTGATACTCTTCACCATCCGGTCCTCCGTTTGCTGGCATAGGTTAACGGAATGGGCGTGGGGCGGCCGGATGTCGCGCGAAAAACGGGAAAGCTGCCTTTTCAGTATGTCCGAAAAGGCATATTCTGGGGTTCTGCTGCCGGAGACCGCGATGCTGCACGACCTGATCCCCAATTTCGACGACGAGATCGCGCAGATGCACGTCCTGGCGCCAACCGGCTGGATCATGGGGTTCAACCTGACCTATCGGGGGCCGGAACATCTGCTCAACGCCTATCCCGAGGCCTGGCGCGCCATCTATGAGGATCGGAATTACTTTTTCGGCGACCCCATCGCGATGTGGACGATGACGCATGACGGCGCCGCCCGCTGGTCCGAGGTGCGCATCCCCGACCTGCGCGGCGTGATGCAGGCCGCGCGCAAGTTCCGCCTGAACCACGGCGTGGCGATCTCGCGAAAGGTCGCGGGCAAGCGGTCGTTCCTGACCCTGTCCCATCCCGACCGTGAATTCACCGATGAGGAGATCGCGCTGTGCCGGGCCAAGTTCCAGCTCTGGACCGACCTGGTGCTGAACCGTGCCGCCCTGACCCCGGCCGAGCTGGACGTGCTGCGCTGTTTCCGCGACGGGTTGGGGCAGGCCGACACGGCGACCTTGCTGTCCATCGCGGAATCGACCGTCAAGCAGCGCGCCATCAAGGCCTGCAGCAAGCTGGGCGCGAAAAGCCGCACCCAGGCTGTCGCGATCGCCGTGGCGCGCAACTATCTGTGACGCCTACTGGACGCTGCGGATCGCCGGATAGGCCGCGCGGAAATCGGCATGGGCCTGGGCAAAGGCGTCGCGCAGCGCCGGGTCCGGGGCCACGTGGCGGGTGACGCGCGGCGGCGTCATGACCTGATCCACCGTGCCCGCGCCCGCAGCCACCATGCCAAGCCGCGCCGCACCCAGGGCCGCGCCGAATTCGCCATCGCCGGGCAGGGTCAGCGTGACGTCCAGCGCGGTGGCGATCACCTGCAGCCAGTATTCCGACCGCGCACCGCCACCGATCGCCATCAGCTGCGTGGGCTGGGCGCCCGTCGATTGCAGCGCCGCCAAGCTGTCGGCCAGCCCGAAGGCCACCCCCTCAAGCACGGCGCGGGTCAGGTCGTCGCGGTCGGTCGCCGCCGCCAGCCCGGTCAGGCTGCCGCGGATGGCGGGGTCGTTATGCGGCGTCCGCTCGCCCGACAGATAGGGCAGAAAGCGGACCGGGCCGGGCGCGCGCAGCGGCCCCAGATCGGCGGTCAGCGCGGCGGGCTTGGCCCCGGTGACGCGGCCTAGCCAGTTCAGGCTGTCGGTCGCGGCCAGCATCACCCCCATCTGATACCAGCGCCCCGGCACCGCGTGGCAAAAGCTGTGCAGCGCCGTGTCGGGCGCGGGCGCATAGCCGTCGCGCGCCGCCAGCAGCACCCCCGAGGTGCCAAGCGACACGAACCCCGCCCCCTCGGCCATCGCGCCGATCCCGCAGGCGGCGGCGGCATTGTCGCCCGCCCCCCCGGCCACGGTCACCGGCGCGGACAGCCCCCATTCGGTGGCCAGATCGGCGCGCAGCCGTCCGGCCGCGCCGGACCCCTCGACCAGGCGGGGCATCTGCGTGCGGGTCATGCCGGTGGCGGCCAGCAGGTCATCCGACCAGTCGCGCGCCCCGGTGTCCAGCCAGGCCGTGCCCGAAGCGTCGGACAGATCGCCCACCGCCTCTCCGGTCAGCCACAGGTTCAGATAGGCCGCAGGCAACAGCACGCGGGCAGCCTGCGCGAACAGGTCCGGCTCATGCGCGGCCATCCAGGCCAGCTTGGGCGCGGTAAAGCCCGGAAAGACGATGTTGCCGGTCAGCGCGCGGAACCGCGGATCGGCGTCCAGGACCGCGGCCTCGGCATGGCTGCGCGTGTCATTCCACAGGATCGCCGGGCGCAGCACGCGGCCGGCCGCGTCCAGCACGCAGGCGCCGTGCATGTGCCCCGCCACGCCGATGCCGCGCAGATCCGCGAATTCGGGATGCGCCGCGCGCAGGTCGGCCACCGCGCCCTGAAAGGCGGTGATCCAGTCGGCAGGGTCCTGTTCGGACCAGCCCGGATGGGGGTGGGCCACGCCGTAATGGCGTTCCGTCGCGCCCAGGGGGCGGCCCGCGTCATCCACCAGCAGGGCGCGCAGCCCCGATGTGCCCAGATCGATGCCAAGATAGCTCATCGCACTCTCCCTCTTGTTGGGCCGACCATGATCACCCCTGCGCGGATGTCCAGATGTCATGAACCGTCCGGTCAAGCGACAGACGTGATTGACAGAGGGCATGGTAACGATATCATGTCGACCGAGGACAAGAGGGGGATGACCGCATGAGAGCCGCGATCGAGGCGCTGTGGCGCATGATAGACATCATCATGGCGGTGTTGCTGGCGGGCATGATCGTGCTGGTCTTTACCAATGTTGTCATGCGCTATGGCTTCTCCAGCGGGCTGCGCGTCACGATCGAGCTGTCGCGCCTGTGGTTTGTCTGGGTGGTCATGCTGGGCGCGGCCGTGGCCCTGCGCCGGGGAGAGCATCTGCAGTTGTCGGAATTCTCCGAGGCGCTGATGCCGCGTTTCGTGCCGATCCTGCGGCGCATCTGCTGGGTGGTGGTGCTGGTCGCGGTGTTGATGCTGTTCGTGGGCGCCTGGCGGCAGACGCTGGCCAACTGGAACAACATCTCTCAGCTGACGGGACTGCCGTCGGGGCTTCTGTATCTGGCGGGGGTGGTGTCGGCGGTGCTGATGGCGCTGGTGCGCATCTTCGGTCCCGACCGCCCGCCCTTGGCCACCCGGCAGGAGCATTGAGATGACCCTGGCCCTGTTCCTCGGCGTGCTGTTCCTGGGCATCCTGGCGGGTCTGCCCGTGGCCTTCGCGCTGCTGCTGTCGTCGATGGCGCTGATGGTGCACATGAACCTGTTCAGCGCCGACATCCTGGCGCAGTCGCTGATCAACGGGGTGGACAGCTTTCCGCTGTTGGCGGTGCCGTTCTTCCTGGTCGCCGGAGAGGTCATGTCGCGCGGCGGGCTGTCCACGCGCATCGTGGCGCTGGCCATGGCCCTGGTCGGGCATCGGCGCGGGGCCTGGGATACGTCGCGATCCTGACGGCCATCGTGCTGGCCGGGCTGTCGGGATCGGCGGTGGCGGATGCGGCGGCGCTGGTCTCGATCCTCTATCCGATGATGCGCAAGGCGGGCTACCCCGAGGGGCGCAGCCTGGGCCTGCTGGCATCGGGCGGCATCATCGCGCCGATCATCCCGCCCTCGCTGCCGCTGATCCTGGTGGGCGTGGCGGGCAACATCTCGATCGCGAAACTGTTCATGGCGGGCATCGCACCGGGCCTGATGATGGCGCTGATGCTGGTCACCATCTGGACCCTGATCATGCGCGGAGAGGAGATCGAGGTCCTGCCCCGCGCCACCCGCGCCGAACGCTGGAAGGCGCTGCGCGAGGGCATCTGGGCGCTGCTTCTGCCGGTCATCATCATCGGCGGCATCCGTTCGGGCGCCTTCACCCCGACCGAGGCCGCGGTGGTGGCCGCCGTCTATGCCATCGTCATCTCGACCGTGATCTATCGCGAACTGACCTTCCGGGGCTTTGTCGACGTGCTGATCCAGGCGGGGCGGTCGACCGCGATGGTGATGTTCCTGGTGGGCTGCGCGATGGTCGCGGCTTGGCTGATCACAGTCGCGCAGCTGCCCCAACAGCTGGCCGCCCTGCTGCAACCGCTGATCGACAGCCCGCGCCTGTTGATGCTGGTCATCATGCTGCTGGTGCTGGCCGTGGGCATGGTCATGGACCTGTCGCCCACGGTGCTGATCCTGGTGCCGCTTCTGATGCCCGTCGTGCGCATGGCCGGGATCGACGAGGTCTATTTCGGGCTGATGTTCATCCTGAACTGTTCCATCGGGCTGATCACGCCGCCGGTGGGCACGGTGCTGAACGTCGTCTGCGGCGTCGGCCGCGTGCCGATGAGCCAGGCCGTGCGCGGCGTCGGGCCGTTCATCCTGGGCTATGTGGTCCTTCTGGGCCTGTTCATCCTGTTTCCGCAACTGATTACCGTGCCCGCCCGGATTCTGGGCGGCTGACATCCTTGAGGGAGGACCCAACCATGACGACCCTGTTCCGCACCACCTGCCTGGCCGCCATCCTGTCGGTGGCTAGTCTGGCCGCCCAGGCCCAGACCACCCTGCGCCTGGCCCATGCCGCGCCCGAGACCGACCTGCAGCAGAACCTGGCCCTGTTCCTGAAGGAACAGCTGGAGGAGCGCAGCGGCGGAGAGATCACCGTCACCATCTTTCCCCAGGGCCAACTGGGGAATGACGCGGCCATGGTGGATGGCACGCGATCGGGGATCATCGACGTGGTGATGACCGGCCTGAACAACATGACCGGCCTCGTCCCCGAGGCGGGCGCGTTCGAGCTGCCCTTCATCTTTCCGACGCGGGCGGATGCCTATGCCGTGCTGGACGGCGAAGTCGGTCAGGGGATCAGCGAGCAATTTCAGGGCCATGGCCTGAAGATGCTGGGCTATCCGGAAAACGGTTATCGCAACATGACCAACAATCGCGGGCCGATCACCCAGCCCGGCGATGTGGCCGGGCTGCAGATGCGGGTCAACAATTCCAAGGCGCTGTCGGACATGTTCCAGGCGCTTGGCGCGACGCCCCAGCAGATCCCCGTGGCCGAGCTGTACACCGCGCTGGAGACCGGCGTGGTCGATGCGCAGGACCATCCCGTGGGCATCGTCCAGAGCTTCAAGTTCGACGAGGTGCAGGATTACCTGTCGCTGACCCAGCATGCCTATTCGGCCCTTGCGCTGGCCATGAACATGAACAAGTTCAACGGATTGTCCGAGGAACATCAGGCCCTGGTCCAGGAGGTCGCGACCGAGGCCGTGGCCATGCAGCGTGGCCTTGCGCAGGACCACGAGGAGGAGATGCTGGCCGATCTGGAGGGCAAGGGCATGCAGATCAACCGCGATGTCGATGCGGCGGCCTTTCAGGAGGCGGTGCGCCCGGTCTGGGACGCCTTCATCGCGCAGAACGGCGATGCCATCGTGACTTCCATCACCAGCCGCTGATTGTGAGGGGGGCGGGCGACCGTCCCCCTGTTGCGTTGCGGGCGTTGCTTTGATGCGTTGCGCAACGGGTGGGTGTCGCGGGCCCAGCAGATGCTGGGTTTCGGGCCGCACGGGGCGTGCACCGGGGCTGCACCGGAGGGGCACAGGGTGTACACCGCTTGCGCACGCTGCGTTAGGGAATCGTCAGGAACCGGTGCTGGCGCGGGTCATCAGCTGGGGCGTGATGCCGATCAGGGCAGGGTCGGGCAGGGTGCCGTCCAGCGCCTGCAGGATCAGGGCGGCGGCCTGCGCGCCGATCTGTCCGGGAAAGGGGTTCACGGTGGTCAGGGGCGGGACGCAAATGGCCGCGATCTCGTAATCGCCGAAACCGGCGATGGCCACGCGGTCGGGCACCGCCACGCCGCGCCGCTGGCATTCCGACAGCGCGCCAAAGGCCGAGAGGTCGGACACGCAGACCACCGCATCGGTATCGGGCAGCCGCGCCAGCAGCGCGGCCATGGCCGCCGCCCCCTCGGCCATCGAGATGGGCGGCGCGCCGGCATCGATCAGCCGCGTCGCGTCCAGCCCGTGGCGCCGCATCGCGGCCACGAAACCCCGCCTGCGGTCGGTGCCGCGGGTGTCGCGGGCCGCGTCCCCGCCGATGAAGGCGATGCGGCGGCGGCCCTGGCCCACCAGGTGATCGACCAGCATGCCCATCGCGGCGGCGTTGGAAAAGCCCACCACATGGCCGATGGGGCGGGCGGGCAGGTCCCAGATCTCGACCACGGGGATGGCGGCCTTGTCCAGCAGGGCGCGGGCGCGGTCGGTATGGGTGCCGCCGGTGACGACCATCGCCTCGGGGCGGCGGCGCAGCAGCTGGGCGATCAGGGTCTCCTCGGTCTGGACGTCGTAATCGGTATAGCCCAGCAGGATCTGCAAGCCCCGCGCCCGCAGCCCGTCCGACAGCCCCCGCACCGTATCGGCAAAGTTGGCGTTGTTGATGGACGGGATGGTCACCGCCACGAAATCGCTGCGCTGAGACCGCAGCGCGCTGGCCGTGCTGTCAAAGACATAGCCCAGCTGTTCGGCGGCCTGCATCACGGCGGCGCGGGCGGTGTCGCTGACGCGGCCGTCATCCTTGAAGGCGCGGCTGACGGTCATGGGCGACACCCCGGCCAGGCGCGCGATGTCGATCATAGTGGGGGCGCGGCGGGTCATGAGTGGGCCTGTGCGGGGGCTGCGGTCACTGTCCCGGATCGGGCGGTGGTTTTCAAGCCGGGGTCAGGTCGTGATCATGCGCCGTCGTGACGTGATGGTGGATCTGGCCGTCGAAGAACCGCGCCAGAACCGCCTCGGTCGCGGCCTTGGCGCGGGTGCGGGCGGGGCTGGCCAGGGCGGCATGGACCGTGTCCAGATCGGGATAGCTGATCGCCAGGATCATCGGGATCGAGGGCGCGCCATCGTCGCGAAACTCGGCAAAGTTCACGCGCACCGACAGGGCGCCGGGAAAGGCGCGCCATTCGGGCAGCACCTCGGACAGGATGGCCGCGCGGAAGGCCGCGTCCTGGCCGTCGCGGATGCGGCCCTGGAACAGGGCGAAGCGGGTGATCATCGGGTGGGCTCCTTGGCCAGGGGGTTGGGAAAGAATTCCATCAGCGCGGCCTGATCCTGATCGCCCAGCCCTTGGGCGGTCAGAAGGCGGTGGATCTCGGCGCAAAGGGCGGTCAGCGGCATGGGTGTGTGGGTCGCGCGGGCCAGGTCCTGCGCGCCGTTCAGGTCCTTGACCATGTTGTCGATGCGCCCCGTCGGGCGATAGTCGCGGGCGGCAAAGCGGGGCATGTATTCCTGCAGGATGGCGCTGTCGGCCCGGCCACCCGCCAGGGCCGCGGGGATGCGGTCGGCGGCGACGCCCGCGGCCTCGGCCAGGGCGGTGGCCTCGGCCACGGCGAGGAAGTTCAGCCCGCAGAGGATCTGGTTGATCAGCTTGGTCGTCTGTCCGGCGCCCACCGGGCCCATATGCGTCTGGTTCGACGCGACCCGCGCCAGCACCGCTTGGGCGCGGGCGACGTGATCCGCGTCACCCCCCTGCATCAGCGTCAGGGTGCCGGTCGCGGCCTTGGGCGCGCCGCCCGACAGCGGGCTGTCGACCCAGTGCAGGCCGCGCAGCGCCGCCCGCGCCGCCAGATCGTGCGTGGCCGCCGGGTCGATCGAGGACATGTCGATGATCAGCGTGCCGGGCGCCGCCCCCGCCGCCACGCCGTCGGGGCCAAAGACGGCGGCGTCCACGATATGGGGCGCGTTCAGCGACAGGATCACCGCCTGCGCGCCGCGTGCGGCATCCGCCGCGCTGGTCGCGGCCCGCGCGCCAAGCGCGGACAGGGGCGCCAGGCGCGCGGGGTCCAGGTCAAAGACGGCCAGCACCGTGCCGGTCGCAGCCAGGCGCGCGCCGATGGCGCCGCCTATCGCGCCTGCACCGATCAGGGCTGTGGTCTGGGTCATGGGTCGGGTCCTGTCCGGTCAGAGGGATGCGGTGATGCCGCCATCGACGTAAAGCACATGGCCGTTCACGAAGCTGGCCGCGTCGGAGGCCAGAAAGATGCAGGCGCCGACCAGCTCCTCGACCCGGCCCCACCGGCCAGCGGGGGTGCGTTTCTCCAGCCAGGCGGAGAAATCGGGGTCGGCGACCAGGGCCGCGTTCAGCGGCGTGTCGAAATAGCCAGGCGCGATGGCGTTGCATTGCAACCCGTGGCGCGCCCAATCGGTGGCCATGCCCTTGGTCAGGTTGCCCACCGCGCCCTTGGTCGCCGTATAGGGCGCGATGGAGGGGCGGGCCAGCGCGGTCTGGACGCTGGCGATGTTGATGATGCGCCCCGCGCCCCCCGCGATCATGTGCCGCGCCACCGCCCGCCCCACGTTGAAGACAGAGGCCACATTGGTCTGCAGCAGCTGCTGGAAGGCGTCGGCGGGAAACTCCTCCAGCGGCGCGCGGAACTGCATGCCCGCATTGTTGACCAGGATGTGCAGGGGGCCGTGATCGGCCTCGAACCCGTCCACGGCGGCGCGGGCGGCGGCGTGGTCGGTCACGTCGAAGGGCAAGGCGACCGCGCCGGGGATCTGCGCCACCGCCTCGGCCAGGCGGCCCGCGTCGCGCCCGTTCAGCACGACCTGTGCGCCCGCCTGTGCCAGCCCGCGCGCCAGCGCCAGGCCGATGCCCTGCGACGATCCGGTGATCAGGGCGCGGCGGCCGGTCAGGTCGAAAAGCGGGTTGGTCATGGGGCAACCTTTCGGGCGAGTTTGACGATGGACAGGCGTATTTCCCGTCACTATGGTATCGTTAACAAAGCCTGTCAAGCCGCCGGAGGACCAATGTCGCGACCCCAGATCCTGCAGATGGGCCCCTATCCCGCATGGGATCAGGAGCCGCTGGAGCAGATGTTCACCATGCACCGCCTGTTCGAGGCCCCCGACCGCGCGGCCTTCCTGGCCCAGCACGGCGCGCAGGTGCGCGCCATCGCCACGCGCGGAGAGCTGGGCGCGGATGCCGCCCTGATCGCCGCCTGCCCGCGGCTGGAGGTGATCAGCGTCTATGGCGTGGGCACCGATGCGGTCGATCTGGCGGCGGCGCGGGCGCGGGGCATCCGGGTGACCAATACGCCCGACGTGCTGACCGAGGATGTCGCCGATCTGGGCGTCGGCATGGCGCTGGCCCTGTCGCGCGGCATGATCGGGGCCGAGGCCTGGGTCCGCGACGGGTCCTGGGCGGCGCAGGGCGGCTATCCGCTGCAGCGGCGGCTGTCGGGGCGGCGCGCGGGCATCCTGGGGCTGGGCCGGATCGGCATGGCCGTGGCGCAGAGGTTGGCGGCATTCGGCATGCCCATCGCCTATTCGGGCCGCGCGCCCAAGGCGGACGCACCCCACGGCTGGACCTTCCTGCCCGATGCGGTGAGCCTGGCGCAGCAGTCGGACCTGCTGGTCATGGCCCTGTCGGCCACGCCCGAGACGCGCCATATCGTCGATGCCCGCGTGCTGGAGGCGCTCGGGGCCGATGGCATGCTGGTCAATATCTCGCGCGCCGCCAACCTGGATGAGGACGCGCTGTTGGAGGCGCTGGAAGGGGGGCGCATCGCAGGGGCCGCGCTGGACGTGTTCGAGGGGGAACCGGCACTGAACCCGCGCTTTCTGGCGCTGCGCAATGTGGTCCTGCAACCCCATCACGCCAGCGGCACGGTCGAGACGCGCCGCGCCATGGGACAGCTGTTGCGCGACAATCTGGCCGCGCATTTCGCGGGCCGCGCCCTGCCCAGTGAGGTGGCGTGATGCGCGCGCTGGTCATCCATGCCGCAGGCGATCTGCGCCTGGAAGAGCGTCCCGACCCCGCGCCCGGTCCCGGCCAACTGCTGCTGCGCCTGGCCGCCGGGGGGATCTGCGGGTCGGATCTGCACTACGTCAACCATGGCGGTTTCGGCGCGATCCGGTTGAAAGAGCCGATGATCCTGGGCCATGAGGTCTCGGCCCATGTCGAGGCCCTGGGCGAGGGCGTCACCGGGTTTGCGCCCGGCCAGCTGGTTGCGGTGTCTCCGTCGCGGCCTTGCGGGGGGTGCCGGTTCTGCCGCGAAGGGCTGCCCAATCACTGCCTGAACATGCGGTTCTATGGCTCGGCCATGCCGTTTCCGCATGTGCAGGGCGCATTCCGGCAGCTGTTGGTGGCGGATGTGGCGCAATGCGTGGATGCGACCGGGCTGACCCCGGGACAGGCCGCCATGGCCGAGCCGCTGGCCGTCACGCTGCATGCCACGGGGCGGGCGGGGCCGATGCTGGGCGCGCGGGTGCTGGTCACGGGCTGCGGTCCCATCGGGCTGTTGTCGGTGCTGGCCGCGCGGCGGGCGGGGGCGGCGCAGATCGTGGCGGCGGATCTGTCGGATTACACGCTGGATCTGGCGCGGCAGGTGGGGGCGGACCTGACCGTGAACCTGGCCCGCGACCCGGAGGGTCTGGCCGGATATGGCGCGGACAAGGGGCATTTCGACGTGCTTTATGAATGCACCGGCGCGCAGCCCGCGCTGGTCGCAGGCATCGGCGCGATGCGCCCGAGGGGCGTCGTGCTGCAGCTGGGCCTGGGGGGCGACATGAGCCTGCCGATGATGGCCATCACCGCCAAGGAGCTGGACCTGCGCGGCAGCTTCCGCTTTCACGACGAGTTCGCGACCGGCATCGCGCTGATGCGGCAGGGGCTGATCGACGTGACGCCGCTGATCAGCCATACCGTGCCGCTGGAGCGCGCGGTCGAGGGGTTCGCCCTCGCCTCGGACCGCAGCCGGGCGATGAAGGTGCAGATCGCCTTTTAGGGCGCGGCCAGAGCCTGTTCGCGGGCGCGGAAATGCGCCCGCAGCGCGGCCAGCCGGTCGGCATCCCAGCCCGGCGGGTCGGTCACCGCCAGCCAGGGGTCGATGTGATCGACATAGGAGTAAAGGTGCCCGTGACCCATCGGCACCTCCAGCGCGATGGCCATGTCGAAGGCCAGCTGCAGCTGGGTCACGATGGGATACCAGCGCAGCGCGTCCGAGACTTCGGGCGCGCGGGGATAGGCCAGCCAGCCGGGTGGGCGGAACCCGCTGTCGGGGCGGAAGAACACGATCGGGTCGCTGCCATATTGCAGATAGACGATGCGCACCCGGCCCCAGGGCCCGTCGCCGATATCGTCGCGCCGCCCGTCGGTAAAGCGCACGACCTCTCCGGTGGTCAGCTGCGGCAGCCAGGCGGGGGAACCGGGGTCGCGCTCCGCCGTCAGCGTCTGCCACAGCGGGCTGACGAAGGGCGGCCCGACCCAGAGCGCGCCATCGACGGGCCGGTCCAGCATCTCGTGCAGGCGCAGCGATTGCTGCGAGGCATGCGCGCCCAGGCTGAGACCGTAGAGATAGAGGCGCGGGCGCGCCTCGGGCGGGCGTTCCAGCCACAGGCGGTGGACGGCGGCGAACAGCGCGCGCCCGGCATCGGTCGCGTAATCAGGCTGGACCAGCAGCGAGATCCAGCTTTGCAGATAGGAATATTGCAGCGCCACGGTGGCCACGTCGCCGTGGTTCAGCATCTCCAGCGGCTCGATCGCGGCGGGGGCCATCCAGCCGGTGCCGGTGGGCATGGCCACGACCAGCGTGGCGCGTTCGAACCCGCCCGCCCGCTCCAGTTCGCGCGCGGCCAGGGCGGCGCGGGCCTCCAGCGTGGGGGCGGCGTTCAGGCCGACATAGACGCGCAGGGGCTGGCGCGCGGGGCGGCCCGTCACCGCCGTCAGGCTGTCGGGGTCGGGGGTGTTTGCGACAAAGATCCGCCCCTCGCGGCCCAGATCCTGCCAGGCGACCAGCGATCCGGGGCCGCCGGGCTGGAACGCCCCGGTGGGGGGCGTCAGGTCGGCCGGGATCAGCGCGTCCAGCGCCTGCGCGCTGGTGTCGATGCTGCGCACCACGCCGCGCAGCAGGACGCCGCTGAACACCTGCTGGGCCAGAAACAGCGTGATGACGATGCCCAGGACTCGCGCCGGGCGGGGCGGCAGGACCCGCGCGATGTGGCGGCTGACCAGCCGGACCAGCGCCGCCTCGGTCGAGCGCGCCGCGACCGAGGAGCTG
>ERZ778021.2991-NODE-2991-length-13365-cov-6.272126_pt1 | contig 13365 bp, 9 predicted proteins | sample MGYA00375751_ERZ778021 | MGnify/ENA primary metagenome ERZ778021 (study PRJEB29350, sample SAMN05389814) | bioreactor metagenome | isolation source: Thiocyanate stock bioreactor | place: South Africa: University of Cape Town | collected 2013-08-29 ... | reverse complement strand
CTGGCCTCGGCGATGATCGTCCGCTACATCATCGTCAAGCCGATCAAGCACCTGCGCGACGTCTCCGACGCCATCGCCGCCGGCCGGCTGAACATCCGCAGCCAGATCCAGACCGGCGACGAGTTCGAGGACCTCTCGCACGCCTTCAACCGCATGCTCCACAACCTGGTGGCCATGCAGCAGGAGCTGCGCGACGTCAACAACGACCTCGACCACAAGGTCGACGAGCTGGCCCAGGCCAACATGGCCCTGTACGAGATGAACCGCATCAAGAGCGACTTCCTCGCCACCATGAGCCACGAGCTGCGCACGCCGCTGAACTCGATCATCGGCTTCTCGGAGGTGCTCAACGGCAACCAGAACCTCAACGAGCGGCAGCAGCGGTACGTCGGCAACATCCAGACGTCGGGCAAGATCCTGCTGGGGATGATCAACGACATCCTCGACCTGGCGAAGATCGAGAGCGGCAAGATGGAGGTCCGCAGCGAGGACTTCTCGATCCGCGACATCTGCGAGGCCCTCACGAACCTGACCCGCCCGATGGCCGACCGCAAGGACGTGGCGCTGGAGTGCCGGCTGGACGAGGCCATCCCGCTCCTGCGGCAGGACCCGGGGAAGATCCGCCAGATCCTCTACAACCTCCTCTCCAACGCCATCAAGTTCACGCCCGAGGGGGGCCGGGTGACGCTCCGGGCCCGCACCGAGGGGCGGTTCGTGGTCCTGGAGGTGGAGGACACCGGCATCGGCATCGCGGAGGACGAGCGCGAGGCCATCTTCGAGAAGTTCCGCCAGGCGAAGGCCCCCGGCCGGGCCGACGACGTCCTGACCCGCGAGCACCAGGGGACCGGCCTGGGCCTGTCGATCGTCCGCGAGCTGTCGCGGCTGCTCGGCGGCGAGGTCCACCTCCGCAGCCAGCTCGGCCGCGGCAGCACGTTCACCGTCAAGATCCCGATGCAGCTCGCGGGCAACCACCGCTTCGAGGTCGACCTGGCCGACCAGCGCGTCGACCTGACCAAGGCGCGGCGGATCGAGCCCCAGCCGCCGCTCCCGCACCGGCCCCCGGCCCGGCCGCTCCCCGGCGGCCTGGGCGCCGACCCGCTCCGCGGCCTGGGCAAGAACGCCCCGGCCGTCTGACCGCCCCGCGCCGCATCGATCGCCCCGAATCGTCCCGCTCCGAAGTCCGCATCGCTGAGACGCCCCGACGACCCCCCGACGTGAGCACCATGAACCGCATCCCGCTCTCGCTCCGCACCCGGCGAGGACGCCGGAACCTGGGCCTGGTCGCGACCGCCTGCGCCCTGGCCCTGGCGATCACGATCGGCGTCCTGGCCACACGGGCCCCCGTGGAGGACCTCTCCTACGGACGCTTCCGCAGACTGCTGGCCGAGGGGGGGGTGGCCTCGGCCCGCGTCGGCCCGACGGCCATCGAGGGCCGGCTGACCCCCGCGAAGCCCGGCGATGCGCCGGCGTGGTATCGCGTCTCGCGGCTGGGCATGGAGCACGACGAGGGCCTGATCCCGCTGCTGGAGGCCCACGTGCCCGGCGGCGACTACGACGCCGAATCGGCCCCGTCGCCCGCCTGGGCGATGGTCGTCCCCGCGGCCATGTTCGTCGTGATGATCGCCGCGCTGTCACTGGTCATGATGCGGTCGGGCGGGATGGGCTCGGCCCTGGCGTTCAACAAGAGCAAGCCGCGCGTCTACGGCGCCGACGAGCCCCGCGTCACCTTCGAGAGCGTCGCCGGCCACGACGAGGTCGTCGACGAGCTGCGCGAGGTCGTCGACTTCCTCCGCACGCCGGGCAGGTTCCAGGCGCTGGGCGGGCGGATCCCCAAGGGCGTGCTGCTCGTCGGCCCGCCGGGGACGGGCAAGACGCTGCTGGCCCGCGCCGTGGCGGGCGAGGCCGGCGTGCCGTTCTTCTCCCTCTCCGGGTCGGACTTCGTCGAGCTGTTCGTCGGCGTCGGCGCGTCGCGCGTCCGCAGCCTGTTCGCCCGCGCCCAGGCCAAGGCGCCGTCCCTGATCTTCATCGATGAGCTGGACGCCATCGGCAAGGCCCGCGGCTCCGGCGGCCCGGGGGGGCACGACGAGCGCGACCAGACGCTGAACCAGCTCCTCGTGGAGATGGACGGCTTCGACGCCGACCGCGGCGTGATCCTGCTGGCGGCCACGAACCGGCCCGAGACCCTGGACCCGGCGCTGCTGCGCCCCGGCCGGTTCGACCGCCAGGTGGTCGTCGACCGCCCCGACCTGACCGGCCGCGAGGAGATCCTGAAGGTCCATGCTCGCTCCGTCCCGCTGGCCGACGGACTGAGCTTGCGCGGGGTGGCCGCCATGACCCCCGGCTTCGTCGGCGCCGACCTGGCGAACCTCGTCAACGAGGCCGCGCTCCTGGCGGCCCGGCGGGGGAAGGACCGGGTGGGCCAGCCCGAATTCGAGGACGGCATGGAGCGGCTGATCGCCGGGCCGGAGAAGCGCCAGCGGCTCCTCCGCCCGGACGAGAAGCGGCGCATCGCCTGCCACGAGGCCGGCCACGCCCTGGTGGCCCGCAGCCTCCCGCAGACCGACCCGGTGCACAAGGTCTCCATCGTGGGCCGGGGGGCCGCGGCGCTGGGGTATACGCTCTACCGGCCGGAGGACGACCGCTTTCTCCGCACCCGCACGGCGCTGGAGAACCGGATCTGCTGCCTGCTGGGCGGGACGCTGGCCGAGGAGATCGCGCTGGGCGAGGTCTCCGACGGCTGCACCAGCGACCTGAGCCGCGTCACGGAGATCGCCTCGCGGATGGTCCTGGACTTCGGCATGAGCCCGGTCGTCGGCCGGCTCCGCTACGCCCCCGAGCGCGACGCCGGCCGCCCCGGCGGGGCCGCCCCGGATCGCGGCTACAGCGAGCAGACGGCCCGCGAGATCGACCTGGAGGTCCGCCGGATCGTCGACGAGGCCCTCGCCAGGGCCCGCCGGATCCTCGTCGACCGCCGCGACGCCCTCGACCGCCTGACCGACCGCCTCGTCGAGCGCGAGACCGTCGACGCCGCCGAGCTGGACGCGATCCTGGCGGGGTGAATTCGGCCCGCCGGCTTGCGCGAGCCCGAATTTCGTAGGCTGGGTCGAGACCCAGCCCTGGAGAAGCGTCGCCCCGTCCGGGCTGGGTCTCGACCCGGCCTACGGGGGCGGCGGGAAGTCGGCGCGACGGCTTACGCGAGGTGGGCCGGTCCGGTAGAATGTCCGCACGACGGCGGCGGTGACATGCCGAGGTCGCAAACCGGGCCGGGAGCGGAAGCATATGGCTGGAAAGGGCGGCGGGCGTCCCGTGGTCGGCGTCGACCTGGGCGGGACGAAGATCATGGCGGGCGTGGTCGCCGCCGACAACCGGATCCTCGGGCGGGGCAAGCGCAACACCCCCGCGAAGGAAGGGGGCCCGGCGATCCTCGGGACGATGCTGGAGTGCGTCGACGAGGCGCTCGACCAGGCCGGGCTGGCCCGCAAGGACGTCGTCGCGGGGGGGATCGGCTCGCCCGGCCCGCTCGACGTCGACGCCGGCGTGATCCTCTACAGCGCCAACCTGAACGTGAAGGACTACCCCATCGGCCCCGAGCTGTCGGCCGCGCTGGGGGTCCCGGTGCGGGTCAACAACGACGTCCGCGTCGGCGGCTACGGCGAGTACGTCCTGGGGGCGGGCCGGGGCTATTCCGACGTCCTCTCGGCGTTCGTGGGGACGGGGATCGGCGGCTGCCTGATCCTGGGCGGGAAGATCGTCGCCGGGGCGACGAACAACGCCGGCGAGATCGGCCACGTCGTCGTCAAGGCCGGCGGCCCGCGCTGCGGCTGCGGCTCCAAGGGCTGCATGGAGGCCTTCGCCAGCAAGACGGCCATCGCCAACCGGCTCGTCAAGGCGTCGAAGAAGCGCGACTGCCCGCTCGGCGAGAAGATCCAGCGCAAGGGGCGGCTCAAGAGCGGCGACCTGGCGCAGGCCGTGCGCGAGAAGGACCCGATCGCCGTCCGCGAGGTCGAGCGGGCCGCGTTCTACCTGGGCGTGGGCCTGGGCGGGCTGGTCAACGTCCTCGGGCCCCAGGTCGTCGTGATCGGCGGCGGCGTGACCCAGGCCCTGGGCCAGCCGTTCCTGGACATGATCGAGTCGTCCGCCCGCGCCCAGATCATCACCGACCCGCAGAAGCTCATCAAGTTCGCCCCCGCCGCCCTCGGCGACGACGCGGGCGTCCTGGGCGCCTCGCTGTTCGCCCGCGAGATGATCGCCGGGGGGTGAGGTCCGGATCGACTCGCCGGACGATGGCGCAGAAGGTCCCCTCTCCCGCCGGGAGAGGGTGGCCCGGAGGGCCGGGTGAGGGTCGTCGGACCTGCACGGATAGCCCCGGTTCGGCGTTCGCGAGCCCGGCATGCCTTCTGCGCCCCGGCGACCCTCACCCGCCGCTGCGCGGCTCCCTCTCCCGGCGGGAGAGGGGATGTTCTCAGGCTGTTCCGTCTCGCCGAAACGTGCGGCATCTCCGGCCGGGCCGAGGTCGTCACGACTTCGGCGTCGCGGGCGGGGGCGGCTGGTCGTAGGGGAGGGCGCGGAGCCATCCCAGGATGTCGCGCTGCTGCTCGGCGTTGAGCACGGTGTTCATCGCGGGCATCTTCCGCAGGCCGTCGCGGACCTGCTTGTGATAGTCCTCCGCATGCGTGAGGACGGCCCGGTTGGCCAGGGCGGGGCCCAACTCGGTGCCGACGGCCGTCGGGCCGTGGCAGCTCGCGCAGACGATCAGGTAGAGCTGGCCCCCCTTGGCGACGTCGGCGTCGGCGGTCCCCTCGCGCGGGTCGCCGGGGACCTCGCGGGTCTTCACGTCGGCCAGGGCGATGCGGCCCGGGGCCGGGACGGGCTCCTCGGCGCCGAAGTGCTTCGACAGGTAGGACTCGACCGGCTCGCGGTCGGCCTCGGGGAGCACCGCGCCCCAGGAGATCATCTTGTCGACCTCGGACTTCCACTGCGCCGGCGTGAGGCGCTGGGAGGCGAACATGGCCTCCTCGTGGCAGACCAGGCAGTTGGCCGTCAGGGCCTGCTTCGCGAGGGCCTCGCGCATGTAGGCCTCGTCGTCGTCCTCGTCGTCGGCCGATGCCGCGGGTGCGGGCGCGGCCGGGGCGGCGGGCGCCGCCGCCGTGGGGCCTTCCACGATCCGCATACCCTGGTGCGAGCGGACGTAATAGCCGAGGCCGAGGCCGACCGCCGCGAGCGCCGCGAAGGCCAGGGCGATGAGGGATGTTCTCATGTCTTGGTCCTCACGAGATGGTGCAGGCGACGCGGTCGTAGCCGTTCCAGAGATATCCGCTCTTGTTCCACGGGGGCGTCTCGGGCTGGACGTCCCCCTTGGAGTCGGTCGCCCTGGCCTGGAGCGTGAACTCGCCGGCGGCGGGGGGCGTCCAGGCGAGCTTGAAGCGTCGCCAGCTCCCCTGGCGGGGCTCGTCCAGCAGCTCGGCCTCGCGCCAGGTGGGGTCCTGGACGGTGGAGACCTCCACCTTGACGACGTGGCCCTCGCCCGTCCAGGCGACGCCCCGGACCTCCTGCGGAGCCTTCGCGAGCGACGCGCCGGGGCCGGGCCAGGTGATGAGCGACTTCACGTTCATCCACTCGACCGGGACCATGTCCTCGGGCGGCGGGTTGACGCCGGGCGGGACCGGCTTGCGAGGGATGCGGTAGCCGGTCTTCATGTAGAAGTGCGGGGATTCCTCGGCGGCGACGACGATCTTCCGGACCCACTTGGACCAGCAGTCGCCCCCCCAGCCGGGGACGACGACCCGCGCGGGGCCGCCGTGCAGGACCGGCAGCGGCTCGCCGTTCATGGCCAGCGCGAGGAGGGTGTCCTCGGCCTGCGCGCGGGCGAGGGGGATGCTGCGGATGAAGGGGGGGGCCTTGGGGGTGGGGGGGACGTCGCCGCAGACGAAGTGGACGTGCGCCGCCTCGGGCTTCACGCCGGCCTTCTCCAGCAGGGTCGCCAGCCGCACGCCGCCCCAGGCCGCGTGGCCGACGGCCCCTCGCTCCCAGCTCAGGCCGGGCATCCGGGGCCGGAACAGCCCGCGGCCGTTGCCGGCGCACTGGAGCACGGCCGGGACCTCGGCCTTGTCGAAGGCGGCCAGGTCGTCCAGGCCGAGGGTCAAGGGCCGTTCGACCAGGCCCCCGACCTCGACGGTCCAGGGCCGCAGGCCGATCGCCGGCGCGCCGTGGTGGCTGCGGACGAAGAACTCGGCGTTGGGCGTGTAGAACGAGTCGAGCGAGGGCGAGGTCGACTCCAGGTTCAGGGGCCGCTCGGTCCGCACGATCATGCGGCGGTCCGGCGCGGCGGCGGGCGCTTCGGCCCGCGTCGGCGTCTCGCCCGCCCGGCCGACGGCGCCGGCGGCGACCATCCCGCCCCACACGGCCCCCAGGAATCCGCGGCGGTCCGTCGCCGGGCCTTCGCGGCCCGCCCTCGCTGTCGATTCGTCGTCCATCGGCATTCGCCCCCCTCATCCTCGCGAACCCCGCGCGCCGGGGCTGCGTCCAAAGTATGCAGGAGTGCCCGCGTCTCGTCCAGGCCGGGCGACGCCCCGGGGCCTCGCGAGGGCCCCGCGCGGCAGACCGGGGCCGTCTCGCTCCCGTGTATCCGGAGTAATCCGCAAACCCCTCCCCCGGGCCTGTCGTAGGAAGGATGTCGGAGATCAGGTCGGTATTCGCTTTGCTCTATACTTAAGTCGTCGAGAACGGGCCGACTCCAGGAGGGCCGTTCAGGGACGTCACATCCAGCCCGCGCGTTCGGTCCGCACTCGTCGCATCGGTCCCGTCTTCCCGGCGTTCGATCTGAGGTGGCCACCGGCTCCAACCACGGGTTGAGAACGATGAAAAAGATCCGTCGCCAGCGCAAGCACGACTTGATCGCCCGTCTCGGCCGTCACATGGACATCTGCCTCGACACCATCAGGCCCCGGCGGATCCGCACCCGCTCGGCGCGCTACGCCGCCGCCCTGGCCGAGTCGCTGGGCCTCATCGAACGCCCCAGGTGCTGCACCTGGTGCCGCCGCCGCCAGAGGCTCCAGAGACACCACTGGGATTATCGCGAGCCGTTGAACGTGACGTTCCTCTGCCCGGACTGCCACGCCGTCGCCGACAACATGGTCGTCCAGGCGATCGCCTGAGCGGCCGGCGCCGTCGCGATCGGCCCGCCCGGTCGCTCAGGCGATCTTCGCCTTCGGGTCGTCGGGCGGGCGGTCGCACGGGATGAGGACCTGGAAGACCGAGCCCTGGCCCGGGGCCGAGTCCCAGCTCATCGAGCCGCCGGCGCGCTCGACGATCCGGGCGGCGCGGGAGAGGCCCAGGCCCAGGCCGCGGCCCGCCTGCCGGCCGCAGTAGAACGGGTCGAACAGGTGGGCAGCCTCGGCCGGGCCCAGCCCCTTGCCCGAGTCGGCGACGCGGATCCGCAGCTCGCCGTCGCGGAGGGTCGAGCGGAGCCGGATCGACCCGCCGTCGGGCCCGGCGTCGGCCTGCACGGCGTTGCGCACCAGCTCGCCGGCGACGTGCCGCAGGCCGTCGGGGTCGAGCCAGGCGGGGGCGTCCGCGTCCTCGAACTCGCCGATCAGGCGGATGCCGCGGGCCTCGCACTCGGCCTGGAACTCGGCCAGGGTCGACCGCAGGACGTCCGCCGGGCGGCAGGCGCGCGGGCGGGCTTCGGCGGGGCGGGCGACGAACATCAGGTCGCGGAGGATGCGGTGGGCCCGCCGCGCCTGGTTGAGGATGATCCCCAGCGCCTTCGCGGCGTCGGGGTCGGCGGTCTGGGCGGCGAGGAGTTGGGCCCGGCCGACGATCACGGCGAGCGGGTTGTTCAGCTCGTGGCCGGCGCCGGCGGCGAACTCGGCCAGGGCGTCGAGCTTGGCGGCCTGGACGCGCCGGCGCTCCGACCGCGACGCCTCGCGGCCCCCCTCGATCGCGGCGGCCAGCCGATCCTCCAGCCGACGACGCGCGGCGACGTGCGCCGCCCAGGCTTTCCAGGCGTCGACGATCCGCGTGGGGGCGAGCCGCTCGCGGAGGGCGTCGACGTCGGCGTCCAGCCAGAGCTGGACTTCGCCGACGGGCTCGCCGGCCGACTCCAGCGGGATCGACCACGACGCCCCGCGGCGCGCGGGGGCGGCGGGCTGCTCGGGGGGCGTCGCCCCCGGGTCGAGCCAGGCGACGCGGGCGGCGTTGACCTCGGGCTCGCCGCACCACACCCGCCCGGCGCGGAGGCTCCAGTTCTCGGGGGCCTCGTCGGGGGAGGAGTCGGCCAGGGCCTCGATCAGCCGTCCCTGGGTGGCGTTGGTCCGGGCCAGGTCGGCGACGCGACGGCGCAGGCGGGCGACCTCGCGGACGGCCCGCTCCTCCGACGGCGAGGCGTCCTCGGCCACGAAGGCCGAGCCGCAGCGCGACTGGACCTCGGCGACGAGGATCCGCAGGTGGGGCTCCGACGGCATCGACTCCCGGCCTCGGGGGGCGTCGAGCGCCCAGGGGGTCGACTCGGCGCGGGCGACGGCCTCGCGGACCAGGGCGAGGCGCGCGGGGTCGCGGGCGGCGGCCAGCAGGTGGGCATCGTCCTCACCGTGCAGCCATGCGGCGTCCACGACCAGGGGCTCGCACCCCCAGCGCTCGGCCAGGCGGCGGCCGACGTCGCGCAGGTCGCTCCCCAACTCGGCCCACTCCAGGCGTAGGCGGGCGTCGCGGTCGGGCTCGGCCGTCCACCGGGCGAACCAGCCGGGGTCGACGGCGGCGACCGCCCAGCGGCCCAGGCCGTGGAGCATCCCGGCGCGGATGAGCCCCGCCGGATCCGGGTCGCCGCGCTCGCGGGCCAGCGATCGGCAGGCGAGCGCCGCGGCGACGGCGTGCCGCCAGAGCGATTGGAGGGCGTCGGCCTCGGGGGCGGTCGCGGGCGACGGCCACCACGGAGCTGCGGCGGCGATCGCCAGGGGCTCGGCCCGGCCGCGGCCGGCGGACTCGGCCGCCAGCCAGCCCGGGTCCAGGTCGGGCAGGTCGCGCGGGAGGGGGGGCGGCGTCGGCGCGTCGTCGCCCTCGGGCTCGGGCCCGGCGGTCGCGATGCGGGCGGTCTGGGCGCGGACCGGGAGCCGCGCCAGCCCGTTCAGGCGGGCGAGCAGGGGCTCTCCCGGCGGCTTTCGTCCCGTTTGGAACCGCACGACGAATCGGGCTCCTTCCCGACCCCCAGGATTCCGCCGACCATCCCGGCGGAAGCGGGGCGGACGACGGACGGCACGCCTCAGGCGTTGGGGCTGGTCTCCATGTCTAGGTGTCGGCAGATCGCGGCGATGAGTTCATCGATATCCAGCGGCTTGTGCAGGAAATCGTCCGCGCCCGACGCCTTCAGCTCGTCGATCTTGTCCTCCTCGACCATGCCCGAGATGCAGACGATCTTGATGTCCGAGATGCTGGGATCCTTGCGGATCAGCTCGCAGACCGCCTGGCCGTTGATGTCCGGCAGCATCACGTCGAGGATGATGAGGTCCGGGTGGTATTCCTTCGCGAGCATCCCCGCCCCGAAGCCGTTGTTCACCGCCCTGTGCTCGAACCGGCCGTCGGCCGTCAGCACCTCGGCGATCAGGTCGACCACCGCCTGGTCGTCGTCGACGATCAGGATCCGGCGACGCCCGCTCTCCAGCGCGTCGGTCGGGATCCCGTTGTCCTTCATGAAACGGTACAGCGACTCCCGCGGAATCCGCCGGAATCGCGAACCGGGGACCCGGAACCCCTTCAATTGGCCCGAGTCGAAACAGCGGATGATGGTCTGCTGGCTGACCTTGCAGATCTTCGCAGCCTCGCCCGTCGTATAAACGGTCTTCATGGTTGGTTGAGTCCCGATGATCCCTTCGAGGTCGGGGTAAGCCCGCGACGCGCCGTACCGGCCGCCTTCTCGCGAACTCCTCACCGCCCCGCTCGGCCTCCCTGCGACACGTCCCTGCCACGCTGACTGGGGTCGATCCGACCTCCCCATCGCCGACATCGTCGGCCCCTGGAGAAAGCCTAAGCGTTAAATTCTGCGAAAACTACAAGGATTACCGAGATTGCCGAATCGCCCAATTGTAAAATCTCGTCCGGGTTTGTCAATCGCTCGACGCCCGCGGGCGAAACCGGGAATTCTGTATTGTTGATTGATTGGATGATTGGCGGCAAGAGGTTCCCTGGCCATCACGCCGACTCCCGAGCGAATCGATGACCAGACCCCGGCCGAGCCCGGGGCCCGGAAGATCGGCAAGTAACGCGAACTCGCACAACAAACACCGGATGGGCGTTTCTGTCAATCTCGGTCGCCCCTCCGGCCTGGGTACGAAGGGGGGAGGTTCGCGGCCTGGGGGAACGGACGAGACGCGAGGCTTCCGGGCTTCGGGGCGATCTCAGCGAGATGCCCCGTCGGCGGCGGACGCGGGGTTGCGGCGGAGATGGACGAGCAGGGTGGCCAGGTCCGCGGGGCTGAGGCCGCTGATCCGCCCCGCCTGGCCGAGCGACCGGGGGCGGATCCGGGCCAGCTTCTCGCGGGCCTCGGCGCGGAGCTGGTGGATGGCGGCGTAGTCGAGGTCGACGGGGATGGCCTTGTCTTCCAGGCGGCGGAACCGTTCGATCTGCTCGACCTGGCGGCCGACGTAGCCGTCGTACCTGGCCTCGATGGTCGCCTGGGCGATCACGTCGGGGGTGAAGCCGGCCGAGGCGAGATCGGGGTCGAGCGCGACGAGGTCGGCCCAGGTCGTCTCGGGACGGCGGAGCATCCGATCGAAGGTCACGCCCTCGCGGCGGGTGCCGGCGAGCCGATCGCGGAGGGCGGCGAGTCCGTCGCGGCGGGCCTCGAACCGGGCCCAGCGGGCGTCGTCGACGAGGCCCGCGCGGCGGCCGATCTCGGTCAGGCGGAGGTCGGCGTTGTCGTGGCGGAGGAGCAGCCGGTACTCGGCACGGCTGGTGAACATGCGATAGGGCTCGTCGACCCCTCGCGTCACCAGGTCGTCGATCAGCACGCCGATGTAGGCCGACGAGCGGTCGAGGATCATCGGGGGCTCGCCCTTCACCGCGAGCGCGGCGTTGGCCCCGGCGACGAGCCCCTGGGCGGCGGCCTCCTCGTAGCCGGTGGTGCCGTTGATCTGGCCGGCGAAGTAGAGGCCGGGGACGGCCTTGGTCTCCAGCGTCGGCCCGAGCTGCTCGGGCGGGGCGAAGTCGTATTCCACGGCGTAGCCGAAGCGCATGATCTCGGCCCGCTCCAGGCCGGGGATGAGCGGGATCACGGCCTCCTGGACGTCGCGCGGGAGGCTGGTGGAGATGCCGTTGCAGTAGTATTCCAGCGTGCCGCGGCCCTCGGGCTCCAGGAAGATCTGGTGCGAGTCGCGGTCGGCGAACCGGACCACCTTGTCCTCGATCGACGGGCAGTAGCGCGGGCCGGTGGAGCTGATCTGGCCGGAGTACATCGGGGCGCGGTGGAGGTTGGCCCGGATGATCTCGTGGGCCTCGGGCGTGGTGGCCGTGATGTGGCAGGGGATCTGCGCCTGGTCGATCCGGTCGGTCAGGAACGAGAAGGCGACGGGCTCGGCGTCGCCGGGCTGGACTTCCAGGCGGCCGAAGTCGATGGTCCGGCCGTTGAGGCGGGGCGGCGTGCCGGTCTTGAACCGTCGCAGCTCGAAGCCCAGGCCGAGGAGGCTCCCCGACATCCCGACGGCCGCGGCGTCCCCCCCGCGCCCGCCGGGGGTCCGGACCTCGCCGGTGTGCATGAGCGCCTGGAGGAACGTCCCGGTGGTCAGGACGACGGCGCGAGCCTTATAAAGGACGTCCCCCCGGCAGCGGACCCCCGCGACGCGGCCCCCGGCGACCTCGACGCCTTCCACCATCTCCTGGCGGAGGGTGAGGTTGGGCTGGCGCTCGACGGTCAGCTTGGCGAGGGCCTGGTACGCCTTCTTGTCGCACTGGGCGCGGGGGCTGTGCATGGCCGGCCCCTTGCCGCGGTTGAGGAGCCGGAACTGGATGGCCGAGGCGTCCGTGAGCAGGCCCATCGCGCCGCCGAGGGCGTCGACCTCGCGGACGATCTGCCCCTTGGCCACGCCGCCGATCGCCGGGTTGCAACTCATCTGGCCGACGGCGTCGACGTTCATCGTCAGCAGCGCCGTGCGGAGCCCCATCCGCGCCGGGGCCAGCGCGGCTTCGACCCCGGCGTGGCCGGCCCCCACCACCACCACGTCGAATTGGTACGGATCGGGACGGGCGGGCATGCGGTGCGGCTCTCGGGGGGCGGTCTCGGCGCGGGGGAGCTGGGCGGATTCATCTTACCGAGGTGCGCCCTGGGGTTGGATAGGTGTCCTGGCCTGGGATGCCGCCGCGTGGGCCTCGCGGAGCGCCTCGACCAGCCGGGGCGACGACCCTCCCCGATAGTAGGTCCGCCGCTCGTACGTCTCCCCGGCGGAGAAGGCCCCGTCCTCGCCCGGCCGCAGGTGGTAGAGGTCGATCCGGAACGGTCGCCCGTCGTGCAGGGTCATCTCCAATTCGCCGAGGGCCGTCCATTTCGCCGGCTGCTCGTCGACGGTGGCCGGCAAGAGGGCGGCATAGATGGAGGGCAGTCGGTCGAGGGGGACGCCGAACTGGACGTCTCGTCCCGCATCCGGGTCGAAGAAGCGGGCCGTGACCGACCGGACCTCGGCGATGGCGGGGAGGGGATCCACGGCCGTCGTCCGGGAGGTCCGGCATCCGATCCATGCGGCGATGGCGACGGCCGCGGCGAGGAGCCAGGTCGGCCGTCTGCGGGGCGACGCTTTCATGACGGATCTCGGTTCGAGGCCGGTCGGAATTCGAGCCAGGGCGCTGGCCCTCGGCCCAGCCTATCGCCGGCACCCTCGCGGCGGAAGGAGCCCGCGATTCCGCGGCCGGCTTCGAGGTCCGCGGCTTGCACCGGCAAGCGAGCCGAGGCTACCTTAAGGGGCGTCGGGAGCACCGTCGACATCCGGGAACGAGTGAGAGGCAGGCAGCCATGGCCGAGACGCGCAAGGGCGAGGTGACGTTCAAGGGGAACCCGATCGAGCTGGTCGGGCCGAAGCTCAAGGCCGGCGACGCCGCGCCCGACTTCAAGGCGGTGGGCGCGGGCCTGGCGTTCGTCTCGCTGGCCGACACCGCCGGCAAGGCCCGGCTGTTCAACGTCGTCCCGTCGCTCGACACCCCGGTCTGCAACAAGCAGACGAAGCACTTCGCCGAGGTGCTGAAGGAGCTGGGTGACAAGGTGGCCGCCTACACGGTGAGCACCGACCTGCCGTTCGCCCAGGCCCGGTTCTGCACCGAGGCCGCCATCGAGAACATCAAGAACCTGTCCGACGCCCACGACCACAGCTTCGGCGAGCACTACGGCGT